>Ga0134123_10003331_pt1 | contig 10454 bp, 9 predicted proteins | sample KB303_FD_96460 | JGI IMG/M metagenome (GOLD analysis project Ga0134123, IMG submission 96460) | Terrestrial soil microbial communities without Nitrogen fertilizer from Kellogg Biological Station, Michigan, USA - KB3-0-3 | ecosystem: Environmental > Terrestrial > Soil > Unclassified ...
GTCGCCACGCGTGGATGCATCATCACTCGCTGGCGGCGGAGGCGGCGGTGGATTTTTGGCCATCTCTTCCATTTTCTTGCGCAGACTAAGTGGCCGCATATCAGTCCACACTTCTTTGATGTATTCAAGACACTCCTCCTTCCGTCCGACCTTGCCCGCATCTTTCCACCCGAGCGGGTTTTCGCGATCCGCGGGCCAAATTGAATACTGCTCTTCGTGATTGACGACCGCTTTGTAAATGGTCGTGTCTTCTCTATCGGAATCGTTGATGCTCATGCGTGTCCTCCTAAAATTGTTGTCCGCTGTCGCGATTTCAATGACCGTAAGCGAGTGACCGCGCTCCCGGTGATGCTTTCTTTACCATCGCTCTGTCCACCACAATGTGGGCCTGAAAGTTCACGGTGTTGAGCAATATGCTGACTCGATCGGAGTCGGACATTTCGCGTTCAAAAACACCGTAGAAGTTCTGGAAGCGACCATCATTGATTACTACTTCGTCTCCGGCCTGGAGTTGCTCAAAATTTTTCACGAAACCATCACCTCCCATCTTGGAACGAACCAGGTCAATGATTTCATCGTCGACCGGAATCGGCTTGTTGTTAAAACATATGAGGCTGTGAACGCCTCGGGTGAAGCGAATTTTGTGGTACAGCTCGTTGAACCTGAAGCGAGAGAAGATGTAACCCGGAAAGAAAGGCTTCGATAACTGAGTCGCCTTGCCTGAAAACTCGTTGTACTTCTTTACGCGAAATTTGGGCGCGAGAGTTTCGATGCCGAAGCTAATCAGGTTTTCGCTTGTGCGATCTTCCTGCTTAGGATGAGTATGGACCACGTACCAACTGAGAGTGTCACCTTCTTGACTTGACATGTTATTGCCCCTTTTAAGGTTTCCGATGTTGATGGTTAGTTGATTAATTTGGCTCCGAGGCAGAGCTACCGCACTTTGAACCAATTAACCTGTCGGATTTAACTTTGCGAGGCTTGATGTCAAAGCCGGGATACGGCCATCGTGGAGGTTAAGGGTCAGGCTGGTTGAGCTGTCGCTCTATGAGTTATTGGTTTGGAACTCCAACACTGCCTTAAACCTTAACCTCCCTGATGAAGCCGATACGGGTTCACCGCGAAAGTGCTCGTATCTCCCCGACCCGATAACGTCCGGCTCATTCGTGCAAGAAACTATTGACTCCCGTGAGCCGGTTTGAAATTTTTTGCCTGTTCTCTTCAGTCTGCTTGATCCTGTAGACGCTGCGTGAATCGAATCCTTTTTGTTCCACGATCAATCCTTCAGCAACAAGACTCGCGACTGCTTCAGAGACGGTTCTCATTTCGAACTTTATACTTTGAGTCAGCAACCACCATTCCACGATTCCTTCGAACGTGTCGCCGGCGTCGGGATTGTCAGACAAGTACGCGAGAATGTAATGACAAATATCGCGTTGTTCTTTGATAGGATCGCGTTTCATTTATTTTTCCTGGTCCTCCCTTACGCATCTACTGTGCTACTCAAAATGGTTGAGAATCGTGTTGTTCGGCTCGTCTCTTTCGGGCTTTTCTACCCACGTCGTTTACGGTTTTGTTAAGTACCGCTTTGTGTTCAGGAACTTAACGCCATGGCAAACTTGCCCTGCCTGAACGTGGCAATTTTCCTAGTTGCCGGCGCCGGCTGTTTTGAACTGCTGCACGTCGATATTGTGCTTCCGGACCAGCTCCCAGAATGTGCGTCGCTCTTTTTGCGCGGCCTGCGCGGCACGGGTGATGTTGCCCTTGTAGACCGAAAGCAAACTCTGGATGTAAGTCATTTCAAATTGCGAGATGACGCTTGCTTTCATTTCCTGAAACGACATTTGCGATGGGTTGACGTCGCTTGGTAACACGATGTGCTCTTCGCGAATGATCTTTTCATCGCACAGAATCAACATTCGTTCGATCACGTGCTCCAGTTCACGCACGTTGCCGGGCCAACTGTAGAGCAGCAGCTTGCGCTCTGCTTCCGGAGAGAAGTCGACGACCGGCGTGTTTAGCTTCGCTGTGTACTGCGCCAGAAAATGACGGGCCAGCAGAACGATGTCGTTGCCACGCGCGCGCAAAGGCGGCAGCACGATGGGCACGACGTTCAATCGATAGTAGAGATCGCGACGCAGAGTTCCTGCTGCAAGCTCGTGGTCCAGGTCAGCGTTCGAAGCTGAGATGATGCGCACGTCGCCGTTCAACGCCTTCGTGCTACCCAATCTTCGATACTCTTTGCTTTGCAGGAAGCGCAGCAATTTCACCTGGGCCAACAACGGCATGCAGTTCACTTCGTCTAAAAATAACGTTCCCTCTTCAGCCTCCTGGATCAATCCGGTATGTGCGACGGCGGCTCCAGTGAACGCTCCTCGATCGTGACCAAACAATTCATTCTCCAGTAGTTCAACTGGAATGGCGCCGCAGTTCACCGGCACGAAAGGTCTACCCGCGCGTGGACTCAAATAGTGAATCGCGCGAGCAACCATTTCTTTTCCCGTTCCTGTTTCTCCGGAAATCAGCACCGCAGCCTCAGACTTTGCGACCATTGGGATCTTGCTTGTTTCGGAGACGAAGAGGGGGCTCTGTCCGATGAGCTGTTGTAAGCCGAGTTTCTCCGTAAGTGCTTGTCGCGTGGTCTGCTCTTGCCGGCTCTGATTGAGCAGCCTTCGCACCCGCACCAGAACCTCAGAATCTCGCAGGGGCGCGATGATGAAGTCGTCGACGTTGGGCCTGACCAGTTCGATCAAATCTTCCTGGTCCGACTCGACGACCACGACGATGCGGGCGAATGATGCTGCGGTTTCGAGTACTCGAAAGAGCACATCCAACGATTTCAGTTGAACGCGCGGCAGCACCGGCAATACCAATAACGGCTTGATTCTGCTGATGACCTTCGATAGCTGATCGTCGACGGCGTCAAGGCCGGGACACGCGTGGTACGCGACATTGAATTCCGGATCCGGACACGAGCGCAGGATGTGGCGAAGTGTTCGTCCCAAATGCCCGCCGGCTTCAAACTCCAATACTAAAACTGTTTCTGTTTGCATGCCGCGCAGATTAGACCTGTCTGCGCGTAGAGTCTTTAGCGATCTCTTAATTGATTCCTAATTAATTCGAAATTGGGTACTGGTTCTTTGAACGAGTACGCCGAAGGCGTTGGCTAATGTCAGCCCAGGGTTGGAGCGCAAGCGACAACCCTGGGTCGCGAAACATAAATTATAATTAACGCTGAAAGCGTTAGGCGTGTGCGGGAATAACCCTTTCAGGGTTGAATTCATTCTTTGAATTACAATCCCAGGGTTGGAGCGCAAGCGACAACCCTGGGTCGCGAAACATAAATTATTGATTAACGCTGAAAGCGTTAGGCCTGTGCGGGAATAACCCTTTCAGGGTTGAATTCATTCTTTGAATTACAATCCCAGGGTTGTCGCTGCCGCTCCAACCCTGGGCTGACATTAGCCAACGCCTTCGGCGTTAATTAGCTAACGCCTTCGGCGTATTCTTTCAAACTGAACCAGTACTAGAAATTTATTTAGTGTCTTGGATTAATGAGGAAAGCCGAGGCGCATGAGCAGGTTCTTGAATCGAGGATCGTTTCGCACGCTCTTGAGCTCAGGACTGACTTTGAGCCAAACCAACCAATCATTGCCTTCTTCGTAAAGCTGTTCGAGCAGCTCAAATACGCGCTCCTGCGGTCCGAGCCCGAGGTGGATCACGAGTATGCTATACGGCGACACATACTTTCGATGTGAAATCTCATGGAGCACGTTGAGCAGGGTTTCCGCTTCCGCACGTTGATTTGCTAACGCGTGTGCGTACCCCATGAAGCCGAGCGCCAGGTACGCTTCTTCGTCCAATTTATAAATGAACTGAAACTCTTCGATCGCCGCTTCCAGACGTCCCTGTTGAATGTAAATCAAACCAAGGAGGAAATGCGTTGGCATGTAATTGGGTTCGAGCTCGCCTGATTTCTGCAAATGCTTGATTGCCCTGTCGTACTCAGCCCGGAGAAAGTAGGTGGTGGCAAGGTTCATATTAATTTGCATCGAAAAAGGATCGAGCTCGAGCGCAGTTTCGTAGTGCCTGATCGACTCTTCAAAGCGACCCATAAAACTCAGATACGATCCGTAACGCTGATGCGCGGTGACGAGATCCGGATTCAACTTGAGCGCTCTTCTGAACTCTGTTTCCGCTCCGTTCCAATCGTGATCGTAGTAAACCTTGATCAGACCCAACGATGAATGTGCATCCGCGAGGTTTTCATCGATCTCGATGGCCCGCAGGGCGGCTTCTTTCGCTTTCGGCAAGACTTCGCGCGGCGGGAAGTGCACGTTTGACAGCCGGAAATACGCGTCGGCGAGACCGCAATAAGCGAGCGCGTAATTGGAGTCGATCGCGATTGCCTGTTTGAAAACCTCGATCGCTTTCAACAGCCAGTCTTTGCTGAACTTGTTCCAGAAGTAACGGCCGCGCAGGTAAAGATTGTACGCTTCGGGATTATGCGTCGACTGTTTCGAGAGACTGATCTTCTCGTTACGCGTCAGTTCGAATTTCAAACTGTCGGTAATCGCCCTCGCAATGTCCTCCTGGATCGCAAGAATGTCGGAAGGGTCGCGGCTGTACTGCTCGCCCCAGAGCTGTGAGCCATCGGAAACTTTTACCAACTCGCTGCGGATGATCAGCTTCTCCTCGAGCCGCATCACCCGAATCATCATCACGGCCTTGACGTTGAGAACAGTACCGACTTGCTGTGGATCGATGTCCTTGCCTTTGAACCGGAAGACTGTGCTGCACGCAAGTACACGCAACTTCGGAACGCGCGATAACATGTTGATAATACTTTCGGTGATGCCGTCAGAGAGATACTCCGAACTGAAATCCTTGCCTGAACCCTCCTGCGCCAGAACCGCAAGCGAGTCGATCGGCTCTTCCTGCGGCTCTTCGGCGTAAATGACGGCGCGGCCCTCTCGCAACGGCATCGGCTCGGCGATCTCAACTACTTCTGCAACAAACCGGTATCCTCGCCGCGGCACCGTTTCAATGAACTTCGGATGTTGCTTGTCTTCGCCGAGTGTCTTGCGCAACATCGACATGCTAACCGTGATGTTGTTCTCTTCAACGATCGTGTCAGGCCAGATTTCCTTCATCAAATCGTCTTTATCGATCAATTCGCCACGTCGCTCGACGAGAAAGAGCAACATGTCGAGAACCTTTGGTTTGAGTGGAACGGATTGACCTTGATACAGCAGACGGCGCTGCGCCGCTTCGAGACGAAAACCACAAAACTCATAGACCTTTGGGCGAGTGTCTCTTTGCATAACGGATTGCACTTGGGGAAGTCAGGGTCTCGCTTTTGAAACGTGGTCCCGAGGCGTAGAGCTTCGGATGGTTGACTCTTACGGGACCAGCCGGCAAGACATGACGTCCGTGCTTCGAGTCTGGGCCGCTCGACTTCACTATTGATGTAATTGACATCACCGTCGGGGAGGATCTGGCCGGTTCAAACTCTCGGGGTCCAACCAGAAAGCTACGAGTTGTGTCTCGTAGCTCTCAGTGATGATTTGGGTCCGTTGGTTGGGATAATACGAGGAAGCTTTCACCGAAAGCAATAGAAAGATCTACTTTCTCGTAGACATCGCTGGAGTTCGCCTTACTGCAACGAACCTGTTACCGACCTGCAGGTTGGTAGCCCAGGACGCTGCGGCAAAACTCAATCCATTCAGGCGTGACCGCGTCGAAAATGACGTTTTCGTCGATGAAGATGCCGTCCGTGACCGTAAAATTACCCTGCAGATAAACGTAATCTGCGTCAGTCAAAGGCCTCGGGCCTTCTACGATCTCACCGTCGACTTCTTCTTTTATCTGCCTCGCGTTTTCGGGCTTTTCAATCCAGCCAGCAAACTGGCGCAGTTGCGAAATCGGGTAAGCTCTACAGTATTTGCCAAGTGTTGTCATATTTTTCCACTGTTGAAGTGAGATTGTTAGACCTTACGAATTAATCGCCAAGGATGATTCCGTCGGCGAAAACAATTGCGTCGCCCAGGATGATTCCATCGCCGAGGATGATCCCGTCACCGAGAATGATGCCGTCGCCGAGGATGATCCCGTCGCCGAGAATGATGCCGTCGCCGAGAATTATTCCGTCGCCGAGGATGATTCCGTCGCCAAGGATGATCCCGTTGGCGCTCAACTCTCCGCTACCGACGAGGACGCCGTCGCCGAGGAGCTGACTGTTGTTGATTACTGCGCCGTTCGAGAGGGATTGACCGGTCGAGAGCAGAACGTTGCCGGTGTAAAGGATTCCGTCGTAGTACGTTGGGGTCAAAATACTTCGGCCGCCCTGCATCAGTGAATCCGCAAGGACGTCGCTGGTAAGTGTTATCGTCGTCGTTGAAATGTCGACGGCGTCTGACATGAGCTTCTGATCCGAAAGCTGCAAACCGTCGATCACGAAACCGCTGCTGGTCCAGAGCACGCCGCCCTGCGTGATCGGTTGTGATCCGGAGAGCAGCGAGCCTTTATTGACGATCAAGCCGTCGGAAATCAGAAACCCGTCGCCGAGAAGTTCGCCGGTGCCGTACGGTCCCTGAAAGCGCTCGATCAGACCGTTTCCCGATACCGTGTTGAACTTGCGAACAATCGTGCTGCTCCAGTTGAAGTTGGTCGAGCAAAACGACGACGATGCGACGACTGAGCCAGTCAGGAGTGACGTGCCGACGGCAACTGGCGAAGTAAGATCCTGGCGAACAACGGTTGCCAACCTCATCGCCCCTTCAATGTTCAGTTGGCCCGCGCCCTGCTCGAACGTTCCGAATCCATTCAACTTCTGCGCGGTGAATTCCATGAACGCCTTGACCATGTTGGGCGTCAGTTTTGGGTTTAGCTGGAGAATGAGTGCGGCCGCGCCGGCGGCGATGGGAGTGGAGACCGAAGTTCCGCTCATGCGCATCATTTTCATTGTCGAACCTGTGCCGACGGGAGACGCATTCAACGTGGGGTTCTGCGTCACGAGTACATTGTTTGACGCCTGTGCGAACACGAGCTTGTTGCCGGGAGCTACGAGGTCGGGCTTCGCAAGGTTGTCGTGGTGAGTGAAACCGTCTACGTCGGTCCAGTGGCTGCGCGTCGGTCCACGCGAGCTGAAGGTTGTGACCGCGTCGTCGAGACGACCATCAGTTTGAAAACTATTCGAGGCGCCGATTGTAAAGGCGGAAGGCTCGACGCCTGGCGAGTGAATCCCGCCGTAAACTTTTTGACCCAAAACTGATTTGCCGTCATTGCCGGCGGCGACGAAAACCACGACGCCGGAGTTCACCAGAGCGCGGACCGCACGGCACAGCGGATCATATTTGTACGAGTCGACTGCTGGCGTACCGAGGCTCATGTTGACGACACGAATGTTGTACTGGCGCGCGTGTGCAGCAACCCAATCGAGGCCCGCCAGCACGCTTTCGACTGTTCCCTGGCCAGTGCTGTTAAGTACGCGAACGTTCAGCAACGAAGCGCCGGGTGCGACGCCTGTGTAATCGGCGCCTGCGCCTGAGCCACCGGCTGCCGCTGCTGCTACGAAAGTTCCGTGTCCGTAGGGATCGTCAGTGCGGTTCTCGCCCGTGAAATCGACGCTTGCGAGAATCCGCGAGGTCGACGGCGAAAACTGCGCGTGATTCGCATCGATGCCGGAATCCAAAATGGCAATGCCGACTCCGGAACCATCGATCACACCGTGGCCGGTGGCTGAGGCAGTGGCGCGTCCGGCATCTGCGCCGGTGGTGCTCGTCGGGTGCCCCTGTGTGAACACCGCTGCGTTGAACGAGATGTGCGCAATCTCCGGAAAAGCGGCTAAGTCGTCGAGCTTCCCGTACGGCAGGCTCACTGAAAAAGCGCTCAGGTTTTTGAAATCTTTGCGTAAACGGACGCCGTTTTGCTTGAGAAATGAATTAAGAAGACCGGACCGGGGAGCATCGAGTGTGACGATCACATCGATCGTTTCGTCGGGCGACTGGCTGCGGCCTTGTAGAAGTTCGGAGACTTTGGTCCTTCGCGACTTACCGGCATCTGCGCGTTCGGCCTGCACGACACCAGCGAGAGTCAGGTAAACGAGAACTGCCAGCAGTGTCGCGATGATTGGGGTTTGACGAGTGAGGCGGGCTGTCTTCGTTGATTTTTCAAGCATTGTAGGGGCCTCCTTTGGGGAACCTGGGTGGTAAGAAAGCAGGCCGGAGTTTAGGGAGGTAAGTTGAGGATCGTCTTTAACTTACGGCTAATTGTGATCCCAATTTTTTGCTAACGAATTGCTAACGCGCAGAATCTGTGTAATCTGTGTTTGAAGGAGAAAAGAGGAGTGCGCGTGAAGTGGACCAGATTGCTGCTTATTCTCGTGGCGTGCTGTGGTGCGTTTACCGTCCTCGCGGCCCAGCAGCCACAACCAAAACGCGTCGTGATTGCTGTTAGCACGCTGTTCGACGGCAAGGGGAAGGTGATCAAGGACACCCGGATTGTTGTTGAGGGATCGAAGATCGTGAGGGTTGATCCGAATGCGGGGCCAGTCGATTACGACTTGCGCGGGCTGACCGTGATGCCGGGTTGGATCGACGGTCACGTTCACATCACCTGGAGCTTTGATAAGAACGGAAAGAATGCCGGCGCCGGCGACACCTCCCAGCACGCTACGCTGCAGGCGGCAGCGAACGCGTGGGCCACACTTTTGGCCGGGTTCACAACTGTGCAAAGCGTCGGCAACGTCAATGACATTCCGTTGCGCGACGCAATCAACAGAGGCGAACTTCCCGGTCCACGTATTTTGACTTCCGCCGAGCCGCTCTTTGGCCAGGGTGAGAAGTCAGGCACGCCGGATGAAATCCGCGCGTTCGTCAGGAAACAGAAGGAAGCAGGCGCGGATCTCATTAAAATATTCGCTGCCGGTAGCGTGCGCCGGCCCGACCTGTTGCTCTCACAGGAGCAGTTGAATGCGGCCTGTGATGAGGCAAAGAAGCTTGGGCTGCGCACGCTCGTTCATGCTTACAAGGATGCGGTGCGCGCCGCAAATCTTGCCGGATGCACGCAAATCGAGCACGGCACACTCGCAACCGATGAAGACCTCAAACTGCTGGTCCAACGAGGAACCTGGCTGGATCCGCAGGCCGGTCTCGTCTTCGAAAACTACCTGCTGAACAAAGAAAAGTTTGCAGGCAAGCCTGGTTTCCCGGAAGAAGCGTTTCCGATAATCAAAGATCTGATTCCGATGTATCACGACTTTTTCAAGCAGGCGTTGAAGGCGCCCGGTTTGAAGATCGTCTTTGGATCCGACGCACTCGCGGGTTCGCACGGACGGAACGCTGAGGAGTTTATCGATCGCGTCCGTGATACGGGCGTGGAACCGATGGCCGCAATGGTATCGGCAAACTCACTCGGGGCGGCGGCGCTCAACATGTCGGATCAAATTGGATCGATCGCGCCGGGACTGCAGGCAGACATCATTGCCCTCGACGGAGATCCGCTGAAAGACATCACCGTTGTGCGTCGCGTTGTGTTTGTGATGAAAGGCGGCGTGGTTTACAAAAACGCCAGATGAGCGCGTCAGCGGCGCAGATCGTAACGCTGCTCGGTCAACGGCTTGCCAAACGCAGTTGATTCGTTTTCCTCTGTCAATTCGAATCCGAAACGTTTGTAAAGTGCGGCGGCGGCTTCCTGCTCGTTGGTGGTCCAAAGATACGCGGACGTGTAACCGCGTTCGCGAAGAAAACTCATGAAGAGCGTCATCAAGCGCCGGCCTAATCCGATGCCGCGAGTCGTTCCTGACGCTCACGTCGGCGATGGATTTCATGGCTGGCCGCTCGTAAATCCGATTACTCTGTGTGCCACGTAATTTACCGGTTTCTGAACCTTACAAAAAGAGGAGATCTGAGTAGACATGCTAAACAACTCACGTTTTCGACGGACCGTGCTGGTCTTTGCGCTGCTGTTGACGATAACCGGTTTCGCTCGCGCCCAGGAGAAGTCGCTGTACGAACGCGTCGGCGGCTACAACGCACTCGCCGCAGTGGTCGACGATTTTATCGGGCGGCTGGTGGCTGACAAGCAGTTCGAGAAATTCTTCGCCGGCCACAGCATTGATTCGAAGAAGAAGATTCGCCAGCACATTCTCGATCAGTTTTGTGCGGGCACGGGTGGACCATGTGTTTACACGGGACGCGACATGAAAACCACGCACGCGGGACTCGGCATCACAAACGCCGATTGGGACGCAGCGGCCAGGCACCTCGCCGACTCACTCGATAAGTTTAAAGTGCCCGCGAAGGAGAAGGGTGAGATTCTCGCTTTTGTCACGACGCTGAAGAAGGATATCGTCGAGAAGTAGCTTGTACGAGCTTTGCACGAAAAGTCTCCTATCAGACTTCTTCTCTGTGTCTCTGTGCCTCTGTGGTTAATGAATTGTTCGTAAAAACAAC
>Ga0134123_10003332_pt1 | contig 10452 bp, 9 predicted proteins | sample KB303_FD_96460 | JGI IMG/M metagenome (GOLD analysis project Ga0134123, IMG submission 96460) | Terrestrial soil microbial communities without Nitrogen fertilizer from Kellogg Biological Station, Michigan, USA - KB3-0-3 | ecosystem: Environmental > Terrestrial > Soil > Unclassified ...
ATGGTGCAGGCCGACCTCCCCATCCTCGAGGCGACGATCGTCGAGGACGAGGCCGCGCGGAGGGCCGCCTGATGCAGGGGAAGGTGCCGGGCCCGGTGCTCCTCGAGGTGCGCGGCGTCTCGCTCAGCTTCGGAGGGGTGCACGCGCTTCGCGAGGTGGACTTCCACGTGAGCGAGGGCGAGGTCTGCGCGATCATCGGCCCCAACGGGGCGGGCAAGTCGAGCCTGCTCAACGTGATCAACGGCGTCTACGCGCCGGGCGCGGGAACGATCACCTACGCCGGCCAGACCCGCCGCGCGATGCACCCCCACGCCGCCGCCGCGCAGGGCATCGCGCGGACCTTCCAGAACATCGCCCTGTTCAAGGGGATGTCGGTGCTGGACAACGTCATGACCGGGCGGGCGCTGAAGATGCGCCGTGGCGTGCTGTGGCAGGCGCTGTACTGGGGGCCGGCGGAGAAGGAGGAGCTCGAGCACCGGGGGCGGGCGGAGAAGATCATCGACTTCCTCCAGATCGAGCACGTGCGGCGAACGCCCGTGGGCCGGCTGGCCTACGGGCTCCAGAAGCGGGTCGAGCTGGCGCGGGCGCTGGCGGCCGAGCCGCGGCTGCTGCTGCTCGACGAGCCGATGGCGGGAATGAACATCGAGGAGAAGCAGGACATGTGTCGCTTCATCCTCGATGCGAACGACGAGCTCGGGGTGACGGTGGTCCTCATCGAGCACGACATGGCGGTGGTGATGGACATCGCCGACCGGGTCGTGGTGCTCGACTACGGGCGGAAGATCGCCGACGGGACGCCGGCCGAGGTGCGGGCCAACCCGGAGGTCATCGCCGCCTACCTGGGCGTTCCCACCGAGGCCGACGAGCGGGCCGTGGCGGGAGCGGGCTGATGGCGTTCTTCGTCGAGGTGCTGGTCAGCGGGCTTCTGGCGGGCTTCATGTACTCGCTGGTCGCCCTGGGCTTCGTCCTCATCTACAAGGCCAGCGGAGTCTTCAACTTCGCCCAGGGCGCGATGGTGTTCGCCGCGGCGGTCACCTACGCCGGGCTGGTCAGCCTCGGATGGAGCGCATGGGTCGCCTTCGCCGGCTCGCTGCTGGCGATGGTCGTCTTCGCGCTGGCCACCGAGCGATTCGTGCTCCGCCCGCTGGTGAACCAGCCGCAGATCAGCCTCTTCATGGCCACCATCGGCCTGACCTTCGTCCTCGAGGGCCTCAGCCAGAGCGTGTGGGGCAGCGAGGTCCGCGGGCTCGACCTGGGCATTCCCGACTCCCCGCTGGAGCTGAAGGGGATCCTGGTCTCCAAGTTCGATCTCGTGGCCGCGGGCACCGCCGCGGTCCTGGTCAGCGTGCTGGCCTTCTTCTTCCAGAAGACCCGGGTGGGCCGGGCGCTCCGGGCGGTGGCAGACGACCACCAGGCGGCGCTGAGCGTGGGCATTCCCCTGGAGCGGATCTGGGCGCTGGTCTGGGCGGCCGCTGGGGCGGTGGCGCTGGTGGCGGGATTGCTCTGGGGAAGTCGGCTGGGCGTCCAGTTCGCGCTGACCCAGGTCGCGTTCAAGGCGCTGCCGGTGCTCATCCTCGGCGGCTTCACCTCGATCGCGGGGGCCATCGTCGGCGGGCTGATGATCGGAGCGTCGGAGAAGGTGGCCGAGGTGTACCTCGGTCCGCTGATCGGCGGAGGGATCGAGAACTGGTTCCCCTACGTGCTGGCGCTGCTCTTCCTCCTGGTGCGCCCCGACGGCCTGTTCGGGGAGAAGCGGATCGAGCGGGTGTGACGTGATCTACCGGGAAGCGGGCCAGTTCAGGACCACCTACGTCGCCGACCAGCGGATCTTCCCCATCACCCAGGACCGGGTGGCGATGGCGATGCTCCTGGTCGTGGCCTTCGTGGTGGTGCCGGCCGCGGCCTCGAACTACGTGCTCACCGCGCTGTTGGTGCCGATGCTCGTGCTGGCCATCGCGGCGCTGGGGCTCAACATCCTCACCGGCTACGCCGGGCAGTTCAGCCTGGGCACCGCGGCCTTCATGTCGGTGGGAGCCTTCGCCGCCTACAACTTCCAGCTCCGCGTGCCGGGGATCCCCCTGCTGGTCACCTTCGTCCTCGCCGGGCTGGTGGCCGCCGGAGTCGGGCTGGTGTTCGGCCTGCCCTCGCTGCGGATCAAGGGCTTCTACCTCGCGGTGGCCACCCTGGCGGCCCAGTTCTTCGTCGACTGGCTCTTCACCAAGGTCGCCTGGTTCAGCAACGACTCGCCGTCGGGCACGATCACCGCCCAGCCGATGGTGATCGCCGGTCTCCCCATCGACAGCCCGGCCCGGCGCTATCTCCTGGTGCTCTCCATCGCTGCCGTTCTCGCGCTGGCAGCGAAGAACCTCTCCCGCACCGCCACCGGACGGGCGTGGATGGCGGTGCGCGACATGGACGTCGCCGCGGAGGTCATCGGCATCCCCATCCTCCGGACGAAGCTGGTGGCGTTCGGGATCAGCTCCTTCTACTGCGGGGTGTCCGGGGCGCTGTGGGCCTTCGCCTATCTGGGAACGGTGGAGCCACAGGCCTTCGACCTGCAGCGCTCGTTCCAGATCCTGTTCATGGTCATCATCGGCGGGCTGGGCACGGTGATGGGGGCGTTCCTGGGGTCAGCGTTCATGCTCCTCTTCCCGCTGTTCCTGAACTGGGTCCTTCACCTGATCGTGCGGACCGAGCTCCGGCCCGGGCTGCTGAGCCAGCTGGAGCTGGTGTTCTTCGGTGCCCTGATCATCGTCTTTCTGGTCGTCGAGCCGCGCGGGCTGGCGCGGCTGTGGCAGATCACGAAGGAGAAGCTGCGTCTGTGGCCGTTTCCCCACTGAGGAGGAGAGCGAGATGAGAACGAGGACTCGAGGGTGGTCCGAGGTGGCGGCGCTGCTGGTGGCGCTGGGTCTGTCCGCTCCGGCTGTCGCTCAGAACGAGCAGTTCATCCCGATGCCCAGCTATCGTCAGGGGCCGTACGCGGCGGGCGGGACCAGCATCTACGGCGGGTTCATCGACTACCTGAACCTCCTCAACATGCGCGACGGCGGCCTCAATGGCGTCAAGCTGACCTACGAGGAGTGCGAGACCGAGTACAAGCCGGACCGCGGGGTGGAGTGCTACGAGCGGCTCAAGGGGAAGGGGCCGACGGGCGCCTCGGTGTTCAACTTCCTGAGCACCGGCATCACCTACGCCGTCATCGGCAAGGCCACCCAGGACAAGATCCCGCTCCTGACCATGGCGTACGGGCGCACCGATGCGTCGGACGGCCGGGTCTTCCCCTACGTCTTTCCGATGCTGACGAACTACTGGAGCCTGAACACGGACATCGTCCGGTTCATCGGTCAGCGCGAGGGCGGGATGGACAAGCTGAAGGGGAAGAAGATCGTCCACCTCTATCTCGGCGTGGCCTACGGCAAGGAGCCCAACCCGATCTTTCTGAAGCAGGCGGAGAAGTACGGGTTCGAGGCCAAGCTGGTGGAGGTGCCGGCTCCGGGCACCGAGCAGCAGGCGCAGTGGCTGGAGATCCGGCAGTACAAGCCGGACTGGGTCATCCTGACCGGCTTCGGGGTGATGACGCCGGCGGCGCTCAAGGGCGCGGCCCGGGTGGGCTACCCGATGGACCACATCGTGGGGAACTTCTGGAGCGGCTCGGAGGAGGACACCGAGCCGGTGGGCGAGGCGGCCAAGGGCTACATCAGCGCGGCGCTGAATCCCCCGGGCAAGGACATCAAGGTCATCCAGGAGATCGAGCGGGTCGTCTACGGCGCGGGGAAGGGCAACATGGTCAACAAGGCCCGCATCGGGAGCGTCTTCTACAACCGCGGCGTGCTCACCGGGATCATGACCGTCGAGGGAATCCGCGTCGCCCAGGGGAAGTTCGGCAAGAAGCCGCTCACCGGCGAGCAGGTGCGCTGGGGACTGGAGCACATCAAGATCGACGACGCGCGGCTCGCCCAGCTGGGTGCGGCGGGCTTCATCCAGCCCATGACCGTCACCTGCGCCGACCACGAGGCCGGAGGAGCGGTGAAGTTCCAGCAATGGGACGGGACGAAGTGGAAGCTCATCACCGACTGGATCCAGGCGGACAAGGCGCTGGTGCGTCCGATGGTCGAGGAGAGCGCGACCAAGTACGCCAAGGAGAACAACATCACCCCGCGGGACTGCAGCAAGGAAGGCTGACCGGCGTGCTGGCCGCTGCCCCGCAGACCTCGCCGCCGCTGCTGACGGTGAACAACATCGAGGTCGTGTACGACCACGTCATCCTGGTGCTCCGGGGCGTGTCCCTGGAGCTGCCCCGGGGACGGATCGTCGCGCTGCTCGGCGCGAACGGGGCGGGGAAGACGACGACCTTGAAGGCGGTGAGCAACCTGCTCGCCGCCGAGCGGGGCGCGGTCACCAAGGGGAGCATCGTCTTCGACGGGGTGCGGGTGGACCGCCTCACCCCGTCGGAGCTGGTGCGGCGGGGAGTGGTGCAGGTGATGGAGGGGAGGCACTGCTTCGGACACCTGACGGTGGAGGAGAACCTCCTCACCGGCGCGTACACCCGCGTCGGCCGGCGCCGGGAGGTCCGCGACGATCTGGAGAAGGTCTACGCGTACTTTCCCCGGCTGCGAGACAGGCGGAAGGCGATGGCCGGGTTCACCTCGGGCGGCGAGCAGCAGATGACGGCGGTGGGGCGGGCGCTGATGGCCCGGCCGACGCTGATCCTCCTCGATGAGCCGTCGATGGGGCTCGCACCGCAGGTGGTGGAGGAGATCCTGGGCATCGTCGGCTCGCTGAACCGGAGCGAGAAGGTGAGCTTCCTGCTCGCGGAGCAGAACGCCGCGGCGGCGCTCCGCTACGCGGACCACGGCTACATCCTGGAGGCCGGCCGGGTGGTGATGGACGGCGACGCGGCGACCCTGGCCGGCAACGCCGACGTGAAGGAGTTCTACCTGGGCCTCGGCGGGGCGGGACGGAAGAACTTCCGCGACGCGAAGCACTACCGGCGGCGCAAGCGCTGGCTGGCCTGAGCAATGGAGCACGAGGACCTCAGGGAGCGGCGTTCGCCCGAGGAGCGGGAGGCGGCGCTGATGAAGGCGCTCCCGGCGCTGGTGAGCCACGTGTTCGCGACCGCGCCCGGCTTCCGGCGCCGGGACCCGACGGTGGTGCCGGAGGAGGTGACCGATCGGGCCGCGCTGGCGAGGCTGAAGCTGGTGCGGAAGTCCGAGCTGCCCGAGATCCAGCGGGCGGATCCGCTCTTCGGAGGCCTGTCGGCGATCGCGGCGCCGCAGGCGGCGAAGCTGTTCTCGTCGCCGGGGCCGGTGTTCGAGCTCGAGCCGCGGACGGTGGACCCGTGGCGAGGGGCAAGGGCGCTGCGCGCCGCGGGGTTCCGCGCGGGCGACGTGGTGCACAACAGCTTCTCGTACCACCTGACGCCGGCCGGCTCGATGATCGAGACGGCGGCGCACGCGCTGGGGTGCGCGGTGATCCCGGGAGGGACGGCCCCGACGGAGGCGCAGGCGATGGCCGCGGCGCAGTTCCGGGCGACGGCCTACGGAGGGACGCCGTCGTTCCTGAAGGTCCTGCTCGATCGGGCGGCGGAGCTGGGGCTGGACCTGTCCGCGCTGACGAAGGCGTCGGTGACGGCGGAGGCCTTGCCGGCGGCGCTGCGGAGAGGGCTGGCCGAGCGGGGCGTCCAGGTCCTGCAGTGGTACGGGACGGCGGACGCGGGTCTCATCGCCTACGAGACGCCGGCGCTGGAGGGCCTGATCCTGGATGAGGACGTGCTCCTGGAGATCGTGCGTCCGGGGACGGGGGATCCGGTGCCGGCAGGGGAGGTGGGGGAGGTGGTGGTGACGGTCCTGTCGGCGGACCATCCGCTCCTGAGATTCGCGACCGGGGACCTGTCGGCCATCCTGCCCGGGCAGAGCCCGTGCGGGCGGACCAACGTGCGGATCCGCGGGTGGATGGGGCGAGCGGACCAGTCCACGAAGGTGCGCGGGCTGTTCGTTCATCCGAGCCACGTGGCGGAGCTGGTGCGGCGACATCCGGAGGTGCGGCGGGCGCGGGTCGTCGTGACGCGGCCGCAGGACCTGGACGTGATGACGCTCCGGGCGGAGGTGACGCCGGAGGACCGGCCCGGGCTCAGGGAGGCGCTGGCGGCGACGGCGCGGGAGCTGACGCAGCTCCGGGCGGAGGTGGAGCTGGTCGATCTCCGCTCGCTGCCGAACGACGGCAAGGTGATCGACGATCAGCGGCCGGTGGCGTGAGGCCGGTCAGCGATCGCAACCGTCACGTCTTCGGGCACTGGTAGTAGATCTGGTTGTACGGATCGATGACGATCACGATGTCCGGCTTGCCGTCTCCGTTGGTGTCGATCGGGTGCTCGGTCCACGCGTGCCCATCCTCGTCGGAGGCGAAGCCGCATGACCACACCGTGGGGATCCCGCACGAGAGCGCGATGTCGTTCTGGCACTTGGCGTGATCGCGGCGGACGTACTGCTCGGTGGGATCGGTCGTTCCACCGAGCTCGGCGTCGACTCGGTTGGCGATGCAGGTCAGCTTGTCCGCCGCGCTCTTTCCCGGCTTGCAGCAGGAGCTCTTGATCTGACCCTGCAGGGACCCGCTCATGGCGCAGGGGGTTTCCCGCAGACACTCTTGGCTGACGTCGCAGGCCGCAGGCTTCTGCCGGTAGCACTCCATCCAGCCGATGTTCTTCTTGGCGGTCGACCCGAGTGGGACGCAGCCCGGGGGGATCGGACAGCCGGTGCCGGCATCCGGTGTCCCGGCGTCCCCCTTCCCCGGGGTCCCCGCATCCGTCGTCCCGGCGTCGGTCTTCGTCGTGGCGAAGGCAGAGAAGCCGTCGAGCGGCTTCTCCAGCGAGTCGGCCGACGCGGGTGGAGAGGGGCAGCGACTGCACGCGACCGTCATCGACTGGGAGCGCACGCCCGTGATCTCCTCACCGGGCCCGGACGCTCCCTGGCAAGCAACGGCGGTGAGGATCAGCCCCAGCAATCCAAGGTCGAGCCTGAGCGTGCGCATGAATGCTCCGGGGTGAGGGACCGCTGGAGCAGACCACTCCGAACGCGAATCTCAAACCGAGGCGAGCGTTCTCCGCACGAGAGTCAAAGAAGAGGTGTGACCGGATGGGCGCATGCGTGAACGTTCGATCACATGCGGTGCTGGCGGCACGTCGCCCGATTTCGCGTGGCGCGGCGTCACTGGCACGGCGCGCTGGGATTGAACAACGAGCCCGAGAACGTGTCGGTCCCCTCCGGGCCGTTCATCGTCGCCGTGAGCCGCTGCCATCGATGGTCCCGGTGAAGCGCCCCAGCCGAAACATCTCGATCGGGTGCTCGGTCCGGCCGTCGCAGACGAGATCCGCGAGGACCTCGCCGATGACCGAGGCGAACTTGAATCCGTGCCCCGAGCACGGGCTGGCGACGATGACGTTCGGATGCCGGGGATGCCGATCGAGGACGAAGTGTCCATCCGGCGTGTTCGTGTACATGCACGTCGTCGCGGAAAGGAGGGCGCCGTTGACCGCCGGGAGATGGCGCTCGAGGATCGAGCGGGCCTCGAGGATCTCGTCCGGGTCGATCTCGCGGCGGATGTCGGTCGGCGAGCACCAGACGCCGGTGTGGTGACGCGCCACCTTGACCCCGTCGTCTCCGAGGGCAGGGAAGCCGTAGAACAGCTTTCCGGGTTCGTGCTCGATGAGGAAGACCGGGAACTTCCCGGGCGCGAACAGGGCCAGGTCGGTCGTCGGCCGGAACCAGTAGAGGACGTTGCGCTCGACGGCGAGCGGCAGGCGCAGGTCCGCCAGGAGGTCACCCATCCACGGCCCGGCGCACAGCACGAGGGTGCCGGCGACGTACCTGGCCCCTGCGGTCTCGACCTCGACGGAGTCGCCGGTGGCCTTCCAGCTCACCACGGGCTCCTGCCAGTGGAGCGTGGCGCCGGCCTTCGTCGCGGCGGCGGCGTGCGCGCGGATGCACTCTTCGGGAAACAGCACGCCCGCGACCTCGTCCAGGACGCCGACCGTGCCGTCCTCGATGGAGAAGGCCGGGAAGCGTCGCCGGACCTCCGGTGCGTCGAGCACCTCGTGCGGCAAGCCGTGCATGCGCGCGCTGGCGAGGGTCCCCTGGACGACGCCGCCGTCGGGTGGACCGAGCATCAGTCCGCCGGTGATCTCGATCAGTCGCTTGCCGGAGTCACGCTGGAGCTGGGACCACAGCTCGTTGGCGCGGCCGAGCAGCGGGACGTACGCCGGATTCTCGAAGTACGCCTGGCGCGTCACCCGGGAGCGCCCGTGGGACGATCCACGGTCGTGCGCCAGCGTGAACTGCTCGAGTCCGAGGACGCGCCTTCCTCGTTGGGCGACGTGAAACGCCGCCGCGCTCCCCATTCCGCCGAGGCCGACCACGATGGTGTCGTAGCGCTCCATCGGGTGACATCGTAGGACAGCTCAGGAGATCGCGCGGGCCAGCTCTGCAACCCGCCGGTGGCCCTCGGGGCTCAGCTCGCGGAGGCTGCGATCGAAGTTCGGGTGGGTCATCCCGCTCAGCAGGAAGGTCCAGCGGTAGCTCTTCAGCTGCGCGGCCTCGATCTCGGCCCGCTCGGCCTTGCCGAGCTCACGCCCGATGGCCTTCTGGAGGCTCTCGAGGTCCATCTTCACCTGGGCCTGCAGCCCTCCGTCGAGGAGCTTGCCGATGTCCATGTAGTCGTCGATGCCCTTCTCGATCTCCTTCCTTTCGAGGGACCGGGCGATCTTGTCGACCACGAGGGTGTCGAGCTTGGCGTGCTGGCTCTCCTCCATCCAGTGGTGCTTGAGGAGGCTGCAGAAGAGCGCGTCCAGACGCTCGGCGGCGTTGTCCTTGACCGATTCGAGGTAGTGCTTCTGGGTGAACCACTCGATGTGCAGGGTGGTCAGGAACACGCCGAGAGGGGAGTGGGCGAGGATGGCCGCGGCGATCTCCCTGGGGGGGCCGATCACTCCGCAGGGGGTGGCGAACCGGGATTCGAACTCCTGGACGAACCAGCGGAAGAGGTCGATGTGCTTCGCCTCCTCCTCGGCGAAGCGGAGCAGCGCCCGTCGCTCGTCGCGCTCCTCCGTTCCACCGCCGCGGACGTGATCCAGGACCGAGGGGACGATGTATTCCTCCACCAGGCCGAACAGATACAGGTAGGTGAAGGCGCGGATGTGATTGAGCTTGAGCTTCTCGGCGTCATCGAGGCAGCGGATCCCGGCGACGCCAGCGAGGGCGTCGGGCAGAAACGGACGGGAGAAGTCGAACTCCCGGCCGCCGATGACATCACCGATCTGCCAGTTGATCCGCTGCGACGTCTCCAGGATGGAATGGTAGTCGTACGCGTGGGTGAGCATGGTGCGTCCTCCTGAGCGGACACCCTGCGCGCGCGGCTCGCCCTTCACCATGGGTGTCATGTCCCGGCTGGGGCTGATTTCGCACTCGGGAGGGGGGACAATCGTCCCGATCCGGGAGGAACCCGTGGGGGAGAAGCGGCCGCGACAGCACATTCACTACCTGCGCACCTCCGACGGGGTCCAGCTGGCGTGGGCCGACGCCTCCAGCGGCCCACTGCTGATCAAGGCTGCAAACTGGCTCACCCACCTCGAGTACGAGTGGGAGAGTCCGGTCTGGGGTCACTGGCTTCGCTTCTTCTCCAGCCACTTTCGCCTCGTCCGGTACGACGAGCGGGGGTGCGGGATGAGCGACTGGAACGTCGGCGACCTCTCGCAGGATCGGTGGATCGACGACCTGGAGGCGGTGGTGGCCGCAGCCGCACCGCGCGAGCCATTTGCCTTGCTGGGGATCTCGCAGGGGACGGTGGCCGCGGTCAGCTTCGCGGCCCGGTACCCGGAGCGGGTCTCGCACCTCCTTCTGTATGGGGCCTACGCGCGGGGCTGGTCGCAGCGGGGCGACCCGGAGGGAGTCCGGGCCTACCAGGCGATCACCGACCTGTGCCGCTTCGGGTGGGGGAAGGAGAATCCGGCGTTCCGGCAGGTCTTCACCTCCCGCTTCATCCCCGGGGCGACCGAGGAGCAGATGCGCTGGTTCAACGAGCTCTGCCGGAAGACGAGCTCCCCGAAGATCGCCGCGGAGCTGCTCGAGGCCCGCTCCAGGATCAACGTGGTGGACGTGCTGGACCGGGTCCGGACGCCCACCCTGGTGGTCCACGGGCGGAACGATCAGGTGGTGCCGCTGGCCGAAGGGCGGCTCCTCGCCTCGGCAATCCGTGGGGCCGAGTTCGTCGAGCTGGACTCGAACAACCACATCCTTCTCGAATCGGAGCCGGCCTGGGAACGCTTCCGCAGCGCCGTGCTGGAGTTCACCGGGCTCGGACGCAGCGTGGGCGAGGACCCGATCTTCCGCCGGCTGACGGCGCGGGAGCGTGAAGTGCTGGCGCTGCTCACCGAAGGACTGGGAAACGGGGAGATCGCCGCGC
>Ga0134123_10003337_pt1 | contig 10445 bp, 5 predicted proteins | sample KB303_FD_96460 | JGI IMG/M metagenome (GOLD analysis project Ga0134123, IMG submission 96460) | Terrestrial soil microbial communities without Nitrogen fertilizer from Kellogg Biological Station, Michigan, USA - KB3-0-3 | ecosystem: Environmental > Terrestrial > Soil > Unclassified ...
ATCTACGGCTCGCTCTTCGTGCTGGTGCCCGCCGCCGATCCCGGCGGCGGCACGCGGACTTTCCCTCCATTTCAGGGCAACGGAGGAGGCCCATCCGGCGGTCCGTTGTTCGAGCTCGACGGCCATCCCATCGACCTCTTCTTCCATCCGACCGGTGTCCGCAGCGGAACGATTCTCAACAGCGGACAGGTGGTCTCGTTCGCCGGCTACTCCGCGCCACCGCTGCCGTCGAAGGTCGACATCGTCGTGACCTCGCCGTCCGGAAAACAGCGGACGATCTCCGGACGCGCGAATCGGGTCGGCTGGTTTCACGAGCCGTCATTCGACTTCGTCGCGAACGAGCCGGGCCTCTGGCGCGCGCGCGTGACGATCACGTTCGACGGCCGCACCTCGGCGGGCGTCGTCACCGCGCCCTTTCCGACCGGCGGCATCCTCGGCGCGCAGGACCTCACGTTCCATGTGATCGATCCGAGGGATCCGCCGCTCGCGGTCTCGACGCCGCAGCGGTTCGTCCGGCCCGCCGACGCGCCGGTGCGCTTCACGCTCGTTCCCCCCGTGGCCCTGACGAATGTCTCGATGCACCACACCGTCACGATGCCCGGCTTCGTGCTCGACGAAGGAACGACGTCGTCGCTGGCGTTCGATTACAACGCGCGGGCGCTCGCCGCCCGCTTCCCCAATCTCGATCTCGAGGATTCGGACGGGGCGGCCGGCTCCGATTCGATCACGCTCTCGTTCGTCGTCAGCGGCAACGACGCGAGCGGGACGCTGCGCTACTTCGCGCGTCAGGTCGTGATCGAAGGAGAAGAAGTGCAGCTGACGGCGCAGACGAGTCACCGAAAAGTGCGCGCGGTCAGATAGTGTCAGTGGCGCACGCTGCGGCGGCGCGGTTCCGTGTCGGTGACGAGAATCTCCTCGCCCTGGAGCACGATTTGCCGCGCGAAATGGCGTTGCGCGCCGCTCGCATCGTTTCCGCTCAGCAGAAAAGACATCGTGATCGTGTCGGCGCCGGTTGCGCCGTCGATGTCCTCGAGATCGAGGTTCGGAAAATCGGCGGCGAGCTTTTTCGCGTCGTAGGTGTAGACGAAGCCGGAGAGCGTTCCTTCCTCCAGCACGAATCCCGGCATCGTGGTGGTGTAATGGACTTCGACGCCGGTCAGTCCCGCGGGCGGAATCACCACGAACGGGAGCGGCTGCCGTGCCGGCTGCACGAATCGCCCGGGCGCGTCCAGGCGAAGACGCGCCGCATTCGGATCGACGACGTAGAAGTAGAACTCGCCGTCGCGCGAGCCGAGAGCTCCGCCGGTCGGGAACGGCTCCGTGACGCGCGCGCCCGTCGAGATCGCGCCGTCGTGCCACACCCTGACGCGCGCCCGCCACACTCCCGGCTCGTTGACGATGAAGTCGTCCGAGGGTCGATAGAACCAGCCGATTTTGTTCGCCTGTCCGCTGATCGTGCGAACGGCTCCTCCCGGTGAGGTCACGACGATCTCGACTTTCGAAGGCAGCGCCGGTCCGATCTGACCGGCGAAGGACGCGACCGTTCCGGCCTCGAGAATCGTTCCGGGTCTCACGGCGGTCGGATGAAAGAAGATGTCGACGTCGCGATTCTTCAGCCGGAACAGCGGTCCGCCCGACGGCAGCCCGCCGTTTCCCTGAAATGGAGGGAAGACGCGTGTGCCCCGCGGATCGTTGCCCGCGATCACCACGAACAGACTGCCGTAGATCGCGTGGATCGGCTGCGGGAGCACGCGGCCATACAGCGCGATGCCGCCGAACTGGAATTTGAAATCGTTCGGAAGATCGCCGTTCGCGCCCGTGCCCGTCTGCAGTCCATACCGGTCATCGAACCGCCAGTACAAGTCCTGCACGCACTCCTCGGCGATGACTTCGCGCACGCGCACGCGCGGCCGCTGCACGAAGCGATACGCATACGCCGACAGCTCGTTGTCCGTCGTGGCGGCTATGTGCGGGTCGACCCGATCCGGGCCGGTGGTGTGGAACGGCGCTTCTCCGATCACGATCCTGTCCTCGATCGGGCCGCAGTCGCGCTGCAGCAGTTCGTCGGGGACGAGACGGAGCGGATCCTGGATTCCCATCCGAAGCGTGGCCGCGTCGCCGTTGTCGGCCAGCCACATGACGTCGCCGGAGTGGAAGGCGAGGTTCACATGTCCGCCGGTGTCTTTCGGCAACCCGATCTGCGCTCGTGAAAACCACGCCTGCCGGCCGCTCTGCTGATCGTCCACGCCGCGAACGCCGTGCAGCTCGATGGCCGGCGATCGCTGCGCCACCACGCCGCCCCAGGTGCGCGAACCGGTCCACACCGTTCCACGTTCGTCGCGCCAGGTGGCGGCGAAGTCCATTCGATATTCACCGGCCTGCGGCACGACGATCGGCTCGAAGGCCGCGTAGCCATGAACGCTCGCCTTCGCGCGCAGCGTGCGCGCCGTCAGCAGCTCGCGGCGCGACTCGGGCGCGAAGCGATAACGCACTTCGATGTCCGCGGCCACGCCGGGAATGAGCTGCACGGAAGGATTGATCGCGTCGCCCGTCTCGAATGGCGTTCCGGGCAGAACTGCCGGCTCGATCTCCAGCGTCCTGCCGGCGTCGATCTGATACGTCCCGCTGCTCGTGTAGACGTGTCCCCACACGTCTTCGATCGTTCCCGCGACCGTGACCTCGTGTGTCCCATCCTCGGCGAACGCGACGTGAAAGCGCTCGTCGAGCGTGGTGAGCTGATACGGGTCCGCGAGGTGATTCGAATCGAACGCCCGCGCCGGATTCGGCAGCGTCCAGAGCAGCCGCGGCTGGCGGAACGGTGCGGGGCCGATCGTCGTCGTTCCTCCGCCCGGCCGTTTGATCGTGACGGTCAGGCTCCCCGATGGAAAGCGGAATGGAATCGTCGGCCAGTTGATCGCCTCACCCGAATCCGACACCGCGATCGTCAGCGCGAACGGCTCGAGGTCGTAGCGGATCGGGACGCCCGTGCGTGAGTCGGCGCGCGGCACGACGAAGCGCTCGGACGAAGTGACGATGCGGTTCGCGAGCGCGAAGCGGTCGCGATCCTCGACCGCCGTCACGCCGCGGGCTCCCTGACTCAGGTTGTTGGCGAGCAGCGTCCAGTACAGCCGGGGCGGTGCGGGGTTTCCGACTTTGACGACCGGCAGCAATCCGTATGTGTAGTTGTCGATGCGGCGCGCCGCGCTGTCGATGCGCGTCGCCACGCCGGTCTGTCCCGCGGCGCTCGTCGTGGTCACGCCGGTCGCGATCATCACGACCTGCGGGCGATAGTAGCCGTCGGGCAGTTCGAGCGGATCGGTCGTCACGCGGAACGTCGCCCGCAGCCGGTCGCCCGCCGGCTGGAGCGGCACGTCGAGATCCGGATGCGGAATCCGGACGCTCGACGCGATCGACGTGCCGCGCTCGATCGGCAGACCGGTGGGCGTCATCACGACCGAGCAGTAGGTGTTGTGATCGAGCGTGCCGCGGCCGTCGGCGCGACTGATGCCGACCATCGACACCTGGACACGCACCTGCGGCGTCTGACCGGCCGCCGCGCTGCCCAGGAAGGTGTACGTGCCGTCGATGACCATCGGCTCGCCTCGCACGTATGCCGGTTTGTCCAGCCGCAACTCCGCGACCCACGGCGGGAGCGTCAGAAAGAATGCGAGCGAGCTCGCGGTCGCGGAAGTGCTCGACGCGATCGGATCGGGAACCTGCAGCACCGTGCCGCCCAGATCCAGCAGCTCGCCGGTGAGAATCCGGCGCCCCTCCTTTACGTCGCGGAGTTGTCCTCCGCCCGGATCGCATTTGACGAGAATCGACGAACCGCCGGCCGCGAACAGTTTCCCTTCGAACGCGCCGCTGGCATCCGCATCGACGACGGTGTAATGACCCGTGTGCAGATTCATGAGCGCGACGAGCGACGAAGGCGCGACTGCGCCCGCGGCGCCGCGCACGGTGGTCTCCCACGCCGGCGACACCGTCGCCGTGATCCGCTCCAGCAGCGGAACCGACTGCGCGTGCAGCGGAAGCCCTGCCAGCGCCACGGCTACAGCCATGACGCACCACGTTTTCATCGGTATGGAAAACGTACAGCCTCCGCGGCGCTTCGGCAAGCGATGCAGCCCGGAAACGGCGCCTTTCCCTGCCTGGGGGATAATCATGGGCGGCGAGAATCCGGGCCCGAGCGACCTCCCGTCGCCAACCCCGGGCAACTTGCCCTGACAGACAGCTCGTGAGCCGCGTCGCCATTCTCGCCGGCGTTGTGTTCCTGCTCGGCTCCGGCTGGCCGACCGAGTCGCACGATGTGCGCCGCACCGGGCAGAGCGACGTGCGCGGCCCGCGATCCGTGGAGCGTGTGACCTCGATCGTGCTGCCGGCCGAGCAGGCGATCAACATGCCCGTCACGGTCGGCGACGACGGCAGCGTCTACGCAGGATCGTGGGGCATGGTTCGTTCCGGCGGTTCGGAAAACCGCGCGGCGTGGGACAAGTTCGACGGCAAGCTCTTCGCCTTCGATCGCGCGCTCGGCGCGCGCTGGAGCTCGCGTCTCGACCGGACGCCGTACTGCTACACCTACGGCTCGCGCGAGCTCACGCCGTCCTTCTGTCCGTCCGGCGGTTCGGTGAACGGGTACAACGGCACGGTCGAAGGCACGGTCACGCTCGATCCCGCGCGCAATCGTTTGTACGCCGGGCGCGGCGACGGGAAGCTGTACGCGATCGACACGGCCGGCGGCGCGATCGCGTGGCGGTTCGCGTCGTTCAATCCCGTCGACCCGACCGATCCCGAGGGTGGCGGCGAGGTGGTCGCGGGGCCGCTGGTCGCGCCGAACGGCACGATCTGCTTTGCCACCGTCGGCGTCGGCGCATACGAGACGAGCGCGGTGTACGCGGTCTCGCCGCAGGGCGCGCTGCTGTGGCGGTATCCGGCGAGCGCCGCGTCGATGCCGCACATCGTGTGGGCGCCGCCGGCGCTCTCGCCGGATGGAAAGACGCTGTACATCGGCGGCGGCTGGGGTCCGACCGCGGACCACTGGGACGTCACGCTCCCCGGCGCCGTGTACGCGCTCAACGTCGCCGACGGAAGCGTGAAGTGGGTCTTCCATCCGGTCAACGAAGCGGAGTGGTGGAAGCCGACGGTGTGGACGACGCGCATCGCCGTCGGCGCGAACGGCACGATCTACGCGGCCGGAACCGAGTTCACGTTCGGCGGCGGCAGCGCGGTGCTGTTCGCGCTGCGCGACAACGGCGGCAGCGCGTCGTACGCGTGGCCGCGGATGATCGATCTCGATCGCGACCGCGCGTCGCTCGCGCTCGGCCTCGCGCTTCGCGAGACGGGCGGACAGACGCGGCGCGTGTACGCGGCGTCCGGCAATCCCTACAACGTGCTCTCGCAGAGTTACCGCGCGGGCGGGAAGCTCGTGGCCGTCGACGCCGCGACCGGCGCGCTGCTCTGGACCTTCAATCCCGAGACGCACGGCGGCACCGGCGCGATGACGCGCATCGCGATCGATGCCGACGGAGTGCTCTACACCGGCGTTTCCGGTGCGACGAGCGGCGGCCGCGTCTTCGCGATCCGCGAGGATGGCTCGCTCCTGTGGCAGTACGTGCTCGGAGGACTCCTCGAGTGGGCGCATCCCGTCCTCGGGCCGGCCGGAGATCTCTACGTCGGCGACACGCGCCGCTGCCTCTGGATGTCCTTCCCCATCGAGAGCGGATTGTGTAATTCCTTCGATGTAAATCCCCGCCTCTACGCCATCCGCGCCGCTGATTCCCGCCGTCGCGCGGCTCGTCACTGACCCGCCGAGCATGTCATCCCGAGCGTAGCGAGGGACCCGGGCGGGGTATTTGCGGCAGGCGTGTGCCTCGCAGCTCCACCCGAGCCCCGGATCCCTCGCTCCCGCTCGGGATGACATCCCTCCTGCCGCGTAACCGCGCAACCGCGTAACCGCGTAACCCTCCCCCGGTTTGGCATTTGTTTCGCTCTTATGCCGGGCTCGACCAGTTTCAGGGAGTACGCGTCGTGAAAGACAAAAAGATCGCCGCCACCGGCATCGAAGGCCTGGATCACATCCTCCTCGGCGGATTTCCGAGGAATCACGTCTATCTGCTGCAGGGCGATCCCGGCGTCGGAAAGACGACGCTCGGGCTGCAGTTCCTGCTCGAAGGGGTTCGCAACGGCGAGACCTCGCTGTACATCACGCTGTCGGAGACGAAGGCCGAGCTCCAGGCCGTCGCCGAGTCACATCACTGGGACATCAGCGCCGTGCATGTGTACGAGGAGCTGGTCGGCGAGGACAGCCTCGACGACGACGAGACCACCGTGTTCTATCCTGCCGAGGTCGAGCTCGGGCAGACCGTGAAAGCGCTGCTGAACGAAGTCGACCGGCTGAAGCCCGACCGCGTGGTGCTCGACTCGCTGTCCGAGATCCGCCTGCTCGCGCAGAGCAGCCTGCGCTATCGCAAACAGATCCTCGCGCTGAAGCAGTTCTTCGCGGGACGCCACGTCACCGTGCTCTTTCTCGACGACCGCACGTCGGACGTCAGCGACATGCAGCTGCAGAGCGTCCCGCACGGCGTCGTGGAACTGGAGCGCTACACGCCGCTGTACGGAGCGGCGCGCCGGCGTTTGCAGCTGGTGAAAATGCGCGGCCTCAATTTCCGCGACGGCTATCACGACTTCAACATCATCACCGGCGGGATCGTCGTCTATCCGCGCATGGTCGCCGCCGAGCACCGGCGCATCGTCCCGTTCGAACAGGTTCCGAGCGGCCTGTCGGTTCTCGACGGAATGCTCGGCGGCGGCGTCGATCGCGGCACGAGCACGCTCATCATGGGTCCGGCGGGCTCCGGCAAGTCCGCGCTCTCGACGCAATACGCGGTCGCCGCGGCGAAGCGCGGCGAGAAGGCGACGATGTTCCTGTTCGAGGAGAGCCTGTCGAGTCTCTTCAACCGTTCCGAGTCGCTCGGCATGCCGCTGCACGAGCTGGTGGACGCCGGCACGATCGACGTCGAGCAGGTCGATCCCGCGCAGCTGCAGCCCGGCGAGTTCGCGCACCTCGTGCGCAGAGCCGTCGAAGTGAACAAGACACGGTTGATCACGATCGACAGCCTGAACGGCTATCTCAATGCCGTCCCCGAGGAGCGGTTCCTGCTGCTGCATCTCCACGAGCTGCTCAGCTACCTCGGACAGAACGGCGTCGCGACGATTCTCGTCTTCGCGCAGCACGGTCTGATCGGAACGGCGATGGCCTCGCCCGTCGACGTCAGCTATCTCGCCGACTGCGTGATCCTCATGCGCTACTTCGAGGCGCGCGGCGAGATCCGCAAGGCGATCTCGGTGGTGAAGAAGCGCAGCGGCGTCCACGAGACCGCGATCCGCGACTTCATCCTCCGCTCCGGAAAGGGCATCGAGATCGGCGCCCCGCTCGAACAGTTCCGCGGCGTGCTCTCCGGTATCCCGCAGTTCGAGAAAATCGTGGAGGAGATCCGCGAGCGATGACCGATCCCGCGCTCGCGATGCGCATCCTCCTCTCCGCGCCCGTCGGCCGCGATGCGGACCTGATGTGCACGCACCTGGCGAAGGGGGGGATGGAGTGCGTGTCGTTCACCGATTTCGACGAGTTGTGCAAGGCGCTCGTCGAAGGCGCCGGGGCGCTGCTGTTCACCGAGGAAGCGCTGTCGCACGATGCGCTGCAGAAGCTCGCCCGCGCGCTGGACCGGCAGCCCGCGTGGTCGGAGATCCCGATCATCATCCTCACCGGCCTGCCGGAGATGGAGACGAAGAACCGTTCGTTCCGCATGCTGACGCGGCGGACGAATCTGACGCTCGTCGACCGCCCGGTGCGCATTCAGAGCCTCATCAGCGCGGCGCAGTCGTCTCTCGCCGCGCGGAAACGGCAGTACGACATCCGCGATCTCATGGAGGAGCTCGAGGACCGCGTGCACGAGCGCGACCGCTTCCTCGCCATCCTCGGGCACGAGCTGCGCAATCCGCTCGGCGCGATCCTGCTCGCCTCGCAGATGACCGACGACGACGGGCGCCTCGATCCCGAGCACGCGCATCTCATCGAGCGCCAGGCGCGCCATCTCACGCGCATCGTGAACGACCTTCTCGATCTGTCGCGCGTCGTCTCCGGAAAGATCGTCATCAAGCCGCAGCTCATCGACCTCCGCCGCGTCGCGCAGCAGTCGCTGCAGACGATGGAGGAATCGTCTCGCTCGCACGAGGTGACGGTGGAGCTGTACCTCCCCGATGAGCCGCTGACCGTGAGCGCCGATCCGGTGCGCGCGGACCAGATCATCACCAACGTGCTCACGAACGCGATCAAGTACACGCCGGAGAACGGCCACGTGGTGGTGACGCTGGAGCGAGACGACTGCCACGCGATCGTGCGCGTGGAGGACGACGGCGTGGGCATCGCGCCGGAGCGGATCGGCACGATCTTCGAGCTGTTCGCGCAGGCGGAGAACGCGATCGGCCGCTCGCAGGGCGGGATGGGTATCGGCCTCGCGCTGGTGCGCAATCTCGTCGAGCTGCACGGCGGCTCGATCACGGCGGACAGCGACGGCATCGGCAGGGGCAGCCGGTTCGCGATCCGCTTTCCGCTCGCGTCGGCCGCGACCGACGCGCCGGAGGCGCCGCCGGCCGCCGGGAACGCGCTTCCGCTCGCGCCGCGGCGCATCGTCATCGTGGAGGACAACACGGACGTGCGCGAGCTGCTGCGCCTGAAACTGCGCCGCCTCGGCCACAATGTCGAGGCCGTCGGCGATGGCGTGACCGGCGTCGCGATGATCCTCGCGTCGAAGCCGCACATGGCGCTGATCGACATCGGCCTGCCGCGCCTCGACGGGTATCAGGTGGCGACGCAGGTGCGCTCGAAGCTCGGCGGCGATGTCGTGCTGATCGCGGTCAGCGGCTTCGGCCAGCCCGATGACAAGCGTCGCGCCGCCGAGGCCGGCTTCGACGATCACCTCACCAAGCCGGCTGATGTGCAGGACATCGAGAGTCTGCTCGCGAGATTTCCGGTGAAGGAATGAATCGCGGCCATGGGCGATTGCAATCGGGCAATCGTCCCATGTCCTCCACGGTCCTTCTCGTCGAGTCCGACGCCGATCTTCGTTCCGCGATCGCCTTCGCGCTGCGCCGCGCGGAGTACGACTGCGACGCCGTCGCCACCGGCGGCGACGCCCTGGTCCGCCTGCGCGAGCACGACTACGCGTACATCGTGGTCGACATCGACTCCGCCGTCCCGCTGACCGCCCTCCGCGCCGCCCTGCACGACGACCCGTCGCTGCATTCCGAGGTCGTGTTCATCACCGACCGCGACGACGAGGAAGAGCCGGAGCTGCAGAACGCGCTGCGCAAGCCGTTCGGGAACGAGGAGCTGCTGGCGCGGATGCGCTTCGCGCGGTGAGGCGGCGCCGCCCTGGCGGAGGGGGTGGGATTCGAACCCACGGTGCAGTTTCCCGCACGGCGGTTTTCAAGACCGCTGCCTTAAACCACTCGGCCACCCCTCCCGGGGTCAGGTCTGGAATTTCAACCCTAAGCTGTGGAAAAAGGGTTGAAATTCCAGACCTGACCCCCGGTCACGGCAACAGATTCACGTCGAGGGTGATCTTGAGGCGCAGGCGGCGGTGGTGGCGCAGCTCGTCCATCGTGAGGTTCAGCGGGATGCTTACCTCCTTCACCAGGCCGTCGTTTGCGCGGCGTTCGGGGGGAGGTGGGGCGGTGGTGGTCGCGGGGGTCTGTTCGCCGAGGACGGGGAGCGAGTCGAGGATGCCGGCGGGCAGGGGGATCTCGACCGACACGGTGGGCACTTCGGGCGCGGAGGCGGGGCCGGGCGTGCTGAAGTAGACGTCCTCGAAGGGGTTCGAGGGTGGGACGAGCTCGGTGGCCACCAGCGGCAGGTTCTCGTCGGCGGCTTCGTCGACTTCGAACTCCGGCTCGTTGACGGGAGCGGGCGGAGCGGGCGGCGCGTCGTCGTCATCCCACAGCGACTGCGACGCGGTAGGCGCCGCGGCGGGCTGATTGAGGATCTGGATCTCGCGCTCCAGCGGCTCCGAGCCTTCGAGTCCGTACTTGCGGATCAGGTGCGCGAGCACGAGCTGCGTGATGCCCTTCAGCGTCTCCTCGACGCCGAGGCCGGACGTGGCCACCGACTCGAAGTGCGGCACCTGCTGCTTGTTGATCTCGGCGTTGAGCTCCGCCACCGGCATCGCGTTCGGCAGGTCGCGTTTGTTGTACTGGAGCACCAGCGGCATCTCGCGGAGGCGGATGCCCTGGCGCTTGAGGTTGTCCTCGAGGTTCTGCAGGCTCTCGAGGTTTGCGTCCAGCGCAAAGTCCTGGCTGTCGGCGACGAACACGATTCCGTCCGCGCCTTTCAGCACGAGCTGGCGCGTGGAGTTGTAGTAGACCTGCCCCGGCACCGTGTAGAGCTG
>Ga0134123_10003339_pt1 | contig 10443 bp, 11 predicted proteins | sample KB303_FD_96460 | JGI IMG/M metagenome (GOLD analysis project Ga0134123, IMG submission 96460) | Terrestrial soil microbial communities without Nitrogen fertilizer from Kellogg Biological Station, Michigan, USA - KB3-0-3 | ecosystem: Environmental > Terrestrial > Soil > Unclassified ...
CAGGCGGCCGCCACCCGCGACCAGCGCGCCTGGCCGGTCGTCAAGCACGCCCTGCGCCTGGACGAGACGAGCGGCCACACCGTCTTCTCCCGCCACGCCATGAACGTGGACTGGCCGCTCATCCTCGAGTTCATCTTCTCCCCCTACGGCCCCGGCGTCTGCGCGGCCGCCGCCGACTCGGCCGGCGATGCGGACCCACGAGTGCAGCGCTCGGTGCTGTCCGTGCTGGTCAGCCACCGCTGCCTGGAAGCGCTGCCGCTGGCGCGGCGCCTGGCCGCCTCGCACGACCCGATCCTGGCCCCCGGGGCGATCATCGCCCTCGGCAAGCTGGCCCACCCCGATGATCGGGCGCTCCTGGTCGAGCTGGCGCGCCACCCCGCCCCCTTCATCCGGCAGCCAGCCGCCTACGCCCTTTACGAGTACGGCGACCCGGGCACGGCTCCGGCCCTGCGGCCGCTGCTCGCCGACGAGGACAGCCACATCCGGCAGGAGGCCATCGCCGGCGTCTGTCATCTGATCGACGCCGAGGGCGCCCAGGCCGTGCTGGCCCTGCGCCGGCGCGCAGCGGCCGAGGGGCCCGAGCGCAAGCTCATCGACAAGATGTTCGGAACGCTGGCGGAGGAGACCGGGGCCGACCTCGACAAGCTCAAGGCCGGAGATCGCGCGGTGTGGGCGAGCGCCATCGGGCGCTACTGGGCCCAGCGCGACACGCTCTACGATCTGAAGGCTGGCGACCGCAAGCTCTCGCACGACGAGCTGGTGCGGGCCATGAAGGGCTGGGAGCAGGCCGGTCGCATCACCGGCGGCGAGTTCGAGTGGGTCGAGGAGCGCCACGTCCTGTCCGCCGCGCTGCCGTCCGATCTCCCCGCCATGCTCGCGGTGCGGGGCCGGATCCTCATGCGCCACTCCGACGAGGCCCTCGACGAGCTCCAGCACTGGGACCGCGTGATCGGCGTGGTCCACCGCCGCCGGATGGGGGCGCCCAAGCCGAACGAGTAGCCCTACACCACCTGCCGCACCGGTACGCCCCGCACGCGCAGGTACTCCCGCGCCTGGCCCACCGTGAACTCCCCGAAGTGGAAGATGCTCGCCGCCAGCACGGCGTCGGCGCCGCCGATGCTGATGCCCTCGTAGAGGTGCTCGAGGTTCCCCACGCCACCCGAGGCGATGACCGGGATCGGCACGCGGTCGGCCACGGACCTGGTCAGCGGCAGGTCGAAGCCGTCGCGGGTGCCGTCGCGATCCATGCTGGTGAGGAGGATCTCGCCGGCTCCGGCCTGGGCCATGCGCTCGCACCAGGCGACGGCGTCCAGGCCGGTGGGCTTGCGGCCGCCGTGGGTGTAGACCTCCCAGTTGTCGCCCTGACCGGGGCGGCGGCGGGCGTCGACGGCGACGACGATGGCCTGGCTGCCGAAGGCGTCGGCGGCGCGGCGGACGAGATCGGGGTCGGAGACGGCGGCGGTGTTGATGCCGGCCTTGTCGGCGCCGGCCAGCAGCAGCTTGCGCACGTCCTCGACCGAGCGGACCCCTCCGCCCACGGTCAGGGGGAGGAAGACCTGCTCGGCGGTGGCGCGGACCATCTCGATGGTGGTGTCGCGGCCGTCGGACGAGGCGGAGATGTCGAGGAAGCAGATCTCGTCGGCGCCCTGCTTGTCGTAGGCGGCCGCCACCGCCACCGGATCGCCGGCGTCGCGCAGCTCCTGGAAGCGGACGCCCTTCTTCACCCGACCGGCGTCGACGTCGAGGCAGGGGATGATCCGGCGCGCGAGCACGGTGGTTCCTACCCGCCCCCCGCCGCGCGCGCCAGCGCCTCGGCCACGGTGAAGGCGCCCTCGTAGATGGCCTTGCCCACCACCACGGCGAAGGCGCCGGTCTGGCGGGTCTGGTCCAGATCCTCCAGGCGGGCCACGCCGCCCGAGGCGATCACCGGGCAGGGGGCGATGCGCCGGACCAGGCGCGCGGTCGCCTCCAGGTTGGGCCCTGCCCGCATGCCGTCGCGGCCGATGTCGGTGTAAAGGACCGCGCCCGCACCCGCGGCGGCGGCGGCCTCGGCCAGATCGCCGGCGTCGGCGCTGGTGGCCTCGGTCCAGCCCTGCACCGCCACCTTGCCCTCGCGGGCGTCGACCGCCACCACGATGCGGCCGGGGAACCGGCGGCACAGCTCCTCGACCACCTCGGGCGTCCGCACCGCCGCGGTCCCCAGCACGGCGTGGCGCACGCCCAGCGCGAAGAGTCGCTCGCAGTCGTCGACCGAGCGCACGCCGCCCCCGACCTCGACCTCCATCCCCGTGGCGGCGGCGATCGCCTGCACGGTCACGCGGTTGTGGCTGCTCCCGCCGGTGAACGACGCGTCCAGATCCACCACGTGCAGGCGTTTGGCGCCGGCCGCGGCGAAGTCGCGGGCCAGCGCGGGGGGATCCTGGGAGTAGACCTTGGCCGTCTCCTTGCGGCCCTGCGACAGGCGCACGGCCTTGCCGTCCAGCAGATCGATCGCGGGGAACACCAGCATTCGGGAGGCCGCCTTCTTACCTGGAACCGCGGGAGGGTTCCAGATCTCCGGCGCGGCGCCTGCGTCCCCACGGAATCACAGAGGAAACGCAACCCCGCGCTCGTCGAGGCGCGGCGGGTCCCGCCTGCTAGGCTCCCGGCATGAGCCGGCCCCGCGCCGTCACCGTCCTCGGCTGGCTGTTCGTGGCCGTCGGGATCCTCTCGCTGGGCCGGCAGCTCGTGACCTTCCACGGCGGCCGGCCGGCGCTGGTGGCGGCGCTGCCGGGCGACTTCTGGTACGCCGCGATCAGCGCCTTGGTCGCGGCGGTGAGCGGCGCGTTCCTTCTGCGCGGCGCGAGCTGGGCGCGCTGGCTCCTGGGAGCGTGGCTGGTGTTCCACGTCGCCATCGGTCTCGTGCACGGTCTCTTCACCCTCGCCGTGCATGCGGTGCTGGCGGCGGTGGTCCTGTGGCTGCTCTTCCGTCCCGCGGCGTCGGCGTGGTTCCGACGGCGCGACGTCTGAACGTCACCCGGCGATGAACCGCGACAGCAGCGCCAGCCCGGCCTGCTGGCTCTTTTCCGGGTGGAACTGGGTGGCCACCACGTTGTCGCGGGCCACGGCGGCGCAGAAGCGCTGGCCGTGCTCGGCCTCGAGCGCCACGTCGCGCGGGTCGGCCGGCGCCGGGAAGTAGCTGTGCACGAAGTAGAACCAGCTCCCCTCGGGCAGCTCGCGCAGCGCCGTGCTGCGGTCGGCGGCGGCCCCGCGGGCGCAGGCGTTCCAGCCCATGTGGGGGATCTTCAAGGGCGGCTTGACCCCGAAGCGCACCACCTTGCCGGGGAGCACCCCCAGGCCGCGGCAGCCCGGATCCTCCTCGCTGCCCTCGAAGAGGATCTGCAGCCCCAGGCAGATGCCCAGGTAGGGCGTGCCCCGCGCGATGGCCTCGCTCACCGCCTGCTTCAAGGCGCCGCCCGAGCGCTCGAGCCCGGCCACGCAGCCGCCGAAGGCCCCCTGCCCGGGCACCACGATCTTGTCGGCGCGGGCGATGACCTCGGGATCGCTGGTGATGGTGGCCTGCGCGCCCGCGGTCGCGAGCGCCTTCTCCACGCTGCGCAGGTTGCCGCTGCCGGTGTCGACCACCGCCAGCCGAGGGGTCGCGCTCATGCCGTGAGGGTCCCCTTGGTCGAGGGGACGCCGACCACGCGCGGATCGACGGCCACCGCCATGCGGGTGGCGCGGGCGAAGGCCTTGAACATCGCCTCGACGATGTGGTGGGCGTTCTCGCCGTAGCGGCACTCGAGGTGCAGGTTGCACAGCGCGGCGCCGGCGAAGCCGCCGAAGAACTCGCGGGCCAGCTCGGCGTCGAAGCCGCCGATCCAGCGCCCCTTGAGCATGTCGGCCAGATAGACGAAGGCGGTGCGCCCGCCGAAGTCCAGCGCGGCGGTGGCCAGGGTCTCGTCCATGGGGACCACCGCGTGCCCGTAGCGGGCGATGCCCTGGCGATCGCCCAGCGCCTGCTTCACCGCCTGCCCCAGGCAGATGCCGACGTCCTCGACGGTGTGGTGGGCGTCGACCTCGACGTCCCCCTTGGCCGCCACCTCGAGGTCGAACACCCCGTGGCGGCCGATGGTGTCGAGCATGTGATCCAGGAAGGGGACGGGCGTGGCGATCTTGCGGACGCCGGTGCCGTCGAGGTCGATGGCCAGGCGGATCTGGGTCTCCTTGGTGTTCCTTTCGACGACGGCCCGGCGCATGCGGGGGCAACTATGGAGGGGCGCTCCTTTGCCGTCAAACTGCGATAATGCGCCCGGATGCGCAGGAACCGGCCGCCGATCGCGATTTTCGTCGTGGCCGCCGCCGCTTGCCGCGTGATCGATCCGGGCCTGCCCGCCACCTACGACGGTGACGTGGTCGAGCCGCCCGCCGCCACCCCGGAGGCGCCCGAGACCGCCGACGCCGCCCTGGACGCGGCGCAGCCGGACGCCGCCGCCGGCGAGCCGCTGCCCGAGGAGGCCGGCATCCCCGGCGATCCCCTCCGCGAGGGCTGCGCCGACGGGACCAGGGAGGGCTTCACCAGCGAGACCGACTGGCCCGACATCGCCGGCTGCTCGGGGGCCTGGAGCATGGGCGGGCTCCTCGGCCCGCAGGCGCGTGATCCGTTGTGCATGCGTCAGGGCGGCAACGACGGGCAGAACCCGTGGGGCGACGGCTGCGGGGTGGCCGACCTGTGCGCGGCCGGCTGGCACGTCTGCCGCGACGCCGCCGACGTGCGCCACTCCTCCCCCAGCGGCTGCGAGAGCGCCGTCCAGAGCGCCGAGCCGCGCTTCTTCCTCACCCTGGCGGGGGCCTCGCCGCAGGGGATCTGCGCGCCCGACCGCAACGCCGCCAACGATCTGCACGGCTGCGGGAACTTCGGCCAGTCCGAGTCGGCCGCCTGCGAGCCGCTCAACCGCCGCATGAGCTACGCCGAGTGCGAGGCCTCGATGGGGGTGTGGTCGTGCGGGGGACCGGGCGAGCACCTCATCGAGGCGGCGCTGGTCAGCAAGACCACGAGCGCGCTGGGCGGCGTGCTGTGCTGCCGCGATCGCTGAACGCCGCGCCGCCGAATTTGACAGCCGCCCGGGGCAGCCGCACATTCGTTCCGTGAGGGTCGGTCGACGGTCGCTTGCGCTCCTGCTTCTCCTCTCCTCGCCGGTGACTGCGCAGGAGCTGGCCAAGCCCACCTTCGTGCTCAAGCCGGAGAAGGGCTTCATCGACGATCCGCTGGCCATCGACGGGGCCTCGGCGCGGCTGGCGCTCCTGCGCACCGACAGCGCCTCGTTCGCGCTGGTCGAGATCGTCGACCTCAACACCGGCAAGACCCGGCGGGCCTTCGCCGCGGGCAACCCCCAGCAGCTCTTCGATCGGGTGCTGTTCGCGGGCGGAGACGACCTGGGGATCGTGCTTTTGACCCGCGACTCGGTGACCAGCCGGCGCTCGGCGCAGTACTTCGGTCCCGACGGTCGGCCGATGGGGATGGTGGGCCCGGTGACCGACTTCGGCACCACCACCCGCGAGGGCGTGCCTTACCTGGTGAGCTGGGATCGGCGCACGGCGGCCTCGGGGCAGACCACCTATACGGTTGCGCAGTACAAGCTCGAGGGGCTGGCCAAGGTGGGCAAGCCCCGGGCCTACGTCATCAACAAGGACGGCACCCTGGCCCAGCCGGCCCTGAAGATCGTCACCTGGCAGGACGGCTACGCCCAGATCGTGGGCGAGCGCCCCGGCGCCTACGACAAGAAGAAGGACGCGCGCCAGCCCTCCAAGGCCGCGGTGCTGGATGCGCTCGGCGGCGAGATCGTCTCCGAGGCGGAGATCGGCGACGTGCTCGGCTGGACGGTGGCCAGCCAGATGCGCCGCACCCGGCTCAACCGCACCCTGCTCCCGGTGATCACGGACGAGCAGGACGGCATCCAGGTCATCGACGCGGTTGGACATCGGACGCCGCTGAAGCTGGGCACCCCGGTCCAGAACTACGAGCGCAAGTCGCTGCTCGAGCAGGAGGACCCGGCCGGCAAGGCCCTCTTCTTCAGCCTCTCCCTCGATCCGCTCAACCCGGACGCCCTCGGCCGCAAGAAGGCCGACAAGCCCTACCTCGATCTCTACCGCGTGCCGATGGAGGGCAAGGCGCCGGAGAGCACGCGGGTTTTGCGGGTCGGCCTCGACGAGCGGCCGGTGACCTGGGTCGTGGGTGGCCGGTACGTGGCGCTGCTGCGCAAGCACAAGTCGTTCAGCCGCGGCGGCAACGAGATCGAAGGCTACCTGCTCAAGTAGCCGCGGGCCGACAACCGGGCGCCGGAAAAGTTCCCGCGCGCGAGGGCCCGTTCGGGGCATTTCCGGGCGCCACGCGTCTTGCCCCGTTTTCTCGCAAACGGTGTCCAAAGCCGTCGAGTGTCGCGGGCTTTGATGAGACCGTTGAGAACGCGCGTTGCGCGGGGATGGGAGGCGAGTTTCCGCCTTGCGGAGAGCTGCGCCACCGGTGTATGTACTCTCCTTCACATGGGGCGAAGCCCAGTTTTTCACGCGGTTTCTCCCCGCAGCAAACGGGGGCTCATGAGCGGCTCTTTGCTCAAGTTCCTCGGTCTCTGCCTCGTGAGCACGGCTCTCGCCTCCACGGGCTGCAGTGAGCTCCGAGGGCGCCACAAGATCCAGAAGGGGAATCAGCTCTACCGGGACGGCCAGTACAAGGAGGCTCATCTCCTCTTCGAGGAGGCCGAGCAGTACGTCCCCAACCTGTGGGTGCTCCATCTGAACAAGGGCTACAACTGCCGTCAGATGATCATCCCCGGGTCGAAGACCCCGGAGAGCCTCAACGCCTCGAAGTGCGCCATCGACGCCTTCAAGCGGGTGCAGGAGCTGCGGCCCGAGGATCCGCGCGGCGAGCTCCTCTACCTGCAGACCCTCTTCGACGCCGACAAGTTCGAGGAGCTGGCCAAGATCTACGAGGATCGCTACCAGAAGAACACCCGCGACATCGACAACATCACCGGCCTCATTCAGGTCTACACCAAGTGGGGCAAGACCGACGAGGCGCTCGGCTGGTACATGAAGAAGGCCGAGGTCCAGGCCAACGACCCCGAGGCCCAGTACTCGGTCGGCGTCTTCATCTGGCAGCAGCTGCAGAGCCACGGCGGCGGTCAGGACAAGGCCACCTTCGATCCCCGGCCCGATCCCAACGTCAAGCACCCCAAGAAGAAGGTGCCGCCGCCCTGGGGCGTCGGGGACATCGTCAGCCAGCAGCGCGTGGACATGGCCGACAAGGGCATCGAGTACCTGAAGAAGGCCCTGGCCCTGCGCCCGAAGTACTTCGAGTCGATGGTCTACGTGAACTTGCTCTACCGGCAGCGCTCGTTCGCGCTGTTCGACGACCCGCCCGAGTGGCAGAAGTCGGTCGACCAGGCCAAGGAGTGGATGTGCAAGTCGATCGAGACCCAGGGCAAGAAGCTGCCCGACGTTTGCACCATCAAGGGCGGCGCCGGCGCCGCTCAGGAGGGCGACCGGGTCGGCGAGGAGGGGGCTGACGCCGAGGTCGCGCCCGCAGCACCTGAGAAGGGGAAGGGCGGCAAGGCCAAGGGCGGCAAGAAGAAGCCCGGCAAGAAGGGCAAGAAGAAGCACTAGCTTTCGGGGATTTGGGAAAAGGAAACGAAGGATCGAGGCGAGCGATCGCCAAGGAGTGAAAGGAAGATGGATTTTTCGCTGCTCGGGCTCTGGGCTCAGATGGGTGTCGTCGCGAAGGGCGTCGTCATCATCCTGTTGTTGATGTCGATGTACTCGATCGGGATCACCGTCGAGCGCCTCCTGACCTTCCGGAAGGGACGGGCGCAGTCGATCGGCTACATCGGCGCGCTGCAGCCGCTGATGGCCACTCCCGGTCGGCTCCGCGAGGCGGTCGGCCTCGACACGCGCTGGAAGGGTAGCCCGGTGGCCCGGGTCATCGGCCAGGGTGTGAACGAGTTCGTCCGCGGGATGGACAGCCTCGGTCCCCGGGCGGGCGATCCGGCCGAGATCGAGCTCGTCGTCGACGGCGTCAGCCGCTCGATGGACCGCGTGAAGGAGCGCGAGCTGGCCAGCCTCAAGCGCGGCCTCCCGGTGCTCGCCACCGTCTCGTCGTCGGCGCCGTTCGTCGGCCTCTTCGGCACGGTGTTCGGCATCATCACCGCCTTCCAGAACATGGCCGATCCCAGCAAGGGCGGCGGCGGCGGTCTCGCCACCGTGTCGGCCGGTATCTCCGAGGCGCTCCTCACCACCGCCGTCGGTCTGGCGGTCGCCATCGTGGCGGTCTGGTTCTACAACTTCTTCACCACCAAGGTGGACGACTTCACCGTCGACGTCGATGAGACGGCCGGCGAGGTGCTGGACGGCATGATGCGCGAGGGCCGCGGCGCCTCGGCCATGGCCGCTCAGATGGGTGGGCGCGGAGCTCCCCCTCCGCAGCCGCAGCGCTGGTAGTCCCCAACCCGGCTAAACCACCGTGGCCGCTTCCCACAACCGCCTTCACAAGATCCGGACCCAGGTCCGGGCGGGGAAGACCCGCAAGAAGAGCGCGATCCAGGGAGACATCAACGTCACCCCGCTCGTCGACGTCGTGTTGGTGCTCCTCATCATCTTCATGGTGGTGACCCCGATGATCGCGAGCGGCGTGCAGGTCGATCTGCCGAGGACCATCAATCACTTCAAGAAGCCCGACGACGGCAAGGACATCATCATCTCCGTCACCAAGGAGAAGACCGTCTACATGATGGCCAACGCCGTCAAGAAGGACGACATCCCCCGCCGGGTCGAGGAGGAGCGGCGCAAGCACCCCGAGAAGACCGTCTTCGTGAAGGGTGACTCCCGCACCAGCTACGGCGCGGTCCGCGAGGTGATGGAGCTGGTCCACAAGGCCGGCATCGAGGACGTCATGCTCGGCACCGAGGACGTCAAGCAGCAGCAGACGAAGAAGTAGGAGAGACCTCCGATGGGAATGGACGTAGGCGGCAGTAAAAAGGGCGCGAAGGGGGACATCAACATCACCCCCCTCATCGACGTCGTCCTCGTGCTGCTGATCATCTTCATGGTGCTCACTCCCACCATGCTCAAGCACATGACGGCCAACGTCCCCCGCAAGGACGAGAGCCAGACCCAGGACGTGGCCTCCGCGCCCATCGTCCTCGAGGTCTCCGCCAAGAGCGAGCTGTCCCTGAACATGGAGCCGGTGGCCGCCGAGGCCCTGGGCGACAAGGTGGGCGAGCGCCTCAAGCACGACCGGCAGAAGGTGGTCTTCTTCAAGGTCGACGATGACGCTCCCTACGGCGACGTCGTCAAGTTCATGGACATCGTCAAGGGCGCCGGCGCCAAGACCCTCGGGGTCATCACCAAGGATTAGCCGAGGCCGCGCCAGGGCGGCGCGAGGACCCGACTGCGTGGAAATTGGCTTTCAGCCAGTGACGCAGTTTACAGTCCTGGGGCCAACCCTAGGAGCTTACGAATGCGCGCGCCTCTCTCCGGACGAATCCTCCTCTTTGCCCTGCTCGCTGGCTGTGGAAGTGACGCCAAGGACCCCGGGCCGCCCAACCTGACCAAGTTCCTGGTGCAGGTCCCGGGTGAGATGGACCTGGATCTGCTCGCCCCGCCCGACGGCGGCGTGACGGCGGTGTCGGGCGCCGCCAGCTTCAAGGCCGTGTTCAGCCAACTCCTCGACGGCGACAAGATCGAGACGGTGAACGGCGCCATGGTCACCCCCAAGACCGACGTCGCCTCCGTCGTCTGGGTGGGGGCGCCGGCGGGCGCGCCCGCCATCACCGCCTCGACCAGCTACGACCCCAGCGGCGCCGCCGGCGTCACCATGCCCGCGCCGAAGATCCTCATCTCCGTCTCGCCGGGGCTGCCCTCGGGGGCGACGCTGCAGGTGAAGCTGGATCGCACCAAGGTGGTGGGGAAGAAGGGCGCCCAGTTCGTGGGACCCGACACCCAGATGCTGACCACCCTGCCGTTCGCCGCCTCCCCCAGCGTGATGGCCGACCAGGTGGTGGGGGCCGACACCCTGGTCGAGGTCGCCTTCACCAACGTCCCGGCCATGGATGTGGGCATGCACATCCAGCTCACCTCGGGCGGGATGGCGGTGATGGCCGACGTGAAGCCCGACGGCATGGACCCGCGCAAGGTCACCGTGATGCCGATGATGTGGGTGCCCGGTCAGAGCTACACGCTCACCGTCGACAAGGACGCGGCCGATCTCTTCGGGGTCAAGGTGACGGCGCCGGCGACGGTCACCTTCACCATCAAGGACCCCAACTCCGAGGCCGGAGCCCCGGCTGACACCGGCATGCCCTCGGACGGCAACCTGCTGGAGGTGGGGAGCCCGGCCGACGCCGGCAGCCCCGCCGACGCCGGGGCCGACGCCGCCGCGGCCGACACCGCGACCGCCGACGACGGCGGCGG
>Ga0134123_10003342_pt1 | contig 10440 bp, 8 predicted proteins | sample KB303_FD_96460 | JGI IMG/M metagenome (GOLD analysis project Ga0134123, IMG submission 96460) | Terrestrial soil microbial communities without Nitrogen fertilizer from Kellogg Biological Station, Michigan, USA - KB3-0-3 | ecosystem: Environmental > Terrestrial > Soil > Unclassified ...
GCCGGACGTCGAGGACCTGGTGCGCCGCGAGCAGACCAACTCCGGCGTGCCGGCGAGCCGCACCGTGCTGATCGGCTTCTCGCAGGGCGGCACCGTGGCGCTCGAGGCGGTGAAGGCCCCGGGGCTGGCGAGCGCGGTCGTGGCGTTCTGCTCGCGTTTCGCGCAGACCCCGGCGCGCGGCAGCCGCATCGCCTCGCGCATTCATCTCGTGCACGGCGAATTCGATTCGGTCGTCTCGCGCGTCTACGCCGAGCGCGCGGCGCGCGTGCTGACCGGGCTGCACGTGCCGTGCACGCTCGACATCGTCGAGTACCTCGGCCACGAGCTCTCCCACCGCGCGATCAGCCTCGGCTCGCTACGCCTGCTGCAAGGCATCTACGAGCGGCGCAGGGCAACGCTGCATTGAAAGAAGGCCTCGTCCTGCTCGGACACGGGTCGCGAGACCCGGAGTGGTCGCAACCCTTCGAGAAAATCGCCGTCAGCGTCGGCAAGCGCCTGCCCGCGGTCGCCGTCGCCCTCGCCTATCTCGAGCACGGGCCGTCGCTCGAGGAAGCCGTCACTGCGCTCGCGGCGAAGGGCGCGCTGTCGATCCGCGTGGTGCCGCTCTTCCTCGGCACCGGCGCCCACGTCAAGGAGGACCTGCCGAAGCTCGTGGCACAGGCGAAGCGCCCGGAGATCCAGCTCATGCTCGACAAGCCGATCGGCGAGCAACCCGCGGTGGTCGAGGCGATCTCGGCCGCTATTTCCGCGGCGCGCTGAGCCGGTCCAGCATCGCTTTGACGGCGCGGATCTGCTCGCCGTCCTTGGTGTGATACGCCGGTCCCGTATAGCCCCACCAATCCCAGCAGGCGCGCGGGTTGAACGGATACCAGCTCGCTTTCACCTCGGGGTAGAGCACGATCAGGAGATTCGCCTCTGCCCAGCGGTTGTATCCCGCGTCGCGCGCGAAGCGATCCACGCTCTGCCGACAACCATGGAACGCGACGTGGACCCGGCAGCGTTCCTTCTCGCAGCTCCTGGGTACGTAGACCAATCCCTGGTCAAACTCGTGCAGCGGCCCTTCCTTTGCGGGCGGCTTGAGCGGCCCGAGGAGGTGCTTCAGCAGCTCGCCGGCCGCATCGTAGTCGCAGTCGTTGATAAAGGGTTCCTTCGTCGCCGCGCAGTCCTTGTTGCCCGCGTCCGCGGTCACCATCGCGTGGCCGGCAGGCTTGTCGGCAACCAGCTTCGCTTTGATTCCATACAGGGCGTAGTACGCCTCGAGCTCGCGCACCACCTCGGGCAGGACGGTGTGATCGCGCGTCCCGGTGAAGAGCCAGACCTTCGCCGCGGAAAGATTCGCGGTGGCATCGATCCGGCCGCTAGCGGCGAAGCCGTCGGTCGCGGCCTTGAGGAACGCGGCGCGCGGCAGCGGCGTCCACCAGCCCGGCGTCATGCAGTTGTAGTACGCCGTCCAGACGCTGCCCATCGCGCAGTAATACGGCCCGCCGGCAATCACGCCAGCGCCCTTGACCGACGCGGAATGCGCGACGTGCACCTGCACTGCCATGTAGCCTCCGGCGGAGACGCCGGACACCGTCACCGCCGAAACATCCGCGTGCAACGCCGGCAGCTCGGCGGCAAACGCCGGCGCACAGACAAGAAACGCTAGCGCTCGAGCAGAAAGCGTTTGACCACCCCGATCTGTTCTTCATTCATCAGCGCCGGCGCGTGGCCGACGCCGGAGAATTCGACCACCTGCAGGTCGGGTTTCCGGCTTTGCATCTCATCCAGCGTTTTTTTCAACAAGACTTCCGAATCCGCACCGCGCAGCACCAGCGTCGGACAAGTCACCTTGCCCCAGACATTCCACAGGTCGATGCCGCGCAGCATGTCCGGTCCCATGGGAAATTCGGGGTCGATGTGGCCGTGCAGTCCCTCGCCGATCGCCGGGTCGTAGCGAAGGAGGTAGGGCGAGGAGCCCTCGCCGTCTTCGCGCCGCGCGCCGTGGCGCGCGAGGTGCTTCCATTGCTCGTCGGTGAGCGGCCCGAACGGCGCGCACACCTTGCGCAGATAGGCCTCGACCTCGCCGAGGTCGCTGAAGCGACGGCCGCGGGTGATGTAGCCCTTCATGCGGAACAGCGCCGCCCACGGCACCAATGCGCCGACGTCGTTCAGCACCAGGCGGCGGATCGGCGAGTGGGGCCGCGCGGCGAGGAACATGCCGATCAGCCCGCCCATCGAGGTACCGACCCAATCGACCGCCGTCGCTCCCGCGCGGGCGAGCATCGCCGCCGCGTCGCGTTGGTAGGTGGCGAAGGTGTATTCGTTCTTGTTCTCCAGCCAGTCGCTCTCGCCGCGGCCGACGACATCCATGCACAGCACCCGGCATTCGGGCGTCAGCTCGTCGGCAAGGAAGTCGAAGTCGCGGCTGTTACGCGCGAGGCCGTGCACGCAGACGACGACATGGGGACAGGTGGGATCGCCCCAGTCGGTGTACGCGATGCGATGGAAGCCGCTCTCGCCGAGCGACAGGAAATGCTGCTGCTGCACTGCGTAATTTTAAGTGGAGAGCTCGTGCAGGTCGCGGAAAAGCTCGAGCGCTTCGGGATTGGCGAGCGCGTCGGTGTTCGCAACCGGCATGTCATGCACCACGGCCTTCACCGCCAGCTCGACGATTTTCCCGTTCTTGGTGCGCGGGATATCGGCGACCTGCACTATTTTGGCCGGCACGTGGCGCGGCGAGGCATGTTTCTTGATGTCGGCGCGGATCTTGTCTTCGAGCTTCGCGTCGAGCGCCTTGCCGTCCTTCAGCTTCACGAACAGGACGACACGGGTATCCGATTGCCAGATCTGCCCGATCGCGACCGCTTCCTCGACGTCGGCGATCCGCTCGACCACGCGGTAGATCTCGGCGGTGCCGATGCGCACGCCGCCAGGGTTGAGCGTCGCGTCCGAGCGGCCGTAAACGACCATCGTGCCGCGCTTGGTGAGCTCGCACCAGTCGCCGTGGCACCAGACGTTCGGATATTTGGCGAAATACGCCGCGTGGTAGCGCTCGCCGCCCGAGTCGTTCCAGAAGCCGAGCGGCATCGAGGGGAAGGGCTTGGTGCAGACCAGTTCGCCTTTCTTGCCGACCACGGCTTCGCCGTCTTCATTGAACACCTCGACCGCCATGCCGAGGGAACGGCACTGCAGCTCGCCGCGATGGACGGGCAGCACCGCCGATGCGTCGACGAAGGCGCCCATGATGTCGGTGCCGCCTGAAATCGAGGCCAGGCAGACGTCCTTCTTGATCGCCGAGTAGACGTAGTCGAAGCCCTCCGGCGCGAGCGGCGAGCCGGTCGAGATGATCATGCGCACGCCCGGCAGGTCGTGCGCGTCCACCGGGCGCACGCCGCGCTTCGCCAGCGCGTCGATGAACTTCGCCGAGGTGCCGAAATGGGTGATCCGCTCTTTCTGCGCGTAGTCGAAGAGCATCATCGCGTCGCGCGCGAAGGGCGAGCCGTCGTAGAGCATCACCGTCGCCTCGGCCGCGAGCGCCATGAACATCACGTTCCACACCACCCAGTTGGTGGTGCAGTAGTAGAAGTAGCGGTCGCCCGGGCGGACGTCGAAGTGGAACTTGAAGGTCTTCAGCGACTGTAGCAGCGTGCCGCCGGCGCCGTGGGTGATGCACTTCGGCTTGCCGGTCGTGCCGGAGGTGAAGAGGATGAACACCGGGTGGTTGAAGGGCAGCTGCGCGAACTCGATGGCCGCCGGCTGGTAGCGGCGTAGCCATTCGTCGAGGCGCACGCCCTTCGGCACGTCGTCGACCTCGACACGCGGATTGAGGTGCGGCACGACCACCACCTTGCGCAGGCTCTTCAGCCCTTCGGCGATCTCGCGCACCCGCTCCAGCGAATCGTGCGCCTCGCCGTTGTAGATGTAGCCGTCGGCGCAGAACAGCACCTTGGGCTCGATCTGCTCGAAGCGCTCGAGCACGCCGTCGACGCCGAAGTCGGGCGAGCACGAGGCCCAGACGATGCCTTGCGAGAGCGCGGCGAGCGCCAGCATCCCGGCCTCGGGAATGTTGGGAATGAAGGCCGCCACCCGGTCGCCGGCGCGCAGTCCGAGCGCTTGCAGCGCCTGCGCGGCGCGCGAGACTTCGCTCGTCAGGTCGGCGTACGAGACGCGGCGGCGCAGGCCGCTCTCGTCCCAGAACACGAAGGCGTCGCCGCGGTCGCCGCGGCGCATCAGGTTCTCGGCGATATTGAGGCGCGCTTCCGGGTACCAGCGCGCACCGGGCATCTTGTCGCCGTCGACCAGCACCGTCGCGCCCTTGCGCGAGGCGATCACGCCGCATGCGTCCCAGACCTCGCCCCAGAATTCCTCGGGATGCGCGACCGACCAGTCGTAGAACTCGCCGTAGCTGTTGGCGTCGAGCTTGCGCTTGCGGATCACCTGGCGGGCGAATTGCGTCACCTGCGCTTCTTCGATCGCGCGCTCGGACGGTTCCCAGAGCTTTTTCGGTGTCATGGATGAAGCGTAGGATTCGGCGCGAGATTCTATATGGTGCAAGACCGGCTGCGCGCAGCGATCACAGGCTCTCACCGCACGGCCGAAGCAGACGCCGTGCGGCGTCTTCGTTCGCTGCAACCGGACCCCGCTGCGTCCGAGGCCATAACCGCCCTTTCCTTTCGTCTAGCTGAACGTGTCCGGGCAACGCCGCCCGCGCCGCTTTCGGCCGAATCGTTCCTGAGGCAATACGGGCTCTCCACCCCCGAGGGCGTGGCGCTGATGTGCGTCGCCGAAGCGCTGCTGCGCATCCCCGACGCCGAAACGGCCGACGCGCTGCTGCGCGAGAAGCTCGCCTCCGGCAACTGGAGCCGCGAAAGCGCGGCGGATTGGGCGCTCCTGCTCACCGGCACCCTGGTGCGCTGGCACGACGACCCGTCCGCGCTGAAGAATCTGATTTCGCGCCTCGGCGAGCCGGTGGTGCGCACCGCGGTGAAACAGGCGATGCGCATCCTCGCCGGCCAGTTCGTCCTCGGCGAGACGATCGAGCAGGCCGCATCTCGTGCCGCTTCGCGCGCCGCCGAGCGGCCGCGCTATCGCTTCTCCTATGACATGCTGGGCGAAGCAGCGCGCACCGCTGACGATGCCGCGCGCTATTTCAGGCTGTACTCCCACGCCATCGAGACCGCGCGCGCCCCCGACAGCGTCTCGGTGAAGCTCTCCGCGCTGCACCCGCGCTTCGAGGAGGCAAAGCGCTCCCGGGTTTTTCATGAATTGATTCCAAGAATTCAACGGCTGACGGAGCTCGCGGCGCAACGCGGCGTGGGCATGACCATCGACGCCGAGGAATCGGAGCGCCTCGAGCTCACTCTCGACATTCTCGACAGCGTGCCGTCCGCGGGACTCGCGGTCCAGGCCTACCAGAAGCGCGCGCTCGCGGTCTGCGAATGGCTGGTCGCGCTCGGCCGGGGGAAGAAGCGCCGCATCCCGATCCGCCTCGTCAAGGGCGCCTACTGGGACGGCGAAGTGAAACGCGCGCAGCAGCTCGGCATGCCGGACTATCCCGTCTTCACGCGCAAGGCGGCGACCGACGTCTCCTACGTCGCCTGCGCCACCACGCTGCTCTCGGCGCCGGAGGCGATCTATCCGGCGTTCGCGACGCACAACTGCCGCACCCTGGCCACCATCCTCGAGCTGGGGAAAGGCCGGGAATTCGAATTCCAGAAGCTGTTCGGCATGGGCGACGCCCTCTACGACATCGTGCTCGCGGATCACCCGGCGGTGCAATGCCGCGTCTACGCCCCGGTCGGCAGCTTCACCGATCTTCTCCCCTACCTCGTGCGGCGGCTGCTCGAGAACGGCGCCAACACGTCGTTCGTGCACCAGATCGCCGACCCGGGAGTGCCGCTCGATGCCCTGGTCGCGGACCCGCTCGCCGGGCCCGCCGGCCCGGATCCCCGCATTCCCCTGCCGCTCGACCTCTACCCTGACCGAAAGAATTCCATGGGCCTCGACCTGTCGCTGCAAGAGAATCTGGACGCCCTGAAGGCACGCGTCGTCGCCGACGGCGCGCTCCCGGCGGTCGAGGCGACTTCGCCAGGCGAGCTGGATTTCAGCCTCGCCCGCGCCGCCGAGGCGTTCGAATCCTGGTCGCGCACGCCCGCCGCGAAGCGCGCAGCGTTGCTGGAACGCGCCGCCGGTCTCCTCGAGCAGCACTTGGTCGAGCTGGTTTCGCTCATCGTGCGCGAAGGCCGGCGGACCTACGCGGACTCGGTTTCCGAGGTGCGCGAAGCCGCCGACTTCTGCCGCTATTACGCGCTTCAGGCGAAGCGGCACTTCGACAAGCCGCTCTCCCTTCCCGGACCCGCAGGCGAGAAGAATGACCTCGCCCTGCACGGCCGGGGCGTCTTCGCCTGCATCAGCCCGTGGAACTTCCCGCTCGCCATTTTCACCGGCCAGGTCGCCGCCGCGCTCGCCGCCGGCAATACCGTCATCGCCAAGCCCGCCGAGCAGACGCCGCGCACCGGCATGCGCGCCCTTGAAATCCTCTATGAAGCCGGCATCCCGGCCGACGTCGCGTGCGGCGCGATCGGCGACGGCAGCATCGGCGCCCGACTCGTCGCCGATCCACGTGTCGCCGGCGTCGCCTTCACCGGCTCGGTCGAGACCGCGAGGAAGATCAACCAGAGCCTCGCCGGCCGCGACGGCCCGATCGTGCCGCTCATTGCCGAGACCGGCGGCGTCAACGCCATGATCGTCGACTCCTCGGCGCTGCCCGAGTAGGTGGTCGACGACACCATCGTCTCGGCCTTCCAGAGCGCGGGCCAGCGCTGCTCGGCACAGCGCATCCTCTTCATCGAAGCCGGCAACGCCCCGCGCACGCTCGACCTATTGCGCGGTGCACTCGCCGAGCTGAAGGTCGGCGATCCCGCCGAGGCCGATACCGACGTCGGCCCCGTGATCGACAGCGCCGCCCACGATGCGCTCGCGCATCACATCCGGCGCCTCAGGCAATCCGCGAAGCTGGTCGGCGCCGCGCACCTCTCTCCCGACCTGCACGGCCACTACATCGCGCCGATCGCCTTCGAGATGCCGCTGGAACAGTTGCCGAAAGTGGAAGTCTTCGGCCCGATCCTGCACGTTTGCGTCTATCAGCGCGATGATCTCGACCGCGTCCTCGCCTGGCTGCGCGATACCGGCTACGGCCTCACGCTCGGCATCCACAGCCGCATCCAGAGCTTCATCGACCACGTGGTACGGGAAGCGCGCGTCGGCAATGTCTACGTCAACCGCAGCATGATCGGTGCCGTGGTCGGCGTGCAGCCCTTCGGCGGCGAAGGGTTGTCGGGCACCGGCCCGAAGGCCGGCGGACCGCACTACCTGCCGAGGCTCGCCACCGAGAGAACGCTGACGGTGAATACCGCCGCGATCGGCGGCGTCACGGAACTGCTCAGCGGCGCTTCGCGAGTTCCGACCAGTCGCTAGCCTGCACCCGGCCGACGAGCACGAACTTGCCGCTGCCGTCGGGCTTGAAGATCGACGCTTCGCCTTCGCGGACATCGAACCAGTCCTTGCCGAAGGCATCGAGGATGTTCGGCTTGTGGCTGACGACGAGCGTGTTGGTGCCTCTTGCCGGCACGGTCGCCGCGAGCTTGCGCATGGCCTCGGTGCGCCGGTCGTTCTCGATCGGCGTCACCACCTGCCCGCCTTCGCTGACGTCGGCCGTGGTGACGACGTCCTTGCCGCTGATCAGCCGGCCGGTCTCGATTGCGCGGAAGAACCTGCTGGTGTAGACGGCGCCGACCGGGATCTGCAGGGTTTTGAACGCGCCGCCGATATCTCGGGCGACCTGCCGGCCGCGCTCGCTGAGCTGGCGCTGCTTCGACACATTGTTCGGATCGTCGACGTTGAGCGGATCGGTGTCCGCCATGTCGCGGTTGGTCGCGCCGTGGCGAAAGACGATTACAAAGCCGCCCTGCGTGAGCGCGGCAACCGCTTTCGCATCCTGCGCAGAGACCGGGGGCGTGAGTGAAGCAAGAAAAGCAATCAATGCCAGCGAACGAACCATAGACCTCCTCCGAATGGACAGGGAAGCCTAGCTCCTCGCATTCGCCGCGATATTTCCGCCGTGTTTCATTTCAGTTTCAATTGGTCGACGCGAGCTCAGAATCGCAACCCGGCCGTCAACTCGTGCGCGCGCAGGTTGCCGGTCATGCCTGAGTAGGGCAGAACGGGATCGGCCCCTGATTCGATCTTGCCGAGGTCGATGTAGCGGTACGCGACGTCCAGCGTCAGCCGGCTTCCAAGCGGAATACCGATCCCGGCCATGAGCGACCAAGCGAGGCCCGACCATGTTCCGCCCGGGAACTCGTTCGTGAATGCCGCCCCGGTACCGGTGATCGTGCCAATCTTGTTCTGCGCCCAGCCCACGCCGCCGCCGACGTACGGTCGGACCCAGCCCGACGCCGCCTCGTAGTAGCCGGCGAGCATGACGCTGGTCGACTTGATGTCCGCCTTGAACTCCGTCGCGGCGGCGTCGCTATCCTTGAGTTGATAGCCGCCGCGGTAGGCGGCGGTCAGGTCGGTACGGACGTTCGGGCTGATCCGCCAGCCGGCGCCGACGCTGAACATCGGAGACTTGCCGACGTCGTTCAGCTCCCCGCCGCTCGGGCACGACGCGTCACCGCCGCAAATGAAACCGCTGTCCAGGGGGAAGTTCTTGTCCCGGATGCCGGCATCAGCGGCTTTGGAATAGCCGAGATCGGCGCGCAGGTAGAGCTGCGCTTGCGCGGCCTGCGCCGCCAGGACTGCGGCGGCGGCGAAAGCGAGGCGAATCGCAACAACGCTTCGATGGCGCATAGGTCTCTCTCCCGACTCGATTCTAGTCAACGCGCGCGCCGGACGCCTTGACGACCGGCGCCCACTTGGCGATCTCGCCCTTCACGAATGTGCCGAATTCCTCAGGCGTCATCGCAATGAAGCGCGCGCCTTCGTTCAGGAGGCGCGCCTGCATCTCGGGCGCCTGCATCACTTTGTGCGTCTCGGCGTTCCAGCGGCGCACGATGTCGGGCGGCGTGCCGGCGGGAGCGAAGAAGCCGACCCAGTTGGTCACGGCGAAGCCGGGCAGCGCCGCTTCGGCGACGGTCGGGAACTCGGGCGCGGCCGCCGAGCGCACCGGGCCGATGGTGGCGAGCGGCCGCAGCTTGCCGGCCTTCGAATGCGGCAGCACGGTGGGCATGGTGGCGAAGATCAGGCTGGTCTGGCCGGCGAGGAGATCGGTGATCGCCGGCACGTTGCCCTTGTAGGGAACGTGGGTCATCTCGACCTTTGCCATCGACTTGAACAGTTCGCCGGCGAGGTGGCTCGCGGTGCCCATGCCCGCCGAAGCGAAGGTGAGCTTGCCGGGATTGGCGCGCGCGTAGGCGATCAGCTCCGGAACGCTCTGCGCCGGCACCGAGGGATGCACCACCAGCAGGCCTTCGGCCTCGAGGAGCAGCGCGATCGGCGCGAAGTCCTTCACCGCGTCGTAGGGCATGCGGGAGAAGAGCGTCACGTTCACCGCGTGCGTGCCGATGCTGCCGATGCCGATCGTGTAGCCGTCGGGCGCGGATTTCGCGACCAGGTCGGCGCCGATATTGCCGCCCGCACCGGTGCGGTTGTCGACCACCACCGGCTGTCCCCAGGCCTCGGTGAGCCTGGCGGCGACGATGCGGCCGTAGATATCGGCGATGCCGCCGACCGGGAACGGCACGATCAGCCTGACCGGCTTCGCCGGATAGGCCTGCGCGAGCACGGTCAGCGGGAAGAGCAGGATCAGCAGCAGCAATCTCATTTGATGCTCCGAGGTTTTGTCAGCATCGCCGGGCTGAGGAGCTCGTCGAGCTCCTCCCTGCCCATCAGCTTCTTTTGCAGGACGAGATCGTAGACCCGCGCGCCGGTGGCGAGCGCTTCCTGCGCGATCTCGGTCGAGCGGGCATAGCCGATGATGGGGGTGAGCGCGGTGACGAGCGCGGTGGACCCGTCGAGCAGGTGCCGCGCGCGCTCGCGGTTGGCGGTGATGCCCTTGACGCAGCGCTCGCCGAGCGTGCGGCAGCCGGCGGCGAGGTGGTAGAGGCTCTTGAACAGGCTGTGGGCGATGATCGGCTCGAAGGCGTTGAGCTGCAGCTGGCCGCCTTCCGCCGCCATGGTGACGGTGATGTCGTTGCCGATCACCTCGAAGGCGATCTGGTTCACCACCTCGGGAATCACCGGGTTCACCTTGCCCGGCATGATCGACGAGCCGGCCTGCACCGGCGGCAGCGCGATCTCGCCGATGCCGGCGCGCGGGCCAGAGGAGAGCAGGCGCAGGTCGTTGCAGATCTTGGAGAGCTTGATGGCCAGGCTCTTCAGGACGCCGGAGTAGAGCACGAAGGGCTGGGTGTCCTGGGTCGCCTCGACGAGGTCCGGGGCGAGCGTGATCGGTTTTCC
>Ga0134123_10003344_pt1 | contig 10440 bp, 5 predicted proteins | sample KB303_FD_96460 | JGI IMG/M metagenome (GOLD analysis project Ga0134123, IMG submission 96460) | Terrestrial soil microbial communities without Nitrogen fertilizer from Kellogg Biological Station, Michigan, USA - KB3-0-3 | ecosystem: Environmental > Terrestrial > Soil > Unclassified ...
ACCGTCGTGCGGACCGGGCCCGACGTGCGCGACCTGGAGCGCGGCGAGACGCTGTGTTTCTCGCCCTCGTTCTCGTCCACGCGGCTGAAGCGGCGCGTGGGCGATGAGACCCGGTACTACCACCTGGTGGATTCGCGTGACGCCTTCTTCACTGTCGCCGGTTGACCCGCCGCCGCCCGGCCCGCGGCTGACAGACGACCTGGCCAAGCGCCTGCTCAAAGGCGCCCAGACCGGGTTGTTTCGCGGCGCCGTGGCGGAATCCGTCGGGTTGAATCCCGACGTGCTCGACACGTGGCTTTCGATGGGGCTCTCGTCCGGTGCGACGGAGCCCTTCCGGTCGTTCGCGCTGGCGTACCGCGCCGCCGAACAGCAGGCCCAGCTGCCCTACATCGCGTCAATCCAGGCGGCAGCGACGTCCGACTGGAAAGCGGCCATCGCGTGGCTCGCGGCTCGGTATCCCGAACAATGGGGACCAAAAGCCACGAAGAACACGCAGGCCGGCGTGCTGCTCCCGTCCGCTTCGGACGAGCAGGCCGACGAAGCGATGGTCGACCAGCTGCTGGAAACCATGCCGCCGGCTCTCCAGCGCGCCCTCGCGCGCCGGGGAATCAAGGTGCCGTAAGGCCGGCCGGCGGGCTGTCATCTTCCCGGCGTTGACCGTTACTAAATGACGGCCGTCACCCCGTCCGCCAAGGCGTCGGCGCAGCCACTGCGGCGGCCGTTTGGCTGACACCTGGCCGGGGCCCTGCGCCGCCGGCCGGGGGCTTCGGCTGGGCCTGCTGCTCGTAGGCCAGGTTGACCATCTGGACAGCTGTCTGCGAGAACGCAGGGTCGGCCAACGCGCCGTCGCCGTCGAACAGCCGGGCGTACGTCGTCCGCGCCTGGATGGTGGGGTGGGGGGTGTCTCGGATGGCCTGGTAGGCCTCCACGCGGACTTCGGCCAGCAGGTCCGGGTACAGCTCCTGGAGCGTTTCCAGCAGCTCAGGCGACAGGTACCCGACCTGCGCGGCCTCCCGCAGCGCGTCCTTCGGGTGCAGGGCAGCCTGCTCGTAGCGCGCGTACTTCGCCGCGGCCTCGGCGGACACGGGCGCGCCGGACAGCCCGACCGGCGACGGCTTGGCGGACTGTGGGAGCTTCTCTCGAAGGAAGCCCGCCGCGGCAAACACGCCTTGTGCCGTCTTGGCGAAGGCCTCGGGTGGCGCGTCTCGGAGCCCCTCGGCGACGCGGTCCACGAGTTCTTGCGGGTTGGCCTGCCACGACTGGAACTCCTCCTGGCGCGCGGCAACCTGGGCTCGCGAGTACGCCAGCCGGGCGACCGTCTTGAGGGTCGCCTCGGGGGCCGCCGCGAAAAGAGCCTTCGCCACCGACCGGACCAGGCGGCCGCGGCCCTGCTTGAACAACGCCGCCGCCGCGGCGAACCCTGCCAACGGGGCCGCGGAGGCTTGCGCGGCGGCCTCGCCGTCCGGCGACGCGCCCTCGCGTGCGCCCTCCAGGGCGCCCGCGCCCATGGCTGCAACCACGCCGGCAGCGATGTCCAGGCGTCCGCGCATGAGATGGTACAGCGGGTTCTCGTCCTTCAGGACCAAACGAAGACCGAAATTCCACGGACCGTCGACGTTCAGCAGGAACTCCTTCCCGAACTCCGCTTGGGCTAGCGACGGCATCGACGTCACACGCGCGAGTGCTTTTTGGGCTTCTTCAGCCGTCTGCAACCCTTTGCGCTGCACGTAATTCACGTACGCCTCCTTGGCCCGCGTAAATCGGTACGCCTCGCTCTTGGGTAGGTCGAACCCGATGGACGGCCAGAAGTACTTGCCGACCTCGACAGAATCGACCGACACGACGTTCACACCGATTTTTCGGTATTCCTCCATCATCGATTTCAAGGCCTTAGCACCCACGCCGGTGCCTTGAAGGTCGCCGCGGATGTTGAAATGGTCGTGGTGCACCTCCAGCAGACCGGCGTCGTTTCGGCTGAAAGTACGCGCAATAGACCAGGCCTGCTCGGGATAGCCCCCCTCGTCGGCCGTGCCGTCCCAGCGGATGTGCGGCTCGACGATGGACGTCTGGCCGTCCGCCATCCACGAGAACTCCGTGCCACCCATCGGCACAATACGGGCCTCGCGCAAATCCCCCAGCTGCTCCAACAGGTGCACAGGAGCCAGGTTTTTCCACTGCTCCGGAGTCGGGACTTTGCCTGGCTTGAACACCTCGGCCATCGCCTCGGCTGTGCGGATGCCGTCGCGTACTTGGAAGCCCTGCTCGGCTGCGGCGTCGACCAGGTCTTTCGTCTGCTCGACGTGCTCCGGGTTGCCGACCGTTTCGGCCTCGCGCTCCGCCGCGCGGGAGGCCTCCTCCTGCAGGGCCAGCTCGTTCCTGCGCCGGTACAGGTCGTCCAGCTCGGGCGGGAGCGTGCCTTCTCGCGCTTCGAGCTGGGCGATTCGCGCGTCCAGCTCGGCCCGTCCGCCAGCCAGCGCCTCGGCCTCCGGCGACGGCGTACGTCCGGCGTAGAATTGGTCGACCTCGTCCAGCGACGGCGCGCCAGGCGGCGCCTCCGTAGGAGCCGTGGCGCGTTCGGCGCGCTCCGACGCCAGGGCGACCTCGTCGTCTACCAACTCGTCGAAGTTCTGTTCCAGGTCGTCGGCCAAGTCGGGCTCGGCCGCGCGGATGGACTCCAGGTCGCGGCGCATGGACTGCTCCAGCTCGGCACGAAGAGCCTCCAGGCGCGGCGCCTCCCGGCGGCCGGCCGCACCCGCCTCACGAAGCGAGTCAGTCTCCAGAGCCTCCACCTGGCCGCGGCCGACCTCTCGCTCGCCGACGAAGCGTGTCGGTTTGGTGCTAGGGCCGGCCTCGGGTGGGAGCGACTCGGGCGCGCCCAGCTGGTCGGCCGCGGTGGCTCGGGGCGCCTCCGAGAAGATGCCAACGTCCAGCGGCTCGGCTGGGGCGCCGGACGGCCCTAGGCCGCCGGGCGGGGCTCCGCCCCCGCCACCGCTCGGCGGCGCGCTGGGGGGCCCGTCGGTTGGCCCGCGCTCGACCAGGTCGTCCAGCATCGACTCGACGGAGCGGTTGGCGCCGCGCGCGGCCGGCAGCGCGTCGCGCTCCAGCAGCTTCGCCATCGACTTGGCCTCGCTCGCGCCCCAGCCCATCCGCCGCGCGGCTCGGAACAACCAGTCGCCCGACCGCGCCCCGCGGAGCGCCCCGAAGGCGGCCGCACCGGCAAAAGGCCCGGCCGCGGCTGTGGCCGCCGCGGCGCCGCCCAACTCGGCGCCCAGCTCGACGACCTTGCCTCGCTCCCCGGTCCGACGGACGGCCTGGGAGACGTACTCGGCGTTCGCGGCGGCTTTCCGAAGCCGACGGACCGACTCCAGCGTCTCGCGCGCGGCCGCGGGCGCGTCGGCCTCTCCGGCGCGCGCGATGGCTTCCACGCCGTCCAGGTAGTCGCGGAATTGCTCAGCCAAGCGCGCCCCGTCCACATCGCCCACGTCACGCGAGAAGAACGCGCGCACCTTGGCAGGGTCGCCCTGGAACACGTCGAACCCCCGCGCGTCCTTGTATGGCGAGAACATCAGCTTTCCCTTGACAGTCTTCTGGGTCGGGAAATACTTCTCGTTGAACGGGGTGTTGTAGGCACGCTGGGCGTCCGCCGCGGCCTTGCCCCAAGCGTCCTCGCGCAAGAGAGCCTCGCGGGTGGACTTCTCGGCCGCGTCGACGGCCGACAAGCCGTCACGCGACAACCACGCGGAACCCGGGTTGTTTTCGTAGGCCTGGTGTAGGTCTTGCTGGAACTCCTGCAGGGCCTGGCGATTCTCGTCCAGCGTGCGCCAGAGCCGTCGCCCGGTACGCGCCGGGTCCTCCAGGTCGGCGATTCGCTCATCGATTTGCTTCAACAGGCTCCTGGCCGCGGGCGACGGCGCGTCGACCAGCTCGTCCGAGACCGCGTCGCGCAGCCGGGTCAGGCCGGCGTGCGCCTCGACGCGGAGCGCGTTCTGGGTCTCGGGCTGGTCCTCGACCAGCTTCACCACGCGCGCGCGCTTGCGGTCCTGGCGCGACACCTCGGCGAAGTTCGTTTCGAGGTTGTCCAGGTCGCGCGCCGCGAGGTCGGCCAGCTCGTTCTGGTACTGCTCGGCGTGGTGCGCCACGCGGTAATCGTTCAGCCAGCCGCCCTTCGACAAGGCGTCATCGACGTCGTCAGAGATGGCCTCTCGCTCGGCCCGACGGACGAGGTTCTTCGCCCCGCCGACCGCGCGCGACACGGCCCAGCCGGCGCCTCGGCCGAGCGCCTCACCGGCCACGCCGGCGACGGCGGCGTCGGTCCACGAGAAGTCGTCGCCCGCCAGGCGTGTCTGCTCGGCCTCAGTCTGCGCGCCGCCGACGGCGGCCTGCGCGGCGAAGTCCGCCGCGCGCACGCCGGCCATGGCCGCGCGGCCCAGCCCAGCCGCCGCGCGCCCCGCCACGACGGCCTCTCCCGCCGCGCCCGTCGCCACTGCGAGCGGCAGCTGGCCGGCCACCTCGTAGGCGAAGGCCTCGCCGGGGTGTTCGGCTTGGAAGCGCAGCCCGCGTGCCCGCGCGGCCGGGGAGTCCAACCCGGGCAGCATCCCGAACGTCGCGGCCGAGAACAGCTTTTCCTTGGCCGCTTCCGACTCGTACCCCTCCGGAGCCGTCAGCAGTCCTTGCGTGACGGCGCCCTGTTCGCCGGCGGCGGAAATCTCGGCCTGCTGGGCCTGCTGCTGCACGGCCTCGTCGACGGGCGCGTAGCCCTGGTCGAGAGCGGCCTGCTGTTGGGAATCGTCGATGACGACGACTTCGCCGTTCGGGGCTCGGACGTAGATGTCAGCCATTGGGGTCGGTGGGCTCCTGCTGGCGCGGAGCGAACCCGGCCAGCTTGCGTTTCAGAATGTTGCCGTACTTCGTCTCGTCGGCCGTGTAGTAGCCGGCGGCCTTCAAAGCGCGGTTGTAGGCGTCGATGTCACCAGAGTCGGCCGCGTCCAGCAGGCCCTTCCGGTCGAGGTATTGCACGTAGGTCAGCAGACCCTCGTCGAGAGAGTCGTGCGCCAGGAACGGCTCGCGCATATCAACGCGCTGGCCGTTCTCCATCTCCCACGTTTTCAGCGTCTGGTATTTCACGCCGGGCTTGTTGGACGCCTTCATGTTCCCGACGTTGTAGCCGTACGAGTATTTCCCGTCGGCTGTCTCCAGCGCGATTTGCGCAGCCAGCAAGTCAGCCGCCGGACTGTCGCCCAGCATTTCGTGCAGCTTGCTGCGCACTTCGTCCATGTTCAGCGGGGTGCGCTTGGCTTCGACCCGCGTAGCCGCTGGTAGGTCCCGGGTCGGTAGGCCGGAGTCGTCTCGGCCAGCGCCCTCGCCGCGGGGCGCGACGCCGCCGTCGCGTCCGGGGGTAAAGGGCGCGTCGCGGCGCCGCCCGCGCCTTCGTCGCCGCCATCGGCGCCCGCAGGGGCTTGGAACCCCGTGCGGCGCTTGATTTCCACGGGCGTCTGGCGCGACGTGTCGCCCTCGGCGTGCTGTCGGAGCAGGTCCAGGTAGCGTCGCGCGTTGCCGCCAGCCACGCCCGTCGCGGCCGTGACCGCGCGCTGTTCGGCCTCCTGGGCCTTCTGGGCCAGCGCCGCCAGCGTGGTCGACGACTCTCCGGAGTCCATGATAGCGTTGAAGTTTTTGCCCTCGTTCTCGGAGTCGATGGACTTGATGTTGACCGTCTGCTTGAAGGCCAGCTTCGCCTCTTCGATGAGCTGCTTCGTGTTGACCTGCTCTTTCGCGTTCTGGATTCCCAGGCGCGCGGCCACGCTCGACAGCCCGAGCTGCTCCCACGACATCGGCGTCTTGGCCTGCAACTCGCCGCCGTTCTTCGCGGCGAGGGCTTGAAGGGCGGCGTTCACCGTCTTCAGCCGGTCGGCGCCGATGGCGACGTCGCCCAGCTTGTCCTTGTTCATGGCCTGGTCGTGGCGTTTCTTGTCGACGCCGAGGTTTCGCAGCGCGACGTCGAAGCGGGTCTGCGGGCCCGTCGCCGGCGTGGCTCGTTCCTCGGTCGCGAGGCGACGCGAGACCTGCTCGGACACGCGCGAACCGATGGCGTTCTGGCGCTCGGCAACCTGCATAGCCTGCTGGGCCTTGTATGTCTCCAGGCCGGGCGGGGGCTGCAAGCCGGCGCGCTGGGACTCCAGGTCGATTTTCTTGTTGACGATGCCGGCCAGCTGTGCGCGGAAGGAATCCTCGGTGTTCTTCGCGTCGCCGAGCAGCCGCTCGCGCGCGCGATACGCCGACTCGCGGTTCGACCGCTGGACCTGCACGAAGCGGTCCTGGGCCTGGTCGAGGGCTTGCACCATCTGGTTCAGCGCGGAGTTCTGTCCCTTCGTCGCGCCTTGCAAAAATCCCGACAACGCCAGCGCGACCCAGGCGCCGGCCTGGCGCCCGGGGGAGCTGGTCCAGAACTCGTCTTCGTTGATGGGCGTCTTCTCCATCGCCTGGATGACGCGCGCGTGTTCCTCGCGCTCGGCCTGGGCCTGGCGCATCTGGCGCTCGACCTCGGCCTGCTGGGCGTCTCGCTGGTCCAGCTCGGTGTCCAGCGCGTCCGCGCGTCCGCGGTACGCCATCGTGTCTTTCAGACGTGCGGCGCCGGCCTCCTCCTCCTGCGCGGAGGTCAGCCGCGCGGCCATCACGTCCGGCGAATCCACCGTCGACGTCGACGTCTGGTCGGCGGACTCGGTCTGCGAGTACGGCGCGAACCCTCCCGGCGAGCCTGGCGCGACGACCTCGCCGTAGTCGACCGACGGCACACCAGACGCCGTCTTCGTGGCCGCGGGCACCAGCTCAGGCGCCGGCGCTAGCGCGGCGGCCTGCTGCTCGGCGGCGAGCGTGTTCTCGTCCAACGACGCCGCACCCTCCATACCGGGCGGCATCTGGCCGAAGCCCCCGCCGGGTCCGGGCGGCGGGGGCGGAGGCGCCGCGGGCGGACCGAAGCCGGGCTGACCGGCGCCGTAGACCACAGGCGGGGCCTCGGCCGGCGTCTGCGGCAGCGACTCTGCTGTACCCTGTGGTAGGGTGGCTTTCCGCCCGTCCGAAAAAGAAACCTCGACCCAGCCCGGGTTGGCTTCGTCGACGGTGTAGCCATCAACGGTTGCGTCTGGCGGCAAATCCGCGTACAGGTCTTCCGGGTTCATGGCCATAGCTTCAGGAACTCCAAAACAGTCTTGGCCCCCTTAGAGGCGTTACAGGCGCGACAACACGCGACGATATTGCTAGTGTCGTTGAATCCGCCCCTGGTTGTAGGCGTGCAGTGGTCTGTCTCCAAGCCCGGTGCGCCGCAATATGCACACGGCTCGGTCTCTAGATGGGCCAAATCGGCGCCTATCAAACGACCGGGCACGCCGGCGTTTCTGGCGGCCCTGTTTGCGTAGGACGCCCTGTAGGTTCGCCGTATCGCGGCTCTATTGCGCTCCCGCCAGCCCTTACCGTAGGCTTGTTGGTAGGCGCGCCTTTTTTCAGGGTCGGCGTGGGGCATTTACTTCTTTTTCTTCTCCAGGCGTGCGGCCAGCCGCTCGACCCTTTCAGCAAGATACGACAGCGCACCGTGGTCCGCAAGCGCCAGCCGCCCCGTATCCACGTATAGTCCGTCGTCTTTTTCCACCACCACGGTCCGGCCGATTCGCGTCTTCTGTAGCGACTGGGCCATCGGGCCGAAGTTCTCGCCGGCGCGCTGGCCGCGCGCCGAGGGCTGCCGGTAGCGGTAGTGCGACCCGGGGGCGGAGGACAAATACTCCTTCAGTTCCGACACCTTTGCAGGCTTTATGGCCGTCTTCGACCGGCGGTCGGACTTCATCACGCCCGCCGCGAGGCCTGTACCCATTCCGACCAGCCCCATCATCCATTCCGACGGCGACAGGTTCTCCTGCGCGTCGACCTGCATCTTAGCGGCCTTCAAGGCGTTGTCGGACTGGTACATCGCGGTCAGGTTGTTGTTGACGGACTCCCGGTACTGCGTATCCGTCTGGTATCGCTGCATGTCGATTTTCGCGACCTCGGTCGACAGACGGCGCACGGACTCCTTTTCGTTCTGGTCTAGCTCCCGCCCACCGAGATACGCGCGCAGGTTTTGGTCCCCGGCCTTCAGCGCCTGCTCGCTCAGCTGTATTTCGTTCTGGCTCAGTTGTTGGTTCACGTCCGCGATTCCGCCGACGGTCTGCACGCGCAGCTGTGCGGCCTGAATGGCGTCTCGGCGCGCCTGCTCGGCGACCTCTTGGGAGCCGCGTGCGGAGGTCTGGGCCTGGACGCCGACAGCCTGCCGGTTGGCGCCCGCGAGCGCCGCCGCGCCGCCGCGCGCGCCGGCAGCCGTACCAGCCGCCTGGGCCACCGCGCGGTCGGTCGCTTTTTGGAGGAACGCCTGGTTGCCGAACGGGTCGACGCCCGAAAGGCGCGTCAGCTCGGAGTAGAAATCGTTCCGCGCTTGGGTCAGCCCCTGCGCGGCCTGGTCGTAGGCCGTCCGGTCGACGGTGGCCGGCGCGGGGGCGGGCCCCGTGGTGCGGGGGACGTTCAGCCCCGGGTCCGTCGTGACGTTCTGCGGAGGCGCGATTCCGGCAGCCGCCGGCGAAGCCGGGAGGCCGCGGGTGCCGCCCTGGCTGCCGACCGCCGCGAGGGCGGCCTTTCGCTTCTCGTCGGCCCAGTTGACGAGCCCTTGCTCGGTGTCGGAGATACCACCCCGGTACGAGTCGTAGGTGTCACGCGTCTTCTGGTTGCCTGCGGCGTAGCCCGCCGTCGCACCCTGGTTTCCGACCGACGCAGCGTGGGCGGCAGCGGTCGGGTCGTAGGAGGCGCCGCCGGACACGGTGCGCCCGCCGACGTACCCACCGACGTAGGGCTGGAACGGCTGGGCGGGGGCCGGCGGGGCCGTGCGCTGCGGCGCCTGGGCCAACGGCGCGGCCGGCTGGGCCACAGCGGGCGCGGAGCCGAATCCGGAAGTGTCGTTGGCCGGCGGGGCGCCGGCGGCGGGCGCGGCGCCGGAGTCGGCCGCAGCGGCCTCGGCCTGGGAGGCGAAGGACCCGCGGCCGTTGACTTGCCAGACGCCGAGGTTTTGGTTGTAGGATACTGCCATGGGTGGTCTCTCAGCGGCGTTTCGCGGAGTCCAGGCGCGTCTGCCCGCCCCGCTCGGTGTAGAATAGCGAAAAACCGGCCAGCCGGCAACCCTCGGTCGTCGTGCTGGTCGGGGTCATCGTGAAGCGCACGCGGAATTTCCCGCCGCGCTGGTTGGCGGGATACCACTGTCGCTGGAAAGCCTGGTCGGCGGAGAGGCCGGTCACGGCGTGCGCCCCCAGCGACGTCCACGTCGTGCCGGAATCGTAGGAGATTTCACACAGCACCGACGCCGCGGCCTGGAACTCGCCAAGCAGCTCGATGCAGGCGAGCCGGCCCCAGCCGGCCAGGCCGAAGCCCTGCACATCGCCGGTCTCGGCCACCAGCACGACCGCCGTCGCGCCGGACGCCGCGTCGCCGTACGACGTGGCGTGGTGCTCCCACACGGTGCCGGCGTCGTCTACGGCGTAGAACTGGCCCAGGTGCGACAGAAAAACCGTCGGGTTGAACGGCAGCTGGTCGGTCAGCCACTGGCCCTCGCCGGTGTGATGCACAACCACGGTGCCTTCGTCGACGGCCCAGGCCGTGACGCCGTCGACCAGGTCGCGCCCGGCGCCGACGACGTCGCCCACGAAGCGGTCTTGCACCGACTCGCCGGCGAACTCGGGGGAGCCCTGGCCGCGGCCCAGCAGGTACAGCTTGTCGGAATCACCCAGGAACCACAGCCCCGCAGCGTCTTCCACCAGGGAGTCGGGGTTGTAGAAGCCGACGTCGGAGGGCAAGCGCGCGGGCGATTGGAACTCGCCGACGCCGGCCAGATTGGGGCCGTCGCCGCCGGCGACGAAGATGTTCGTGTCCGTGCCGACTATGATGGTGTCGTCCAGCGTCGCCACGCCAGCGATTTGGCCTTCGACGGAGTCCTGGTACGAGAGCGCGATGGGGCCGGAGACGCCGGGCTGCGTGAAACACACAGGCTCCTCCGGCAGCGCGGTTTGCGAAACCTGGTACGTAGCCCCGCCGCCGCCCAGCACCAGCCGGTCGCGCATAGCGGCGACGAAATTACACGGGTCCGGCGGCGTGATGTCCAAGCACCCGGATATGGCGCCGAACTCGCCTTCGGTGTACAGCCGCCGTGAGTCGATGATGGTCGCGTCGGGCGAGATGTCTACCACGTCGGTGGCGTCGTCGGAGTCGACGACCGTCGACGAGGTCAAGTAGAACAGCTCTCCCGGGCCGGCCTCCGTGCGGTACAGCTCAACCACCGGGTCGAACACGCCACCCGGGTCGCGCCGAAGCGTCTTGGGGATGGAAATCGTCGCGGTGACCGTGTCGTTGGCGCCCGTCGTGGTGGTCTGCAGCACG
>Ga0134123_10003346_pt1 | contig 10438 bp, 15 predicted proteins | sample KB303_FD_96460 | JGI IMG/M metagenome (GOLD analysis project Ga0134123, IMG submission 96460) | Terrestrial soil microbial communities without Nitrogen fertilizer from Kellogg Biological Station, Michigan, USA - KB3-0-3 | ecosystem: Environmental > Terrestrial > Soil > Unclassified ...
CCTGACCTATCACCTCAGTGGAACCGGGCTGGATGAAGCGAAGGGGCGACGCGCTATCGACCTCTCGATCGAGAAGTACTGCTCGGTGATTCACAGCCTCGCCCCCGATATCCGGATTACCTACGATCTCGTCCTCGGGTAGGCGGTGAACCGGACCGCGACCGTCGTCGTGGCCGGGCTGTGTGCCGCGTTGGCGGGGCGTCCGCTGGCGGCTCAGCATCTGGTGGAATACGGAGTGCACGCGGTGGCGACCTTCGCCACGCCCGATCTGGTCGCGGGAGGGGGCTACGCGGCAGTTCGGCCCGGTGAACGCACGCGTCTGGCGCTTACACTCGCGGCAGGCACGTCAGATGGGGACGTGGCCTTTCGTGGCGAGCTGCTGGGCCACTTTCTGCTGAGCCCGCGAGCGACTCATGGCGTCGGATTCTACGCGCTCGGTGGCGCCGCCGTCGCCGACGTTGAATCCACCGGTGACACGCAAGGCTACATGGTGCTCGGCCTCGGCGTGGAATCACGTCCCGGCACGCGCAGCGGTTGGGCACTCGAGGCGGGGATTGGAGGTGGTCTCCGGATCGCCGCCGGTTACCGCTGGCGACGCTTGCCCTGAAAACAATCGAGCCGCCCTGGGCGGGCGGCTCACCAAACCGATAGCTCGTGGTTTCCTACTCGACGGCGGCTTCCTCTTCAACGTTGGGCGTGCCGCGTCCCATCACCGGCTGGACGTAACGCTCTCCGAGCGTGCGAACCTGGGCCAGCTCCTCCGCGGTGAGATCGTTGTAGCGCTCACCGAGGTACTGCATGGTATCGTCGAACCATTCCTTCTGATGTTCGGGCAGAGCTTCCAGGACTCCACAACGCAGGATATGACTGAACAACTCATCCCGGGCTTGCTCGAAAGGTCGGGGAGCGGCCGGGGTCCGCCGTGCGGACTTACTCTTCGCCATTCTAAGTGCTCTCCTTTGGGTGCCTTAAAGTGCGACGGGAATATAACTTGACTGACTCGGTGGAGCAAACTCCGGGTTCCTCCCTTGGTTCCACCGGCCATTGTAGATTCTTCGCCATGCCAGAGCATGATGAGGTGTACGGCGACGCCCGTCGCAAGCAGCTGTTGGACCTGTTGCGGGCCCTCGCTGCCCGAATAGCAGAGCTTGATCGCTCCGATCGATTGCTCGACGCTGTACCGGAGTTATTGAAGCGGTTGGGAGACGTTCGCAGCGAATTGTTTCATTATGAAGTGCGAAGTACCTATGACACGCCCGAAATCGCCGAAAGCCGGCGGATCGTGGACGAGGCTGCACGGGGCGGCAACCCATTCGACGAGCCGGAGGACGACCAACCATGGCGGCGGGCGAAATGAAGCGCTTCTACACGATCCTGGGAGTTCTTGGGGTGGCGGGCCTGGCGGTGATCGGCTACCTGGTGATGCGGCGGCCGACGATCAGCATCCCCGCCAACGTCCAGGTCCTCCCGGCTGACACGGCCGGGTTTCGCGGCTACTTCCTGGGCTCCGATTCGGCGCCGATCGAGATCACCGAATACGCCGACTATCAGTGCCCGGCCTGCCAGGACTTCGAGACGGTCCAGATGCCTTCGGTCGAGGAACGCCTCATTCAGACCGGCCGGGTGCGCTGGCGTTATCGGGATTTTCCGCTGGACCAGATTCACCGGCACACCAGGGTCGCTGCCCATTCCGCGGCGTGTGCGGACGAACAGGGGAAGTATTGGGACCAGCACCACCGGATCTATTCCTGGACCCCGGATTGGACGACCAAGAGCGACCCCAGCGGAATCTTCCGGGATTACGCCAAGGCCGTCGGCCTCGATGTGCCAAAGTACGATGCCTGCATGGAGTCGAAGAAGTACGCCGGGAGGATCGAAGCCAGCTCGCGCGAAGGCGTAGCGGTTGGGGTGACGTCGACGCCTACCTTTCTGATCGGCGGCCGTCTCTATCCGGGACGGATGGCGTTTGACGAAATCAAGAAGCTGGTAGACTCCTTGAGCCCGGCGCCCGCGGCGAAGCCATGAAGTACCGCATGGCTGCGGCCCTGCTGAGCCTGGCTGGCTTCTTCGTGTCGCTTTACCTGTATTTGTACAAGATCGGCCGGATCGGCACGCTCGCCTGCGGCACCGGAGGGTGTGAAACCGTCCAGACCAGTCCGTTCAGCCGCTTTCTCGGCTTGGAAGTGGCGCTCTACGGCGTGGTAGGATATCTCGTCCTCCTGGTTCTGAGCATGGACACGCTGCGGCGACCGGCCGCCGCGATCAGCTCTCGCCTCCTTCTGATCCTCTCCGGTGCAGGGCTGGCCTTCACGATCTATCTGACCTACCTCGAGCTGTTCGTCATCAAGGCCATCTGCCGCTGGTGCGTGGGCTCGGCCGTCATCATCACGCTGATCTTCATTGTGGCCTTGCTCGATTGGCGCCGCCGGGCCGCGCCACCTGGTTCGCTGTCGCAGTGAGCCACGGCGCCGCGCCAGGCGGCACGCCGGCCCGGGGACGGGCGCTTGCCGCGCTCTCTCTCGCCGCTCTTGGGGTCGTCTACGGCGACATCGGCACCAGTCCGCTGTACGCGCTCAAGGAGTGTTTCACCGGGGCCCATAGCATTCCCCTCACCAACGACAACGTCCTCGGCGTTCTCTCGCTCATCTTCTGGTCCCTCAATTTCATCGTCTCCTTCAAGTACATCCTGTGCGTCATGAAGGCCGACAACCGCGGCGAGGGCGGGATTCTCGCGCTTCTGGCGCTGATCCGGCCGCGGCAGGAAGGCCACAGCCGGTGGGTACTTGTTACGCTCGGACTGTTCGGAGCCGCCCTGCTGTATGGCGATGGAGTGATCACCCCAGCCATCTCCGTGCTGGGCGCGGTGGAAGGACTGAAGGTTCTACCTCGTCGTTGGATCACGTGGTCTGGGTCATCACGATCGTCATTCTCGTCGTGTTGTTCGTCTTCCAAGGTCACGGTTCGACGCGAGTAGGGCGGGTCTTCGGGCCGATCATGATCGTGTGGTTCAGTTCGATCACGCTGCTGGGGCTGGGAGGGATTGCGAACTATCCCTCGGTGCTCCGGGCGATGAACCCGTGGTACGCGTTGGATTTTTTCCTGCGCGACGGGGTTCAGGGTTTTCTCATCCTCGGATCGGTTGTGCTCGTTGTAACCGGTGGTGAAGCGCTTTATGCCGACATGGGACATTTCGGGAAGCGGCCCATCAGGGTGGCCTGGTTCGGCCTGGTCCTCCCGGCGCTCATGATCAACTACTTCGGTCAGGGGGCGCTGCTGCTGACCCATCCGGAAGCCGCCAGCAACCCCTTCTACGGCCTGGTGCCCCGCGGTGTTCTCTACCCGATGGTAGTAGTGGCAACCGCCGCCGCGATTGTCGCGAGCCAGGCCCTCATCTCCGGCGCCTTCTCTCTCACCCAGCAGGCGGTGCAGCTGGGGTACTGTCCGCGGGTAACCATCAAGCACACCTCCTATACCGAACGGGGCCAGATCTACATCCCGGAGGTGAACTGGTGGCTGATGGTGGCCTGCATCGCGCTGGTCGCGACCTTCAAGACGTCGTCCCACCTGGCATCCGCCTACGGCATCGCGGTGACCGGGACGATGACGATCACGACCCTGCTGTTCTACAAGGTGACACGAGAACGGTGGGGTTGGAGCCGGCTGCAGAGCGGAGCGCTCACCACGTTGTTCCTGGTGGTGGACCTTGCCTTCCTATCGGCGAACCTGATCAAAGTCGAGCAGGGTGGCTGGTTCCCGCTGGTGCTCGCCTTGGTGATCTACACCCTGATGAGCACCTGGAAGCAGGGCCGGCGGCGGCTCAACGAGATCATGGAGGAGATTTCGCTCCCCATGGATCTGTTTCTGGGGGACGTCGCGAAACGGATTCCGACCCGGGTCCCGGGTACCGCGGTGTTCATGACCTCGAACGCCGGTGGCGCTCCCCCGGTGCTGCTGCACCATGTCAAACACAACAAGGTGCTGCATCAGCAGGTCATCCTCCTCTCGGTTACGACCGAAGAAATTCCCCAGGTCCCGGAGGAAGAGCGGCTCGAGTTCACCGACCTGGGCCAGAAGTTCTACGCGCTGCGGGCCCACTATGGCTTCATGGAGTCGCCGGATGTGCCGGCAGCGCTGCGGCTGATCCAGTCGCGTGGAGTTACGGTCCGTCCGCTGGAAACGACGTTTTACCTCGGACGAGAGTCGTTGATCCCGGTAGCGCCGCGCGCCGCCATGGCAGAGGACGGCGCCCCACCGCGCAAGCGGATGGCCATGTGGCGAAAACGCCTATTCGTCCTGATGAGCCGGAATGCGCAGACGGCGACGGCCTTCTTCGGCCTACCGCCCAACCGCGTGGTAGAGATGGGGGCGCAGATACAGTTTTGAGCCGTCAGCCGTCAGCCGTCAGCCGTTAGCTGTTAGCGATGGGCCATAAGCTTCAAGCCATAGGGATGAGGCAAAGGAGGTGTATGGTCTGAGCCGCAGTTCAATCTTCAATCTGAAATCTTCAATCTGAAATCCCACTAATGCTTCGCCCACACGGTGGTTTTCCCACTCGCATCGAACGCCAGCACATCGTACGGATCCTTGCTGGTGTCCATGCCCGGCCCGGCGCCCGGCATGCCAGGAGCGGCGAGGCCGACGATCTTCGGATGCTCCTTGAGCAGCCGCTGGATATCCGCGGCGGGGACGTGTCCCTCGATCACATATCCACCGACCAGCGCCGTGTGGCAGGAGGAGAGCGCCTTGGTCACTCCGACGTCTGCTCTCAGCTCCGAGAGATCAGGCTGATCAATCGTCTTGACCGTGAAGCCCGCCGCCTTCACGTGGTCGACCCATTTGGAGCAGCACCCGCAGGTCGGGGTCTTATAGACCGTCATCTCCGGTAAGGCGGGAGCGGTGGAAAAGGCGGAAACGGCGATCGCCGCTCCAGCCAAGACAATCGCCAAAGGTACTAGTCTCACGAGCCACCTCTTGTTGTCGAGTGTTGGTTGCACCGTCTTTGTTTTCGCCGAGCCGCCGAGCTACGACTCCTCCGCCTCGTACTGATCCTTGAGACGATTGACCACCGCAGGATCGGCCAGGGTCGTGGTGTCTCCCAGGGCTCGTCCTTCGGCAATGTCCTTCAGCAAGCGGCGCATGATCTTTCCGCTGCGGGTCTTGGGGAGATCGGCCGAAAAGAGCACGTCATCCGGCCTCGCGATCGAGCCGATCTTCTTCACCACGTGGTCCTTCAAATCATCCTTGAGACTGCTGGTCGCCTTGTGCCCTTCCTTGAGGGTGACGAAGGCGGCCAGGGCCTGACCCTTGAGTTCGTGCGCCTTGCCGACGACCGCTGCTTCGGCCACAGCGGGATGATCTACCAGTGCGCTCTCCACTTCCATCGTCCCGATCCGGTGACCAGCCACATTGAGGACGTCATCCACCCGCCCCAGGAGCCACCAGTACCCATCCTCGTCCACCTTCGCGCCGTCGCCCGCAAAATACCGTCCGGGGAACTTACTCCAGTAGACCTCCTGGTAGCGCGCGTCGTCTCCGTAGATGGTGCGGAGCATTCCGGGCCACGGCTCGGTCAGTGTGAGCAGTCCGCCGCCTTTGGCGATCGGTTTGCCGGTCTGATCCACCAGCTCGGCGCTGATGCCGGGGAAGGGGATGGTCGCCGAACCGGGCTTGGTGGTCGTGACCCCGGGGAGCGGGGTGATCATGATGCCGCCGGTTTCGGTCTGCCACCACGTGTCGACGATCGGGCAGCGTTCTCCGCCGATATTCTTGTGGTACCAGATCCAGGCTTCGGGGTTGATCGGTTCGCCGACGGTTCCCAACAGTCGAAGCATGGAGAGGTCGTGCTTCGCCGGGTGGGACTCACCCCACTTCATGAAGGCGCGGATCGCGGTGGGCGCAGTGTAGAACACCGTCACTCCATAGCGGGCGCAAATCTTCCAGAAGCGGTCCCGTTCCGGCCAGTCGGGGGCGCCCTCGTACATCACGACGGTGGCACCATTGGCCAGTGGTCCGTAAACCACGTAGGAATGGCCGGTCACCCATCCGATATCGGCTGTGCACCAGAAGACATCGTCCTCCCGCAGGTCGAAAACGTACCGCGTCGTCGCGGCGGTCTGGGTGAGATAGCCGCCGGTAGTGTGCACGATGCCCTTGGGCTTTCCGGTCGTCCCCGAGGTATAGAGGATGAACAACAGATCCTCCGCCTCCATCGCCTCGGGGGGACAGCGGGGCTCCGCCGCATCGAGAAGGCGGTGCCACCAGTGGTCTCGACCCTCCTTCATGTTGGCGAAAGACTCGTCTCCCGCGGAACCGGGTGCTCGCTTTACCACGACAACGTGCCGAATCGAGGGACACTCCTCGATCGCCTCGTCGGCGAAGCGTTTGAGGGGCAGCACGCTCCCCCGACGATACCCGCCGTCCGCCGTAATCAGCGCCACCGCCTGGGCGTCGTTGATCCGGTCGCGCAAGGATTCAGAGGAAAAGCCGCCGAAGACCACCGAATGCACCGCGCCGATCCGGGCGCAGGCCAGCATCGCGATCGCAGCTTCGGGGATCATGGGCAGGTAGATTGCCACCCGGTCTCCCCGTTTGACTCCCAGGACCTTGAGCGCATTGGCGCAGCGATTCACGTCTCGGTGCAGCTCCCAGTAGGTTAGCACCCGCCGGTCTCCCGGCTCGCCTTCCCAGATGATGGCTGCCTTGTTACGTCGTGGGCCCGACAGGTGGCGGTCCAGACAGTTGCTGGACACATTGAGCTGCCCGCCCACGAACCACTTCGCGTGGGGTGGCGTCCACTCGAGCACGGTCTTCCAGGGTTTGATCCATTCCAGCGTGCGGGCCTGGTCTTCCCAGAACCGCAGGCGATCGCGCTTGGCTGCTCCGTAGATTTCGCTCTGCGCTGCCGCGGCCTTGGCGAACTCCGCGGGCGGCGGGAAACGCCGGGTTTCGGAGAGCAGGGTGTCGATCTGGTCGGTCATGAGACGGGCGGGCTGAAGGAAGTGGAAAGGTAAGGAAGAATCGGCCGCAGGGGAGCAGGAACCGGGGTATTTTGGTGGCTAGCAAAGCTCCCTGAAGTGCTGCGTAGTGCTAGGCAAAACAGGCCGAATCTGCACCGAATGTAAATCGGTAAGTTGCTGTATTATAATCACTTAAGGTATTCTGGCACTGGACTAGCCAATTGTTATGGCCGGAACCCACAAGGGTTCCAAAACAATTGACTCGCCCGATAATAGCACACCCGGAGTGATCCGGGGCCGCAAAACTAGAGGTCTCATGCGCGAGTGGCGCAAGAGATAGCTCGGTGCCGAAGGCGGGTGCAGCGCGAAAGCGCGAGCGTCCCGCGGAAGTAGCAGGCGGCGAACGATCGCGCTTCTGTGTATTCGGGCGTGGGAGGACACGATGTTCACCACGCAAACGACGTCCCTGGAGTTGGCAGCACCCGAGCATCTCGGTCTGGAGTCCCGCACCGAGTTCCGCCAGGCGGCGGTGACCCTGCTCGAGCAGCTGCCCGAGCGTAGCGGTCGCCTGATCATCGACCTGAGCAATACCCGGCAGGTGGATTCGGCGGGCCTGGGAGCGCTCATGCTGGTGCAGCGCCGGGCTTCGGAGCGGCGCCAGGTGGTGGTCCTCAGGAATGCGAATGACGAGCTTCGATTCCTGCTGGTACTCACCAAACTGGATGACTTGTTCCAGCTGGAGGCTGCGGTCTAAGGGCTATATTGGGGGGGATGGCTCACCCCCCCGCGCGCCGGCGGGTTCTCTTCGTCGAGGACGAGCCGGCTATTCGCCTGAGCTACGAGCGGTACTTTGCCGCCCGGTACGCCGCTTCGTTCGCGGCAACCGGTGCCGAAGCGATTCGGTTGGCCCAGGAGCAGCCGCCTGACGTTGCCGTACTCGATATGCGGCTTCCCGACACCGACGGCATCGAGCTCATCCGCCGTCTTCGGGAAATCCAGCCGGCCCTTCCCGTCATTATCACTTCCGCCTACGTCAGCCTCAAACCCCAGCTCAAAGTGCTGGACCTGCCGCACAGCGGATATCTGGTAAAGCCCTTCGATCTATCCGAGCTCGGCGACCGGATCGATGCTCTCCGCTGACCGGCCGGCGCTCGAGGCGGTCGGTCTGGAGCGCGCCTACGGGCACGTTCGTGCCGTTTCCGGCGTCCACCTCAGTCTCGGCGCCGGTGAGGTGCTCGTGGTGCTGGGTCCCAACGGGGCGGGGAAGACGACGTTGCTCCGTTTGCTGGCCGGACTGATCAAGCCGAGCGCCGGTGAGGTGCGGATCGCCGGCCAAAAGCTTCGTGCGAGCGAACCCGAGAGCCGCCGTCCCATCGGGTTTCTCTCCCACCACTCGCTGCTTTACGACGACCTCACGATTCTCGAAAATCTCACTTTCGCCGCGCGGCTGTATGGCCTGGCCCGGCCGGAGCACAAGGCCCACGAGGCGCTCGCGGGATTCGGTCTGGCTGACCGACTCCGGGATCTGCCGCGGGACCTGAGCCGCGGGCTGGAGCAGCGGGTGGCTATCGCACGCGCACTGATCCATGATCCCGCTGTGCTGCTGCTCGACGAGCCCTTCACCGGACTCGATACGGGCTCAGCGCAGCTGCTTCGTACCCTCCTGCGCGAGCGGTGTCTCGGCGGTCGTGCTGTCGTTCTCGTCACCCATCATCCGGACGAAGCCTGGGATCTGGCTACTCGAGTGGGCGTCCTTCGAGCTGGACAGTGGGCCCTGCTGGAACCTCGAGGCGCGTCGCTCGAACAGTTCGTGTCCCGGTATCAGGAGCTCGCGCGTGGTTGAGAGCCTGCGGCTCGCGCTGGCGATTGCGGCCAAGGATCTCCGTGCCGAATTGCGGAGCCGCACCAGTTTCCTCTCGGCGGCGATGTTCGCGGCTCTGCTCCTCGTCGTGTTCAACTTCGCGCGCGACCCGACCGCGGTGGCTACGATCGATCTCGCGCCGGGAATCCTCTGGGTGACGGTCGCGTTTGCCGCGGTGGTGGCCATGAACCGCGGGTTTGCCGTCGAGCGGGAGAATCACGCCTTTGACGGCTTGCTTCTGGCTCCCGTCTCCCGGGAGGTGCTGTTCCTGGGGAAGTACCTGGCGAACCTGACCTTCGTGCTCCTGGTCGAAGTCATCGCTCTGCCCTTGTTCGTGCTTTTTTTCAACGTCGATCTGAGTCAGGCGCTGCCGGGCCTGGTGGCCACCCTTCTTCTGGCCACGGCAGGACTGGTTTCGGTGGGAACCCTCTTCAGCGCAATCGTAGTGCGAACCCGCTTTGCCGAGCTGATGCTGCCGGTCCTGCTCCTGCCGTTCATGGTGCCTCCTCTCGTCTTTGCGGTGCAGATTACGATGCGGCTTCTGACGGGCCGTGCGTTGAGCGAGGTGGCGGGAGGGCTTAGGTTGCTGGTACTCTACGATGTGGCATTTATCACGGTCTCACTGCTTCTCTTCTCCGCTGTAGTAGACGAATGAACGTCGATCCCATCCGGGCTCAAATCCTGATCCGACGCGGCTGGCGCATCACGCTGGCAGCCCTCCTGGCGCTGGCCGTCGTGGTGACCCTCGCCCAGCGATTTACCCCGACCGAGGTCAGGCAGGGACTGGCTCAGAAAATCTTCTACATCCATGCGCCATCGGCGTGGTGTGCGTTCCTGGCGGTTGGCTTGACCGGTCTCGCCAGCATCCTCTATCTCTGGTTGGGCGACCAGCATTTCGACCGCTTCGCCGCGACGTCGGCCGAAGTCGGGACGATCTTCTGTGCCGTGGTGCTCACTACGGGTCCCATCTGGGGAAAGCCGATCTGGGGCACGTGGTGGACCTGGGACGCGCGCCTGTCGCTGACTCTCTTTCTCTTCTTCCTCCTGCTCGGATACCAGGTCCTCCGATCCGCCATCCGGGTACCCACCGAGCGGGCACGACTCTCGGCTGTCGTCGGCATCATGGCGATGGTCCTGGTGCCTTTCATTCACCTGAGCGTCTATCTGTTTCGGGGGCTGCACCCGACGCCGATCGTGCTCAAGCCGAGCGCTCCCTCGCTCGACCCGGAGATGCTGCGGACGCTCTTGATCTCCTTCGCAGCATTCACGCTTTTGTATGTCGGATTGGTGACTCTGGCTTACGGAATCAGACTCGCCCAGGAGGCCGAGGAACAGGGCCATGCCTGAGACCCCGAGCAACGGCGGATACATGGTCGCCGCTTACGTCGTGGCCACTGTGATTTACCTGGGGTACGTGCTGGTATTATGGGGAAGGGCGAAGAGTATTGAAAGATTGAGGGATTGAGGGATTGAGGATTGAGGGATTGATGTTGGAATTTTCAATCCCCCAATCCCCCAATTCCTCAATCCTTCTTCAACAACACCCTCTCCCAGATCTGCGCCGCGACAAACCCGCCGAGTATCGGACCGATCCACCAGACAGGTTGTGCGTACCAGGTAC
>Ga0134123_10003347_pt1 | contig 10437 bp, 8 predicted proteins | sample KB303_FD_96460 | JGI IMG/M metagenome (GOLD analysis project Ga0134123, IMG submission 96460) | Terrestrial soil microbial communities without Nitrogen fertilizer from Kellogg Biological Station, Michigan, USA - KB3-0-3 | ecosystem: Environmental > Terrestrial > Soil > Unclassified ...
CACCAGCGCGATCTCGACTTCGTAAGGATTCTCGCCTTCGCGTACCTCGTAGGCGGGCATATAGAGCCCGGTGCGGGCGCGTCCGGCCAGTACCAGCGTTTCATCCAGGGGGCGCACAAACGGCTGCATCGCCTGGTGCATCAGGCCCAGAACGTCCATCACGTCCGAGAGCACCGCGGCACTCATATCGCGAAACTGAGCGGGGTCGAAGGTCTTCATTTTTTGAGGAATGGCATCAAGTAATCGCGAATGACGATGGCCGCGCCGAGCGCAAGCATTGCCAACCCGCCCCATACCAGCCACATGCGCACTTTTTCCACCCGGGTGCGAATCTCGAGTTTCACGCCCGCAACCTGAAGCTGCGGCAAGCTGGCTTCTTCGAGCAGCAGCACATAGCTGCCGCCATACGGGATGGCCAGCGGATCGAGCGCGAGGGTGCCACTACCGGCGACGCGAAAACTGTGCTGGTAGATATCGATGTCCCCCTGCTGCAGGCGTACCTGATAGTCATTGGCCGACTCCTTCGATCCGGGGTGGCCGGCGTCGAAAGTGAAGCGGAAGCGATAGAGGTTCAGCTCCGGCGTGAGTTTCAGCACAACCGGACGGTAACCCAGTCCACCGCGAAAACGCAGGATGACCCCATCGGGAAGTTCCCAGCGATCCGCGCGGTCGGTGAGCGTATGCATTTCCGCGGTTTCGCCGCTCAGATACTCGCAATAGGCGAAATAAACGGGACCGAGAATGGTGCCCAGGACGATCAGCAGAAGCGTCGGCGGTTTCACGCCGCTTCTGCGGCGGACCGCTTCATTTCTTTTTCTTCTTCCACTTGCTGGCGCATTGAACTGGGGTGTTGCGGATCAGCATCGCCGCCTCCTTGGCATTGGCCCAGTGGATGACCGCGTGTTTGTCGCCGCTGCGCTGGTTCAGCAATACCAGTTCCTTCGCGGCGACAATATCCTCGCCGGCGACGATGTCGCCTACCTGAGGACCCGGATTGATCTTCCAGGAATACAGCCCGAATGCATCAGCGGGATCGCCCGCCGGAAGCTGAACCACAAAAAAACCGCATGCCGGGTCACTCCAGGTCACCGGGCCCTCTTGCGCCCGCGACTCCGCGCACAGCAATGACATCAGGGCCAGTGCCGCCGCGAAATATCTGATCTGCATTTCATCCCCCCTTTTATTTATTTGCCTGCATCTTTTCCGGGAAGGCCGCAGCCCGCCCAGGGCAATTATCCGATAATTGCCGACTCATTGGGGTCCGTCGGTATGATCTCAGCGGGCTGAAGAGCCCGCTCCCAGAGGAATTCCGCCGTAACGGCGGTCGACGAATGCCACTATCGCCGGGTCCATATCCCGGCCGGGAACCGGATCACGCGCGAAGTAGCCATAGCGATCGATCCCTCGCACCAGCGTGGCGGAGTTCATGTCGCCCCGCTGTCTCACGTGCGGCGCCACATACCGGATCGCGTACCCATGCGCCGGCCGTTCGAGCGGTTCGGCGGAGAGCCGTGGAGGATCTTGATGTGGTGCAGCGACATCTCCCCCAAACCAAGGACAAGGTCCACGGCGGCCGATTCATCCACGTTTTCGGCGAGCTCCTCGTGGGTGAACAACATATTGGCGCTGCCCCCGGCGGATTTCCGGTGCGCCAACGGCGGCATGGTCTGCGTCCCCGGAACGACTTGCATCGCACCATTTTCGACCGTGCTCGGGTAGAGCGCGATCCATGCCGACACCACGTCGTCGGGCTCCAGGCCCCAGTAATAGGAATCCTGGTGCCAGGCGACGAACCCGCGGTCATGCGCCTCCTTGACGAACAGGCTCGATCCCCAGCACAGGATGTCCGGACCCAGCACCGATTCGACGGCATCGAGGATTTGCGGATGAAAAATCAGCTGGTAGAGCCTGGTCAGCTTCAGGTGCCCCTTGTTGCGGATCACGTGACCAGCTACCAGCCCGGTGCCGCGTTCGAAGTCTTCGATGCCCGCGCGAATGCCAGCCGCCTCGTCGGGTGTGAGTGCGGGCACCGGGGATACATATCCATGGGTGCGGTAGCGCGCGATCTGCGCGTCGGTTAGTGCGTTGCCCATTGCTGGCTCCCTCTGTTAATGCACCTAACGGTAGCGCCGTTACGGCGCGCGCGCAATCCCGGAAATCACGCACGGTAGGATCTGCCGGCGTGCTCACGGTAGCGCAGTTCGCGTAGACTTGCGCTCGGCTGGAAACGCAAATAACAAAGAGTGGACGCAACGATTCTCGGCATTTTCGCGGTTGTTTACCTGGGCATGATCCTGGGCGGGCTGCCTTTCCTGCAGTTGGACCGCACCGGGATTGCATTGCTGGGCGCGATCGCCCTGATCGGCATCGGCGCGCTGAGCCTCGAGGAAGCATGGTCGGCGGTGCATGCGCCGACGTTGATCCTGCTGTTTGCCTTCATGGTCGTGTCCGCGCAGTTGCGGCTGGGCGGTTTTTACACCTGGGTGACGCACAGGACCGGCAACCTGCCGCTGCCGCCGGCGCAGTTGCTCGGCGCGTTGATCGTGATCGTCGCGGGGCTGTCGGCGGTATTCAGCAACGACATCATCTGCCTGGCGATGGCGCCGGTGCTGATCGACGTGTGTCTGGCGCGGCGCCTGACTCCCGTTCCTTTCCTGCTCGCGCTGGCCTGCAGCGCAAACGTCGGTTCCGCGCTCACGCTGATCGGCAACCCGCAGAACATGTTGATCGGCGAGAAGCTGCAGTTGTCGTTTTCAGCTTACCTGCTGGATGCGGCGGTTCCGGTGGCGCTCGGACTGCTGCTGGTCTGGGCGTTGATCGCTTGGCAAAGCCGCGGGTCGTGGGAACTCGAGTCGTCCGAGCCCGCTACCGCGGCGGTGCCGCCGCACCCGGAACCGCCTCCGCCGGTGGACCGCTGGCAAAGCACCAAAGGAATTGTCGTCGCAACAGCGGTGTTGGTGCTGTTCCTGTTCTCACCATTGCCGCGGGAAGTGGTGGCGTTGACTGCGGCAGGAGTGCTGATGATGAATCGCGAGCTGCATTCTCACAAAATGCTCGGACTTGTAGACTGGCAGCTGCTGGTGCTGTTCATCGGTTTGTTCGTGGTCAATCACGCGCTGGACAAAACCGGGGTCACCGGGCAGGCGGTCGAACGCCTGGCGGCGCTGGGCGTGGATCTGCATCAGCCGGGTCCCCTGTTCGCGGGCGCCTTCCTGCTCTCCAACGTCGTCTCCAATGTCCCGGCGGTGATGCTGCTGCTGCCGGTGGCCACTCACGAACTGGCGGGTCCCGTGCTGGCATTGGCGAGCACCCTCGCGGGAAACCTGCTGATCGTCGGCAGCATTGCCAACATCATCGTCGTGGATGCGGCGGCACGCCGGGGCGTTATCATCAACTGGAAGCGTCATGCCCGCACCGGCGTCCCGGTGACGATCGCGACCCTGTCTGTTTCGTGGCTGTACCTGTGGTACCGGATATTGTGAATTTGCGCGCCAGATGCAACTTTATCCGCACGCAGACGTTAATGCCGGCATGAGCCGCTGGCTTATCCCTTTTCTTGTCGCATTGCTGGCTCCCGCAGCCCGCGCGGAACCCGCTCCGGTGGAGGTGCATCAGATGCTTGTCGTTTCGGGCAGCGCCGATTCGAGCCTGGTCGCTTTGACGCTGGACGCCTGCGATGGGGGTTTCAACGCGGCGCTGATTGAATTCCTGATCGACAACCATATGGCCGCAACGATATTCGCAACGAAGAAATGGCTGGATCGCAATCCACAAGCCGTGACGTTGCTGAAGGATCACTTCGATCTGTTCGACATAGAAAACCATGGTGCCAACCATATTCCGGCGGTGATCGGCAGGGATCGGGCGGTGTACGGCATACCCGGCGAGGCGGACGTTGCCCACTTGAAGCGTGAAGTGCAGCGGGGCGCCGCAGCGGTGGCCATGGTGACCGGATCCCCACCGCGCTGGTATCGCGGCGCGACCGGTGAGTACGATGCCGAGGCCATCACGGTGATCGAGGCAATGGGCTACAAAGTGGCCGGATTCTCGGTGAACGCGGACGACGGCGCCACGCTGTCAAAGCGCCGCGTCATGGCCCGGCTGAAGAAAGTCAGGGACGGCGACATCATCATCGCGCACCTCAACAAGCCCGAATCCGAATCCGCGGCGGGCCTGATCGAGGGTCTGAAAGACCTGCGCGATCGGCACTTCCGCTTCGTCAAACTCAACGAATCCGAGGTCGTGCCGGCGCCGAAACCCCGTTCAACTTCCGCAAGGATGACCCCCCGCGGGCACTAGCCCCCTGCAGAATCGCGCTGCCGCGTACCGCGAAGACCGCGTTACATTAATTGACAATTCATCCGCACACGGCCGTCAACGCTCGCCGTAGCATGGCGTTCTACAGGTGTCGCGAAATCCCCGATCAGCGACGACCATGCGGCCGACGCAGCGCCGCAACCAACACCGAGGAGGGCGTGCCATGAGCGGACTTGCCAAACTCCCTGCGATGCCGGCGGTTCTGGTTTGCCTGTTGTCTTTCAGCCTGGAAGCGGCGGACGTCGACAACGACTACGACCCCGCAGAACGGGGCGATGTTGTTTCCGCGGTGACACCCTCGCCCCGGCCATGGCCAACGCAGATCATTGCAACGGACATCCGTCTGGTGGTTTATCAACCGCAATTCGACAAGTGGGAGGGAAACCGCATCGAGGGGCGGGCGGCCGTTGCCGTTTACGGCAAAGCAGACGAACAGCCGGCAAGTTTCGGCATGGTCTGGATCTCGGCGCGCTCCGAAACCGACCGCGCGACCGGCATGGTCACCATTCGCGATATCGCCGTCACCAAAGCGGATTTTCCGACCGTGCGCGAACCAGCGGGCGAACTCGCGGTGCTGCGCCAGCGACTTGCTGCCAAGACCTGGCAAATGCCACTCGAGCGGCTGCAGGCGGACATGGCGATCGAGCGTACGGTGCAGCAGACCGGCGGCCAGCCGCTCAAGAACGATCCGCCGAAAATAATTTTCAGCGAACGGTCCGCGATCCTGGTGCCGATCGACGGCGCGCCGGTATTGCGGGAGGTGCCGGGGACCGGACTGCAACGGATCGTCAATACGCGCGCGCTGATCGTGTATGACCCGGCAATGAGCAATCCGGCATCCGCGCGCTATTATCTTTACGTGATCGATCACTGGCGTCAGGCGCAGCATCTGTCTGGGCCCTGGACCCCGAGTGCGATGCCGGCGGCCGACCTCGAGAAGGCGCGTCAACTCGCGGTACAGGAGGACCAGGTAGACCTGCTCGACGACGATGTCGAGGATGGGGAGCCGCTGGATGCGTCCGCCGTGGTCTACGTCACCACCGAGCCGGCGGAACTGCTGCAGACCGACGGTCCGGCAGAGTACGCGCCGATCCAGGGCACGCAGTTGCTTTACGTCACCAATTCCCCGGACCGGATTTTTCTCGATCTCAGGACCGCGAACCACTACGTGCTGATTTCCGGCCGCTGGTATCGGGCGCGGGCGCTTCAGCGCGGGCCCTGGGAATATGTGGCGGCGGGCAATCTGCCCAAGGATTTCGCGCTGATCCCGCCCGACCATGACACCGCACCAGTGCGGGCGGCAGTGGCCGGAACCCCGCAGGCGCGCGAGGCGGTGATCGCCAACAGCGTGCCGCAGGTGGCAACCGTCACGCGCAGCGCCGCGCGCCTGGAAATCACCTATGACGGTGATCCGTCATTCCAGCCGATTACCGGCACTTCCCTGCAATCCGCGATCAATTCTCCGGTGCCGGTAATCCGCGTAAGCGATGAGTCCTTTTATGCCCTCGACAACGGCGTGTGGTTCACGGCTGTGAGCCCGTTCGGTCCGTGGTCGGTGGCGAGTTATGTTCCGGCAGTGATCTATTCGATTCCGCGCAGTTCGCCGCTGCACTACGTTACCTACGTGCGCGTCTACGACGCAACACCGGAAGTGGTCTATGTCGGCTACACGCCGGGTTATGTCGGGTCCTACGTCTCCAGCGACTTCGTGGTTGTGTATGGCAGCGGCTGGCCCTACCAGCCGTGGATCGGCACCGTGTGGTACGGCGCACCGGTCACCTGGGGTTTCGGTTTCAGCATCGTCTACAACTGGTGGAATCCGTGGTACTACCCGTGCTGCTATGCCGCTTGGGCACCACATCCGCATTACTACCGGCCTCACTGGGGCCCTTGGCATCATCATGCTTGGCATCACGCCCCCGCTCGGCACGGGGCTGTCAGCAATATGCTTCGAGACTCGGTGAGGCCTCAGGGGGTTAACAATATTTATGGCCGCTGGGACCGCAGGGCGGTGCATCCCCATGCGCAGAATTCGTACAGTGCTGCTGACCGCAGGGCGCGATCCGACGCGCACTTCAGACCGGGCAACGGTTCCGTCGTCAGACCGGATGGCGGCCGAAGGGAAATGGGGGACCGTGACGGCCGGCGCGACTGGAATGCACCGGGTACGCATCAACGTACCGACCGTTCGCCGCATCAACGGCGCGATTCAATCGATGGTGACCGTCGGGAATCGCAGCGTACGCAGAACGGCCCGGGCAGAGGTTTTGTCGTCGGTCCGGACGGCCGCCGGCAGAATATTGGTGACCGCAACGGCCGGCGCGACTGGAAAGACCCGGGCGCCGATGTGCGCAACCGCGCGGAGCTGCCGCAGGTCCAGCGGCGCGACCCGAAACGCCCGGACGGCGGTGGGCGGCGCGATCTGGCTATGAATGAGGGTCGCGATCCCTTCCGCCACGACGACCTGCCGCGCATACAGACACCGCAACGACGTCCGGACGCAACCAACATGGCTCACGCCAACCCGGGGCGGGAATCATTCCAGGCGCCGCCGCGGAGTCAAGAGTCCCTTGCGGGGCAGATTCCGCGTCCTCGGCAGGACATCCAGCAGGGACAGGGACGTGAACAGGCTACAGCGCGGCGGCCGCAATCAGAGCGCGCGCAACCCCCGGTCCGTTCCCAGCCGCAGCAGTTCACGCAGCCGCCGCGCGGGCCTGACCAGGTTCGCGAACGCGGCCCGCGCGATTGGCGTCCGGATCGTGTTGCACCATCATTCCCGTCTGCAAATCCGGCGCCGGCGCGGCCGCAGGCGTTCAGGCAGGAGCGTGCGCAGATGCCGCGCGCCATTCCGGAAGCGCGAGCACCCGGCACAACATTCGTGGAGCGTGCCCAGCGCAACATCGGTGGAGGACCATCGCAGCCACAGTTTCGTGGCGGGCAGGTCAGAGGGCACGGGAACGGAGGCGCGGGGCCGTCGGGACCGCGCTTCGGTGAGCGCCAGCGCTGATCCCCGCGAAGTCAGCGCTAGGAACTCAAACGCGCATGCCACCAGTGTTCGAAGGGATTCGAATGCAGGATCCCTTCGATCACCTCGGCGGAAATGCGCGGCAGGTTCGTGCCTTCGATTACTTTATTGACCTTGCGCAGTCCCTCGATGCTTTCCGCGACGCCTGAGAACGGGAAGTCGGTGCCGAAGAATATCTTGTCGGTCATGCGGTATTCCTGCGCGCAGGCGAGAATGTTCCAGAACTGCCACGGCCGGTAGAACAGGGCCGAGATTTCGCAATAGACGTTGGGCTGCTTGCGCACCACGGCTATGGTTTCCTCGTACCAGGGGTGTCCCATGTGGGCGCAGATCATCTTCAGATACGGATACTGGATCGCAATCGGTTCGACGTGGATTGCGCGTCCCAGCTCGACTGGCGCGTTGCGCGCAAACGTCGTACCCATGTGCATGGTCAGCGGCAGGTCGTGCGCGACGCAGTATTCGTACACCGGTTTCATGCGCGGGTCGGACAGGGCCACGCCGTTGTAGATCGGCCCGTACTTCACCCCCCTGAGCTTCAGGTCTTCGACCGCATGCCGCAGACGCTCCAGGTAGTCCGCCCGCCGCGGGTCGACATAGGCGAAGCCGACGAACTTCGACGGATACTTGGCGACGCACGCGGCGCAGGTCTCATCGTCGCTTTCCACGCCCGCGCTGTCCCCGTAGCGGATCGGGAACACGATCGCCTTGTCGACATCCTCCATTGCTTCATAAAGCGTGTCGGCATCCGCCAGCAGGCCCGGTGTGCCGTCCGGCCGCACGCGCGGCATCTGGCTGCGCCACAATGAAGTAACCTGGTCGTGGTTCCAGATGTTGACGTGGCAGTCGACGATCATCGCCGGTGCGCAGCCTACGGCAGCACCTTGATCTGCTTGACGAAATCCAGCGTGTAGGCCTTATGCACGTCGACTTCGGGTTTCACCAGCTTGGCCTCGCGCATGAATTCGAAGGTCTGCTTCCAGCGCGCATCGGTCATGCTGAACAATCCTAGTTTCTTCGCATCACCGCCGTCGACGATGCCGTATTCCTTGAGCTTGGCGATGCTGTAGGCGATCTGGTCGTCGTCCATCTGCGGGTTGTCCTTCTTGATCAGCGCATTGCCGGGCGCCGGATTCTTCAGATAGCTTTTCCAGCCCAGTGCGGAGGCCTCGATAAAACGCTTGATCACTTCCGGTCTGGCCTTCACCGTTTTGGTGAGCGTGACGACCGTCTGCGCATAGGGCGGATAGCCGAACTTGGCAAGGTGAAATATCTTCGGTTTGATGCCGGCTTTCTCGATCGCATACGGCTCGGAGGTGATGTAGCCCTGCTGGGCCACATTCTTGTCCACCAGGAATAGCTGGACGCTGTATGCATACGGGCGTTTCTGCGCCTCGGTGAAGCCGTATTTCGCCTTGAGCCACGGCCAGTACGTGGTTTCGCTCGCCTGGCCGATCAGCAGCGTGCGCGTCTTCAGGTCCTCGATCCTCCCGACGTCGGGATGCGCAATCAACCCTACAGGCTCGCTCTGGAAGTTCGCCGCGACCGTGATCAACGGAAGATTCTGCTCGACCGCGTTGATGGTGGCGACGTCGTAGCCCATCACGAAATCGGCTTTTTCCGCGAGCAGCAACTGGTAGACGTTGACCTGCGGGCCACCCATGCCGATTTTCACATCCAGGCCGTATTTCTCGTAGATGCCCTCGGCCAGCGCCTGATAAAAACCGCCATGCTCGGCCTCGGCGTACCAATTGGTGAGAAAGGTGACCTTGTCGAGGGCATGGCCGGTTACGCTGCAAAACAATAGAAAAGATGCAGCAGCGAGGCGGGCAATGGTGTTCATTTTGTTGGGCTCCGACGTAGAGGTTCGTTGCAGTTTACGCCAGAGCTGCAGGGCCTGAAACATCGAGCTACGAGCGGAGGCCATCACGCCGTCAGAGCGGCCTGCTGGGTCGGTTGTCAGAGTCCGTGCATTGGCGACTTCTTGCGCGGTAGGCGTGCAAGAGCCGGTGCTGTTGTTCCCTTCCTTTGGTCGGCACGCCAGCGTGCGAGTTCCGTCACAGCAGCGGCTTGATGGGCATCAGCTGGAAGATGCGTACCTTGCTCCGCTTCGCAAACGAAACGTATTGATCCGGATTGTCCTTGGCGGCGTCCCAGCTATTGCCCGGCGCCATGTCGGTTTCTATAGAGGCCTCGACTGCGCGCGCCAGCGTTTCGTCGTAAATGATCGCGCCGACCTCCGTATTCAGATTCTCGGAACGCGGGTCAAAGTTGAACGTCCCGATATAGACGGTTTTCGAATCGATCACCAGGGTCTTGGCGTGCAGCGAAAAGACGGGTACCTTGCCAGTCGCCGCCGGAGAGCGTTCCATAAGCTTGCGCTGCGCGTCCGGGTCGGGTTTGTATTCGTAAATCTGCAGGCCCATCGCCAGCAACCGGTCACGCTGGTTTCGATACCCGCTGAAGGCCTGGAGATTGTCGGTTGAAGCGAGGGAGTTGGTATTGATCCGCACGGTAACGCCTCGAGCGGTAATCTGGCGAAACAGGTCCATTGCCTTCTCCGACAGCACGAGATAAGGCGACTGGATGACGATCCGCACCCGGGCATCCTGCACCAGCCGCGCGAGCGCCGAGGTCGTCTGTCCTCCGCCGTCCAGACGGATTCGGTTCTCGTTCTTGCCGGGCCTATCGCTGATGAACCCCACGTTGCTCCACACCATCTGCTGCGCCAGGCGGGCGAAGGCGGCGGGCATCGATTCGATGGCGGCCCGCACTTCGGGGGCGAAATTCTCCGGCGACTTCGCGTACTCGTGCAACTCGCTATAGATCTGCCTGATCTCCTCGTCGTTCACCCGGACGTTTTTCTGCATCAGGCCCAGGCCGTCGTAGAGCTCCTCGACCTTGACGCTCAGCCCGCTATTCCAGAAGCTCTCGAAGTTCGCCTGCATCGCCTTGACAGCTTCGCCGAGCAGCAGCGCGTCCCGGTCGCGGAAGTTGTATTCCCGGTTGTAGTCAAAGTACTCCGCAGCCATGTTCCGCCCGCCGGTAATGGCGATCTTGCCGTCGACCACCAGGGTCTTGTCGTGCATGCGCTG
>Ga0134123_10003348_pt1 | contig 10437 bp, 14 predicted proteins | sample KB303_FD_96460 | JGI IMG/M metagenome (GOLD analysis project Ga0134123, IMG submission 96460) | Terrestrial soil microbial communities without Nitrogen fertilizer from Kellogg Biological Station, Michigan, USA - KB3-0-3 | ecosystem: Environmental > Terrestrial > Soil > Unclassified ...
AGGCGCATTCGGTTCGAGAAAATCAGTTCAGCTCAGTCTCGCTCGATTCCCACCAGACCCGCGTGGGAACGTTCCCCATCAGCATTGCGTTTGAAGAATTCGCGAACCACGCTGCGAGTCGCGACGTGGAAGAGTTGTCGCGGCAGTTTCGGCACGAACTGGCGAACAAGTTTCTTGTGCTGGGAGTGGATCGGCTCGACTACACCAAGGGAATTCCTGAACGGCTTCGGGCCTTTCGCATTTTGCTGCGACGGTATCCCGAACTGCGGCATCGGGTGACGATGTTGCAGGTGGTGGTCCCGAGCCGCGAAGAGATTCCCAACTACAAAGAACTGAGACGCGAAGTCGAACTGTTGGTGAGTCAGATTAACGGTGAGTTTACCGAAGGCGGTTGGGTTCCAATCCACTACATGCACCGGAATCTTACGCGGAAGCAGTTGCTCACGTACTACCGGGCGGCGGATATTGCGCTCGTGACGTCGCTGAAAGATGGAATGAATTTGGTGGCAAAAGAATTCTGCGCTGCCCAGGTCGACGAATTGGGTGTCGTGGTAATCAGCGAATTTGCGGGAGCCAGTGCAGAACTGCAGCACGGTGCTTTGGTCGTGAACCCCAACGATCTAGCGGGTATCGCTGAGGCGATCCACAAAGCTTGTGTCATGCCCGTCGAAGAAAAGCGTTCCCGCATGCGTTTGCTGCGCGACATTGTCCGTACCTACAGCGTGCAAAATTGGGCCGAGGCATTCCTTAGCGCGGCCCTAGATGCTCGGGTGCCAGCAACCGAGACACACGAAGCCATTCCCTTAAAAACGCCAGAAACTCGCGAGCCGAAGATCGCGTAAGATCAGGTTTCCAACGCTGCTTCGAAAAGCATGAGGGAATCTACTCCGGGCCTTTTCGAACGGAAAGCACCGGAACGCGGGTTGGAGCATTCTAGTCTGAAGACTAGCGGCGAGACTTCTTCTTGATGGGTTTACTCGATGAAGAAGGACGGGCTCGCTTTCGGTCCGCGTAAAGAGTCCCCCGGCAGTGGCGTGCCCGGCAATAGCAGTCAGCCGGATCATCCGGGTCGCCGTCGTATAGGTTGTAATCGTACGAGAGTTCTTCTCCGACCGCGATGTTGCGAATGGCGCGGATGAACACACGACCATCGATTTCGTCAGCTTCGCAATTTGGACCACAGGAATGGTTTATGAAAGCGGCAATATTGTCACCGTCAATTACGTGGTCACCGTCGGTCAAGCCGAACAAATAGGTGCGCGGGGAGCGGTCGTAGATGGCATCGGCTTGGTCGTTGGTCAGGCGCGGCCCCGTGTACTCGACAACAATGTGCTTCCTGCTGATTGGCGTGGTGGTGTAAACACCATCGCCATGAATCTTGGATCGCCGGATAACGAGAGCCATAGGAGAGCGGTACCCCAAGAAGCTATGGTCAATATATACAATGCTCCCTCGAACCGCATACCCGTCCTGCAACAAGGAACCAACGGACAAGAACTGAAGGGACCGGGTGCAGCGGATTCTCAGCGGGAGATGTCGCGCACTTTGCAGGGGAACTGGAAGCACGACGATCTGATGAATGACGCGATTGAGAACATGACCACACCTCTGCAATTGTCAGGGTGCAAAATGGACGAAGCCTACAAGCAGAGTGTCGGGAGCTGAGGTCGCTAGTATTCCGCTGAACGCGAGGGAATCGTTGAGAGAACATTCTAACCGACGGCCAAATCCTTCAATTAGATCGACTTTAAAGCGGCAGGGCACTTGGGAAGCGCGTCTGGAAATCGAGGAGACCAACCCATTCTGGCGTGATCGCGATGCGCACCATCTCCTGAATCATGGAAGTAAGCTGCGCGACCCAAGCTTTCCCTCCCTCTTCTCCGAAATACCGTTCCGCAGCGAAGGCATATTCAGGAACGATTCCGTTCATTGATTGCAAACGAGCAGTACCGCGTACTAGCAGTACCTTGTGCGGAAAATTGTTGTCATCGATCGTGAGCGCCACCTTCGGATTCCTGGACAGAGCTTTCAGTTTCGGCGCTTTGGACGGTGACCCTAGCACAAACTCTCGCCCATCCCAATGAAACCAAATCGGAACGACTCTTGGAGAACCGTCACTCCAAACGTAGGCTAAACGCGCTGGAATTCTTGATTTCAGGAGTTCTTTGGACGCGGGATGCTGCAATAGTTCAAGGCTGCCCTGCTTTACAGGCATAGATCGTCCTTCTCCCCGGCGATGTTCGCGCAGAATTATATACATTTCGAGCTAATTTGTTACAAAATGCGCGATATATGAGGGCCGAAAATCCGTGGAAGACGCCATCATCAGTGGACACAACATCTCTTTATCTACAACGCTCTTTGAGGCCATCCCCAGGGCGCCTCGCCGACTGTCAATGAGGGTCAGTGGTACACTGCCGCCGTTATTTCCGGAGGCAAGAGATGCGTGCTTCTCTTTTTTATCGAATCGCTGCGGTGCTTCTGATGCTTTTCGCCGCTGGACATACATTTGGCTTTCGCCAGAACAACCCGGAGTGGGGAGCTGACGCGGTTCTTGCCTTAATGCGATCCGTTCATTTTGACGCGCTTGGTTTCAATCGTACATATTGGGACTTCTTCAGCGCGTTCGGATTCTTTCTCTCGGTGTTCCTTGTGTTCACGGGAGTTTTGGCGTGGCAACTGAGCCGCCTGCCGGCAGAGACCCTGGTACGCGTACGCGGTATTGCGTGGAACCTCGTCGTTTGCTTCGTAGCGATCACTGCCTTGAGTTGTCGATTCGCCTTCACTATCCCCATCGTTTTCTCCGCCGTGATTACAGTCTGTTTGATCGCCGCCGCATGGCTTTCAGCCAAGCCGATCGCCTGACGATAAAATCTCTGTATCGTTCCTTTGACCCCGGCCCAGGCCCTATGGGGGAGAAGGTGCGTCGGCCTATTTCAGGGGCTCTGGAGGTACTTCTAGAGCGACTTGAGATCCCGAATGTCCGCTGTGCTCCGTTCGATTTTGCGGCAGACCTCAGGATGGTTCAGTTTCATTCCGGAGCGCTGTTGGACGAAATGCGCGATCAGGTGTGCCGAAGGAAGAACCTGGAAAGGCTCGGCGGTGGAGTCCTGGCCCGCCGAGCCGCTGTTCAAGCAAGTCTATGCAGCGAGGCGCTCGGCCAGACGCTCCTTAACCCGTCCTGCCGCGAGGTGACGAACCAGTCGGCGATCGCGCTCAAGAAATGCCAGCTTGTCGGAAAGTACACTCTCCAAGAGAACGCCAACACCATAATTCTCAGTTGCGTCTGCGGCAATGATCAAAGCAGCGTACTCTGCAAACCGCAAATGCGCGAGATGAGTGGCTTTGGCAAGAATGTACAGATGCCGCGCCGCGGGTGACTGGATCTCAGCAAGTTCTCTTTTGAAATCCTCCATGAACACTTCCTGCAATTTCCCACTGAGCTGGACCGGTTTTGCTCCAATCATCTCAAAGCACTCGTCAAGTGCTCTCAGATTCTCTTCGGCGATAAACTCGCGCGCTTTCAAAGCCTCCTTTACATCTGGATTCTCGGCCGCTTGCCCGATGATTTCATATGCTTTAATGCTTCGCTCCGTGTGATTACGTGCGTTACTAAGGAGCATGACAAAAACCTCTTTTGGATCTTTAGCAGACATGATCGTATTCTCCTTCTAATTTTTGTTTGTCCAGTTTTTCGGCTTGGTTGGGGTTTGCAGGCTGCGACCAAAGTTGCCTGCGAGGACTTGATGGAGTCTTCAGTATGTGAGCATAAAATGGTCCCATCTGGTCCGCAGTACCGTCAGCTGTCAGATCTACCAGTCAGGCTGAAGCGCAAGCGTCGACTGGATTTCCATGTCAGGAGTGTTCTTGGAAGCCTGTATAAGCTGTCTCCGGTGTGAGTTCCCGCAATCTCGAACGTTTCCCGCTGAAATGAACATTCGCTTGGCCCGGCTATGAAGGATGACTAGAACCATTGTCTGGGTCTTTCAGCAGGTGTTGGTTTGTCCGAAGTGCGGTTTTACGCAGTTTTCAATTCCTGAATCAGAATTGTAGAGGTGGTTTGCTGGCGATGGGCAGATTGTTCAGTCCCAGGCGGGGATTAATTCTGAGGACATGAGCTATGCAAAAATGCGGGCAGACCTGCGGCACACAGGCGGAGGGGAAACGTTCTGAGCGCACAAGCCGGATGAGCCACTCGCTAAGGGATTGGAAGGATGGAGCGGGAGACCGGGATCGAACCGGCGACATCCAGCTTGGGAAGCTGGCGTTCTACCGCTGAACTACTCCCGCGAAAACGATCGCAAAGCGATGGTAGCACACCAGTTCCAACATCTGTCCAGTGATCGTTGGATCCTGGTTTGCGCCCGCATTGGCGAAGCAACATACCAAGCGCAAGGTGCAAATTGCCTCCCCACGTGCCACGAAAGCTGCCTCCCTGATTCGTCAGGAGTGCCCTACTCCGGAGCGGTTCCAAAACGACAAATAGGTGCGGCTTACGACTGTCGAGATTCGGGCTTTGTCAACCTTCTCCGGCAATCGGCTTCCCGTTTCGGCCTTCTCCAGTTCAGCAAACAACCTGTTCGCCAAGTCGAGCACGAGGTCGAGCGAACCGTATTTCCCGGTACGAATTGTAATCAGCAAGTCTTTCTCTGGACGCGGCAATGTGATCGTGTCCGATCGCATCAGTTCGATGCCCTCATTCAGAAGCCGAATGACATGCATGGCGGCCTTGCGGCAACTACAAATCTCAAGTACATAGACACACCCATGCGCACCGCGGGCAGTTGCCCGGTTGCCAGTTCGTTGTTTCATTCGCGGAAAGAAGTAGTTGCGGCGGCTACCGTCGTAATTGCCCGACCGCATGCAGAACTTCTTGAAAGCGGCGGCCTGAGCCGCAAGGACAGAGGTCATTGCGACCGAGCTTTTCTATAAGCTCCTTGCATCCATGTACGACCCTGAGACCGCGTTGTACGCGTTTTTCGGAGGGGAATCCCTTACGACGCTTACTGCAGCGCGTGAAAGGAGGACTGATTGGCGAGTTCGTCTTGATATTTCATGGTCTGCCTCCTTGTGAGTAGCTTGAGTTTAGCACACCCTGACTTCTGGTCCCGGCTTGCATCAGGAGCTAGGACGAACGCGGATCCTGCTTCGCAGGGCTCGACTTCCCACTCGGTAATCTTGCCAAGCTTGCAAAGCACCAACCACAACGTCGTCAAGAACGACGAATCGGTAGTAAACAGGTCCCTGGTCGGGAGGTGCAACGTTCGTGATGGGCTGCAAGCAGGGTTTGGCTATACTGTGTGCTTATGGATGTCGAGCGCATCATTGACGAAATCCAGCAGCTTGAGGAGATGTTCGAAGCACCGGATATCAGGCCGCTCAGCGCAAGCGATGTGTCTGCTGCAAACCGGAGACATGACGAGATGCTGGCCCAGAGTCCGTGGTTCCGCCTGTGGCACGATTTCGGCGTCTGTTGCCGACCAGAGCTTTCGCAATCCCGAGAAGGGAAAATTGAGACGTAGGCCCTGCAGAACATCGAAAATATGAGATGGGAGATTTGCCAAGGAACGCACAATCTCGCCCATCGACCTCAAAATAAAGCTACCAATCCCGTCTGAATTATGACCTCGCCACATCACTGTTGCCAGACAAATAGGCTCGTGAGGTATTGCGGTAGACGCAATGAACCCAGCAATACGCCGCTCGCGCCCTGGCGGCGATGGGATACAAAACGTGGCGCAGTATCGGAAAACCAAGCCAGGCTTGATGGAAACCGGGCTTCCGGTGGGGGCGCATGATGTCCTCGCCAGTGTTATGAACTCGCTACGGCAATGCGCCTATTTAGGACGACTCCCGCGATGATGAGTGCAACGAAGAGTCCGCCGAAAACAAGGAGCCATCCCCAATATTGTGTGGGGTGCCTCAGCACCCGAATCATGCGTCGTCCGTACAGGTGCGCGATGATTCCTATTACTGAGTAGCGCAGTGCGCGAGCAACCGCTACAGCGCTAACAAACTTAGAAGTGCTGTATCCGTTCGAGGCACCTGCGGCAGCGAAAAATGCGCTGGTCGGCAACGGAACTGGAATAGCAGATGAGGCCAGCAGAACGCCCGTTCCCCATCGGTCAAACGCCTTTAGAAGCTTGGGAATTCTCCTTCGACCAAACGTGCTCTCCAAATAAGCTTGACCCGCTCTCCTTGCCAAGCGAAAGGTGATGTAGGCACCGAGAACCGCACCGACAGTTGCGGCAGCAGCATATTCGTACCAAGGGTTGCGACGAGTTGCCACGAGAATAACAAGGAGGATGTCCGGTCCGCCAAAAGTGGGGAAGGGAGTCCCGTCCAGAATCGCCAAGAAGAACAATCCTGCCGCACCAAAATGCCGGAAGAGCCGTAGCGTGCTGTTAGGATTCCTTCTTGAAGCTTGAATCAGCGATAAAAGCATGTCCGCCAAAATCATTGTGCGCCCGCTCTGGAATAATAACGGCCGCAGGTTTCAAGCGCGACCCCACGAGGTGTGGACTCGCTCGTGCAGGCTTGCGGACACGATACCGTCGTCCCATGCTTAATGACGCAAGCCGATGTGCAGGACATACGGTTCGTTTGCGAACGTTGTGAGCTCGTAGAAGTTCACCGGGCGGCTTTTTCCAGCGTGCGGACGTATTTCATTTACCCTCAGCATCATCCTGACTACGTCTGACTGTGATCAACGGCCGTACAACAGCAATTCGCGAGAGCTACGACCAGATTGCGAGGAATACGCCCGCAGGGTTTATCGCGAGCTTGAGGGCAAGCCATTCGACCGCGAACTTCTCCACCGATTCGCGAAAGAGGTCGAAGGACATGGCCAGAAAGGCCTCGCCCAATTGACACAGGACTCAGGTAATGTCGTGGTTTCTCCAAACCGCTGATACTCTGTTCGCGCACTGACAATCAGAGTTTTAGCTATGCAATCCTTCAAGACTTTTTTCTCATCTGGTTCTCCGTACTCGTACTTGCTCTTGCTCGCTTCGGCCCTGGGCATGGCCGCTGCGAGTATTCGGGCCTTCGAATCGAAGGAAACAAAAGCGAGACGTACCAGACTTAAAAACCAGAAAGAACTGCATTTACTCGCCGAACGAATCTCGACTTACGGCAAAAGCGTTCATCGACGGTTTCCGACTGGAGACGTTGTGGTTAGCGAAAAAGACTTAGCAGAGCAACTGCGGAAGCGCCAGGAAGCAGTCGCGACCGCGCTGAATCTACTGCTAAGTCAGCAGAAGGTACAGCGGGCTCCACTCAACGGATACTGGAAGTTAAATCCTTAAGCACTGGGCGTTAGGCGGCCACCCTTGGTGTCACCAGTCCGGCCAGCCTGCGTAGGTTTCGGAGTGCTTCGTTCATGACCTGATGCTCAGCAGGAGAAGGATTGCTGAGGCTTTCCTCGATTCTGTCCAGAATCGCGTTTCTGGCTATGGAGATACGTTCGGATAGTTTGCTCTCGTCAGTTTCCTGGAGAGCTGCCTCGTATAACGGCTTCCAATCGGAGTCTGGGCGGATTGACAGCATCACCCGTGAATTAATGCCACAGACATGCCAGAGTACAAAACGCCAAAATGCGCCAAAAAGACCGGTGTTAGGTTAGAGGCGTGAGCACGGGTGCGCGAGACCCAAAGACTTCGTGGCCTTCTTCTTGCGACTTCCTTGGCGTTTCGGAACGAGCCCTAGCTTGCGTTGCAAGTCGATGCGCAGGTCGTTTTTGCGAGAGTCGCAATTCGGACTGCTCTCGCCCGAGCGAGCACCCCGACAGGTGTTCAGGACAGGCAAGCATCCAGAACGTCTTAACGACTTCCGGCTATCGCGTCATGCCCACCGACTCCGATTTTTTATGCCCCGTGCTGGATTCCCAAGGACCCTCGACCCACCCCGGGGGATAGCTCCAAGCGAATGGGACCTAAACTCCCGGTCGGTGGCTGGGTCTTTACATTTCTTTAATTGACTCCGGTTATTCCTCGGAGGACAATTCTGCCGTTTTCGCCGTCCGAATTCCACCAGGAGGAACCCATGCGCTCTCCGCTCATTACCACTTCCTTGTTAGCTAGCCTCGCCCTTTGTGCCGTCGCATCGGCGCAAAGCTTTACCCCCGTTTCCGGCTATGAAATCTTTTTGGGACGTAACTGCACTCTTGGTGGCCAAGCTGGAACCTGCGGCACCACGTTTACCGGATGGACCGGCATTAAACCAACCGGAGGATTCTTGCCCTTCCCCGGCACTGGCAAGGGCTTTTGGTCGCTGCAGATCAGCTATGTGGGGCAGCCTGCGTTCAAGTGGTCGGTAACGGTTGTTGGCGGAAGCTGGAGTTTTTACTCCCTCAACGGCACAGGTAAACATGGCACGGTGCTGAACGGGAGTGTCACGTGGCCAACGGATGCGAACTCCACCACTTCAGGCTGCAAGGCGGGCGAAGCGATTGCTCAGGCCAATCTTAGCGTTGCCGGAGGATCCCCCACCCAAGTTGTCGGTTGCTTGCATGACCTGCCTGCGGGACAGATTATTCCCCCGACAGTGTGGGGTGCGTTCCTTTTCTAGGAAATTCAGAGAACTCGCGCCTTTGAATAGGTCTATCCGGCAATTAATCCCTGGCTGGTCATTGCCATTTGGCTAACCACCAACTTCGGCTAAAGCTGGAGTTCCTAGTCTCATTTGAGAGATCGCCGATTGGCCAGGGGAGAATGCTGCCGGACGCGGTGCTTCAGAAGGGTGAGCGTCTCGAGGGGGTCAACGCCTATTCCTTGTCCCGCGCCCGGCGGTCTGCAAGTACAACCATTGTGATGACATGATCGCCGTTATAAACAAAAATCGCTGTTTTGTTACGAAAACGGAACGGGGTCGGAAAAAGGGCAAAGACCATATCATTGTGATATTCCACGGCGGATTTACCGTGAAGGCGCCTCAAGCTTTCCGAGTACCGCCTGTTGCTTCTCTAGAAGGGTGTTGATCCCGTTACGTGCCAGCTGGATCATGGCATCGAGTTCCGAATCATCGAACACTTGATGTTCCGCTGTCGCTTGTACCTCGACGAATTTGCCCGCCGAGGTCATCACCAAGTTCATATCTACGTCGGCGCGGGAGTCTTCTTCATAACAAAGATCGAGTAAGGGCTGCCCTTCAACAATTCCGCTGCTGACCGCGGCGACTGAATCGCGCAAGGGCATGGAACTCAATGTTCCAGCCTGAACGAGTTTCGACAGGGCAAGCTTTAAAGCCACGAAGGCACCAGTGATGGAGGCGGTGCGTGTTCCGCCGTCGGCCTGAATCACATCGCAATCAAGTAGGATGGAGCGCTCGCCGAGTTTTTCTAAATCCATGACCGCCCGCAAGGAACGGCCGATCAGCCGCTGGATTTCATGGGTGCGGCCGCCAATTCTACCGCGCGCCGATTCACGGGTGGTGCGGGTCAAGGTGGCGCGAGGCAGCATTCCATATTCGGCTGTTACCCATCCTTTCCCGCTGTTCCGCAAGAAGACGGGAACAGACTCCTCGATCGATGCGGTGCAAATGACTCGCGTGTTTCCCACCTCGATCAGAACCGAACCCTCTGCAGTCGAAACGTACTCCGGTTGAATGTTGACCGGACGAAGCTGGTCCGGCGCGCGATTATCGGAGCGATAGAACATCAACAGATTCTAGCAGCGGGAACTTCGTCGTACGGGAGAAAGGTGGTGCCGGCGAGAAAATCGCGTCGCCGGCATCTTAAGCCGATCTACGTCGCGCGCTAAGAGTAAACAGGGCGTGCAGAGCGCGGTCCAGTTGTTCGCGCTCACGGGAATTCTCAGCATCATCCAGTTGGTCGAGGCGTTCCCGGATGGCTCGACGGGCAGCTTCGATCTTGCCATAGAGCCGGTGAGGGTCAGATTCGGACAAGGCAGCCGTGTACAACGCCTGCCAATTTACATCAGCCATACTGCCTCCTGGGGGAAGAGGAAAACGAAGGCGCGGATGAATTATAGCTCTGACGAAACAGGAAGTGCGCACAGAAGTTCAGCAATCGAGACTCTTTCGTGAAGCAACCGAGCGCCATCCTCACCAATGTTTTTCGGAGCAGGGCTGCTTACATTTCAAAGCGGAAGGGTGATGGAGGGGCTGCCCCCGATGGAGCGATTCGCATCATGAAACCGAGTTCTCAAAGCAGCGTCTCGCGAGGTGTGGGAGAGCGGAAGCCGGTCAACATGCAACCATTCGCACTGGACAGCACTGCGATGTGGTTAGACTTGCTGGGCTCACGTTCTGCGGATCGGGGAAAATGTCGTCCGGGCACCTCTGGTACTGCTCGCGAGGCGAGAGGTTTCGCTCGGTCACACTTCGATCGCTATTTTCTCGCGCCTGAGCGCGTAGTTTGTCATCGCGAGCACAGGACAGGATCGAGAAAATCCTCAATCGTAATATTCCAGTCCTAAG
>Ga0134123_10003349_pt1 | contig 10436 bp, 7 predicted proteins | sample KB303_FD_96460 | JGI IMG/M metagenome (GOLD analysis project Ga0134123, IMG submission 96460) | Terrestrial soil microbial communities without Nitrogen fertilizer from Kellogg Biological Station, Michigan, USA - KB3-0-3 | ecosystem: Environmental > Terrestrial > Soil > Unclassified ...
TGGCGAGCGGCAGGTCGAAGGCGCCGAGCACCGCCGCCACCTCGTCCACGGTCAGCCATCCTTCACCGCGTCCCCCGAGCGCGCGCTGGCAGACGCCGCGAGCCTCGTCGACATGAATGTCATCGAAGGTCCACAGCAGCGGCGGCGTCTGGGCGCGCCAGCCGGCGTAGCGTGCCGCGTGCGCGAGCGCGCGCGCGCAGTTCTCCGGGTAGGCGTAGGTCGGCACCCGCTCGCCGCCGGCATCGAGCGGCAGCAGCCGGTCGGACCCGGCCATCAGGCAGGCGAGCGCAGGCTTGCCGGTCGCGCCGGCGCGACGCCCGGCGGCAATGCCGTCGCGAATCGCCTGCAGCGTCGCCGGTGCCGACCGCGGATCGACCGGCACGTACACGACGATCAGCGCATCGCAGTCGGCGGAGGTCAGCGTGGTCTCGATCGCCTGACGGTAGGCGTCCGCGCCGGCCGACGCCACCATGTCGACCGGATTGGCGACGCTCGCCTCCGCCGGCAGAAACGCGCTGAGGCGCGTACGGGTCTCCGGCGAGAAGGGAGGCACGCTCAGCCCATTGGCCTCGCAGGCATCGACGGTGAGGATGCCGGGGCCGCCGGCGTTGGTGACAATCGCCACCCGGCGCCCGCCGGGCAGCGGTTGCAGGTCGAGGCAGGCGGCGATGTCGAACATCTCATCGATGGTCTCGGCGCGGATCACGCCCGACTGGTGGAACAGCGCGTCAACGGCGGTATCGGAGGCCGCGAGGGCGGCCGTATGGCTGGCCGCGGCGCGGCCGCCCGCATGGGTGCGGCCGGCCTTGAGCGCCACAATCGGTTTCCTGCGGCCGATGCGTCGTGCAATCTGCGCGAAGCGTCGCGGGTTCCCGAACGATTCGAGATACAGCAGGACCACCGCGGTCGCCTCGTCGGCTTCCCAGTACTCGAGCAGATCGTTGCTGGACACGTCCGCCTTGTTGCCGACGCTGACGAAGGCCGACAGCCCGATGTGCCGCTGGCTGGCGAGCTCCAGAATCGCCAGGCCGAGGGCGCCGCTCTGCGACGAGAATGCGATCCGTCCCGGCGGCGGCACGATTGGCGAAAACGAGGCGTTCAAATTCGCGGCGGTGCTGAGCAGCCCCATGCAGTTGGGTCCGAGCATCCGCAGCCCGTGGCCGCGAACCTTGTCGACGAGCGCCTGTTGCCGGACACGGCCGGCCTCGCCGGTTTCGGCGAACCCGGCGGTGATGACGGCCAGCGCTTTGACGCCGGCGGCCGCGCACTGGTCGACCACCGCGTCGACCGCGGGTGCCGGCACCGCGATCACCGCCAGGTCGACGTCGGGCGGCGCGTCGAGAATCGTCGGATGACAGCGCAGCCCTTCCAGCTGCGCGGCGTTCGGATTGATCGGGTCGATCCGGCCGGCGAAGCCGCCGCTGACGATCGCGTGGAGCAGGCGGGCGCCGATGCTGCCCGGATCGCGCGACGCGCCGATGACGGCCACCGTCCGCGGCGCGAGCAGCGGGCGCATCGAGGTCACGGTGGCGGAGGCGTGCCGCCGGTCGGCGCCGGCCACCGATGCCGACGTCGGATTGAGCGACAGCCGCAGCGTGATCGCGCCGTATTCGGACTTCGAGCGGATCTCGAAGCCCGATTCGTGGAACACCTCCAGCATCGGCGTGTTGTCGGGCAGCACCGTCGCTTCGAAGGCGAGAAAGCCATGCGCGGCGGCCATCGCGGCAAGCCGTTCCAGCAGGATCGTGCCGAGGCCCTTTCCCTGGAACGCGTCGCTGACCGCAAACGCCGCTTCGGCGGCGCCGCTCCCCAGATCGAGGTACGAACCGACGGCAATCGGCCGCAGCTCGCCGTTGGTGAACCGGAGCACGACCAATGACGCCTGGCGCGCCGGCGTCGCCGAATCGCAGAACGACTCGATCAGGGTGTCCTGCGGATCGGCGAGGGTGAAAAAGCGCCGGCGCCGCGACTCGGGAGACAGCTCGTGAAAGAAGCGGCGCAGCGCCGTGAGGTCCGCCGCGTTCGTCGGCCGCACCATCGCGGCGGTGCCGTCGCGAAGGATGACGCGCGATTCAGGGCCGCCGGTGGGCGGCAGCGAGACGTTCGGGATCTGCACCTGCACGCAGGCTCCTCGAAAAGCACACGCTGTGCCGCCCAGGTCCGGTGTCCAGACGCCGGACCTGGCGTGAGCGCCTTCGTAGAGTTTTCCGGCGGCCGCGGGCCGGACGCGGGAATTTTTCGTGGCAGTGGGGATTAGTTCGCGGTCGAAACAGGCTCGCCCTACCGGAATGTCGACGATCGCTCCGGATCGCCGTGACGGCTATCTGGCACATCGGTTGCCCGCTGGGCACTGCATGATGACCAAAGCGCAGGTTGAAGGCGTGCTCGAGCGCGTGCGGCCCTTCCTGCAGGCGGACGGCGGCGACATCGTCGTCGTCGGCATCAGCGGAAACACCGTCGACGTGCGACTGCTTGGCACCTGCGCGGGGTGCCCCAGTGCCGAGATGACGCTGCAGGTCGGCGTGGCCGCGGCGCTGCGGGACGCGATCCCCGAGTTCGAGTCGCTTCGAGTTGTGTGAGGCGATCATGACCTCAGCGCTCCCGCCGGATTCGATCGTCGTCGGCGCCAGCAGCCGCATGCGCGCGGTGTTCGAGTTCCTGCGCGTCATCCAGGACAGCGAGAGCACCGTGCTCATCACCGGCGAGAGCGGCACCGGCAAGGAGGTGACGGCGACGCTCATCCATCAAACCGGCCGGCGCAAGCAGTTCCCGTTCGTCGCCGTCAGCTGCGCGCTGTTCTCCGAGACGTTGATCGAGTCCGAGCTGTTCGGCCACGAACGGGGCGCATTCACCGGCGCGATCAAGGATCGCCCGGGCCGCTTCGAGCTCGCCGACCGCGGCACCATCTTTCTCGACGACATCGACGACGTGCCGCTGGCGATGCAGGTGAAGCTGCTGCGCGTGCTGCAGAACCGCACCATCGAGCGCCTCGGCGGCACGCGGACCGTGCCGGTCAACGTGCGGGTGATTGCCGGGGCCAAGCGCGACCTGCGGCGACTGGTGCAGGAAGGCAGGTTCCGCGAAGACTTGTACTACCGGCTGAACGTGCTGCCGGTCGCCCTGCCGCCGCTGCGCGAGCGCCGCGAGGACATCCCGCTGCTGACCGATCACTTCCTTCGACGCTACTTCCGCCGCAACGGCGAGGACGAGCCTCCGGTCTCCGATGCGGTGCGCCAGCTGTTCATGCAGTACGACTGGCCGGGGAACGTGCGCGAGCTGGAGAATGCCTGCGAGCGGATCGCACAGACGTGCGTGTGCGGCACGATCCGCATCGGCTGCATCGCCGCCTCGATTCTCTTCGGTGCGACCGCTACGGGACCGGCGCCGCCGGCGCCTCGCCAGCCTGCGCTCGATGCGGCAGTGCCAGCGACGGCCGGGGCCGCAGCGGACCAATCGGCACTGATTGCGCTGGACGACCAGCTGCGCGTCCTCGAGTCCAGACTCATCCGCTGGGCGCTGGACGTGAGCCACGGCAACAAGTCGAAGGCAGCGGCACTGCTGCAGATCAAGCGCTCGACGCTGGGCGATCGGATCAAGCGATGCGGTCTCGACCCTGGCGGCGGCGCCGCGGGCTCGGGACCATCAGCCGCCGCCGAGGACGGCCGAAATCCGCACGATGAAACGTGAGCGTGGGCTCCGGCGCGGGTCGATCTTCACCGGCGCCGGGAGGGCGTCAACGGTGCCGGTATTCCGCCACGACTCCTCGACCCGGACCGGCAGCCGCGCAGACGTCGGGGAGTTGTGCCACGTCGGCACTGCCCTTGCCTCACACCCGCGCATGCCCACGCGCACTGCCGGTTTCCCAGCATGCCTGCTGGCGGCGCTGATCGTCTTCACCGGATCGATGCTGGCGTCGGTGGCGGCGGCTCCCGATGGCGGCGGCGCGCCGCGCGGCAGCAGCCGCCGGACCACCGCTGACGCACCGCCGCCGGCGCGCGCGGCACCCACTCCCCAGACCAACGACTATGCCGGCGAAGACACCTGCCTGGTGTGCCACGAAAATCGCGCGTACACCACCACCCGTCATGCGCTCGCCGCCATCGCGCGATCGCCTGCGGCGACGCGCGGCTGCGAGAGCTGCCACGGACCGGGAAAAGCGCACGCCGAATCGGGCGGCGACACGTCGCTCATCGTCAACCCCGCCAGGCTGCCGCCGCAGCGGGCGAGCGAGATCTGCGCGAGCTGCCACGATCGCCGCACGCATGCGCTGTGGCAGGGCAGCCAGCACGATTCGCGCAACGTCGGGTGTGTCAGCTGCCACAGCCAGCATGCGCCGAAAGGCGCGAAGCAGATCAAGGCGGAATCGCAGATCACGCTCTGCGCCACCTGCCATCGCGACAAGATCGCCAAGCTCGATCGGTCCGGCCATATGCCGGTGCGCGAAGGCAAGATGGAATGCGCCACCTGCCACAACCCGCACGGCGCGACCAACGTGAGGCTGCTGCGCAAGGGCGACTCGATCGCCGAGCTGTGCACCTCCTGTCACGCCGACAAGCGGGGGCCGTACCTGTGGGAGCACGCGCCGAGCCGCGACGGCTGCGTGACCTGCCACGACCCGCACGGGTCTTCGAACGAGCGGATGCTGGTGTCGAAGCCGCCGATCCTGTGCCAGCGGTGCCATGTGTCGACACGGCACCCGAGCACGATTTACGACGCGGCGCTGGTCGGAGCCGGGGCGACGCCGAGCATCCGGATCTACGCCCGTTCGTGCGTGACCTGCCATGCCGCGATTCACGGGTCGAACCACCCGAGCGGTCAGCGCTTCATCCGCTGAGGGAACGACATGCGCACCGTCTGCCTGCCGTTGATCGCGATCCTCGCGCTCGTGCCGCGAGCCGTCCTGGCGCAATCGGGTCCGCCGCCCGCTTCGGATGCGTCGCAGGCGAATCCGGCGGAAAGGCCGACGGTGAAGACATCCTGGATCGGCACGGTCGATTTCGGCGTGCGCGGCACGAGCGCCAACGGCGATGCCGCGCGCTACGAACGGTATCGCGATCTGGGGGATGGCCTCTTCGCCGACCGCGTCCGGTTGAGCCGCGATCGGAGCGGATGGCTCCTCGGCGTGACGGCCGATCATGCCGGCCGCCGCGATCAGCGCTACCTGTTCGAGGCCGATCGACCCGGCCGGTTCACCACCTGGTTCCTGTGGGATCAGATTCCGATGTTGTTGAGCAGCACGACCCGAACGCTCTTTTCCGGCGTCGGCTCGGGCACGCTCGAGATCCCGGATGCGCTGCAGGCGGCGGTGCAGGCGAACCCGGCGGCCATCGCGCCGGTGGTCAGCCAGTTCAGCATCCAGTTCGATACGCGAACGCAGCGCCGCATCGCGGAGGGGGGATTCCGCTACCTCCCGACCACCGCGTTGACCGTCGAGGGCAAGGTCAGGCACACCAATCGCGACGGCGAGATCGCCTACGGCGGCTCCTTCGGACACAGCAGTACCGTCGAGCTGCCGGCGCCGACCGAGCACCAGCTGACCGACGCCGACGCCGGCGCCGAGTTCGTCCGCGATCCGGTGCTGCTGCGCGCCGGTTATGTCGGATCGTTCTTCCACAACGACGTCACCGCGCTGGCCTTCGACAACCCGTTCCGCGCCGTCGACAGCGCGGCGGCGAGCGCGCGCGGCCGCGTGAGCCTGGCGCCGAGCAGCTCGTTCAACGGAATCAACGGCCTGGCCTCGGTGAAGCTGCCGCGACGCTCGCGCGCCAGCGCGTACGTCTCGGCCGGAGTGCTCACCGATGCCGGCGACCCGATCATGCCGCAGACCATCAACTCGGTGCTGCGAACCGCGCCGCTCGACCGGCAGGCGGTCGAAGGCAAGGCACGGACGACCGGAGTGAACCTGACGTTCGTGTCGCGGCCGACGCGCTCGGTCGACGTCACCGCCGGCTACCGGCAGTACGACTATGACAATCGCACGCCCGCGTTCGCGATGACCGAGCGTGTGTCGTACGACAACGCCGTCACCGTGCTGGACGCGCCGGTGCACACCGAGGCGTTCAGCGTCACCCGGCACACGCTGGACGGCGACGTCAAGTTCGCGCCGCGGCGCGGGATCTCGACCGGCGTCGGCTTCACGCGGCTGGTGGAGGACCGCACGCACCGGATCTTCGAGGCGACGACCGACAACACCGTGCGGGTGATCTTCGACGCGGCCGGCAACCCCTGGTTCACCGTGCGGACCAAGTACGAGCACGGCCAGCGCCGCGGCGCCGGCATCGACGAGGGCGAACGCGAACTGGCGGCGATCGGCGAGCAGCCGGGCATGCGCCACTTCGACATCGCCTCGAGGGATCGGGACCGGGTGACGATCCTCGGCTCGGCCACTCCATTCGCGTCGCTCGGCATCAACGCCTCGATCGCGGTCGGGAAAGACGACTACCTGGAGAGCGAGTTCGGCCTCCGCGACAATACGCATCGCGTCTATGCGGCGGCATCAACGCGACGCCGACCGACCGTGTCGTTGTGGGCGGCTCGTACTCGTTCGAGCGTTACCATGCGCTGTCGAGGTCGCGTCAAGCCAACCCGGGCGCGCAGTTCGCCGATCCATCGAGAAACTGGGCGACCGACGCGACCGATGGCGCGCATTCGCTCATGCTCAACGCCGAGGTCGCGCGAATTGCCGGCAAGATCGACCTGCGCCTGCTGTACGACTTCAGCCGTGCCCGGGCGCGCTACGACTACATCGCCGGGCCGGTGGCCGATCGGACCCTGCCGGAAGAAGTCGTGGTGCCGACGACCCTGCCGCCGCCGCTCGCGCTGCCGCCGACACGGAGCGAGCTGCAGCGTGCGACGCTGGACGCGACCTACCCGCTGGCGGCACGGCTGTCGCTCGGCGTTTCTTATTGGTACGAGCAATATCGCGTCAACGATTTCACGCTGGACGTGGACGCCAACCCTGATCTGGCGCGCGGCCAGGCGCTGCTCATGGGATACCTGTACCGGCCTTACTCGGCGAATACCACGTGGCTTCGTCTGATTTATCGCTGGTAACCGCCGCGCTGTTCGCGCTCCTTCTCGTTGCGCATGGCTTGATCCACCTCCTCGGCTTTGCCAAAGCGTTTCACCTCGCCGATCTCCCCCAGCTGACACAGCCAATCCCGCGGCTGGTCGGCGCGCTGTGGCTGATCTCGGCGATCTTCTTTCTCGCAGCCGCGGCTTCGTTGCTGATGAACGTTCGGGCGTGGTGGGCGATCGCCGCTGCCGGGCTCGTGATATCGGTGGTCGTGATCGGCACGTCGTGGACCAACGCGAAGTTCGGCTTGCTGCCGAATGTCGTCGTGCTCGTCGCTGTGGTCTTCGGGTTTCTCAGCCAGGGGCCGACCAGCCTGCGGGCCGAGTACGACCGCGACACCGGCCATGCCCTGGCGCGAGCGGTCATGCCAGAGCCGCTGACCGATGCGAGCCTGGCGCACCTCCCCGAGCCGGTGCAGCGCTATCTGCACGGGAGCGGCGTTGTCGGCCTGCCGCGCGTTCACAACTTCTACGCGCGCATGCACGGCCGGATTCGCAGCGGTCCCGGCGCACGCTGGATGCCGTTCAGCGCCGAGCAATACAACATCGTCGACCAGCCCGCGCGGCTGTTCTACCTGAACGCCTCGATGTTCGCGCTGCCGGTGCAGGGATACCATCGATATGTCGGCGCCTCGGCGACGATGCGGGTAAAGGCGGCCGGCCTGGTGCGGGTGGTGGACGCAGCCGGCGGCGAGTTGAACCGTGCGGAGACCGTCACGATGTTCAACGACATGTGCGTGCTGGCGCCCGCCACGTTGATTGACCCGGCCATTACCTGGGAGCACGTCGATGCGCGAACCGTCCGCGCGGCGTTCGCCAACGCCGGCCTGACGATTCGCGCGGAGCTCTCGTTCAACCACGCCGGGGAGCTGGTCGACTTCCAGTCTGACGATCGCTACCAGACCGCGTCCGACGGACGCGGCGCCCGACGCATGCGGTGGTCGACGCCGCTCCACGCGCATCGTGCATTCGGGCCGGTGCGGCTCGCCTCGCGCGGCGAGGGCCGATGGCACGAGCCCGAAGGCGAGTACGCCTACATCGAGCTGACGATCGACGAGGTTCGCTACAACGTGAGCGGGCGATGAACCGGTGTCAGTCGCCGGCGACGACGGCAGCGACCAGCGCGCCGCTGCCATAGGCCACGGCGGCGACGATTGCGCCGAGGGCCGCCATCTCGCCACCGGCAAGCCACCACCGCACCTCGCCGATCAGGGCGCGCGACGCGCCGACGGCGAACAGGGCCAGCAGCGTCAGCCCGATCGACAGATCGAAGCGATCGACCGGCAATCCGGGGATCATATAAGGCACGAGCGGAACCACGCCGGCGACGACGAACGCCAAAAACGTCGCGGCGCCATGGCGGGCGGGAAAGGCCTCTTCCTCGGCCAGCCCCTGCGCCTCGAGCACGCTCTCGTGCGCGCGAATCGACAGATAGTTCCCGACGGCCATCGACAACCCGTCCGCGAGCATGTTGGCGGCGCCGACGATGAGCACCGCGCGGAGCGGCAGGCCGCCGCCGGCCACGCCGGCGACGACGGCGAAGGTGGTGATGGCGCCGTCGTTGGCGCCGTAGATCAGCTCGCGCACGTAATGCCGGGCGACCTGCACCAGCTCGCGCGGCTCGACGTGACGGGAAGGGCGAGTGCCTCGCGTCATCGAATGGCACCAATCGCCGCGGCAATCGCTGCAGCCATCGCGCCGAGCGCCCCGCTGGTCACGCGCCGGAACGAGGGCGTTCCGTAAACCAGCGCCACGCCCAGCTTCAGCAGGGAGTTCGCGAGGATGCCGATCGCGATCGCCTGAGCGGCGACCGCGGGGGCGATGCCGGGCGCCCTGGCCATCGAGATCGTGAGCGCGTCGACGTCCGTGAGGCCGAGCGCGGCGCCGGAAATCAGCACGCCGCTTTCGCCGAACCACCGCCGCGCGGCGTCGACGACGAAGAGCACGAGCTGGAAGAGCAGCGTCATCTGCAGCGCGGGCCGGATTTGCAGCGGATTGGACGGCCGCTCCGAGGGAATCGCGATCCCGGCGCCGGCCCGCCGCTGCACCAGCAGCGCCGTCACGCCGAGGGCGAAGGGCAGCGCGAGATAAGGCAGCAGCGATCGCGCGACCCCCAGGTTGAGCACACACGTGGCGACCAGGACCCGCGGAAACAACATGGTGCACGCGGCAATCGTGCCGACGGCCAGCGGCCCTGAGAGCTCACGCTCGCGTCGGCTCAGGCGTGCGAAGGTGAAGGTGGCGTTGGTCGAGGAAACCAGCCCCGCGAGTGCCCCCGCCAGCGGATAGCCCTGGGTCGCGCCGAAGATCCGGCGCGCGAGATACCCGCAGAAGCTGAGGCCGGTGAAGAACAGCACCAGCAGCCACAGCGCGCGCGGCCGAATGCCTCCCCACGGCCCGAACGGGCCTTCCGGCAGCAGCGGCAGGATGACGACAGCCATGACCGCGAAGCGCGCGGCGGCACGAAGTTCCTCGTCGTCGATGCGCGCCACGAGCGCGTGGAGCCGCGATTTTTCGACCAGCAGCAGGGTGCAGACCGCGATGACGCCGCTGCCAACCGCTGCCCAGCCAGAGCCCGCGGCCAGCCCGGCGCCGATGACGACGAGCGCCGCGACTTCCGTGGTCGCGTCGACATCGGTACGGCTTGCGGCGACGTAGCCGGCAACCACCAGGGCGACGGCACCGGCGGCGAGGACCATCGCGAACGCCGTCAGGTGGAGCGTCGCGAGCCACCCGGACAACCCGGCGACGCCGCCGAGCAGCGTGAACGTTCGCACGCCGCCGAGTCGTGCGCCGGCGCCGCTCGCGTGGCCCGAACGCTGCCGCTCGATGCCAACCGCCGCACCGCCGAGGGCGGCGACGACGATTCCCAGCAGCCCGGGCGCGTCGGTCATGGTTCAGGGTCTTTGCGGTTCGGGGCGGTCCGATCAGTGACGGTTCGGTTCACGAGACCTGGCGGTCATTTCCGTCTGCAGCCGCTCGATCATCTGCAGCGCATCGCGCTTGAGCAGCCGTTTCAGCAGGAACTCCGGGACGTCGAACGAGGGCGTCGCGGTGAGATCGTAGCGGACGACGGCCTGTCCGTCCCGCTCGGCGATCGTCCATCCGCCTTCGTAGCGGGCGAAGCTCTTGCCGCATCGATCCCGGAAGCGGATGACGCCAGGTGCGTTCTGGATTTCGAGGATGAGGTGGATGCGCTTCGAGAACATCATCAGCCGCGCCACCGCTTCCTGCTCGACGACGGTCATCCCCTCGCTGCGCTCCAGCACGCTGCTGCGGCGGATGTCCGGCATGAACCGCGGGATCTGCTCGTAGTCGGTCAGCACGGCGAACACCGTCGACGCCGGCTCCGCGACGGCGAA
>Ga0134123_10003351_pt1 | contig 10435 bp, 13 predicted proteins | sample KB303_FD_96460 | JGI IMG/M metagenome (GOLD analysis project Ga0134123, IMG submission 96460) | Terrestrial soil microbial communities without Nitrogen fertilizer from Kellogg Biological Station, Michigan, USA - KB3-0-3 | ecosystem: Environmental > Terrestrial > Soil > Unclassified ...
ACCGCTGCCGTCGTAGGCCTCGTTGACCTCGACATCCGTACCGCGCGCCTTGTGCTCGCTGAGAACGAGTTTGCCGGGCAGACGGAGAGTGTGGTTAGCGGTGTAGACGTTGCGACGTTTCCGTGTTGAGACGGCCGTGGCCGCAACTGCGGTTGGGCGTGTGAGAAGCGTGGCGGCGCGACCCGTGGCGAGCTCGCGCATGTGCTCGAGCGTCGCGCGGGCGGTGCCGCTTGCTTCGTTGGAGGTGTGCTCGGCAACCCGCGTCAGGATGTGAGGCGGGATGACGCCGCAGACATACTTCTGAGGTATGTTCGGCATGACACTGTTGCTCCTTTTGTCCTAGCAGACGGGGGGGTTCGGTGTTGGACCGGGGCCGCGTCTAACCACGCGGCCCCGCGTCGTCACGGGGAACCCATCCTTCCGGTTCGTTCGGCGGGAGCAGCCGCGGCGTCGGGACGCCGATGCCAGGTGCCGGGGTGGTCTTGCGCAACGCCAGAGGCGTCTTGGGACGGCCGCGGCGGCCGAGATCACGTTTCATGTTTGCGACGAGTGAAGCGATGGTGGCGCTCTTCGGATCCCGCGCAAGGCCTTTCGCCACGTCGTACGTCAACAGCGAGTCGGTGGCGAGGCTCGCTTTGCGCGAGTCCATCGTGTACTTCAGGTTCTTCGCGAACGCATCGACCTTGTCACGGACAGGGCGGAACGCTTCGAGGAACTGGAGTGTGTCGTGGGCACTGTTCACGTCGAGCTTCTGGATCGCCTGAAGTTCGGGAACCTGTTCGACGGCCGCGGTGACGGTGGCCAGGAACTCGTTCGGAACGTTGAGGCGAGAGCGAACGAGATTCGCAGTGGAGACGTGAATGGCCTCCAGTTTGGGGATGATCTGCGAGATCTCGTCGAGCGCGGACATGAACTCTGCGGCGACTTGTTGGTAGTGCGTGACGGTCGGCGTGGGGGTTCCGACCGGCGGGGTGGTTGTGCCGTCTCCGGGTTCCGGTACGGCGGCGTTGGTGGAGGCTCTTGTGGTAGCCATACACCTGTCCTCTTCCCACCGAGCCGCACGCCACGCGCGGGCGGCGCGGTGTGACTACGCGTTACCGGCCACGTTTCGGCCGAAACGTGACGGGCGATCGTTGCTGCAGCAACTGAGTAGCGGTCTGGACCTGCGCCTAAGATACGTTACGATTGTCAACTTAGTTCGTTACCAAATTGTAACGAGGGTCAATTATTTGTCCCCCGCGTTGATTCTTAAAGACTTAATTTTAGGCCGTTTATCCGCCTTTTATGGCGTTTTAACATACACAAATGGCACATGACCGGGTTCAGAAGTTAGACACATTTGGTGGGAAACCCGAAACAGAGGGGCTTGACAGAACGCGAATCGTAGGTAGGGAAATTGGCTGGAATGACACCCCTACGGAGTAAGGGGATATTGTGCGTGGAGGAAGGCCGGCCCGGCAGATCAGGGCGACCGTAGCGCACATGCGGAACGTTAGCGGCGTGGTGGGCGGCGTGCCCTTGGGCGGGCGGAATCTCTCGGGGAGGGAGAGCCCGGCGCGACCGTTGCGGCTAGCAACGGGCGTGACGGGCGGGGGGGCGCGGCCGATTCTACGGGCGGTGGAGTCCCTCGGTGGGATGGGCAGCGCGGCGTGGCCGGCGCGAAGCGACGGACGCGACGCGCGGGGGGCGCGCGGCCGGCTCCACCAGCAGTAGATTCCCTCGGACGGCTGCTAGTTCGGACGGCGAAGCGGCGTTATCGGCCGATCGACGATGGTCGTAACGACGCCGACAATGCGCCACGTCTCCCCCGCCAGGTCGATCGGCGCGAATGCGGGATTCTCTTTCAGGAGCGAGGGGCTATCGCCGCCGCTCCAGTAACCGAGTATGTTCCCCCGCCCTTTGATCTCGACGGCGACGATCTCGCCGTCCTGCGGGTGCACGTGTGTTGTGTCGGCGCGCAGAATCCAACCGTCACCCAACACGTCATCCATCGAATGGCCGACGACGCGAATAAACAGCGCGTTCGGATCGAGGTTCGCGGCGGTGGCGAGCACTTCGGTGTAACTCATGCGCCAGTCCCCCGAACACGTGAAAGTGACCAACGATCATTTGAAAGTGCCGAAGCGGCACTTTCAAGTGCGGAGCGCTCGGAAAAAAGTGACCGCGCCGCATGTTCAACTGTCCTCATTGTGAGATTAAAGCGAGCGGCGGTCACTTTCACTGTCCTCCAGACGAGAAGCAAGTGAGACGCGGTCACTTTCACGTGCGCAACTGGCGAATGAAAGTGACGTGACCGCACTTAACGCACCTGCAGAGAGACGGCGACGTCGCCAGCGGTGCCGGCGAGCCGCTCCGGGTTGGTGAGCACGAGCCTACCCTCCTCGATGTGAACAGCGATCGTTGCGCCGATCGTGAAGCCGCGCTCCTCAAGCCAGCGGCCGGAGAGGCGGAGGTACGGAACGTGAGCGCCGGGGAAGCGGACGCGGTGAAAGAAGCGCGCAGAGACGGTGATGCGCGCCGGTGTGCGCGCTTCGGGAAGTTGCGGTGGGACCGCGACACGCGGAGCGGCGACGGGCTTGCGAACGCGAGTGCGACGGCGGCGGGCGCGCGCGAGGACCGGGAGATTTTCGAGTTTGGCTAGGCGGTTCGATCGCATGACAGACCCCACTCTCTTGCAGTGGCTACCGGGAGCGCAGACGGAACGGCGTGCGGCCAGTGGTACGCCTCGACAATGCCGGGGAGCAGCCCGGCGAGACGTTCTTTTTCGTTGCCTGCGAGCTCGTCACACGTCAGTTCGAGGAACTTCGTGACCGATTGCCGCGCTTCGTCCGCTAACACCTCGAGTAGCTGGATGTGGAACAGCGGGAGGCGAACGGTGAGCTTCCGCGTGCGTAGGCTGGGCGGAAGGATCAGCGACGCCTCCCGGCCTAGCGCCGCCTCGATGACATGCATGGGCCATTCGTGCGCGGCGTAGCTAGCGAGGTCGCGGAGCTCGATCATCTCTTGACCGCTGCATGTGCCGATAGAGTTCATATCTCCGGAGTCGATCGCCTCCGTCATCTCTTTGCGCGACCAGCCAAGCAGCCGCGCGGCGGCACCAACGGTGACGCGCGTCTCGTGATGTAGGAAGATGCTGCGGATGCGTGCCGCTAACTCTGGATCGAACATGCCGACGAGCCTCCTTTTGTCACTCGCGAGCGTAACACATAAGAGTCTTAATCTCAAGGCGGCGACTCGATGACGGAACACGCGCAACGTGTCGCGCAGCTGTTCGGCGAACGCCTGCGCGAATGGCGGGAAAAGCGCGGCGAAACGGTGCGATCGCTTGGCACGCTGGCCGGCATGTCGCACGCGTACGTGAGCGAACTGGAGCGCGGAGTGAAAACGCCGACGCTTGCGGTGATCGTCCGCCTGGCGTCCGCGCTCCGGTGCAAGGTCACGGACTTGGTCGACGTGTTCAACAAACACGATCTCGCGACGCTGATCCCGCCGCGCAAATAGCCGCGCAACACCGAGCACGGCGAGCCCTAATAACCGAATGTTCCACGGAATTAGGGGCGTGTTCCACGCACAAGAATCAGTGCACCTTGCGAGTGACGCGAAACTCGCAAAGTCACTCGCAAAGTCGCGGCGCCGTGGCGTTAAGTCCATCGGAATCAGTGAGTTATCCCACCCACTGTAGAACGCTACCTCTCTAAATACCCGCGCACACCGGCCTGTCACGCCGGAGGTCGCGGGTTCGAGCGAGATCTAGGGCTCGTCGGCGGTGGTCCGTAGATCGACGGCACTCGCGCCCCTGACGCGAAGGTAGACGGAGAACTGGCCGCGGTGGTGGAGTTGGTCGTGCAGCAGGAACCAGAGCCAGTCCATGCGTGGAATCGGACCCATCGTCTTCGGAGCGGTGAAGAACTGCACGGTTCCCGCGAGCTCGGCGTCGGACGCGGCGGAGACGAGGCCGCGGAAGTCGTCGTTGACCAGATCCTTCGCTGCCGGACCGCGCGCGAGCTGGCGGGACTGGGACTCAAAGATGCAAAGGATCTCGTTGAGTCCTGGTGATCATTTCATCCGTATGCGTTGCCTGATGATCTCACTCCTCCTCACCTTCACCCTCGGCGCGAATGCATCCGAGGTCGTGCGCGTCGCGCCGTGGGAACTGCACAACAGCTTCTGGATGAGTCTTCATCAGACCCTGATGAGCGAGGTGCGCAGGACGCGCGTCCTCGGCGCGCTGACGGCGGAGGAGCAGGCGGTGTGGAACGACGCGGTCGCCGCGTATCGCACGGCTGCCGGCAATGCGGGCAACGTCACCTTCACGCGCCCGATGGTCATCACCGTCGACGGCATTACGCAGGTTGCGGACGATGCGCTGGAACCGGCGATCGACGCGCCAATGGCGGACGCGCTGCGGCGTGCCGCGCCGGTATACCGCAAACACTGGTGGCCCGCCGACGAGAAGGCGAACCGCTTCTTCCTCGGATACGCCGCGGCGCTGCTGCGCGACGCCGGTGAGGAGCTGATTCAGGCACACGAGAAGGTGTATCGCACGCCGTGGCCGAAGCGCATCCGCGCGTTCGTCTCCCCCGAGGGCGGTCCCTTCGGCGCGTACACCATGACCACGCTGCAGCTCGGCGGGATCACGACGGTCATGTCCAGCCGCGATCCCGGCTATCAGGGTCTCCGCGCGCTGGAGATGCTGCTGCACGAGAGCTCGCACGCCGTCGTCGACCCGAACCGCGGCACCGTCGCCGCCGCGATCTCCGCCGCCGCGAAGAAACACGGCGTCCCGATTCCGGCCGACCTCTGGCACGCGATCCTCTTCGCGACCTCGAGCGAGCTGACACGCCGCGTCCTCGCCGGGCGCGGCGTCACCGACTATGTCCCGTACTCGCAGGACATGCTCACCCGCGTCTGGCCGAAGTATCGCGAGCCGATCGAGACGCACTGGCTCCCGTACCTCTCCGGAACCGGCACGCTGGAAGACGCGATGGAGAAGGTCGTCGCCGCGATTCAGTGACATCGGCAAAGTTTTACCGCGCGAACCAGAACGTTCGGCTCGCGAGCTAAAGTCGTTGTCTCGCGTGACAACCCTGGTTGTCAGGCGAGCGAAAACATTTATCGCGCGCGGCGAGAATTTTACCGATCGATGCTGACGGGTGGGCTCGCGAGCGAACCCGCTCGGTTCGCGAAGTCAGAGTCCTGGTGCGCGAGCTAAACATTTTGGTTCACGTGATAACCATGGTTGTCACGCGAGGCGAATGATTTGGTTCGCAAGGCGGAAGATTGGGCTCGCGATGCGAAGGTTTGGGCTCGCGAGGTGACGGGACAGGTTCGCGAGGTAACGGCGTTGCTGCGGCCGGATATTCGCAGGTCGCGTCAGGAAAAAACGGGATCCAGCTCCATGAGCGGCAGCACGCGCGACGGCGCACCCGGCATCGGCGCCGCCACCTCACCCACCCGCCGCGCGCCCAGCCGCGCATAGAACGCTTCCGCGTTCGGATCCGCGACGATCGCGATCACGCCGCGCGCATGCCCCCGCGCATGCTCCACGAGCGCGCGTCCCACGCCGCGCCCGTGACATCGCGGATCGACCCACACATGCTCGAGCATCGTGTGAACGTCGGACTGCTGCAGCTGGCAGACCCCGACGACCTCGCCATCGAGCGACGCGACGAACGTCGCATGCCGCTCGATGGCCTCGGCGGTCACGACGAGATCGTCCCGCCACACCTCGAGCCACTCCGCCGGATATCCCCAGTGCGCCTTCGCCGCGCGCGCAAGCTCGGTCGCACGCTCGGAGTCGGTGGTGACCGCGCGGCGGATGTGGAGGTTCATCGCGGCCATTATGAGGCCGGCGGCGTTCCGTGTGCCACAAGCATCATCTCGAGATAAATGAGCGGCGTCTTTCGATAGACCACCCTTCCGACTTCTCGAAAGCCGCATTGCAAATAGAACGCGCCCGCGCCGCCGGCCGTGTCGTACGCATCGAGCCGGATCGCGTCCGCAGGCCACGCTTTTGCTCTTCGAATGGCCTCTTCCACGCACAACGTGCCAATGCCTGCGTTCTGCGCCGAGGGCGAGACCGCCAGGGCCGTCAGACCTTCGCGCGCGTCATGCCGAACAGGACGCCCTTCGACGTGGATTCATGAGACCAGTGGCCTCGGCCATACCGTGCCGTGAGATCCCTGGCGACCGCGGTCTGCAGAGCCGCAATCGCTTCGGCATCTCCCGGACCTGCCTCAACGACGGTGATCGAGCGAGGCATTGCCCTTCCTCAACTCACTGATGACGTTTTGGCCGGCGTTGTAGAGAGGCGCCAGCGCACCGGCTCCTTCACGCAGTTCCCGCTCGAGAGCCTCCGCAAAGAGGGTCTGTTCCGGAGTGCGGAGGTAAAATCGCACATTCCCCGAGACGGGATACGGATACTCGGAGGTCGCGGCAAAGGAGTCGCGGCTTGCTGCTGCCTGACGCAGGAACGCGCTCACCGCCAGACGGACATTCTCGTGCTCGATTCCGCCCGGAACCCCGCCGCCGGTGCTGAAATAGATGCTGGCATCGCCGGCAGACGAAACGACGACGGAGGCCACGGCTTCCGGGTAGCCGATGTCCATCACGAGGATGAAAATCTCCCCGGATTCGACGGCGACACCGATGTCCTGCGGAGTCAACGCGAATGCCTGGAGGCGAAGTCCCTCGATCATCTCCGCCGCGCGGACCGCGGCGGCACGACGGCGAATCACCGACGCGAGGACGACGACCACGAGCAGGGCCAGCAGGACGACGATGATCGGAATCGCTTGCACGGGCTCTCAGCTCGCTCCTGCCGGAACACTGAGGATTCCACGCAGCGTCGTTCCGCCACCATAGGCGATGTCCGCGATCCGCCAATGGCCCCCGGCCTGCACGAGCATATAGGTCAGCCGTTCTGCAGTGCCGAGGTTATCGAATGTGACCACGACGCGCGCGCCGCCGCCCTCGACCTCGGCCGGATGAATGACGAAGTTCCTGATGTCGGTATCCTGCGCGTAATAAAGCGGATCGAACTCGAGCGCGCCGACTTCGCCATTCGAAGTCACCGCGTCCTTCCAGATCAGGTCCGCCAGCGCAGGCTCAAAATACAGGTCGACCTTCCCGCGGTTCTCGGTCTGAAAGAAAGGACTATCGCCGCTGGAGTGGCGCTTGTACAAGTCGGAAACGACCACCTCCGCCGGCACCGCTGCAGTTACCGTCGACGTGGCGGTTCCCGCGCGTTCCGCCTCGCGGCACCCGGTCACAGCGAGCAAACAGAGCGCAACCACTGTAAAGCGACGCAGCATGAGGCCCACCACCGTGCCCACCGTCACGACGAGTATACGGTAGACTAACGTAGCGGCGTTTCGTCAGGGATTCAACCGCTCACGGCCTCGCCAACGACCGCCCCTTCCTTCCCTTCCTGCGCAAGCAGGAAAATGAGAATAAAGATGCCGGCCACGGGAACGAGGCCCATCAGCTGCCACCACCCGCTGCGCCCGATCTCATGCAGCCTGCGGCTGCCGGCGGCGAGCAATGGCAGAAGGGTGACGAGAGAAAAGATCGTGCCGTAGCTGGGACCAATCACCGAAGCCACCGCTCCCCCGAGAGCGAGGAAGAGGACGAACCACCAGTATTCGGATCTCGACGCCGTCCCGGCGAAGTCCGCGTACTTCGTAAGGCAGACTCGAATCGACTCCTGGAATGTCATGCGCAGTTTTACGTCTCTCTGCTTCGCAGGTTTCAGGGCGTGTTGACACCGGAACACACCGATCGCTGACCGTTATGTGACCGGAGCGCCGGCCGCAGCGATGTACCTTCATCGCTGTGCTGAAACGAATCGGAATCCTCGCAATCGCGATCGGCGTGCTGGCGTGCGGCAGGCCGGTGAAGACGCTCGACGTTCGGCTCGCCGAGGAGCTCGACCGGCTCGACGCGTCGCTGGGGCAGCTCGAGAAAATGCCGCTGCCGGACGAGCTGAAGGGCGTGCCGAAGGCGCATCGGCAGGCGGTGGCGAAGGCGCGGGCGGCGACGTCGACCGACCTGCGGCTGTATCGCATCCGCGGGGCGTACGTCGGCGTCGAAATGCTCGCGTTTCTCAACGAACAGAAGAAGGCCGGCGAGTCGATCGAGGCCTTGCGCGCGCTCTGGAATCAGCGCAAGCCCGAGCTCGACGCGAAGCCGAGCGTGCGCGGGCCGCTGCTGCAGCGCGCGCTCGCCGAGGCGGCGGGCAACCGCGCGGAGAAGCTGTTCAACGCCAGCCTTCCCTACGCGCTCTCCACGGACGCCTTCACGGGGCTGTATTACTTCGCCGAGGCCGAGGGCAACCTGCGGTTCCGGAAGTTCGTCGAGTCGCTGCCGGACGGCGGCGAGGACCAGCGGCCGAACGCGGGCGCCGTTCGGGCGGCGCTCGAGGGGCTCGAAGCGAAGACGCTGCAGACCTTCGAAGGCGATCGCAGCGGGCGCTCGACGATCTCGGTGAGCGCGCGGTCGAAGGAAGCGCGCGAGCTGCTCGAACAGAATTTCGTCGACGGCGCGGCGCTGACGCTGGTGGAGTCGCGCATGCTGCTCGACCGTCAGACCGCGGACGAAACGGTGCCGGCGCAATTGCAGGCGCTGGCGCGGCAGGGCGCGGTCGCGAGCGCGCAGCCGGTGCGGCCGGCTAGCGTGACGGTGACGCTCGTGCGCTGGCCTTACACGTGAAGCCTCTCCGATCCGGCAAGTTTGCTGGCTCAGGAAGTGATTCGCTCCTACGGGCCGCGCGCCCGGTTCGCCGTGCAGGACCTCGGCGCGTCGCCGCTCGCCGAGCGTTTCGGCGTCGACAAGTACCCGGCCATCTTCGTCGATGACGCGCTGATCGCGCGCCCCGAGGACTTCTACGCGTGGGGCGGACCGCCGACCGGGAAGTATCTGCCGTGGAAGGAGCCGGCGAACCGGCTGAAGTTCCAGCGCGATCTCCGTCAGATGATCGACATCCGCCTCGGCGGCGGCACCGTGGCGTCGCTGCCGGCGGTGAAGAACAGCGCGCCGCGTCTGCTGCCCGACGTCGCGCTCACCGATCTGCAGGGACGCACGTTCCGGACGAAGGACCTGCGCGGCAAGCCGCTGCTCGTCGAGTTCTGGGCGACGTGGTGTCCGCCGTGCCTGCAGAGCATGGCGCGCATGAAGGAGCTCGACACGTCGAAGCTGAACATCGTGCTGATCGCGATCGAGTCCGACCGCAAAGACATCGACTCCGTGCTGGCGAAGCTGCAGCCCCCGGGCCGCGTGGTGATGGCGAGCGACGCGGTGCGCGATGCGTTCGACGGCCCGCCCGCCGTGCCGACGTTCCTGCTCACCGACCGCGACGGCAAAGTCGCGCGCGTGTTCTACGGCGCGCCCGCGAACATTCACGAGGAGATCGCCCGCGAGCTGACTGCGCTGCAATGATGGTTGCGCGGTTACGCGGTTGCGCGGTTGCGCGGCAGAACCCACCGCGTAACCGCGCAACTGCGTAACCGCGTAACCCAAAACAAAACGCCCTCCCCGAACAGGAGAGGGCGTTCCAGAGAGCAGACAGCGAGTGAACTACTTGCCCGTGGCGATGAGCGCCTTGTCGGCGTTGACGCGGCCGTAGCCGTACGTGGTGTCGTAGCCGGCGGCGCCCTTGTCGTCGCAGTTGTTCTTGATCGTGGTCTCGATCGAGTTGGCGGTCATCGTCGGGTTCGCGCCCCAGAGCAGGGCGAACACGCCCGCGGCGTGCGGCGTGGCCATCGAGGTGCCGTCGTAGTGATCCCAGCTGCTGACCTTATTGACCACCGTGCCGCTCGCCTGCGAAAGCAGCGCGGCGCCGGTGGCGTCGGAAACCGAGACGGCGGGGATCCAGCTTCCGGCGGCGCCGAGCGTGCCGACGAAGTCGCCCGCTGCGTTGTTGTAGATGACCGCCGCAACGGCGCCCTGGTTCATCGCATTCGTGACTTTCGTCGCGAAGTCGAGCGTGCCGCGCTGGATCAGCGCGATATTGCCGGAGATGCCCGCGCCGCACTGGCCGGGGTTCCCGATCCCGCAGTTCACGAGGTTGCCGGTGATGCCGTTGGTGTTGCCGGCGAACGTCATGCCGAAGGCGCGGAATTCGGTGCCCGCGGTGACGCTGGCCTCATGGCCCGTTCCGGCCGGAACGGAGGAGAGCACGAGCACGCCGGGCGCGGTGACGTCGATGTTGGTGCCGCGGTTCGAGAAGGTCGCGACGACATCGTTCACGTCGACGGCGCCGACGGCGACGTTGATCGGATACGCGGCCGGGTACGACACGCGCGTCGCGCCGTCATTGCCGGTCGCAGCGACGACGATGACGCCGTAGGTGTTGCGGATCGCTTTGTAGAAGTTCTCTTCGGTCTTGGACTTGAGGCCGCCGCCGAGCGAGAGGTTGACGATCTTCGCGCCCTGGTCC
>Ga0134123_10003353_pt1 | contig 10431 bp, 6 predicted proteins | sample KB303_FD_96460 | JGI IMG/M metagenome (GOLD analysis project Ga0134123, IMG submission 96460) | Terrestrial soil microbial communities without Nitrogen fertilizer from Kellogg Biological Station, Michigan, USA - KB3-0-3 | ecosystem: Environmental > Terrestrial > Soil > Unclassified ...
CCAGCTCCCCACCGAGCCCGCCTATCTGCGGATGAAGGTGGCCCGGCGCCTGCGCCGCATCGACACCGTGCAGCTCAAGAGCTCTGTCTACGTGTTGCCGGCGACCGACGAGTGCACCGAGGACTTCCGCTGGCTGATCCGCGAGATCGCGGCCGGCGGCGGCGAGGCGACCCTCGCCCGCACCACCTTCCTCGACGGCATCGACGACCAGGGAGTGCGCACCATGTTCCACCGCGAGCGCGACGTCGAGTACGACGAGATCACCACCGCGGCGCGGGCCCTCGATGCCGCCGAGCCGCGGGCCGAGGACGTACAGCGCCTGCGCCGTCGCCTCGTCGAAGTGGCCGGCCGCGACTTCTTCGACGCGCCGGGCCGCGCGGCGGCCGAGCACGCGGTTGCGGCGGCCGAAGGACACGCGCGCGGCTCCGTTGCTGACGCGCAGGCCGCGAAGACTACGGCGATCGAGGCCCCGCGCGGCGCCACCTGGGTGACGCGCCGCCACGTCAAGGTCGACCGCCTCTCGAGCGCCTGGCTCATCCGCCGCTTCATCGACCCCGACGCGCGCTTCGCCTTCGTCGATCCCGCGAGCTACGCGCACCAACCCGGTGAGCTGCGCTTCGACATGTTCGAAGGCGAGTACGGCCACGAGAGCGAGCGCTGCACCTTCGAGACGCTGTTCGCCCGCTTCGGCCTCGACGAGCCGGCGCTCGCGCGCGTCGGCGAGGTGGTGCACGACCTCGACTGCAAGGAGACCCGCTTCGGCCACGCAGAGGCCGCCGGCGTCGCCGCCATGGTGCAGGGCATCGCCGCTGCGCACGAGCGCGACGAGGACCGGCTTCAGGCGGGGATTCCCCTGTTCGAGGCGCTGTACCAGAGCTTCCGCGCCAAGGGCTGAGCGGCCCGGCCCCACTAGGTCCATGCGCGAGCGATGATCGCTTCTCCATCGCCAACACCCGCCGGCGACGCAACGCTCGAGCGCACGCCAATCGCCGCGGCGCCCTTTTCGGCGGCTTTGCGCGTGTGGGCACGCGTGGCGGCGCTCTCCTTCGGCGGCCCCGCCGGCCAGATCGCGGTGATGCACCGCATCCTCGTCGAGGAGAAGCGCTGGGTGAGCGAGGAGCGCTTCCTCCACGCCCTCAACTTCTGCATGCTGCTGCCCGGCCCCGAGGCGCAGCAGCTCGCCATCTACTTGAGCTGGTTGCTCCACGGCACGGCAGCTGGAATCGTCGCCGGCACACTCTTCGTGCTACCGGGCCTGCTCTCCATCCTCGCGCTGAGCCTCGTCTACGTCGGTTGGCAGGACACCGCGATCGTGGCGGCGATCTTCTACGGCCTCAAGCCCGCCGTGCTCGCGGTGGTGCTCGCCGCGCTCGTGAGGCTGGGGAAGCGTGCGCTCGACGGCAGCGCCAAGCGAGTCCTCGCGGGGATCGCGTTCGTGGCGATCTTCTTCCTCGAGCTGCCGTATCCGTTGGTGATCGCAGGGTCGGCCGTCGGCGGTTGGCTGTTGGGCCGCTTCAGCATCGGCGGCTTCGGCCGGCGCGCCGCCGACGCGTCGGGCGCAACGACAGCCGATGCCGGCCACCCCACTTCCGCGGCCGCATCACGCGCACCATCGTGGGGGCGCGCGCTCGGCGTGGTCGCGATCTGGCTGCCGCTGTGGTGGGCACCGGTGTTGTTGCTCTGGCTATGGCTCGGCGGCAACCACGCCGTCGTCCGCGAAGGCGTCTTCTTCGGCCAGACCGCCGTCGTCACCTTCGGCGGCGCCTACGCCGTGCTCGCCTACGTCGCGCAACGCGCGGTCGAGGACTTCGGCTGGCTCTCGCCGCGCGAGATGCTCGACGGCCTCGGCATGGCCGAGACGACGCCCGGCCCACTCATTCAAGTCGTCCAGTTCGTAGCCTTCCTCGGCGCCTGGCGCCACCCCGGCCCGCTCTCGCCGCTCGTCGCCGCGCTCCTCGGCTCGCTGCTGACGGCGTGGGTGACCTTCACACCCTGCTTCCTGTGGATCTTCCTCGGCGCCCCCTACGTCGAACGTCTGCGCGGCCGCCGCGGCCTCAGTGACGCCCTCGCCGCGATCACCGCCACCGTCGTCGGCGTCATCCTCCAACTCGCCGTCTGGTTCGCGTTGCACACGCTGTTCGCGAGCGTGAGCGAAGTCCACACCCGTGGCGTACGCCTCTTCGTGCCCGCTTTCCACACGCTCGACCCCTTCGCGTTGGCGATCGCGCTCGGCGCCTGCTGGCTGCTCTTCCGCACCCGCGCCGGCATGCTCGGCACGCTCGGCGCCGCGGTCATCGCCGGGTCGCTCGTGCAGCTCGTGCGGTGGCTGTTCTGACCGGCGACGCCCACACGCGCCGCACCCTGCTGGCCGCCGGTTTCCTGCGCTCGGTCGCGATCTCGCTCGCCGGCATCGTGCTCGGGCTGTGGCTGGCGGAGCAGCAGTTGTCCGTCGCCGCCGCCGGCCTGGTGATCGGCTGCGGCCTCGGCGGCACGGCAGTCGGTGCTCTCGCGGTCACGCTCGCCGGCAACCGCCTGCCGCTGCGCCCGGCGCTGATCGCCATCGGTGCGTGCAGTGCGGCGGGCGCCGCGGCGCTGCCGTTCGTCGGCGCGCGACCGAGCGTGCTGATCGCCGTGGCCTTCCTCGGCATGGTCAACGGCATGGGCCGCGACCGCGGCCCGGCGGCGGTCCTCGAGCAGTCGCTGCTGCCGGCGACCGCGCCGCCGGCCGCGCGCACACGCGCCTTCGCCTGGTACACGGCCCTGCAGGACGCCGGCAGCGCGCTCGGCAGCCTCTCCGCGCTGCTCTTCGCTTCGACTCTGCGCGCCGGGCTCGTCGCCCATGCGGTGCTGCTAGCTGGCTCGGCGGCGCTCTACCTGCGCCTGCCGCGGCGGGCGAAGGAAACGCCCGCATCACCCACCGTGCCGCTCTCGCCCACCAGCCGCCGCTTCCTGCTGCGCCTCTGCCTGCTGTTCGCCGTCGACGGCCTCGGCGGCGGCTTCCTCACCACCGGCCTGCTCACCTGGTTCTATGCCACCCGCTTCGGCGTCGGCGCCGCGGCGCTCGCTCCACTCTTCTTCGCCAGCCGCCTCGCCAACGTCCTCTCCCACTTTGGCGCCGCCTGGCTGTCGCGCCGCATCGGCCTGGTGAACACGATGGTGTGGACGCACCTGCCGTCGAGCCTGCTGCTGCCGGCGATCGCCTTCGCCCCTTCCTTTCCACTCGCCGCCGCGTGCCACCTGCTTCGCGAATGTCTCGTCGAGATGGACGTCCCGACGCGCACGTCGTACACGCTGGCACTGGTGCGCCCCGAGGAGCGCACGGCAGCGGCCGGGTGGACGAACCTGACGCGGCTCGCCAGCTGGGCGGTGGGGCCGGCAATCGCGGGCGCGTTGATGGGGAGCGTCGCGCTGGCGGCGCCTCTGATCGCAGCCGCTGTGGTGAAGGTCAGCTACGACGTGGCCCTTTGGATTTCTTTCAGGAGGCTGCGCCCACCCGAAGAGCTGTCGTGAACGTCGACCCGACGCGTGGCACAGGAGTCGCAGCCACGCCGCCCGCGGCGAGGCAGGCGAGGGCGAGGAGGGTCGCCGCGTTGGTGAGACCACTCGAGCTCACATCCGTCCCAACCGGTGCCAGGGAGCTGACGATCCCTCCACTGCCGCCTCCCTCGGCGCCCGCACCCTCGGAACGGCCGCGCCGCCGCGCGATTCTCCTCGCCCTGCTCGGGCTCGCCTGCTTCCTCGCCGCGCTCTGGCTGCTGCACCGCGAGCTCGCCGCCTACCACTACCGCGACGTGGCCGCGGCGCTCGCCGCGCTGCCGCCCTGGCACGTCGTCCTGGCACTGCTCGGCACCGCGGCGAGCTACGCGCTGCTCACCATGCAGGACACGCTGGCGCTCGTCTACCTGCGCCGGCCGCTCGCGTATCGCCGCACTGCCCTCGCGTCGTTCCTCGGACAGGCGCTGAGCCACAGCGCCGGGCACTCGCTGCTCTCCGGCGGCTCGGTGCGCTACCGGCTCTACTCGGCGTGGGGGTTGTCGACCTACGAGGCGACCGCCGTGGTCGGCTTTTGCGAGGCGGCGCAGTGGCTCGGCTGGGCGACGCTCGGCGGCCTGGCCTTCCTGCTCGCGCCGCCGCAGGCGGTGGCGGGCATGCCGCACCTCGCCACGCGGCCGGTGGGGGCGCTGCTGCTCGCCGGCGTCGCCGCTTTCCTCGTCTGGTGCGCGCGCCGCGGCCGGCCGATCTCGCTGCGCGGCTGGGAGGTGCGCCTGCCGTCGCTGCCGCTCACCGGCGCGGCCACCGCCTTCTCGGCGCTCGACTGGGCGCTCGCCGGCGCCGCTCTCTACTGGCTGCTGCCACCGCTTCCCAGCGTAAGCGTCGTCGCCTTCGCGGCGATCTTCATGCTGGCGCAGACGATCGGCTTCGTGAGCCAGGTGCCGGCCGGGCTCGGCGTCTTCGAAGCGGCGATGCTGCTCCTGCTCGCGCCCACCGGTGCGCCGCGCGCGGCGCTGCTCGGTGGGCTGCTGCTCTTCCGCGCCGTCTACTACCTGCTGCCGCTGTGCGTCGCCGCGCTGCTGCTCGGCGGTCACGAAGCGCTGCGCCACCGCGCTGCCGTGCGGCGCGCGGCGAGCTCGCTCGGCGCCTGGGTGGATTCGTGGGTGGCGCCGCTGGTGCCCCACCTCTTCGCCGTCACCACCTTCGTCGCCGGCGCGGTGCTGCTCTTCTCCGGCGCCACGCCCGCCGAGCTCGAGCGCATCCGCTGGCTGCGCGGCCTGCTGCCGCTGCCGTTGATCGAGCTGTCGCACTTCCTCGGCAGCCTCGTCGGCGTCGCGTTGCTGCTGCTCGCGCGCGGGCTGCAGCGGCGGCTCGACGCGGCGTGGCTGCTCACCTGCGGGCTGCTCGCGGCCGGCGCCGCCGCCTCGCTCGCCAAGGGCGTCGACTACGAGGAAGCGGTGCTGCTCCTGCTGATGCTCGCCGCGCTGCTCCCCTGCCGCCGCCACTTCTACCGCCAGGCCGACCTCGCCGTGCCGCGGCTGTCCGCCGGCTGGTGGGTGGCGATCGCGCTGGTGCTCGCGAGCGCCGTCGCGCTCGGCACTTTTTCGTTCCGGCACGTCGAGTACTCGGGCGAGCTGTGGTGGCAGTTCGAGCGCAGCGCCGACGCGCCGCGGGCGCTGCGCGCCACGGTGGGCGCCGCCGTCGCCGCGCTCGCCTTCGCGCTCGCGCGCCTGTTACGCCCGGCACCTCCCGAGCGGCGGGCGGCTCTTAGAGACCTGGCCCGCGTGCAGGCGATCGTGGCGCGCTCGCCCGCCACCTTCGCGCACCTTGCGCTGGTGGGCGACAAGGAGCTGCTGCTCGGCACCCGCGGCGATGCCTTCCTCATGTTCGCCACCGCGGGGCGGAGCTGGATCGCGCTCGGCGACCCGGTGGGTCCGGAATCGGAGCACGCCGAGCTGGTGTGGCGCTTCCGCGAGATGGTCGACCGCCATGGCGGCTGGACGGTCTTGTATCAGGTGTCGCGGCAGTCGCTGCCGCTCTACCTCGACCTCGGCCTGACGCTGCTCAAGGTGGGCGAGGAGGCGCGGGTGCCGCTACCCGCCTTCCACCTCGACGGGCAGGAGCGCAAGAAGATGCGCTACGTCATCCACCGGCTCGAGCGCGACGGCTGCTCGTTCGCCGTGGTGCCCGCGGCGGAGGTGCCGCCGTTGCTCGGTGAGCTTGCCGAGGTCTCGGCGGAGTGGCTCGACCACCGGCGCACGCGCGAGAAGGGTTTCTCGCTCGGCTGCTTCGACGAGGAGTACCTGCGCCGCACCCCTGTCGCGGTGGTGCGCCGCGGCGGCCGCGTCGTCGCCTTCGCCAACCTCTGGCTGGGCGCCGAGCGCGAGGAGCTGTCGTTCGACCTCATGCGCCACCGCGCCGACGCGCCGCCGGGGGTGATGGACTACCTGCTCGCCGAGCTGCTGCTGTGGGGTCGCGAGCAGGGGTACCGCTGGTGCAACCTCGGCATGGCGCCCCTCTCCGGCCTCGAGAGCCGCGCCCTGGCGCCGCTGTGGACGCGGCTCGGCGCGCTGCTCTTCCGCCACGGCGAGTCGCTCTACAACTTCCAGGGCGTGCGCCACTTCAAGGAGAAGTTCGATCCCGTCTGGGAGCCGCGCTACCTCGCCTCGCCCGGCGGCGTGGCGCTGCCCCGCATCCTCGCCCACCTCTCCGCGCTCATCGCCGGAGGCTTCAAGGGAGTGGTCGCTCGATGAACACGCTCCGCCGCTTCGTTCCCTTGGCGCTGCTTGCCGCCATCGCTTTCGCCGGCGCCGCGCGCGCCGAGGAGAGCACCCTCGCCGTCGGCCGCTTCGGCAACGTCCACCTCTATCGCCCGAGCCCGCACCCGTCGCGCGTCGCCCTCTTCGTCTCCGGCGACGGCGGCTGGAACCGCGGCGTCGTCGACATGGCGCGCCTGCTGGCGAGCCGCGACATCCTCGTCGTCGGCATCGACATCCGCCGCTATCTGCACGCGCTCGGCGACGAGAAGGGCGCCTGCGCCTACCCCGCAGCCGATTTCGAGTCGCTGTCGCAGGCGGTGCAGAAGAAGCTCGGGATGCCGCGCTACGAGCTGCCGGTGCTGGTGGGCTACTCGTCGGGCGCGACGCTCGTCTACGCCATCCTCGCCGAGGCGCCGGCCAACACCTTCCGCGGCGCCGTGGCGCTGGGCTTCTGCCCCGACCTCGACCTGCCGAAGGTGTTGTGCAAGGGCAACGGGCTCGAGTGGGAGACGCCGCCGGTCAAGCACCGGCCGGTGCGCACCACGTACTTGTTCCGGCCCGCATCGCACCTGGAAGGGAAGTTCGTGGCGCTGCAGGGCACGGTCGACCAGGTGTGCGACGCGCCGGCGACCGAGCGCTGGGTTCACCAGGCGCCCGGCGCCGACGTGGTGATGCTGCCCAGCGTCGGACATGGGTTCTCGCGGCCGGCGAGGTGGCAGGCGGCGTTCGAGCGCGCCCTCGACGACATCTTCGCGCGGCCGGTGGTGGCGACCGCGAAGGCAGCCGCACCGGGCGGTTCGGTGACCACTTCACCGACCGCGAGTGCGGGCGTGGAGGACCTGCCGCTGGTCGAGCTTCCCGCCGCAGGCAACCGGCGGCCCGAGCTCGCGGTGCTGCTCTCGGGCGACGGCGGCTGGGCCGGCATCGACCGCGACGTCGGCGGCGCCCTCGCCGCGGCCGGTGTGCCCGTCGTCGGTTGGAACTCGCTGCAGTACTACTGGCGGCCGCGCACGCCCGAGACCGCGGCCGCGGACCTCGCGCGGATCCTGCGTCACTACCTCGCGGCGTGGCACGAGGAGCGCGCCCTGCTCGTCGGCTACTCCTTCGGCGCCGACGTGCTGCCGTTCCTGGTCACGCGGCTACCGGCCGACTTGAGAGGCCGCGTCGCCCTGGTGACGCTGCTCGGACCTTCGCGCGAGGCCACCTTCGAGTTCCACGTCGCCGACTGGCTCGGCTCGAGCGGCGGGAGCGGGAAGCCAACGCTGCCCGAGGTCTCGCGGCTCGCCGGCACGCCGCTGCTCTGCGTCTACGGCGAGGAGGAGAGCGACTCGCTCTGCCGCGAGCTACCGGCCGGCCTCGCGCGCCTCCTGCCCACCGCCGGCGCCCACCACTTCGGCGGCGACTACCAGAACCTCGCCTCGGCTGTGCTGGCCGCGGTCGAGCCCGCGCCGGCAGCCCACGCCACGAGCTAGCCCTTACATTTCCTTACACTTGCCGGCCCGCCGAGGTGGAATAGAGTGCGCGCCGCGAGGGGTTGCCGGGTGTGGGAGGGAGACAGCGAGATGACGCAGCCGAACCGCAGGATCGACCCCGAGGTGGAGGCCCAGCTCGGCCTCGCCGAATCGAGCGGCAGCCGCGCGCGCCGCACCTGGATCCGCCGCGGCATCTGGGTGCTCGTCGCCCTCGCGCTGCTCGGCGGCTTCGCCTGGTGGCGCGCCCGCGGGCGCGCCGAGCGGGCGCCGAAGTACGTCACCGCGCCGGTCGAGCGCGGCGACCTCGCCGTCACCGTCACCGCCACCGGCACGCTGTCGGCGCTCGACACCGTCGAGGTGAGCTCGGAGGTCTCGGGCCGCGTCGCCGAGGTGCTCGTCGACTTCAACGACCGCGTCACCGCCGGCCAGACCCTCGCCGTGCTCAACCCCGAGCAGGCGCGGGCGCGCTCGCAGGAGGCGGCGGCGCAGGTGGAGGCGGCGAGCGCGTCGCTGGTGCGCGCCCGTGCCACCGCCGAGGAGTCGCGCCGCAAGTTTGGCCGCGCTCAGGAGCTCGCCAAGGCAGGGTTGTTGTCGAAGGACGACCTCGACACCGCGCAGGCAACGGCACGCCGCGCGATCGCCGACGTCGGCGCCGCTTCGGCGCAGGTGACGGTGGCGCGGGCCAGCCTCGACGACGCGCGCTCGGCGCTGCGCAAGGCCACGGTCGCTTCGCCCATCGACGGCATCGTGCTGTCACGCACCGTCGAGCCCGGGCAGACGGTGGCGGCGTCGCTGCAGGCGCCGGTGCTGTTCACGCTGGCGCGCGACCTCACCAAGATGAAGCTCGAGGTGGCGGTCGATGAGGCCGACGTCGGCAAGGTGCACGAGGGCGATCCCGCGACGTTCACCGTCGACGCCTACGCGGGCCGCACCTTTCCCTCACGTGTCGAGTCGCTGCACAACATCGCCAGCACGGCGGAGAACGTGGTGACCTACACGGCAGAGCTCAGCGTAGAGAACGGCGACCTGGCGCTGCGACCCGGGATGACGGCGACCGCCAACATCGTCACCGAGCAGAAGCACGGCGTGCTGCTGGTGCCCAACGCGGCGCTGCGCTTCACGCCGCCCGACGTGCTGGCGCAGGAGAACGGCGCGCGCGGCGGGCTGTTCATTCCCGGCGTCACGCGCGGCAACCCGTTCGGGCGTCGCGGCGGGCAGCAGGGGCAGTCGCAGGGCGGCCAGGGCGCACGCGGCGGTGGCGGTGCGCCGAGCGGCGGCGGTTCGGGCTCGGCGGCGACGGGCGGGGCGGGACGCGGCGCTGCGCAGGGTGCTCCGAGCGGTGGTGGTTTCCAGCGCCGCGGCGGTGAAGGCGCGGGTGCCCCCGGCGGCGCGCCCTCGACCGGCGGTGCGAGCGGCCTCCGTCGTCGCGGCGGCACAAGCGCTCCTGGCGGCGCGCCTTCTGGCGCTGCTGGCGGCGGCGCTCCCGGCGCCGGCGGCAGCTTCGCCGGCCGCGGCGGCATCGGCGGCACGCGCGTGTGGGTGCTCGAGAACGGCAAGCCCGTGTCGAAGTGGGTGCGTACCGGCTCCAGCGACGGCCAGGTCACCGAGGTCTTCGGCGGCGAGCTCGAGCCCGGCCAGGAAGTCATCGTCGACATCTCCACGGCCACCGCCGGAGCGAGGGGATGAGTCAGCCCCAGCTGCGCGAGGAAGAGCTCGAGCCCGCGGACGGCGACGGTGCCGAGCCGCTGCTCGCGCTGCGCCGCATCACCAAGGTCTACGGCGAAGGCTCGGCTGCGGTGCAGGCGCTGCGCGGCGTCGACCTCGACGTCCACCCCGGCGAGTTCGTGGCGGTGATGGGCGCGAGCGGCTCCGGTAAGTCGACCTGCATGAACCTGCTCGGCTGCCTCGACGTGCCCACCGACGGCCACTACTTCTTCCGCGGCGTCGACGTCGCCGCCCTCGACCGCGAGCAGCTGTCGCTGCTGCGGCGCCACTACATTGGCTTCATCTTCCAGGGCTTCAACCTGCTCGCGCGCACCTCGGCGCTCGAGAACGTCGAGCTGCCGCTGGTCTACAAGCGCGTGCCGAAGAAGGAGCGCCACGCGCGGGCGCGGGCCGCGCTCGCCGCCGTCGGCCTCGCCGGCCGCGAGCAGCACGCTCCGCACGAGCTCTCCGGCGGCCAGCAGCAGCGGGTGGCGATCGCGCGCGCCCTCGTCACCGAGCCGCTGCTGCTGCTCGCCGACGAGCCCACCGGCAACCTCGACAGCCGGACCAGCGAGGAGATCATGCAGCTGCTCTCCGATTTGAACCGCGACCGCGGCCTCACCATCGTGCTCGTCACTCACGAGAGCGACGTGGCGGCGTGGGCGCGGCGGCGGGTGGTGTTCAAGGACGGGCTCATCGTCGCCCAGGAGAGGTCCTGAGCATGCGGCCAACTGTCGTTGCGCGCCCCGCCGCTACCTCTCAGGCGCGGGCAAGTCACGTGCCCGCGACCTACCAGGGCGGCAGCGTCATGCTCGGGGAGACGCTGCTGATGGCGTGGCGCGAGATCCGCCGCAACGCCCTGCGCTCGTTCCTCACCATGCTCGGCGTGGTGATCGGCGTCGGCGCGGTGATCGTGCTGGTGACGCTCGGCGAGGGCGCCTCGGCGAAGGTCAAGTCCGACATCGCCAAGCTGGGCGAGAACCTGCTCATCGTCAACACCGGCG
>Ga0134123_10003355_pt1 | contig 10429 bp, 11 predicted proteins | sample KB303_FD_96460 | JGI IMG/M metagenome (GOLD analysis project Ga0134123, IMG submission 96460) | Terrestrial soil microbial communities without Nitrogen fertilizer from Kellogg Biological Station, Michigan, USA - KB3-0-3 | ecosystem: Environmental > Terrestrial > Soil > Unclassified ...
AGTTCCAGCCTGACTTGCCGGCACATGATTGTTCGCGTTGACGGCCAGTGCGTTGGTCAGGCCGGCGGCACGTGGCTAGAACGCACTGATCGTGACGTAGTAGCCGTCCGGATCGCGGAGCGAGAACTCCTCGGTTCGCGTGTTCGGGTTCGCATGCGGCTCCTCTTCCAGCCGGGCCACGAGAGCGCGTGCCCGTTTCAGGGCCATGTCGAAATCGTCGACGCGGAAGAACAGGAGAAGCCCGTTGCCGGGTGTCGCCTCGGCGGGGCTCCTCAACGACGGATGCTCGTGCGCGCCCCACTGGTGGAGGCAGAGCAGGACAGTTCCATCCGAGTCGAGGAGCTGACCGAAGTAAGCATGGGCCGGCTGGGTTTCCGGCTGGCCGAAGAGCGACTGATACCACCTGAAGCTGACCGGCACATCGCTGACGCCGATGATGGTCCACGTGCGTTTCATGACATTTCTCCGGGTCCCGGCTGTGGAGCAGCAAGGTACACCAGTGCAGGGATGAAGGCACCGGGCACGGCCTATCATTGGCGGGATGGGAGAGCTCATCGCCGTCGGATGTCTGCTGGTCGGCGCCTGGTGCCTGTTCGAAGGCATCCGTGCCGTCGTCCTGGGGCTGCTCAGCCGTACGTGGCCCGAGGCGACGGGCTCGGTCAAAGCGGCGAAGACCGTCAAAAAGCTCAATAGCGAAGGCGACGAGGTCTCGCGGGAAGAACTGGAATACTCGTATTCCGTCGACCGGAAGCCGTATCGGGGCACTCGCATCCGGTTCGGGATCCCTCGCGCCCTTTCGTGGTCGGCACCGTCGCGCGCTCCTTCCCGGCCCGGCGAGAGCGTTCCCGTTTATTACAGCCCGTCCTGGCCCTCCATCAGTGCCCTGCGGCGCGGCGTTTCGCCGTTCGTCATTCTGACGATCGCAGCCGGCGCGTTCATCGGCTGGCTCGGCATCCAGTGGTTCGTCGGCGGTCTCTAGTCACTGGATATTTTGTTTCACCTCAGCGATGCGATGGGTGACCTGATAGTCGGCGCGCGACCATTGCACGAAGAAAGGCACCAGCACGCCGTCGACGGTGCGGTAGTCGTCGAAGTCGTATTCCTCGGGGAGCACGCCCACCGGCGTCGGGGACTCGCGGTGGCGGCGCAGGAGGACGCCCGTCAGCGCGTCGAAGTACAGGCGCTCCGGCATGCCGCCGTCCTTCGGCGCGGCTTCCAGGACCCAGGTGCTGCGGCCGCGGATGGTGTCGACGCCGATCGTTTTCACGGTCGTGTAGCGCTCGCGAATCTTCGACTGGTTGAAGAACTGCGAGCCGAGCTCGCGGTTCGCCTCGGGCGGGTACGGCAGCTCGAGCTTCAGGTCGATCTTGTCGGGCAGCTCCTGCCGCAGCTCGAACGGCGCGCTGCGCGGGTCTCCGCGGCCGCTGCGCGCGGTCGCGATGCCGCGCGAGAGGCGGTTGCGCACGGTGCCGGCCGCGCCCCACGCGGCGACGTATTTGCGCAGCAGCTCCTCGGCGTCGGGCAGCTCCGGCTGCAGCGCCGCGCTCTTCGGCTTGTTCCAGCCGGCGTTCTCGACGAGCGGTACGTCGGCCGTGGCGACGCTGCCGTGATGGCAGGTGTTGCAGGTGACGACGACGCGGCCGGCGTAGTGGGTGTCGTTGATCGCGCGGGTGAGGCGGATCATCCGGCGTCCGGCTTCCTTCGCCGGCTTCGCGTCGGACTCCCACGCTTCCTCGTGGCAGTACGAGCACGCCACGCCGAGGGAGTTCGCCATCACGGTCATGATCGGGATGAGCTGGCGCGTCGGCACGCCCTTCAGGACGACGATGTTCTTCTTCGTCTCCTCCATTGGTTTGTCGGCGGACGCCTGCGGCGCGGCGAGCAGCGTGAGCACCAGCGCGGCGATCATGAGTCTCTCCGGAAGATCAGGCGGAAGCGGTTGCTGGCGCCGCGCTCGCGCACCGTTCCCTCGGTGATGAGCGTGTCGCGATCGGGCGCCAGCGCGACGCGCATCACCTCGTCGTGCCCGCCCGCGGTCGACAGCTCCATCACCAGCGTGTCGCCCGACCAGCCCACGCGGCTGCGGCCGTTCACGACGCCGATGCGGATCGGGTGCGTGACACCGTCCGTCTCCACGCGGAAGTTGACGTGCTGCGTGCGGCCGCGGCGCACGCGCACCTGCCGGCTCGTCAGCGCGGAGGCATCGTGAATGAGCGTGTTCGTGAAGCGGTCATACGGAGCGATCCCGTCGAACTCCGAGGCGTTGCGGTCGAGCGTCCAGCGGCCCGAGAAATCGCGCGACGGCGGCAGCACGTCGACGTTCACGCGCGCGATGACGATCGCCACCGCCGCGATCGCTCCTGCCGCGGCGATCGCGCCGAAAAGCCGGCGCTTCCCGCGCTCGCGCAGTGCGCGGAGGCGCCGCTCCAGCGCGTCCGCGGGACCGAACGCGACGCCGCACTGCATCGCCGTGCGGCTGGCCATCGCGACCAGCGTGCGCGCGTAGCGGTGCCGGTCTCCGATCGCCGCCGCCGCCGCTTCGTCGCAGGCGATCTCGCGCTCGACCGCGGCGCGCCGCTCGAGCATCCGCACGAGCGGATGACACGCCACCGGCAGCGTCACGAGCTTCAGGACCGATTGCAGCAGCGCGTCGCGCCGCCGCACGTGCGCCCGCTCGTGCGCGAGCACCTCGTCCGGCACCGCCTCATCCGCGGGCACGAGGATCATGGGTCGGAACGCGCCGATGGTGACGGGCGACGTCACGCGCGCCGACCGGTACACCGGCCCGTCGCCGACCGCGCTCGCCCGCAGGACGCGCGTCGTGCGAAAGGCCAGCGCGAGCGCGATGACCTCGCGCGCCAGCAGCACGAGATACACGAGCCCGATGATCTGCGCGCTATAGGAGTGCGGTGGCAAAGCCACCGCTCTGGAAAGCGGCGGCTCCGCCGCCGCACTCCTAAAAAACGGCACGATCGCGCAGGTTACGAGGGCCGCGGCCAGCAACCCGTGGCGCACATGCGCCGGCGCGCGGCGCAGCAGCGGGAGCAGCAGCAGCGCGGCGACGGCGACGGCGCCGCTGCGGACGAATACGGCGAGGGCGAACGTCGCGAGGTCATGCATCCTCGTCCTCCGCGAGCTTCTGCAGGCGCTTGAGCGCGTCGGGCGAGAGCTGCCGCGTTTCGAGCAGGTTCATCACCAGCGCCTCGGCGTCGCCGCCGAAGGCGCGCTGCACGAGGTCGCGCAGGGCGTTGCCGACCGCCTTCCGCCGCGTGACTTTCGGCTTGTAGCGATACGCGCGGTCGACGAGCGTGCGCGTCAGCTTCCCCTTCCGGCAGAGGATGTTCAGCATGGTCTGCACGGTGGTGTAGGCGAGGGCGTGGGTCTTCGCCAGGCGCTCCTGCACCTCGGTCACCGGCGCGGGGCCGGTCTCCCACAGGACGTTCATGATCTCCAGCTCGAGCGGCGTGAGCCGGTCCTTCGCTGCGGCCATCGCGTTCTCCTAACGTTTTAGGAGTAAGTCCGCGCGGCGCGTTTGTCAACTCACCGGCTGCCACTTCGCGGCGGAGATCTTCCAGTCGCCGCCTTCCTTCGTCAGCCAGACCTCGAACTGATACGACGCCGAGGAGGGCACGAGCTGATCGATGCCGCTGATCTCCTTCGCCACGCCGGCGAAGTCGACGCGGAAGCGCGCCTGGGCGACCGGTCCGTTGTCCCACACCTGCAGGTCTTTGATCGAGACGTGGATGCTGCGGTAGGCGAAGAAGTAGCGGCGCAGCTCGTTCCCGACCTCGGCGCGTCCTTCATAGCCCGGCGCCAGCATCTCGACGACGGCCCCGGCATCGCGGTCCTCGGCGGCGTCCGCGACCTTCTGGATCGCGCCGGCGATCGGGTCCTGTTTTTTGCAGGCCAGCAGCAGGACCAGGAGAAGGCATGCACGTCGCACGGAACGATCCTATATTGATGTGGTCACGCGGTCACGCGGTCACGCGGTCACGCGGTCACGCAGGTTTTGCCGCGTGACTGCGTGACTGCGAGACCGCGTGACTGCAGGGGGTTGCCATGCGCAGAGTGCTATTCGCGGCCATCGCCTTTCTTGCCTTCGGCTCGTGTTTCTATCGTCCGGCGTATATCGGCTCCGGTCCGCAGGGACGGGCGGTGCCGTGCCGCGAGGTGAGCCGCTCGCGCTGCGCCACCGAAACGTGCCGCGGCGGGAACATGGACCTCGTGACGTATCACTGCGGCACGCGGTCGACGACGCGCTGCGTCGCGAATTTCGGCTGCAGCGGCCACCAGGAGTAGAATTCCCACGTGCGTAATGGGTGGGTGTGGCTCTTCCTCAGCCTCGGGGCTGCAAGTATCTCTGCCTCTCCTTCTGCCCCGCCGATCGCCGTCGCACAGATCACCCCCGACGTCCGCGCCACGCTCACGCGCGAGTATGAGATCGACGTCACCGTCCGCCCGCATCCGGGCGACGCGTGGACGCGGCTCGCGAAGCGCGTGACCGGCGACGCCGCGAACTGGGAAGACCTCGCGGCCGTCAACCAGTCCGACGAAACGCTCCGCAGCGAGCAGTTCGTCCGCGTTCCGTTCGCGCTGCTGCGCGCGAACCTGCAGCGCGACGTCATCGGCACGCTTTTCCCGATGGATCGAATCACGAGCGAGGGCTGGCGGCACGTCGTCGTCGGCTCGCGCGGCGTCGAAGGGGAATCGCTCTGGAAGCTCGCGGAGTGGTTCACCGGCGACGGCGCGAACTACAGCCTCATTCGCAAAGCCAACCCCGACCAGGGTCTCTCGACGCGCAAAGGTGACGTGATCCTCGTTCCCAAACGGCTGCTCACCGCCGCCTTCGGCGGGAGCTCGGAGGAAGAGAATGCACCGAAGACGGCAGCGGAGGTTCGGAAGCCACAGGACGATCCGGCTCAGCGTGCAGCAGCGGATGAAGATGTTCCGGAGGCGGCTGCGAGCGTGGTCGCTGCTGCCCCCGCGCTGACGTACGAGCGAACGGCCGCCGAACCGTATGCCGTGTACCGGCTGCAGAAAGGCGAGGCGCTCTATTCGTCCGTGGCCATCCGGTTCACCGGCCGCGTGTTCGCGAAGGACGTCGGCGACGTGCTCGACCGCATCGTGAAGTTCAACGAGATCGAGGACGTCGCGAAGATCCCGGTGAACTACGCGGTGAAGGTGCCGATGGACCTGCTCCTGCCGGAGTTCCTGCCGCAGGACGATCCGGAGCGCGTGGCCGCGGAGACGACGCGCCGCGAGAGCGCGCGCGCCGCCGCCAGCCGTCCCCGCGCCGCCGGGCTCGCCGGCGTGCACGTGATCCTCGACGCGGGACACGGCGGGCGCGACGTCGGCACGGAGCACGAGGATGTGTGGGAGTCGACGTACGTCTACGACGTCGCCTGCCGCCTCAAACGCATTCTCGAAAAGGAGAGCGCGGCCAGGGTGTCGATGACGACGCGGTCGACGAGCAACGGCTACGCGATCCCCGAGAAGAACGTGCTGGCCGGCTTCAACGATCACTACGTCCAGACGACGCCGAAGTATCTGCTCGACGACGCCATCGTCGGCGTGAACCTGCGCTGGTATCTCGCGAACTCGATGTTCCGCCGCGCGATGAAGACGGGCGTGCCGCGCGAGAAGGTGCTCTTCCTCTCCGTGCACGCCGACTCTCTCCATCCCTCGCTGCGCGGCGCGATGGCGTACATCCCCGGCGCCGGATTCACGACCGGGACGTATCGCAAGAAGGGCGAGATCTATCTGACGCGCGCGGAAGTGCGCGAGCAGCCGACGGTGACGCATTCGCGCCAGCAGGCGCTCGCCGCCGAGGGACTCTCGCGCGATTTCGCGGAGTCGGTGATCGCCTCGTTCGAGCGCAGCGGACTGCGCGTGCATCCCTTCGCTCCCGTGCGCGACAACGTCGTCCGCCGCGGCGGCGAGTGGGTCCCGGCGGTGATCCGCTACAACCAGGTGCCCACGCGCATGCTCCTCGAGATCTGCAACCTCGGCAATCCGAAGGACCTCCGGCTCGTCAAGACGAAGAAGTACCGCCAGCAGGTGGCCGAGGCGGTCTATCGCGGCATCCTCGACTTCTATTCGGCGCAGGAAGCGCCGAAGCGCCCCCTCGTCGCGAGCGGCGGCTCGAAATAGTGTCATTCCGAGCCGCGCAGACGGCGAGGAATCCCGTGCGGCTCGCGATGCAGGAGATCCTTCGGCGTCTTCGCGCCTCAGGATGACACGGGTTACTCGAACCAGCCCACGACGTCCAGGATCAGGTGGCCGCTGCCGCCGTTGCTGAAGAACGGGATCACCGTCACGTCTCCGGCGTCGCCCAGCGGAAGGATCGCGTTGTTCGCGCGCGTCTGTCCCGCGCGGAAGTTGATCGTGCTATTGCCCTGGTACGGAATGCTGCCCGGGGAGAGGGTCAGGAACCCGTCGGTCGACGGACTGACGATCGTCACGTTCAGCGCGACCGCGGTGGCGGTGATCGGGATGCCGCACTGCTGCGTGAGCACGAACCCGCGCGGCGTGTTCGACAGCGCCGGTCCGGTGTTGCGCGTGTCGACGAGGCGGCAGGGCGTGACGGTGAAGAAATCCGTGCCGGTCGTGGGCGTGAAGCGCGCCAGGAAGCTCGCCGCCGTGGACGGCGTGACGATGCTGTGCGTCTGCGCGCCGCCGTCCGACCAGGAGGCGAATACGTACGACGCGCCGTACAGCATCTGATCAAACGCGGAGATCGGGAACTGCCAGTTGTCCCACGACACGACGTTGACGGGCGCGGCGAGGTCGGTGCCGCTCACGCGCACGCTCATGCTGCCCGGCTCCGTGTTGAAGGTGAGCGTGACCTTGCGCGGATCGAGATTGCGCGTGACCGTGGACGAGAGTCCGCCGGAGTCGGTCGCGGTCAGCTGGATCTCGAGAAAAGAGCTCGTCGCCGCGAACAGGTCCTCGGGGGCGGGCGCCGTGAACGGCACGTTGTTGCCGCTCGCCGGCCCGAGGAACGGGTGGGTGTGGTTGCCGTGATGCAGGAGCATCGACCAGCTCAGCGCCGACGCCGGCAGCGCCCCGTCTTCCAGATCGGTCGCGCTGCCGGTGAGCGTGAAGTTCTGCCCGACCGCGAACAGCGTCCCGGCCGCGGGTGTGGTGATCGTCGGAGTGGGCGGCGTGTTGCCCGAGGTGATCTGCACCGTCGCCGGCGCCGAGAACGCGAAGTTGTTGTCGCGCGCGTGCAGCGTCGCCGTGTAGACGCCCGCGGCGTAGGTGTGCTGGATCGTGAGCGAGGTCGTCGAGACCTCGGGGTTTCCGTCGCCGAAGTCCCAGAAGTACGTCAGCGTGTCGCCGGGGTCGGGATCGCTGCTGCCGGCCGCGCTCAGCGTGACCGTCAGCGGCGCCGGGCCGTTCGACGGCGAGGCGCCGGCCACCGCGTTGGGCGGATCGTTCCCCGACGAGTTGCTGAACGCGATCCGGTGCACCTGGCCGCCGCCCGCGTAGCTCGTGTAGTACAGCGCCTGCGTCGAGCCGAAGGGGCCGAAGACGAGGTGCACGGCGCTGCTGGAGCCCAGCGCGGTGGCGAAGGTCGATGCGGTGCTGCCCGACGTGTACGAGAACATCGCCCCGCAGTTGAAGTCGCTGAAGAGAAACGCGTTGTCGTAGCCCGGCCAGATCCCGTTCGGCACGAACGCGCCGCCGGTGATCGAGCCGCAGCCGCTGACGCTCGTCCCCGGCACGGTGCCGCTGTGGGAGTACTCGAAGATCGGATCGACCATGCCCGGCGGCGTCGGGCTGCACAAACCGCTGCTGCTGTTCGTGTGCGCGCCCTCGCGGCAGTTCCAGCCGTAGTCCACGCCGCTCTGCCCGAGGTCGATCTCCTCCCACGCGCCCTGGCCGACGTCGTTGATGAAGAAGCGCGTTGACGCGGCGTTCGGATCGAACGCGAGGCGGAACGGATTGCGCAGACCCCAGGCGAACGTCTCCTGGCACTTGTTGCCCGCGGCCGTGGAGCCGGTCACGTTGCAGCGCGCGGTGCCCGCTCCCTGAAACGGATTCGCCGGCGGGATGCCGCCGGTGCTCGTGATGCGCAGGACCTTGCCTGTCAACACGTGCTGATCGCGCGACGCGTCGTTCGAGCCGGCGCATCCGCTGTTGCCGGCGTAGTCGCAGCCGCCGTCGCCGATGGTGATGTAGAGATAGCCGTCCTTTCCGAAGTGGACGTCTCCGGCGTTGTGGTTGCCGGCCGGCGAGGGCATGTTGTCGACGAGGACGAGCTCCGACGCCGCGCTGACGGTGTTACCGCTCATGGTGAAGCGCGCGACGCGGTTGACGCAGGTGCCGCCGGCCTGGCGGAAGGTGCGGAAGAGATAGACGAAGCCGTTCGACGCGAAGGCCGGATCGACGGCCACGCCGAGGAGGCCCTGCTCGGAGCTCGTGCAGATGGAGGCGGTCGGAAACGTGATCGCCGGCGTGGCGACCAGGGCGCCGCTCTCGTATACGCGCAGGCTGCCGCTCTGCTGCGTGATGAGCAGACGGCCGTCGGGCGTGAAGGCGAGCGCGGTCGGCGCGCCGACCGTGGCGATGGAGACGTCGGTGAAGCCGGCGGGCACCGTGGCCTGGATCGGGATCGCGAGGAGGAGCAGGGCACCGAACAGCGGAGCGAGGGTACGCATGATCGACATCGCGCACGAGCATAGAGCGTTCCACCGGGGCGCGACCGTGACCGCTCTCACGTGGATATAATCCGGCGCAGCAATGCCCCGCTCTTTCGAAGGCGATCTCGATGCGCACGATCTCCGCTTCGCGGTCGTCGCGTCGCGTTTCAACGACGAGATCGTGACCGGCCTGCTCGACGGCGCGCTGGAGTGCCTGACGCGCCACGGGGCGGAGGAGATTTCGATCGTGCGCGTGCCGGGGGCGTTCGAGCTGCCGACCGCCGCGGCGGCGCTGGTGGGGTCCTGCGATGCGATCGTGGCCCTCGGGTGTCTGATCCGCGGCGATACGCCGCACTTCGATTTCATTTCCGCGCAGGTGACGAACGAGCTGTCGCGCCTTTCGGTCGACGCGAAGTTCCCCGTCGCCTTCGGCGTGATCACCTGCAATACGTACGAGCAGGCGGTCGCGCGCTCGTCGGCGGGGACGTCGAACAAGGGCTGGGAAGCGGCGCTCGCCGCCATCGAGATGGCGAATCTGTGGCGCGCGCTTCGCAGCGGGGAGTCCTGATGGGTGCCCGCCGGAAAGCACGCGAGCTCGCGCTGCAGATGCTCTTTCAGTCCGATATGTCCGGCAACCCGCCGGACCAGATCATCGAGACGTTCGAGGAGCTGCAGAAGTCGAAGCCGAACACGCGCGAGTTCGCGACGAAGATCTTCCGCGGCACGATCGATCACATGACCGACATCGACGAGATGATCCAGAACCAGGCCGAAAACTGGCGCCTCTCGCGCATGGCCGCCGTCGACCGCAACATCATCCGCATGTCGATCTACGAGTTCCTCCACGAAACCGATACCCCGAAACTCGTGATCATCGACGAAGCGATCGAGATCGCCAAAAAGTACGGCACGCAGAAGTCCTCGCAGTTCATCAACGGGATACTGGACGGGATACTGAAACGATACAATCTCGCGGGAAGCGGATGAATGCAGAATGCAGAATGCAGAATTGAGAATGCAGAAACGGCGGGCGCCATTCGCAATTCTCAATTCTGCATTCTGAATTCTGCATTCTGCATTCCGCCCGGGAGCCCGAAGTGAGTTTGCTGGGCCGACTGGAAGACCTTTCCCTCACCGACATCATCCAGATCGTCTTCCTCTCCCGCCGCACGGGGGTGCTGGAGATCATCAATGACGCCGGCCGCCACACCGTTTTGTTCCGTGGGGGGCTGGTGGTCAATGCTTCGTCGCCGGAGCATGCGGATCTGCTGACGTTTCTGGTGGCGGCGGGGCTGGTTGGGGGGGAGGCGGCGCAGACGATCCGGAAGATGGAGGAGCAGGGGATTCCGATCGGGACGGCGGTGATCGAGCTCAATGTGCTGTCGAAGGACGATCTCGCGAACGCGGTCCGGCAGCGCGTGCTCACCGTGGTCACGCCGCTGCTGCAGAGCAAGGAAGGGGAGTTCAATTTCATCCTCAGCGACACGATGAGCGTGTTCGACGTCGAGTACGACCCCGACCTGCTGTTCAAGGAAGGCGGCTTTGCGCCGAACCGCATCGTCGGCGCGCCCGACGGCGAGAAGATCAAGCCGCTGAAGGGGCTCGAGGAATCGTTGAAAATCGGCAAGGCGCTGCTGCGCGGCACGGCTTCGCCGGAAACGACGCCGGCCTCGCTGAACCTCGGTCTCGGACAGCCGCTCCAGCCGCCTTCCGACCTGCACTCGTCCGACCTGCACTCGTCCGACAACGTCTCGTCCGACAATGTGATGCCGTTTCCGCCGCGC
>Ga0134123_10003356_pt1 | contig 10429 bp, 8 predicted proteins | sample KB303_FD_96460 | JGI IMG/M metagenome (GOLD analysis project Ga0134123, IMG submission 96460) | Terrestrial soil microbial communities without Nitrogen fertilizer from Kellogg Biological Station, Michigan, USA - KB3-0-3 | ecosystem: Environmental > Terrestrial > Soil > Unclassified ...
CTCGTCGAATTAGTCCCAATCGCGAGCAGACCCCAGACTGCGGTGATCGTCCTTACACTGATCACACATCGTGGCGTGTGGGAGTTAGCCAAACAAAGTGGGGCGTACACGTGTTTGGCTAAAAAGTTCACGTCGGGCGAGGACTTGGATAAAGCCATTCAGCGTGCGGTGGCGTTTGTGGGACAGATGCCGAAAGAAGACCGATACCAGTCAATCTAACATCCCACTTTCTTCTCTCCCTCTCTCATCGCACCTGCCATACCCTGTCATTATTAGTATTGCTTGACTTCTGACCCTATAGCGCCCAGGGTGAAGGGGCGAGGTATAAAGCCCGCTGACTGTCCCATCTCTTGCGCTTCCCAATCCTTCAGAGCGTGATCGATTCTCCAGTCTCCTTCATTCTGATTTCATAGGTTTCTCTGAGAGAGTGTCTGTCTTTGGTCTGCTAATGCAGGCGATAGGACGATGCCCCTCCTCAAGAGGACGGGCAATAGAGAGGAGTGTGATTATGCTCTACTATCCATTCATGTTTCTTTCGACGAATCTAATGGCCTTTATCTCGATCATGCTCTCGCTTCTAGTCGGGATGATGGCCCTATACCTGTATAACTCCGGTGCGTTCACAAGGACCGCTCGGAAATTGTGATACAGGCGAGGACACGCTCATGATGACAAGAGCAGAAGCCGTTGCATTGCGCAGAACCTGGAAGGCGCGAGCCGGTACCCTCACGTGTCTCCATCACTACCTCTTCGTGGAACGGATCGACCCCAAGCGTTCAACGAAGCACTTTCTCTGCATGGACTGTGGCGCGGACGTGGTGAGACGGTTCACTCAGACTGTGGAAGACCGCGCCTCTCCTCGCCAAGGTGGGCGCGTGTTAGCCGTGGCTGATGGCGCTTGTGAACGTTAGTCTATTCCCGAATGGATCATTCACAGACATATCCCTCGTACCCCATGGCATATTCTCGATTCCTGGCCGAGCGTACTTGTATTGCTTTGCTGTCAACTCGACATGGAAAGCATCGAGGTTACTGCTTTCAATCCGTATCGCCGCACCGGGACTGCAGTCGCCATGATGTTCTGACAGATGGAGCACACAACGATCCCTCGATACCTGCATGTATAAGGGGAGGTCTGGCTCGAACCGGTGTTCCCAGTCTACCTTGAAGCCGAGGAAATCTACATAGAACTCCCTTGCCTTGGCTTCGTTGAAGATCCGAAGAATCGGCGTCGTGTTCCTCAAACTCATATGTTGGCGTCTCCGTGCGATGCGAACATTCACGCCAGCGGGTAATTGTGTCAAACACCAGTTGGAGTGAATAACTAGGTTGGCAGTAAAATAATTTCCACCAAAAAATATGCGGGGTATATCGACCTACAATAGGACGGGCTGTTCCCCCCTGGGGTGGCCCGAGATCAGAGATGCAGGTCGGAGACCAGCAGCAACCAGACCAGCGCCATAGGCTCTGACGGGCTGGTCTCACGCCAGGTCAGGCTACGTGAGGCCCAGCCGAACTACGCTGACACGATGCGCTGAACCGTGCAGTTCCCAATACCCAACTCCCTCGCGATAGCTCGCATGTGGTGCGGGATTCGACAGCTCTGGTACACGCTTAGACATTCGATGAGGGGCGCCAATGCGCACTTGGGAGGTGGTTTGTCGTGTCCTGGCAGCAGCGTGGTAGCAGATGCAGATAATGAAAGCAGAAAATGATGGATCGTCGCTTCTTCCACTGACATGATGGGTTGCTCCATCGTGACCTTGACGTCTCATTTGATGAGTTCACCCATGTTGTAGGGATGAGCTGAGACGGGCGGGGCGCGCCAATCAGGAGTGGATGCGGTAGAAAGAGGATGAGACCGCAGATTAATCAAATAGCGGATCTGCTCACATGACGAAGATTCTAGTCATAGACGATGATGCCCGCGACCGGGGCCTCCTAGTTGCCGTCCTAGAGGAAAGAGGATATGAAGTTATTTTGGCAGGCAATGGTGGGGCAGGGTTGACGTTATGTCACCGGCGAACTCCTGATGCTGTCGTCTTGGACCTGAATATGCCTGGAATAGACGGTCGCAGCATACTGCAGCAATTGCGGATACTACACCCCAACCTACCGGTCGTAGTTTTTAGTGGATACAGCACAGAAGAGATTGAGCAAGAGATTCTGAACCAGGGCGCCACGGCCTTTATTCAGAAGGCATTTTCGCTGGATCAACTTGGGTCGGCATTGGAGGAGGTCCTTCCCTCCCCTCACACAGACTGACAACTGAATGCGGATGAAAAATTCCTGATTTAGGCCTTACAACAAGGCTAGAACTGCCAGACGAATGAAAGCGGGGGTTCATAGCGACCTGAGTTTGTTCGCTACGGCTCACGATCAAGTCCAAGAGCTATGCTTCGATACCCACAAGCATGTCGAGCGCCTGAAAGACGCGAAGCACTGCCCGCTCTGCGACCATGGAGTATTGGAGGGTTGAGACAGCGATGATGGGGAGCTCGTCAGGCTACGAGCCCGTCCTTTATTGCTCATTGCTGTCAGGTTCCTGTCCGGGTTGCCGCCTTAAACCACGCGGAGGATTCCACCCGCTCATCATAGGTGCCTTGACCGATGATTTGGCCGTTCTCCATGAGGTAGATGACATCGCAATCTTTCACGGTAGTCAAGCGGTGAGCAATTATCATGATGGTCTTTTCCCCGGACAACGTCCGAAGAGCCATTTTAGGACCCCGAGGTCATCCTGAAATCAACCGGCTTTTTGTATATGTAGATGGAACAGGGGAAGCAACGCGGCAAATGCCTCTTCCGGCATCGGCCGACCGAAGAGATAGCCTTGAGCCTGATCACATCCCTCTTCGAGTAACAGCATCCGCTGGGCCTCCTGCTCGACCCCTTCGGCGAGCACCAAGAGATTGAGGCTATGAGCCATGGCGATAATCGCCCGCACAATCGGGGATGGGCTGGCCTGCGTCAGGATTTCCTGGATAAAGGATTGATCGATCTTCACCATGTTAATGGGCAAACGCTGCAGATAGCTGAGCGAGGAATAGCCGGTGCCAAAATCGTCGATAGAGAGCTGCACCCCCATTGCCTTCAACGTGGTCAACATGACGATTGACGCGTCAACATTGCGCATGACAATCGATTCTGTCAGTTCTAACTTCAGGCAAGCCGGAATCAACCCCGTCTGACTGAGGGCTTCTTCCACGACAGACAGCAATGTCTTGCTGTGGAATAACGAGTGAGAGAGATTGACAGAAATATGCACCGGCATCCTGCCGCGCAGCTGCCATGCCTGATTGTGTCGACACGCTGTTCGCAACACCCACTCATCGATCGCTCTAATCAGGCCTGTATCGATGGCGGCGGGCAGAAACACCGCTGGAGGCAAGAGTCCCCGCTGGGGATGCTGCCACCGCACCAGGGCCTCCCCACCGACAACCTTGTTTGTCTGCAGATCGATTTGTGGCTGGTAATACACCACGAACTCTTCTCGTGCGAGGGCATGGCGGAGTTCTCCTTCCAAGTTCAGCCGCTCATGCGCGGCGGCATTAAAGGTGTTGGAATAGAACTGAGCATTATTACGGCCATGTTCCTTGGCGTGATACATGGCGCTGTCCGCATTCTTCAGCAAGGCATCGACCGAGTCTCCATCATCCGGAAAGATCGCGATCCCCACACTGACCGTGACGAAGATTTCTCGCCCTTCGATCAAGAAGGATTGCGCGAGCGACTCCACAATTCGGCGCGCCACTTTTCCGGCATCCTGCACCTCACGCAAATTCGTGAGCAGCACCGTAAACTCATCGCCGCCCAATCGTGCCAGTGAATGATTCTCCGGCTCTCCCGCAGACCGGCAGACGGAATCACTGTGCCGCACGGATTCAGCTAGACGCTCGGCCACACTCTTCAGCACCAAGTCGCCGATATTGTGGCCCAATGTATCGTTAATAACCTTAAAGCGATCCAAGTCCAAAAAAAGGGTGGCCAGCGTGGTGCGGTAGCGGTGGGCATGCACGAGGGCCTGCGTCAGCCGATCTTTGAACAATATCCGGTTCGGCAGTCCCGTCAGGCTGTCGAAATACGCCAGACGATGAATCTCTTGCTCAGACTGTTTCCGATCGGTGATGTCTTGAGCCGTCCCGAGGATGGACAGCGATCTCATTTGGTCATCTAACACGGCCTCCGCCTGGAGATTGACCGTCACATCCATGCCGTTCGGCAGAACAAGACGATGGTCGATATTGCACGTGACTCGCCTGGTCAAAATACCCTTCAGTGCCTCCTCCACACGGTCCCGATCTTCCGGATGCACGAGATGGAGAAACGCATCAAATGTTCCACCAAAATCCTCCGGTCGAACACCCACCAGACGACAGAGCTCAGATGACGCCGTAAACTGATTCGTGTCCGGACGCCATTCCCAATTGCCAATTTTGGCGATTCGTTGCGCAAAGGCAAGCCTCGCCTCGCTTCTGAGCAACGCATCCAAGGTGTGGCTGCCGCGCAGCATATATCGCACACGATTACTCAAGATCATCGGATTAATCGGCTTCGTGATAAAATCCGTCGCGCCCTGTTCATAGGCACGGGCGATCGACTCTGGATCGTCGAGTCCCGTCATGATCAGAATGGGCACGCGGCTGCCTCCGATGCACCCGCGCAACTTCGTACAGATGGCAAACCCATCGAGCCCTGGCATCATGACGTCTAGGACCACGAGATCCGGTCTTGAGGCCGCAAATAGCACCAACGCCTGTGCCCCGCTCTCCGCCTCGCAGACCTCAAGCCCAGACTGTCTGAGTGCCTCGCTCACAAGCATTCTGACAACTGCGTCGTCATCGACGACAAGCACCCGCGATGCCGTTCGTTCTACTTGAGGTTCCATATCACTGCGATTTGCCCGCCTCTCCTTCCAGAGCCGCGCATACGCTCGGATAAGATGCTTCCAGCTTACGCAGCACTTCAGGGACCCCATCGAGGGTCGCAGCCCGTCCTAACATCTCCAGTTCATGACACAACTCCGCGAAGATGGACGCCCCCATCATGCCACTGCTTGACTTCAATGCATGGGCCGCTTGCCAGAGCGCCATGGCGTCTCCGGATGCTACTGCACGTCGGATCGACACCATGTGCTCCGTTGACGCTGTGACATACTTCTCAATCAATCGGGCAAGGAAGTCCGGCCGGCCCTTGCGCTGGAGCGCCCGAATGGCGTCGACTGCGCGAGAATCCAGGATTACAGGCCCTCCGGAATACGGGGGAACGGACGGGACAGATGTTCCTTGTCGAAGCCCTTCGGACAAGGAAGGAGCCGTGGAGAGAGACATCGACAGCCATCGCTGTACGATGGCTTGAAGCTTCTGGTGCGTATAGGGTTTACTGAGGTAGTCGTCCATCCCAGCCGCAAGACACATCGCCCGATCTCCCTTCGAGGCATGAGCCGTGAGGGCAACAATCGGAATGCGTCTCGCACCCTGTCGCTCGTTGCGGCGAATCGAGCGGGTCGCCGCATAGCCGTCCATCCCTGGCATTTGGCAATCCATGAGAATCAGGTCATAGGGGACTCGCGAAGCGGCCTCAACGGCCTCCTGCCCAGTGCACACACCATCCACTCGACACCCCAACGACTCCAGCATGGCGAGCGCAACCTCGTGGTTGACTGGATTGTCTTCGGCCACCAAGATCCGGCCACCAACATCCGACGCAGTCATCGCCATGTCTGGGAGAGAACAGGCTTCTGGTTGTTGTGCTGGGGCTTGTTCTCCGACATGCACACGATTCATCGCCTGCGCACTCAGACACACGACTCCTTGCACTGGAGGCCTCGTTGCCTCATCCAGAGGAGCCAACGGTGTATCGGCAATCCTGCCAAACCGAACCGTAAACCAAAACGTCGCTCCTTGGCCCACCGTGCTATCCACCCCAACCGTCCCCCCCATGAGATCGACCAATCGTCTGACGATCGAAAGACCCAATCCCGTCCCGCCATATTTTCGTGTCGTCGAGCTATCACCTTGTGCGAAGGCCTCAAAAATTGATCCTCGGACCGACGGAGCGACTCCCACACCGGTGTCGCACACATCACACCGAAGCACACAGGAATCTGCGGTCTGCTCTGCCACGCAGACCCCCACGACAACTTTGCCGCGTTCAGTAAACTTAATGGCATTATTCACGAGGTTGGTCACGACTTGCCGCAGACGGAGCGGGTCTCCCTCAAGCTGGGCCGGAACGGCTGCATCCATCGTACAGGCCAACTCGAGGTTTTTGTCCTTCGCGCGCTCCAGGAAGAGGTCAATCACATCCTCGAACGGTCGCCGCGTCTCGAATCGAATGCGTTCCAGCTCCACCTTCCCGGCTTCGATCTTTGAGAAATCCAAGAGGTCATTGATAATCTGGAGCAACCCGCTCCCTGATCGATAGGCAATATCAACATAACGACGCTGCTGTTCGTTCAGCGGCGTCTGCAACATCATCTGGGTCATCCCCAGGATCCCGTTCATCGGCGTCCGAATCTCGTGGCTCATATTGGCGAGAAATTCACTCTTGGCCCGATTCGCGGTTTCTGCAAGCTCCTTGGCCTGCCTCAACGCCTGATCAGCCTTGTCCCGCTCGATGACGCGCCCAAGCTGTGTGCCGATCACCTGCATGATTTCCAACAGCCGAACGTCTGGTTGGGCCTCCTGCTCCGAGAAGAACTCCAACACCCCGGCGACCGTCCCTCCCACGACAATGGGAAAGGCAAACCCGCCCTTTACTCCAATGTCCTTCGCATGCTGAGCGCGTGGGAAGTTCACGTCTTTCGTGACATCAGGAATCCAGGCCGCCGTGCTTGATTCCAGGACGCGACCGGGCAACCCGCTCCCGCGAGGAAACCTTGTGCCTTCCGTAATGCGGCGAAAGGTCTCAAATCGCTCAGGCCGATTGAGATGCCAGAGCGTGGTAGGCTGAAGCAAGTCTTCCTCCGCTCTGTCACGAAGATAGACGTGTCCCACCGGCCAGCCGGTATACCGACAGACCTGCTCGAGGGTGAACTGCAACGCCCGCTCCACGGACTGCGCCTCATTCGCTGCGATCGCCACGCGCTGCAACAATTCGACAAAGCTGGTTTCACGCTGCAAGGTGTATTCCGCTGATTTTTGTCCAGACAGATCTCGCACAAACACGCTAAAAGAACGCACTCCTTCGTTTAGCAACGGGATAATAGTCAACTCAATCGGAAATTCATGACCGTCCTGGTGAAGGGCTGCAATCTCGACTCGTCGATTCAGGACTCCCCATTCCCCGTCCAAACCAAACCGCTGGAGCCCTCGGTGAAACTCCTCGCGTAGTGGCGCCGGCACGAGGGTCTCAGGCATAGAGTGGCCCACCACGTCGGATTTGGACCGCCCGAACAGCTCGGTGGCTTGCGGATTCCAGTCGGTGATGAATCCCCGATCGTCCATGATCAGGATCGCGTCCAATGCAGGATCGATGATCATGCCCCGTTCACGTTGGTTCGCGGGCAGGGCGCAAAGAGCGTCTTTTCGACTCAATGATTTAGGATTCATCGTATGTGCACGCGAAGTATCCGGCAAATGTGGGTATCAACACGATCATCGACGATCAGAATGGTCTTTTTATCCATATGCATGTCTCACCTTCTTATGTTTCATCGGCAAGCGTGTCATGTGTGATCGTCGCATGCTCAGCCATCAGACGCTGGCGCACCAACTCGAATTCACTCACCAGCTGTGCGAGTAGCGCCCCGGCCTTGCTGAGGTCCTTGGTTTTCCCAAGCGCTTGGAGCTCGACACAGAGCTGGCGCATGTGCCGTATACCCAGGTTGCCGCTGGAGCCATTCAACTCGTGCGCGACTCGCGCCAATGCGCCGGCATCACCCTCCTGGAGCGCGGCCTGTAAGCCGGCTAGACGGGTGGGAACGTCATTCAAAAAATTTGTGATCAGCGTGGACAGGAGGCCACAGGAGCTATCGAGTTCGCGTAATTCGGTTAAGACTGTGGAGTCTATGCACTCAGGGACCGATTCGTGTTGTTCCTGCGACACCGGTTCCTTTTGCTCATGAGACAGTGGCTGGCCGGAAAGCCATTGGGCGAGCACCGCCTTGAGGTGCTCCAGCTTCACCGGCTTGGGGATATAATCGTCCATGCCTGCCTCGAGACATTTCTTCCGGTCCCCTTGCATGGTGTTCGCGGTCATGGCGATGATGGGAAGTCGTCGGCTTGCCTGTTCCTCTTCGCGCTTCCGAATGATCGCCGTCGCCTCCACTCCATCCATCTCGGGCATTTGCCAATCCATCAACACCAACGCGTAACTCACCCGAGAGACGGCTTCGACCGCTTCGAGTCCGGTGGCCACGACATCGGCCCGATAACCCAGCTTTTCCAGCTGACACACCGCAACTTTCTGGTTCACGGTATTATCCTCGGCCACAAGAATACGGGCACGCGCCGCCCCTGCAGCTTCTCTGAGCATGTGACGAGTTACTAATACATCGTGAGGTCGACTCGAAGTCCCACCCTCCAGCGGGTCCGTGGCAGACTTCGCAGGCAAGTCCACAATCAGTGACAGACAGTCGTATAAGTGTGTGCGATGGACGGGTTTGCTCAAATATGCGGAGATCCCCGCTTGTTTCGCCTGTTCGGCCTGCCCCCGCAGACCGATTGAGGTCAGCAAGACAAGACGGGTTGCCGCCAGCTCGCGATTCGCCGTGATCGCACGCGCCAACTCCAGTCCGTCCATGCGGGGCATCTGCATATCGAGGATCGCCAAATCAAAGGGCTCTCCCCTGGTCGCCGCGTCCTTCAGCAGCGCGAGGGCTTGGTAGCCGTCCGCAGCGGTCGCGCTCTGGAGGCCCCACTGTGACACGTACTCTTCCAGGATGCGCCTGTTCGTGGCATTGTCATCCACTATGCACAGTCGACGCCCCGCGAGAGACCCTCTCGGCATGGGTGTCGCATGAGCCTGTGCCGGTTGCTTCGTCAACCAAACCGTAAACCGGAAGGTGCTGCCGTGACCGGGCACACTCTCGATGCCGATCTGCCCACCCATCTGTTCCACGAGCTGTTTGCAAATGGCGAGGCCCAGGCCGGTGCCGCCGAATTTCCGCGTGGTCGAGGCATCTGCCTGGGAAAAGGGCTTGAACAAAAGCGCCTGGGCCTCGGGGGCAATGCCGATCCCAGTATCGGTCACGGCAAATTCGATCAGGGCGCGCTCGGCAATCTCCTCGCCTCGAGTCACATGAATCATCACCTCGCCCTGCTGGGTAAACTTGAGTGCATTGCCGGTGAGATTGACGAGGACTTGACGCAAGCGCCCAGGGTCGCCCCGTAACGCCGTGGGCACTTCAGCATGCAAGAGACAACCCATTTCCAGGCCCTTGCGCTGCGCCGGCTCGGCAAAGAGGTCCAAGACCTCTTCGACCATCGTCCGAAGGTCAAAATCGATCGTTTCGAACGTCAACTGGCCGGCCTCGATCTTCGAGAAGTCCAGGATGTCATTGATGATGTTAAGCAGGACTTCACTGGATCGACGCACGGTCTCGGCGTAGTCGCGCTGCTCAGGCGTCATGGCGGTATCGAGCAAGAGTCCGGTCATCCCGATGATGCCGTTCATGGGGGTCCGAATTTCATGGCTCATCACGGCGAGGAAGGCGGACTTGGTTTGCGTGGCGGCCTGCGCTTCGGCCACCGCACCGCCGAGGTTATGGTTTTTCTGCTCAAGTTCCTGCGCATAGGTGGTCACTTTGGCCTCGCTCTCCCGCAGCGAGGCTTCGGCTGCCCTGGCGAGCATACTCTCCTGCTGCGCGTGCCGATGTTCTCTCCGCACGCGTCTCACGGTCCATAGCAAGAGTCCAAACGTGGGAACCACGATGGCGCCGCCCGCCAGACCAACCTTCCAAAGCATGTCTCGAATCGGCGCCAGCACGTCGCGCCGATCCATGCGCATCAGTACCGTCCAATGCAACCCCTCAAAATCGCCATGGCCTTGGGTCTTGGCATAGCCGCTGATGACCGGCACATGGCGACTCCTGTGCTCCTCTTCGACGTAACTGGAGGAGGACCGTTCGCTCAACAGGGCCGACGGGAGGCCGAGTTGTTTCAGATTGACGTGGCTCTTATGTTGGAGGTCCGAACCAATGAAGGCCACCCCCTGCTGAGTCAGGAACTGGTACTCCATCTTTCCCAAAAATTCCTCCCGCTGCTCGAACGTCACCAGGGTCCGGGTTAGGACGTTTTCCAGCATCGGAATCCCCACCCGTGTTTTCACGACTCCCAGGAACTCCCCACGCGGTCCGGCGATACGAGCCGTAAAGGCTATGGAGTCCACACCGCCTATCTCTGCGAATGGCTCCACGTCCCGCACATGAACTTTTTGCCCGTTCTGCACGGCCTGAAACCAGGGTGCAGCGCTGTAGTCCCGGCCC
>Ga0134123_10003357_pt1 | contig 10428 bp, 9 predicted proteins | sample KB303_FD_96460 | JGI IMG/M metagenome (GOLD analysis project Ga0134123, IMG submission 96460) | Terrestrial soil microbial communities without Nitrogen fertilizer from Kellogg Biological Station, Michigan, USA - KB3-0-3 | ecosystem: Environmental > Terrestrial > Soil > Unclassified ...
CGTAGGCCTCGGCGATGAGCTGCATGTCGCCGTACTCGATCCCGTTGTGCACCATCTTCACGTAGTGCCCCGCGCCGTCGGGACCGCAATACGTCACGCACGGCCCCGAGTCGCTCTTCGCGGCGATCGCCTCGAAAATCTCGCGGATCGCTTCCCACGACTCGCGCGTGCCGCCCGGCATCAGCGACGGACCGTAGCGCGCGCCGTCCTCGCCGCCCGACACACCCGAGCCGACGAAGTGCATGCCCGTTTCGGACACGCGCGCCGTCCTCGCCTGCGTGTCCTTGAACCAGGAGTTGCCGCCGTCGATGACGACGTCGCCCTCCTCGAGCAGCGGCAGGAGCTTGTCGAGCATCTGATCGACCGGCGCGCCGGCCTTGATCATCATCATGATCCGGCGCGGACGCTCGAGCGCGCGCACGAAGTCCGGCAGCTCCACCGTGCCGATGAACTTCTTCCCCGCGTTTTCGGCCATGAACTGCTTCACGCGCTCCGGCTCGCGGTTCCACACCGCGACGGTGTAGCCGTGCTCCTCGACGTTGAGCGCGAGGTTCGCGCCCATCACGGCGAGCCCGATCATGCCGAACTGCGCCTGACTCACGCCTTCACCTTCGTCACCGCCGAGGTCACGGTATCGAGCAGCACCTGCAGCCCGCGGTCGGGATCGCCGAGATTCACGCTGACGGCGCGGCGGCTCCGGCTGGCGAGCGACTGGTAGTCGCCGATGGCCTGCGCGCGCGCGAGCGCGCCGAACGTGAACGGCTCGTCCGGAATCGGGACGTCGCGATTCGAGCCGCCGGTGAGCTGCAGGAACACGCCGTTGTCCCCGCCGCCCTTGTGCAGCTGCCCGGTGGAGTGCAGGAAGCGCGGGCCGTAGCCGGTCGTCGTCGCGACGCGCAGCTCGCGCGCGATCGTCTCGCGGATGCGCGCGATCAGCGCATCGCGCTGCGGCGTCTCAACGAAGTACTCCGTCAGCGCGACGTAGTCGCCCGGCTTCACCTTCGCGAGAAGGGCGCCGATGGCGTCGCGATCGTCGGGCGGCACCTGCGAGCCGCCGGCGGTCATGCTGCCCGTCGACTTGAACTCCTCGAGCAGGCGCTTCGTGTTGTCCTTCGACTCCTGCACGTTCGGCTGATCGAAGGCGTCGACGCCGAGGAGCGCGCCGGCGACGGCGGTGGCAAACTCCCAGACGAAAAAGACCTCGCCGAGGTCGAGCGGGTCTTCGAGCACGTAGTTGACGACGGGATGGCCGGCGGCGGTGAGCTCGCGCAGGCGAGCGGTGTCGTCGGAGCCTCGCAGTTGCACGGAGACGAACAGGCGATCGCTCGCGTAGGCATCCGCCGGCAGCGGCGGCTCGCCCGCGATCGGGACGATGCCTTTTCCTTCCTTGCCGGTGCTCTCGGCGACGAGCTGCTCGACCCAGAGGCCGAGCGTGTCGAGCGGGCGCGGCGTGATCAGCGTCAGCTTGTCGCGGCCCTGCAGCGCCGACGCGCCGATCGCGCATCCGAGGAGCGCCGCGGGGTTCTTGCGGACCTGCGGCGTGATCGAGACGTGCGCCGCGTGGATCGCACGATCGAGCAGCGCCGCGACGTCGTATCCGGCGACCGCCGCGGGGGCCAGGCCGAAGAACGAGAGCGCGGAGTAGCGCCCGCCGATGTCCGCCGGGTTGATGAAGATTTTGCGGAAGCCGTCGCGCTCCGCGTCGCGCTTCAGCTGCGTGTCGGGATCGGTGACGGCGAAGAAGTTCTGGCCCGCGCGATCGCCTTTCACGGCGCGCACGCGGCCGTAGAAGTAGCGGTGGAACATCATCGGCTCGGTCGTGGAGCCCGACTTCGAGGCGACCATGAACAGCGTGCGCGCGACGTCGAGGCGCGACTCGAGCATCTCGACGGCCTCGGGGACGGTGGAGTCGAGCACCAGCAGCTCCGGCCAGCCCTCCTGTTTCCCGAACACGCGCCGCGTGACCTCGGAACAGAGGCTCGAGCCGCCCATGCCGAGGACGACCACGTGCGCGAAGTCGTCCTTCACCGACTGCGCGAATGAGGTGATCTCGGAGAGCTTCTGCTGCATCAGCTCGGGGACCGTGAGCCAGCCGAGCGCGTTGGCGATGATCTTTTTGTGCTCGTCGTCCGACTTCCAGAGCGCCGCGTCCTTCGACCAGATGCGCGAGACGAACTTCTCTTTTTCCGCGCGCTGGATCGCGTCGTCGGCATGGACGCCGTGCAGCGTGATGCGTTCGGGAAGGCCGCGGATGACGGCGGAGCGGCGCGCGTCGATCGTGGCCATCAGCTGCACGAACGACTCGTCGAACGACTTCACGCCGTCGACAGTGAGCTTCGCGGTGATGGCCGCGAGCTTGTCCTCGCCGAACTCCTCCAGCACGCGCTTCGCCTCGTCGATGTCCTGTTCGAGGGTCATGATCACGCGGCCGTGGTCTTTGAACGCCTCGTACGTCGCAGGCGGGACCGTGTTGACGGTGTCGGGGCCGATGAGCGACTCGACGTACAGCACGTCGCTGTATTTCGGATTCTTCGTGCCGGTCGACGCCCACAGCGGCCGCTGCACGCGCGCGCCCTGGTCGCGGAGCTTGAGGAAGCGCGGGCTGTTGACGATCTCCTGGAAGAGCCGATACGCCATCTTCGCGTTGGCGATGGCGATTTTCCCCTGCAGATGCTCGGGCGCTTCCTTGTCCGCGAGCGTGTCGATGCGGCTGACGAAGAAGCTGGCGACGGAGTTGATGTCGCCGATCGGCAGTTTCTGTTCGACGCGCCGCTCGAGGCCGCGGAGCCAGGCTTCGATGACGCGCGCGTAGACGTCGTTGGAGAAGATGAGCGTGACGTTGATGTTGATGCCGGCGGCGATCGATTCCTCGATCGCGGGGATGCCTTCCTCGGTCGCCGGGATCTTGATCATCACGTTGTGCCGCCCGAGTCTCGCGAAGAGCCGCTTCGCCTCGGCGACGGTGCCGGCGGTGTCGCGGGCGAGCAGGGGCGAGACTTCGAGGCTCACGAACCCGTCGCCGCCGTGCGTTTTCTCGTGGACGGGACGGAAGATGTCCGCGGCTTTGGAGATGTCCTCGAGCACCAGCTCGTCGTAGATCTCGTCGCGCGTTTTCCCCTGCGAGGCGAGCATGCGCAGCTGGCCGTCGTAGTCGTCGCTCCCGCCGATCGCCTTCTCGAAGATCGTCGGATTCGACGTCATGCCACGCAGATCGTCTTCATCGATCAGCCGCTGCAGCTTCCCGGTCGTGATCAGCTTCCGCTCCATCTGGTCGTACCAGACGCTCTGGCCAGCCTTTGGGAGCTCGGCAAGGGGGTTGTTCATTCGCGCGCCTCCGTGAGCGGTAAGCATATTCGAGTCCTGAGTCGTCGAGTCGTCGAGCCGTCAAGTCGTCGAGGTCGGCTTCTCGTCGACTCGAAGACTCGGCGACTCGGCGACTTCGTCGTCCACCCCCGCCCGGTGAATCGCCTGCAACGCGATGCGCGCAATGAAGAGGCTGACGAGGATCGCTCCGCCGGCGGTGACGATCAGCAGAATCCGGTTGCCGGTGCCGGTGAGGGCGGCGGCGCCGGCGGCTCCGGCCCAGGTGAAGGCAAGCGTGCCGGGGATGATGCCGAAGAACGTGGTCAGGAGGAACGGCATGAGGCGGATGCCGGTGAGGCCGAAGGCGTAGTTCACCCACGTGAAGGGCGGGAAGCCGGAGAGGCGGACGAGCCACATGATCTTCGTCCCCTCGCGCGTGATGGCGCGGTCGAGCGCGCGGAACTTGGCGTTGTTCGCGGTCATCCGCTCGACCCGATGGCGCAGGACCGTGCGGGCGAGGAGAAACGCCAGCGTCGCGCCGAGCGTCGCGCCGATGAGCACGATGATCGACCCGGCGGCGAACCCGAAAATCGCGCCGGCGCCGAGGGTCAGCGCGAGCGCGGGCACCAGCAGCACGCAGCAGACGATGTAGACCAGCACGTACAGGACGTACCCGGCTGCGCCCGCGCCCGCCACCCATTCCTTGAACGACTCGAGCCATTGCGCGACGGGGAGCGTGCGGAGGGCGATCAGGAGGGCGGCGAGCAGTGCGACGGCGACGACCGCCTTCACGATGCGACTACGACTCACTGCATCCGATTATGTCACTTGAACGGGAGCGCTTTCCTTGCTGCTTTGAACATGAGCACGACCGTGCTGATCCCGCCGAGAATCGCGCCGAGGAAGAGGCCGGCCACGCCGCCGGCGGCGACTTTCACGATCCCGCCGCCGCTCTTCTGTTTCGCGTACGCCGGAGCAACCGCCGGCTGCGCTTTCGGCCGATCCTCGGGGCGTTCGGCGTTCGCCCGCGCCTCGGCCTTCGTGTCGTCGCCGGCCATGCTGCCGTGCGTGCGCGCGTACACCTGCGTGAACTCGCCGCCGAAGAAGAGGATCTGCGCCGACCAGTACACCCACACCAGCAGGATCACCAGCGAGCCCGCCGCGCCGAAGCTCGAGCCGATCGCCGCCTTGCCGAGATAGATCGACAACCCGAACTTGCCCAGGACGAACAGGACGGCGGTGAAGACCGCGCCGAGCCAGACATCGCGCCACGTCGGGCGCACGTCGGGGAGGAAGCGAAAGATCGCGGCGAAGAGCAGCGTGACGAGCCCGAACGAGACGATCAGCTGCACGGCCTGCAGCACCGCCTCGCCGCCCGGAAACAGGCGATCGATGTAGTTCCCCATCGCCGAGATCGCCGCGTCGAAGACGAGGCTGACGAGGAGCAGGAACCCGATGCCGCAGACCATCGCCATCGAGAGAAAGCGCTCGCGGAGAAAGCCGGCGATGCCTCTGGCCTTTTTCGCCTGGACGTTCCAGATCGTGTTCAGCGCGTCCTTCAGCTGCATGAACACGCCCGACGCGCCGAGGAAGAGCGTGATGATGCCGACGACCGTCGCCGCGACCCCCGCCTTCGGCTTCGCCGCCGCCTGCACCATCTCGTCGACGATCTTCGCCGTACGCCCGCCGAGGAGCCCGCTCAGCTGACGCGCGATCTCATCGCGCGCCGCCTCCTGCCCGAACACCATCCCCGCAATCGCGATCGCGATCAGCAGCAGCGGCGCGATCGAGAAGACCGTGTAGTACGCCAGCGCCGCCCCCAGCCGCGGCGCCTTGTCCTCGCCGAATTCTTTATATGTTTGTTGGAACAGCTTCACGTACTTGCGCACGTGTCGCTACGGAGCAACGGGCGTTCCACGAAGGCGCACAGGTAAAAGGTGAAAGGGAAAAGGTAAAAGTGAGCGCGCTTTACGGCGGAGCCACTTTCACCTTTTCCCTTTCACCTTTTACCCTTCATCCAATCCACACATCGAACAAGCGACGAGCGCATCTCGTCCGCAGGCAGATGAATCGGTCGCCCATGCCCGGGCAACACCCACTCGAACGTGTAATCGAGCAGACGGGACATCGAGGCGATCTGCTCCGTCCACGAATACCAGCACGCGCTGCGGAAGGCGTAGAGATGGCCGCGGGACTCGCTCCAGGCGAGGTGGTCGCCGGTAAAGAGGAAGCGGTTGTCGTAGAGGAAGACGGCGTGGCCGCGGGTGTGGCCGGGGGTCGGGATCATGAGCAGGCGGTCTTCGAGCTCGACCGGCTCGCTGCCGGACGGCTGCAGCTCGATCATCGAAGTCCCGGCGCGGACGTCGTCGCGATGCAGCACGCGCTCGCAGCCGAAGCGCTCATGGAACTTGCGGTGATCGGCGACGTCGTCCTGGTGCGTGAGCAGCATCCGCCGCACCCCGCCCATCGCCGCGATGTTCTTCACCAGCGGGCCGGCGAAGCGCGGCGAGTCGATGAGCACGTTTCCGCCGTCGCGGCGGATCAGATAGCTGAACGCACCGAACGAGCTTTCGCTCGTGAAGCCGCAGCGGTAGACATCTTGCGCGATCCGCTCCGGATACACCGCGAGCGCCGCGCGCATGTCGTGCTTCGCGACCGAGCCGATCGACGACGTCGGACAGGCGATCAGCGCCTTCTGCGCGGCGAGCAGCTCGGCGTCATTCGCCGGCTGGTGGTGCACCGCCGACTGATCGCCGGCGTCGTGAAACACCGCGGGCGCGATCTGCCGGCAGGCATCGCAGTCGATGCACGTCGAGTCGACGTAGAAGTCGCCCGGAACGTTGCCGGCGATGCGCAGCGCGAGGTCGGCCATGGCTAATGCAGGAGCGCTTCGATGTCTCGCAACAGCACCTTCCTTGCCGTCTGTTCCGACGACATCCAGCGGATCGTGCCGAAAATCGGCCGCTCCGGCGCCCAGGGGCGGTCGTGCTTACCGAAACACCAGAGGATGCCGGCGTGCGTGTTCGGGTCGCGGCCGTCGAGCGCGTGAACGTCGTGCAACCGGACCATCGTGCGGTGCGCCTCCTCCGGCGTCGCGCTCCACTCGATGATCTTCTTTCCCCACAGCATGCGCAGATAGCCGTGCATCGTACCGGTCACGAGCAACTGGCGCTGTGCGAGGTTCCACACCTCGTCGTGCGTCGCGGCGCGCTCGAGCTCGTCGTACGTGTAGACCGGCTTGCGGCGGTCGCTGCGATGCTCGTCGAGGGTCTTCCGCGCCCACGCCGGCAGCGCGTCGAGCGAGTCGTAGCGGGGGTTGTAGTGGCAGAGGTTGAACGAGAGCTCGCGGCGGATGATGGCCTGCTCGAGAAACGCCTCGACGTCTTCCTCCGGCGCGCCGCTCCGCAGCACCGCCGCGACCAGCTCGTGGATCCCCAGCTCGCCCGTATGCAGCGCGACCGAGAAACCGCTGGTGTGCTTCGGCGTGCGATTGTGCAGCCTCGCGTAGCCGTCGAGAAACGCCAGATCGACGCGAGCCGTCGGCATGCCGATCCAAAATTGCTCGAACAGCCGGAACGCGCGATCGCGGAAGAAGCGCGCCGAGTACTGCTCCTTCTCCATCGCGCGCATCGGGAGGATGCCGTTGCCGTCGAAGAGATGCGTCGCGTAATCGGGCGTCGGCAGCGTCGGGAACTCGTCGACGACGACGTAGCGGGCGCGCGCGAGCTGCGCGTGCGTCGGCTCGCCGTCCGTCACGATCACGTTCTTCCCGAGCGTGCGCGCGAAGTCGAGCGCGAGGTTGTTGCGCGTTCGCCGCGCGGCGCGCGCGTGATACAGCACCATGCCACCGCGCGCGTTCCCCTCGCGCACCTGGGTCACGCGCAACGCGTACGGATCGCCGCTCGCGCGAAGGCGGCTCAGCGGGAGAAGGCGATGAGTGGGCATGGGGCGAACACAACCGCCGCGCTGTGCATGAGCTTCCTCTGACGGCAAAAATCTTCGTCGCTGAACGAATTCGAAATACGGGACATGCGAGTCTCGGGTGGTCGGGCGATCTCAATGGCGACCTGAATGACTTCGCGATGATCTTCATGGACTGGTGTCCAACGCAGTGACGTGCAAGACCATTGCGGCGAGTCGTCTCTACACGAAACTCAGTGCCATGCCGGACAGCGCGGCTTCGACGGGTTCGCCAGCGACGGCTCGCCGCGCTGGACGAAAGCGACTGATCATGCCTGTCAAAACTCGAGATCCAGCCGCACGCCGTAGTCTGACGCCGCATCTCCGCGCAGCGACAGCAGTAAGGCGGGGCAGGAGAATTGCGCGCCGTCTCGCGCTCCCGTTACGCGACGGAATCGAAGCGCGTCCTCACGGCTGAGATGACCTACCTGAAGCCCATCTACGTCGACTCTGACAGCGTTCCGATCGTATGGGTTGCTTCCTTCGAGCGTGAGGACTGCTATTGCCGCGAGCTGGCGCATGTGATCGGTCGCAGACCCGCAAAGAGAGTAAAGGTTGTCTTCGTAGAATGACTCGCCGACGACCTTGATGGGGAACTTACCGTTTCCAATGAATGGCATCCGTGGCTTCCGCAGTGAGGTTCAGCCGCCCAACGGCCTTGCGGTTCACCCGCGCGGACCGCGCGCGATAAGTCTAAACCTTGCGAGGAATGAAAGCAGCGGTTCGCGTCGGGTGCAACCGGCCAGTTGGGTGTCGGCCATGAAGCGATCAACCGGTTCGAAGTCTCCTTCGAAGAATGCGAACCGTGGTGAGTGCAGCCAAAGCGCACGGCACGGCAAACAGCGACCAGAACGCGACTGCAACGAGGTCCCAACCACCCTGCAGATCATTGTGCTCGGCGGGCCAGAGCACAGAAGGCAGATAGAACCATACAAGACTCATCGCGAACGCGCCGGCGATGGCAAGCAGAATAGCGATCGGCAAACGTCGGTGCGTACCGCTCGCGGCGCCGACGATCAGCGCGATGAGAACGATGGGAAGGATGCCGCCGGTCAAACTGTCAAACATTCGACGCCCAACCTCTTCACCCTATCGGAACAGCTGCCTCGCCTGGGACTTCCAGTAAGCGGTAGATGATGGCCTTCAAGGACACGTTGCCTCTTCGTCTAACTGGTCGCCAAGCTGTCTAGGCTGCAACAGCCCATCAGTCCTCGACGCAGCCTATCAGGACCTCGCGCACCTCGTCTCCCCGCCATCGGGCGTTCTACGATCCCTTTTCGTCCGGCGGAATGACCGGACCCGGCCCGCGATTCTACGTTCCGCTTATGTTCGACAACCTGCAGGACAAGATGGACCGGGTCTTCAAGACCCTGCGTGGCGAGGCGGCGCTCAATGAGTGGCACATCGACAACGCGCTCAAAGAGATCCGCGTCGCGCTGCTCGAGGCCGACGTTCACTTCAAAGTGGTGAAGGAGTTCACCAACCGCGTTCGCGAGAAGGCGGTCGGCCAGGAAGTCCTCACCGCGTTCTCTCCCGCGCAGCAGGTGACGAAGATCGTCCGCGACGAGCTGCAGGCGCTCCTCGGCGGGAACGAGGTCGGCCTCGCGCTCGTCGGCAGCCCCGCCGTGATCATGATGGTCGGCCTGCAGGGCTCGGGCAAGACGACGACGTCCGGCAAGCTCGCGCTGCACGTGAAGAGCCGCGGGCGGCGTCCGCTGCTCGTGCCGTGCGACGTCTACCGCCCCGCCGCCATCGACCAGCTGCGCATCGTCGCGAACCACGTGAAGGTGCCCTTCTACGAGATCGGGGAGAACCGCGACCCGATCGACATCGCGCGCAGGGCGCTCGCCGAGGCGAAGACACTGCTGTATGACACCGTCATCCTCGACACCGCGGGACGCCTGCACATCGACGACGAGCTGATGCAGGAGCTGCAGACGATCCGCGACGACGCGCGGCCGAGCGAGATCCTGTTCGTCGCCGACGCGATGACGGGCCAGGACGCCGTGAAGTCGGCGAAGGAGTTCGACGAGCGCCTCGGCGTGACCGGCATCGTGCTGACGAAGCTCGACGGCGACGCGCGCGGCGGCGCCGCGCTGTCGGTGAAGTCGGTCGTGAACCGCCCGATCAAGTTCGTCGGCGTGGGCGAGAAGTACGCCGATCTCGACGTCTTCTATCCCGAGCGCATGGCCCAGCGCATCCTCGGCATGGGCGACGTGCTCTCCCTGATCGAGAAGGTCGAGACCGAGATCGACAAGAAGGAGGCCGCGCGCCTCGCCGAGCGCGTGGCGAAGGACAAGTTCACCCTCGAAGACCTCCGCTCGCAGCTCCAGCAGGTCAAGAAGATGGGCCCGCTCTCCCAGCTCGTCGGCATGATCCCCGGCGCCGGCAAGATCAGCGAGGAAGACGTCGACGAGAAGGCCATTCACCGGATGCAGGCCATCCTCGACTCGATGACGAAGAAGGAGCGCGAGTTCCCTCAGCTCATCAACGGCTCCCGCAAGAAACGCATCGCCAAAGGCTCCGGCACCAGCGTCCAGGAGATCAACCGCCTGCTGAAGCAGTACCTGCAGATGAAGAAGATGATGAAGACGTTCTCGAAGGGGATGGGGGCGCGGAGATTCGGTAAGATGATGAAGGGCCTGCCTCCGGAATTCATGCAGTAGTTTTAGGAGTGCGGCGGCACAGCCGCCGCTCTGAAAGCGGTGGCTGCGCCACCGCACTCCTAAAGGAATTCTCCCGCAGAGGTTGCGGTTCCCACCGCCGCTCGGATACCATTCCGCGCCTATTTAACCATTGGTTTAACAGGGAGTTACTCAAGCATGCTGAAAATTCGTTTGCGCCGTGGCGGGGCCACTCATGCGCCGTTCTACCGCGTCGTGGTGTCGGACTCGCTGAAGACGCCGTCCGCGGCGACGGTGGAGCAGATCGGGCATTACGACCCGAAGAAGAACCCCGCCGACGTGAAGATCGACCGCGCGCGCGTCGATTACTGGGTCAGCAAGGGCGCGCAGCTCTCGCCGACCGTGAAGTCGCTGCTCAAGAAGTACAAGTGAGAGAGCTGGTCGAGTTCGTCGCGAAGTCCCTCGTCGACAACCCCGACGAGGTGAGAACGCACACCCACGAGCGGAGCGATCAGACGATCATCGAGCTCGAAGTGGCGGA
>Ga0134123_10003358_pt1 | contig 10428 bp, 9 predicted proteins | sample KB303_FD_96460 | JGI IMG/M metagenome (GOLD analysis project Ga0134123, IMG submission 96460) | Terrestrial soil microbial communities without Nitrogen fertilizer from Kellogg Biological Station, Michigan, USA - KB3-0-3 | ecosystem: Environmental > Terrestrial > Soil > Unclassified ...
GGCGTCGAGCAGATGAAGTTCTACGAAGTCGCGCCGCAGCTCTCGATGACGCAGCACGCGATCACCATCCGGCCGATCTGCTTCTCGACCAAGACCTTCAACAAGCTCGACAAGAACATGCAGCAGGCGATCCTGAAGGCGGGCAAGGAAGCCGGCGCCTACGGCCGCAAGCTCGAGTCGAGCGAGGACGAGCAGAAGCTGATCGCGCTGGAGAAGGCCGGCAAGCTGACGCGCGTCAAGTTCACCGACCGCGCGCAGATGAAGAAGCTGGCCGATCCGGTGATGGCGGCCTACGCCAAGGAAATCGGCGCCGACGGGATCTACGCCAAGATCAACGCCATCAAATAACGACGAAAGGCGAGGGACGGCGGCGGCGCGGCCACCGCCGTTTTTTTATGGTTAGAGCTTTTACTGCGTGGTATGCGCGGCTGCTGTCCTGGCTGCTCGCATTCTCGGTCGCGGTGCTGATCATTCCCGTCAGCCTGCAGATCTTCTCGCGCTACACGCAGCTCATCCCGGCCTATATCTGGACCGAGGAAATGGCGCGCTTCCTCTTCATCTGGATGGTGATGATCGGCGCCATGATCGGCGTGCGCGAGGGCTCGCATTTCGAGGTTGACGTCTGGCCGGACCTCGGCGCGAAGGCCACCGCCGCGCTGCAGCTTGCGGCGAGCGCCTTTATTCTCCTCTTCGCCTTCGTGTTCCTCTGGGCGGGCTGGGAATTCACGCGTTTTGCCTGGAACCGCGTCTCCGAGCTCGCCGACCTGCCGCTCTGGATGATTCACGTCGCCTGGCCGGTCACCGGCCTGACCTGGTTCGTTTTCCAAGGCGAGCGCATGTGGGACGCGGCGATGGTCCTCGCCGGCCGCGCGCCGCTCAAGGCGGAGGCGAAGCACCTGGCGGCCGCGGAATGACCGGCGGCCTGCTCTCGCCCGGGACCGCGGCGCTGATCCTGTTCGGCACCTTCTTCCTGCTCCTCGTGCTGCGCGTGCCGGTGGCGTTCGCGCTCGGTCTCGCCTGCCTGCCGGCGATGCTCTTCGAAGAACGGCTCTCGATGCAGAGCCTGGTGCAGGAGACCTTCAACGCCTACAACTCCTTCATCCTGCTCGCGGTGCCGTTTTTCCTCCTGACCGCGAACCTGATGAACATCGGCGGCATCACCGACCGCCTGGTGAAGCTGTCGCGCACCATGGTGGGACACTTCCCGGGCGCGCTGGCGCAGATCAACGTGCTGCTGTCGGTGTTCTTCGCCGGCATCTCGGGTTCCTCCACCGCGGACGCGGCCAGCCAGTCGAAGATCTTCATCGAGGCGCAGGTGAAGGAAGGCTACGGCCTGTCCTTCTCCATCGCCATTACCGCGGTGTCGGCGGTGCTCGCGGTGATCATTCCGCCCTCGATCCTGATGATCGTCTGGGGCGGCGTGATCTCGACTTCCATCGGCGCCATGTACCTCGCGGGCATCCTGCCGGGACTGTTGATCGCCGCGGCGCAGATGGCGACCGTGCACGTCTACTCGAAGATTTACAACTACCCGGTCTATCCGCGCGCCACGCTGAAGGAGTTCTTCGTCTCGGGCTGGGAGTCGCTGCCGGCGCTCTTCACCCCGTTCATCATCGTCGGCGGCATCCTGCTCGGCTGGTTCACCGCCACCGAATCGGCCGCCATCGCGGTGCTCTATGCAGCGGTGCTCTCCTCGTTCTTCTACCGCGAGATGGGCTGGCAGAAGCTCTACCACTCGCTGCTCGAGACCGGCCGGCTCTCGGCCGTCGCGCTGTTCTGCGTGGGTACGGCGTCCGCGTTCGGCTGGCTGCTCGCCTACTACCAGATTCCGAAAGCGCTGCTCGCGAACGTGACGACCTGGGGCATGGGCATCACCGGCGTCGGTTTCTTCATCGCCTTCGTGTTTCTCGTGGTGGGCTGCTTCCTCGACGCCATCCCCGCGATCATCATCGTTGGCACGATCCTGCAGCCCCTCGCCGCGTCGGTCGGCATGCACCCGATCCACTTCGCCATCATCGGTATCGTGTCGCTCGCTTTCGGGCTGGTCACGCCCCCCTACGGCCTGTGCCTGATGATCTCCTGCGCGGTGGCGAAGGTACCGCTCAAGTTCGCGCTCAAGGACACGGCGATCATGCTGGTGCCGATGCTGCTCATGCTTGCGGCGATCATCCTGTTCCCCGAGATTCCGCTCATCCTGCCGAAGCTGATCGCACCCGAACTGCTGAAGTAGCTTCATGAAGCTCGGCTTTTTCACCATGCCGCTTCATCCCGTCGGCCGGGACTGGCGGCAGACGCTCGCCGAGGATCGCGAGGCGGTGCTGCTCGCCGAAGAGCTCGGCTTCGAGGAAGCATTCATCGGCGAGCACGTCACCGACCTCGCCGAGACCATCACCTCCTGCCTGATCTTCATCGCCACCCTGGCGCGCGACACCAGGCGCATCAAGCTCGGCAGCGGCACCGTCAACCTGGCGAACCGCCATCCCGCGGTCACCGCGGCGGAGATTGCGATGGTGGACACGCTGCTCGAAGGGCGCTTCATCCTCGGCGTCGGGCCGGGCGGCCTGCCCTCCGACGCGGAGATGATGGAAACGATGGACGCGGACCGCAGCGCGCTCTTCCTCGAGTCGATCGAGCACATGATCGCGTTGTGGACCGAGAAGCCGCCGTATCGCCGCAAGGGAAAGCGCTGGCAGCTCAGCACCGAGCGCACCTGGACGCCGGACCTCGGCATGGGCGGAATGCTCAAGCCGTTCCAGAAGCCGCATCCGCCGATCGTGGTCACGGCGATCCTGCCGCACTCGAACGGCATCGCGGCGGCTGCGGCGCGCGGCTGGACGCCGATCTCCGCCAACTTCGTCCAGCCCTGGGTGGTGAAGACGCACTGGGCGAAATACGTCGAGGGCTGCGCGCGCGCCGGGCGCGAGGCGCGGGGCGAGGACTGGCGCGTGGCGAAGAGCATTTTCGTCGCCGAGGACGAGGCGACCTTGCGGCGCATGACGCGCGATCCCGGCAACCCGTTCGCGTACTACTTCCGCAACCTGCAGCGCAAGGCGCAGGCGACTCGCGGCAGCGCGCTTTTCAAGCACGAGCCTACCGTACCTGACGCCGCGCTGACGGATGAGTATCTGGTCTCGCAGCTGCTCATTGCCGGCACGGTGAACGAGGTGGTCGACAAGCTGCTCGCCTTCCGCGAGCAGGTCGGGCCGTTCGGCACGCTTCTCTATTGCGGGCACGATTGGGCGGACGCGCGGGCGATGCGCCGCTCGATGGAACTGATGGCCGGGAAAGTCCTGCCCCGGCTATGATGGTCTGAAGGAGGGAGTCATGGATCGTCGCGAACACCTGAAGGGCTTGTTTGGCCTCGCCGCCACGTCCGGGCTGGCGGGTTGCACCATGCCGCAGACGTCTTCATCGACCGATCCGATCCCGCCGCAGGGCATCGGCCACCGGATCAAGCACATCTCGTACAGCGACCAGGGCGGGCGGCCGGACGCGGTGCAGGTGATGGTCAACCGCAAGCATGTCTACGTCGGCCACATGTTCAGCAACGGCATCACGGTGCTCGACGCGAACGACCCGCGCAACCTGAAGCCGGTCACCTACTGGAGCCTCGGGCAGGGCGATTTCACGCGCACCCACCAGCTGCAGACCGCGAACGACCTGCTGCTCGCCTCCAACGGCGCCAACATCGTCGCGATGCAGTCCTACGACGGCCAGCGCGGCTACTTCGAGAACAACCTCGCCGACAGCATCACCAACCGCAAGAAATTCCGCTCCGGGCTTTCGATCCACGACATCTCCAAGCCCGGCGAGCTGCGCGAGATCGCCTTCCTCGAGATCCCGGGCTTCGGCATCAACCGCACCTTCTGGACCGGCGGGCGCTACGCCTACGTCTCCTCGCATTTCGACGGCTTCACCGACCACATCCTGTGCATCGTCGATCTCAACAACATCACCAAGCCCGAGATCGTCTCGCGCTGGTGGCTGCCGGGCATGAACCGCGCCGCGGGCGAGAAGCCGGTCCTCGGGCCGGGCCGGCGCTCGGCGCTGCACCACATGATCGTCTCGGGGAATCGCGGCTACGCTTCCTGGCGCGACGCGGGCCTGACCGTGCACGACGTTACCGACGCGCGCAATCCGAAGCTGCTCTCGCACATCAACTGGTCGCCGCCGTTCCCCGGCGGCACGCATACCGCGGTGCCGCTGCCGGGTCGCAACCTGGCGGTGGTCTGCGACGAGGCGAACGCGGAGAAATGCGCCAAGGGCCTGTTCCATACCTTCGTGCTCGACATGCGCGCGCCGCAGAACCCGGTGCCGATCGCCACGCTGCCGACGCCGCGCGACCGCGATTACTGCGCCGCGCCCGGCACCTTCGGCCCGCACAACCTGCACGAGAACCGGCCGGGCTCGTACCAGAGCGAGGAGATGATCTTCGCCACGTACAACAATGCGGGCGTCCGCATCTTCGACATCAAGGATGCGTTCGCGCCGAAGGAAGTCGCCTACTGGGCGCCGCCCGCGCCGAAGAAGATGATCGATCCGCGGCCGAAGGTGACGCTGGCGGCGAAGACGGCGGACATCTATGTCATGCCCGACGGCCTGATGTACGTCACCGACTGGAACGCAGGCCTGAACGTGCTGCAGTACGAGGGCTGAGAGCGATGCGCGGCGCGGTTTTCCTCGGCAACCGGAACGTCGAGATCCGCAACTTCCCCGACCCGACGCCGGGTCCGGGCGAGGTGGTGATCGAGATGAAAGCCTCGGGCATGTGCGGCTCGGATCTCAAGTTCTACCGCTCGCCGCCGGGCGAAGCCCAGAAGTCGCTCGGCTTCAGCGCCGACGCCGATCCCTTCATCGGCGGGCACGAGCCCTGCGGCGTGGTCGCCGCGCGCGGCCCGGGCGTCTCGGAGAAGGAAGCGCCGATCGGCCAGCGCGTCATGGACCACCACTATGCGGGCTGCGGCGTCTGCAAGCATTGCCGCGTCGGCTGGTCGCAGCTCTGCAAGGCCGGCATCACCGTTTACGGCGTCACCGCGCACGGCGGCCATGCGCAATATCTCAAGGTGCCGGTGCGCACGCTGGTGCCCCTGCCCGACGAGCTTTCGTTCGTCGAGGGCGCGGCGGTTTCCTGCGGCACCGGGACGGCCTATGGCGCGCTGCGACGGATGAACCTCGCCGGCGGCTCGACGCTGGCGGTCTTCGGTCAGGGTCCGGTCGGGATCAGCGCCACGCTGCTCGGCGCGAAGATGGGCGCGCGCGTGATCGCCATCGAGACAAACAAGGACCGCCTGAAGCTGGCGAAGCAGTTCGGCGCCGAGCACGCGCTCACGCCTGACGAGTTCGAGCAGCAGAAGAAGGACCTGACGCGCGGCGAGGGCGTGGACCTCGCCATGGATACCACCGGCGTGTCGGCGGCGCGGATCGCTGCAGTGCGCTGCGCAAAGACCTGGGGAACGGTGTGCTTCGTCGGCGAGGGCGGCGATGTCACGATCAACGTCAGCCCCGACATGCTGCGCAAGCAGCTGACGATCATCGGCTCCTGGACCTTCAGCGCCATGGGGCAGGCGGAATGCGCGCGCTTCGTCGTCGACAACAGGATCGCGCTGGAGAAGATCTTCTCCCACCGCTGGCAGCTCGACCAGGCCGGGGAGGCTTACCGCGTGTTCGACACCCAGTCGACCGGCAAGGGCGTCATCACGTTCTAGCGGAATTCGGGGTCAGGGTAACAATTCCTGAATGGAGCGTCGCCGGAATTGTTACCCTGACCCCGAATTCTAGAGAGCGGTTTCGGAGGTGGCGTCGAAGAAGTGCAGGCGCTGCGGATCGAAGGCGAGGCGGATGCTGTCGTTCATCTTCACCCGCACGTCCGGATCGACGCGCGCCACCATCGGCACGCCGCCGGCGCGGAAGTTGAGCAGGATTTCATTGCCCAGCGGCTCGACCACATCCACCGTGGTGGCAAAGCTGTCCGGGTCCGAGCCATTGGCGATGCGCAGGGCTTCGGGCCGCACGCCGAGCGTCAGGCGCTGGCCGCTGCGGGAGCGAAGCCGCTCCGGGACTCGCAGGCGCAGGCCTTCGGTTTCGGCGACGCCGTCGCTGCCGATCGACACGTCGACGAAGTTCATCGCCGGCGAGCCGATGAAGCTGGCGACGAACTTGTTGGCCGGCTTGCCGTAGAGCTCGAGCGGCTCGCCCACCTGCTGCACGCGCCCATCCTTCATCACCACCACGCGGTCACCGAGCGTCATCGCCTCGACCTGGTCGTGGGTGACGTAGATCGCGGTGGTCTCGAGCCGCTTGTGCAGGCGCTTCAGCTCCACCCGCATCTGGACTCGCAGCTGCGCGTCCAGGTTCGACAGCGGCTCGTCGAACAGGAACACCTGCGGGTGGCGCACGATCGCCCGCCCGACGGCGACTCGCTGGCGCTGGCCGCCGGAAAGCTGCCGCGGCTTGCGCTCGAGCAGCACCTGGATGCCGAGCATGTCCGCCGCCTCGCGCACCCGCTTGTCGATGTCCGCCTTGGCGTAGCCGCGCATCTGCAGGCCGAAGGCCATGTTGTCGAACACGGTCTTGTGCGGGTAGAGGGCGTAGTTCTGGAACACCATGGCGATGTTGCGGTCCATGGGCGGAAGGTCGTTCACCACCTGCTCGCCGATGCGGATCTCGCCCGAGGTGATTTCTTCAAGGCCCGCGACCATCCGCAAGGTGGTCGTTTTTCCACAGCCTGAAGGGCCGACGAGGACCACGAACTCCTTGTCGCGGATCTCGAGATTCACGTCCTTCACCGCGTGAAAGCCGTTCTCGTACTTCTTGTTCAGGTCGCGGATCGTGACGGTGGCCATCTCAACCCTTCACGGAGCCCGTGAGGCCCGTCACGTAGTACTCAACGAAGAAGGAGTACACGATCGCAACGGGCACCGATCCCAGCAGCGCCCCCGCCATCAATTGCCCCCAGAAGAAGATATCGCCGCGGATCAGCTCGGAAACCACGCCGACGGGAACGGTCTTCTGGTCCGCCGAGGACATGAAGATGAGGGCGTAGATGAATTCGTTCCACGACAGGGTGAAGGCGAAGATGCCGGCCGAGAGGATGCCGGGAATCGCCACCGGGAAGATGATGCGCACCATGGCGCCGAAGCGCGTCGCGCCGTCGATGCGCGCGCATTCCTCGAGCTCCTTGGGGATGGTCTTGAAGTAGCCCATCAGCAGCCAGGTGCAGAACGGGATGAGGAAGGTCGGGTAAGTGAGCATCAGCGCCCAGGGCGTGTTGCCGAGCTGCAGGTCGCGCACGATGTCGGCGAGCGGGATGAAAAGCAGCGTCTGCGGCACGAGGTACGTGATGAAGATCGCCGTGCCGAGGAACTCGGAGCCGCGGAACTTGAGGCGCGCCAGCGCGTAGCCGGCGAACATGCCGCAGACGAGCGAGATGCCGGTCGCGACGATGGCGATCGCCATCGTGTTCCACAGCCAGGTCGGGAAGGCCGTGGTCTTCATCAGGCCGATGACGTGCTCCATCGTCGGCTGCAGCGTCCAGAGCGGCGCGGCGTTGGGCTGGCGCCAGGTGGCGTAGAGCTCGGAGTCGGGGCGGAACGCGGTCACCGCCATCCAGTAGAAAGGGAACAGCGTGAAGACGATGAACGCCGCCATCGGCAGGTAGAAGTACAGCCACTTCTTCCACTTGCGCTCGATGAGCACTCAGCCGTTCTCCATGCGCTTCAGGTAGCGCAGCTGCACCCAGACCACCGCGAACAGCACCGGGAACATGAAGAGCGACAGCGCCGCGCCCTCGCCGAGCAGGCCCGAGCCGACGCCGATCTGGTAGGCGTAGGTAGCGATGAGGTGCGTCGAGTTCGCCGGCCCGCCGCCGGTGAGGACGTAGATGAGCTGGAAGTCGGAGAAGGTCTGGATCACCGAGAACACCACCACCACCAGCGTCACCGGCAGGAGCAGCGGCCAGGTGACGTGCCAGAAGCGGTGCCAGGCGTTCGCCCCGTCGAGCGCCGCCGCCTCGTGCAGGTCGGGGCTGATGGTCTGCAGGCCGGCGAGCAGCGTGATGGCGAAGAACGGCATGCCGCGCCAGGTGTTCACCAGCACCGAGCACCACATCGCCCAATCGCCGCTGGAGAGGAACGGCAGCCGGTCGGTGATCATGCCGCCGTGGTAGAGCGCCCAGTTCATGACGCTGAAGGTCGGGTCGAACATCCAGCGCCAGGCGAACGCCGAGAGCACGGTCGGGATGATGAACGGCAGCAGCATCGAGGCGCGCACGATCCGCTTGAAGCGGAAATGCCGGTTGAGCAAGAGCGCGAGCCACATGCCGAGCGCGAGCTTGAACACGGTGGCCCAGAACGTATAGAAGACCGTGTTCTTGAAGGCCTGCTGGAAGATCGTGTCGTTGATCGCCTTCGCGAAGTTGGCGAGCCCGACGAAATGGCCGGGCTCGCCGACCCGGATGCTGGTGAGCGAGTACCACAGCGCCATGACGAAGGGGTAGGCGATGAACAGCAGCAGGATCGCCACCCCCGGCGCGAGCAGCGCCGACGCGAGGACTTTCTCGCTCTCCAGCAGCCGCGTCAGGCGCGAGACGCGGGCGCGTTCGGCGCTCAGGTCCGTGCGCTCAGGTGTAGATCTTGCCGAGCTCGCCGGCGGCCCACTTCACCGATTCCTCCGGGCTCATCTTGCCGCTGCAGGCCTGCGCGTACATCACCGTGACGATGAACTTGTTCCAGGCCTCGGCGGCCTTCCCGTTCGGCTCGCCGGCATGGCCCATCAGGCGCGACTGGCCGGCCGCCGCGACCTTGAACGGCGCCATCACTGGGCCGCTCTCCTTCCACATCGGATGCTTCTCCCAGGAGCGCGTGGTGCCGACCGCATAGCCCTTCTGCACCACCAGCCACTTCTCCAGGTTCTCCTTGCGGTGCGCCCAGCGCAGGAATTCGATCGCGCCCTTCTGGTTCTTCGAGTACTTCATTACCATGTGGTTGTGCGCGGTGTGGTAGTTGTGCGAGCCGTTCGGCCCGGCGGGCAGAGGCGCGTGCAGGATGTCGGTGTGCAAGGGCGCGCCCTTCTCGGTCTTGAATTTGTCCGCGCCGTTGAGGGCCGCGACATAGATCGAGGCGCCGTTCAGCGTCGCGCTGATGTCGCCGGAGAGGAACGAGCGGTTGTTGTTCGAGTCGTCCCAGGCGAGGCCGCCCTCGTCGCACGCGTCCTTCCAGAACTGGACCATGAACTTCACCGACTCGATCGTCGCCTTCGAGTTGAGCGTCACCTTGCCTTTGGCGTCGACCTCCTGGCCGCCGAAGGACCAGAGCAGCGGATAGGTGAAGGTCGGCGCGTCGCCGAAGGTGTTGCCGAGCGTCTGGCCGATCGGCCGCTTCGCCGCCTTCAGCTTCTTGCCGACGGTGTGGTACTCCTGCCAGGTCTTGGGGAAGGTCTTGGCGCCGACTTCGTCGAACCAGGACTTGCGGTAGGCGATGAGCGCCGGCACCAGCGACCAGGGCATCGACACCCACTTGCCGCCGACCTTGTTCAGCCTCACCGCGGGCGCGTAGATGCCGCCCTGCGCTTTGCTCACTTCCTCGGCGAGGGCGCTGACGTCGACGCCGGCGGAGGCGTACAAGTGCGGGTAGTTGTTGAGCAGCAGGATGATGTCGGGACCGCTGCCCGACTGGATCGACGCAGTGGCCCGCGCCGGCAGGTCGTTGGCGTTGATCGTCTCGACGTTGAGCTTGAGGCCGAGCGCTTTCTGAACCTCGGGCGCGAACACCTCGCGCAGCACCTTGTCGGCGGCCGGGACGAAGTCGTTCCAGCGCAGGATATGCACGGTGTTGGCTTGCGCGAATACCGGAGCCTGACGTGCGACCAGGATCCCGGCGATACCGGCTTTTAGCAGATCACGTCTTTTCATTGACGCCTCCTCCTAGAGGTGAAGCGGAACTGTACACCGTCGCCGCCGCGGCTAGTAGCCCAATACGCGGGGCAGCCAGAGCGACAGGCCCGGAAAATAGGTGACGATCAGCAATGCCGTGCACATGGCGCCGTAGAAAGGCCATAGCTCGCGCGACACCTCCTCCATCGTCACCTTGCCGATGGCGCAGCCGACGAACAGGGTCGGGCCCACCGGCGGGGTGATCAGGCCGATGCCCAGGTTGAGCAGCATGATCATGCCGAAGTGCACCGGGTCGACGCCCATCGCCTTCATCACCGGCAGCAGGATCGGCGTGCAGATCAGGATCATCGGCGCCATGTCCATGAACGTGCCGAGCGCGAGCAGCAGGACGTTGACCAGCATCAGCATGACGTACTTGTTCTCCGTCATGTGGAGGAACAGCTGCGTCGCCTTGGCGGGCAGCTGCATGATCGCCATCAGGTAGCCGAAGCCGGCGGCGAAGCCGATCACCATCATCACCATCGCCACCGTCTTGGTGA
>Ga0134123_10003360_pt1 | contig 10422 bp, 9 predicted proteins | sample KB303_FD_96460 | JGI IMG/M metagenome (GOLD analysis project Ga0134123, IMG submission 96460) | Terrestrial soil microbial communities without Nitrogen fertilizer from Kellogg Biological Station, Michigan, USA - KB3-0-3 | ecosystem: Environmental > Terrestrial > Soil > Unclassified ...
GGGGAGTATATCGAGAAGCATGGCTTTGAGACCCGCGTTACGGTACTCGGTCATCTGCAACGTGGCGGTTCGCCTACGCCTTATGACCGCTGGCTGGCAACTCTGTACGGCGCGGCGGCTGTCCGATTGGCGGCACAGGGAAAGTTTGATCGCATGGTTGCATTGAGTGCGGGCTGCATCACAGATATATCATTGGCAGAAGCCATCGCCGTTCCCAAGCGTGTGGATGTGAACGACAAAGCCATCCTGACCGCGCGTGGCATGGGGATTTCATTTGGCGATGAATGAGTTAGACCATTCCTGAATTCCCAAAATTTGGGGCGGGTGTCCGAAGCGCGGGAGGAGTTAAAACCACAATGCCGCCCTTTCGGACGGCACTGGTGGGGCGCTGCGGCTTCCTGTATTACTTGAGGAGGGATGCCACAGCGCCGGGTTTGATACTACTATCCATAAGAGACATCACCTCCTCCTTTCATTAGGATGGCGGTTCAATTTGTTTGCCCCCGAATAATGTCAGGAGTATGTCATATTTCAATTTGAATGTCAATAGCCATAAAATACTTCTTATCAAATTGTAATTTCGATTTTTCCCCGGATTTGCGATTTTTTGATACTTTTTGAGAGTCCCAGCGAGCCCACTGCGGCTATCCTTGAGGAAATTTCTCGTGGAGCTTAGTATGAAGACCAATCCAAATCGATTCTGGTTTCTCGTTATCTTCCTTGGCTGGGCGTTCGATTTCCTTTTTTGGAAAAAGCCCGCCGGCATCAGCTTTTTTATTTACGCAATATTGTGCCTCGCAACCGGATATTATCTGCTTAATACGGACGGGCTGCGCCTCGCGCGTCGTGCAGGCCTGCTTCTGCTCCCAATCGCCTTTTTCTCCGTAATGACCTTTATTCGCCAGGAACCGTTGACGGTATTCCTTTCTGCCGCGATGACCATCTTTCTGATGGGAGTCTTTGCCCTGACATATCTCAGCGGCGAATGGACGCGGTACGGTCTCGTCGATTATTTCTTCCGATACCTCACGCTTTTAGGGAGCATGCTCGTACGTCCGCTGGGATTCGCGGCCGAGGTTCGACGTGAACGGCCAGCCACGAGTGAGAAGCGCGGTTCTCACCTTTGGTCCTATCTCCGTGGGGTGGTCATTGCCCTGCCGATCATCGCCATATTTGCGTCCCTGCTGTCATCGGCTGACCCTATCTTTGCAGATCGCTTTAAAGCGTTCATCGATCTGTTCAATCTGGATAACCTGCCCGAATATATTTTTCGGCTTGTCTATATTCTGCTTTTTGCCTATGCCTTTGCTGGAACCTTCCTGCACGCAGCGCAACGATCAAACGAGCAGGTGGATGAGAAACCACGTTTCTCGCCATTTCTGGGTTTTACCGAATCTGAGATTGTGTTGGGCAGCGTGGTAATTCTATTTGCGGCGTTTGTGGCGATCCAATTCCAATATTTCTTTGGCGGGCAATCGAATATTCATATTGAGGGGTACACGTATTCTGAATACGCCCGCAAAGGATTCGGTGAACTCGTGACGGTTGCTTTTTTTAGTTTACTCATGCTCCTGGGGTTGGGTTCCATTACCCGTCGTGAAACTGATGCGCAGAAGCGTTTATTTTCCACTTTGGGTGTCGTACTCGTTGGGCTTGTCATTGTGATGCTCGTCTCTGCGTTTCAGAGACTCGTCTTGTATGAGACGGCATATGGATTTTCCCGGCTGCGTACCTATACCCACGTTTTTATGATCTGGCTTGCCTTATTGCTGATCACGGTGGTCGTACTGGAGATCATGCGTCGAGAACGCATGGCAGGCTTTGCCATGATATTGGCTTCGCTGGGGTTTGTCATCTCCCTTAATCTGTTAAACGTGGATGGTTTCATCGTCAAACAAAATATTCAACGTGAATTGCGCGGTGCTGCGAACAAATCCTTGACGCAGGGCGGGCGCGTGGAATTGGACTCTCAATACTTCCTCGATCTATCAGACGATGCCATACCTGATCTGGCAAGCGCATTCAGGAACAAATCGCTCCCCGTGAGTGTGCGTGAAAAAGTAGGTGCGGCACTGTTTTGCAAACGCTATGCCCGCGAACAGGATAAACGTCGATTGCCATGGCAGTCCTTCCATTTGTCACGGTTCAACGCCGATCATATTTTCTCCGGGATCAAAAAAGAATTGAATGTTTATGAAGTAGTGGATACCAACTGGCCCGTGAAGATCAATACCCCATCTGGATTGGAATTTTCCTGTTATCAATATTACTATGATTAGGGAAATTGGAACGCCGGGCTTCTACAGCCCGGCGTTCTTGTTATTGTTTTGGTTTTAATCTGGCGGTGATATCACGCAATTGCACAAAGGAGATCGGCTTGATTAGTACAAAATCCGCCTGCTCCTGATACATATCGCCCATCCGGGCATCCGCTGTCGTGATAATGATGGTCGTTTTTTCGAACCGACCATCCTGCTTAATGCGGTTCAACAAATCTGCGCCGGAGACGTGCGGCAGGTGCATATCCAGCAAAATAATAAAAGGTGCGGTTCCCGTTTTCAGCCGGTCCTCTGCGAGTTTTCCATCGGCGATATGTTCCACCTCGTAACCGACGCCGCGTAATGCCTCGGCAAAGATGTCTGCCAGGTCTTCGTCATCTTCAATGATCAGGGCCCGTTCGCTCATACAACCTCCTACTTTTGTTGTTAAGGAATTACCAGCGGCAGTGAAATCATGAATTTCGTGCCGACTGCCAGAGTGCTTTCCACCTTGATGTCGCCACTCATCAGGGTAACCAACTGTTTGACAATGGCTAGTCCCAGACCAAACCCGCCGTGGACCCGCGTCGTTGCGCCTTCCACCTGCCGGAATGTGTCGAAAATATAAGGGAGATCTGGCCCCGGAATCCCCTGACCTGTGTCCTCGACCTCAATGCCCCATTTGGCATCATCTGTGCGCAATAGGCGTACACATACTTCGCCCTGGTCAGTGAATTTGATGGAATTCGTTACCAGGTTAACCAGGATCTGCTGTAGCCGTGCAGAATCGCCGTTCAAAATTTCAGGGAGGTCATCGTCGATTTCGCTGGTCAGCCTCAGACGTTTGTCTGAAGCGGTCTTGTCCATTAATCCATGCAGGGAATCAAGAAGTTCGGCTGGTTTCAGCGGGGCGATTTGGATGGTCAGTTTGCCGGCTTCCATTTGCGCCTGGTCAAGCAGATCATTGATCAACCCAAGCAGGCGCTGGGTATTCTTCATAATGCGGTCGGACATGTTCACTTGCTTGTCGTTCATTGGTCCATACACGGCTTCCTTGAACATTTCAGCATAACCTAGAATTGCGTTGAGCGGCGTCCGCAGTTCGTGCGAGACGATAGCCACAAATGTACTCTTGAGTTTTTCAACCTCGGCTTCGCGGGTGAAATCGCGGAAGACGGTCACGGTACCAATATTGTGGTTATCTTCGCGATTATCGTAGACCTGCGCGGCACTGACCGAGATGGTTTTTTCCCCCCAGATAATGCGAAAGCCCATGGGTTGCGTATCATGTTCGATCATGGAGTTCAGCAAGCCCCGGCTTTTCGGGTCGAGTTTGGGGTGCTCGATCAGTTCGCGGAAATTCTTGTTGATAATAAGTTCAAGAGGTAAATCCAGGATGCTCTTGACAGCAGGGTTGGCCAGCGTGGCAGTCCATTCTTTATCGAATACGATCACACCGTCCGCAATCGAATTGAGAATGGCCTGGTTTCGTCCTGCCTCGATGCGTTCACGGTCGAGCGATGCAGAAAGAGCCTGGGTGCGGTCAATGACCTCCTGGTCAAGATTCGCATTGATGGCGCGCAAGTCCTTGAGGGCAATTTCCAAACTGCGTGCTGAGAGCCAGGAAACCAATGCCAGCATGAGGAAGCCAATCAGCGAGAATAGGTTGATGGGCTGACCAATTGACAAGGCCAGACTGCCGACAATTCCCCCGCCGATTACAGCGAAGAGAAAACTGGCTTCGGGGATCAGGATCAGGCTTGAGATGGCAATTGGAATCGTGAAGAGAAAGAGCGAGCGTCCGTTGGAGAGCTGGTCCGGCGAGTCAGTAAAGGCAAATATCAAATTGAGGAATAACAAATAGAGCAATGCCGCCCAGCGACCCGAAAAACGGCGGTTGATCTGGTAAATGCCTATGAGGCCGAGCGTCGCGACAAAGATCCCAATGATAAGAATACGGGTATCTGGTTCGTTGAGTTGTTTGGATGTAAGGGCGGTGATTAGGATGGCGAGCACTCCGAGCAAAACGGCGACGGTGTTGCCAAGTAGAAGAATGTTGAGCAATCTTCTACGACGCGCATCATCGGGGTCTGGGACGGCAACGTTGAGGATTGAATCGAAAAACTGCTTCATGATGTTATTAGTCCAGTATCAATACGAATGACCGGGCAAAACCTATTTCTCATTCTCGTTGGGATGTGATGGTGGCTGTGTTGCCCAGGTGTCCAGTTTGTTGCTCAAGGTGAGCAACATGTCCAGGCTTTGCAGGAAATCCATCCAGCCGGGATAGAGCCCAAAATCGTCCTGGACGAAGGCTTCATCCGGGTAACGGGTTTTGACTCGAAGGAAGTTGTACAGGGCTCTCTGCTCTTTTGTAGCTTGTTCTATTTCTGCCAGCGATTTATGGTAATCATAATGCCGTTGATTTTCAGAGACGCTCGCATACATATTATGCTTTCTTTGTTCGGAACCTTCCTGCGGCAGCTTGCAGGTAGTGTCAAGAAAATCACAAAGTCGGGCGCATTCATCATTTGGATTATTGATTAATTGATCATAGGCAAGAAAGATCTTTTTACTGCTGTTTTGTGTGTAGGTAAGCACATTTAGCATGCAGTATTGCCAGTAAAGCAGCCCGGCTGAAAACGGTGGATCCTCCTCCTGAAATTCCTGTGCCTTTGCCGCAGAAAGGGTAATCTCAGCTGGATGTCTGATTGTAACGATATACGTGACATCCTCCCATAGGCTGACCCAGAATGGCAAGGTCAGGGGTAAACGCGCGTCTTTCCAAACCCAGGCAGGGGCTTGATTTTTAATTGCCTGTTCGTCCATGGCCCTGAGAAGGTCCAACGCCTGTTCTCTGTATTTTTGATTCGTTGCCTTTTCTTCCATCAGTTTAATTGGAGGCGGTACGCGGTCGTTATTGTCCAATAGTTCGTCGTTCAATTCTTGGAGCGGAATATATTCCATATAGCCATAGCCGCGCGGATCGTCAAAATCAGATTTCCATAGATTCTTCTTCTCGCCGGCGTAGGCGCCCCATAAGCGGGTTAGTTCGGCAGTCAGCGAAGTTCCGCTGCGCATGCTTCCCAGGACAATTATTCTTTCCGGCATCTTTGTCTACCTTAAATGTGTGTGGGAGATCTGAAGGGTTGAGCGATGAAACAGGAAATATTTATCATGGCAAATGACCTATGCCAGCAGCGCAACCGCGCTGATCGCAGCGGAACGTACAACCAATTGCGGACTATACAGACATTTGCCGATCCATAAAGGCGGGTATGGTTTATCAATATTATCCTTTAGCCAGCGAGCACCATTCTTCAGAATGGTCTTGGGGATTCGAGCCACTTTTTCATTCCAGACCCATAAGGCTTGTAAGGCATAGGCAGTCTCTTCGGCGGTGGAGAGATAGGTGCCCCACGAGCCGTTTGCATTTTGTGTATTCAGAATCCACTGCACGGATTCTTCCACAACGTCGTGGACGGAGCCTGCACAGGCAATGATCGCGTGCGCTGTAGGGTAGTAAGCCGAAGAATGCCACTTATCCACCCAGAATGGCTGATTGCCTCTGGCTTTCTTCAAAAAATGCAGGATCTTGATCACGGATGAATTCTTATTCGTTAAGCCGGATTGCAGGAGCGCGTCCAAAATATGAATGTTTGCGCTGATGGAGGGGTTGACCTCAAGGTCAAAGCACCTGAAATGGTCTTTTTCTTCGTATGCCAGGACACTTGCCAGATCTTTTTCAATTCCATATCTCAATAAGGCGTTATACGTAATTACGGTATCGTCGCTATCCTTCACGGAATAAGCCGTGGAAAATGCCACACCACGTCTGGGTTCCCACGCATTGGAAAGAAATTGAATGTGAGGCTTGAGATTTTCCATGGCTCTCACGCCAGGGATCAGACTGAGATTCCACAGTGACCAGGCGACCTCGAAAATATCGAACGGTGACACATTCGGCTGGCCGCCATCTGGTTTCGCGGTTTGGCGCAGGTAATTCAAGGAGGCTTCATCGCCTTTTTTGACATAAGTCGCAAAGTAGGCTGTGGCGGATGGGCTGAGCCCCAGGGAGCCGTTTGCCTCCTGCAGGTTTTCGAGATCCAGCATATGCTGTCCGTCGATACCAGCCAGCTCAGAAGAGAATGCCATTGTTACATGCCGGCTGATCATTTTGCCCTGCAGGTAGGAAAGCTTCTTCGCGCGTTGCTTGGATAAACGCCCCAATATGCGATTCCCTTGATTCTTGATGATGCCCAGTTTTTCAGCCTCGGCAGCCAGTGTGGGAGCGATCATCTCAAAGCCGACAGTTGCTCCGTTGGGATCAGCCTGGAGCCCCTGTGTGGCGCCTCCAACGATACTTTCCAGAGCAAGTCGGCCGTTCTCGATCTGTACTTTGTCATGACCGCGGCGACCGCGGTACGTTAGGGCGACCATGGCGGCTAACGTGCATAGCACACGGTCGTGATAATACATGGGCGCGGGCGCGCCCCATGAGCCATCTGGCAACTGATTTTCCGCCAGCCAGGCGAGTGCCCGGCTGCTCAGATTCCAGTCGATTTCGCCCAGGCGCGCCACCCAGGCAGTGTCGTAGGCTGTACTTGCCATGTGGCCGGGACCGATTTCGTCAATGAGTTGCGTGAGGAGGTCTGTCATAAACCGTTTCCAATTTCCGGGAACCACAAGTTGAATTTTAGTTTTCCGACGCCGAGGGCATAATCTTTGTTGTGCTGATAGTAATCCCTCAACCAGTCGAGCTCTGTCTGGGTGAGTTTTGTGTAATCAGGTTCAGGGGTGCGTCGGATGAAAATATGATCATAAAGGATGGCCCGAAGTTGTTGTTCGGTCATGTAGGGGGAGGGGCTGATCGAAAAGTATAGATCCTCTTCACCGGTTGAGAGCAGCGGCATGTCGAACACGCTAAATTTGTCAAATCCGATGAACAGACTGACAGGCGGTAGGTCCTCGCCGTAATATCTGCGGATCAACGCCTCCTTATCGGGTATTGATCCCTGTGCCAGATAATGTTCAACCGAAAGACGCGCGATCGTTTCGGTGACCTCGTCAGCAAAGACACCGAAATATAGCTGAAAGCGGTTGTTGTGCTTGGTCGCCTCGGAGACCTCGTAAATTGATTTGAGTGCATATTCATAAGGCGTGCCTGTCAGCACATCACGATAATCGCCGTAAAAACGAACCCTGACATGATATTCATCGAAGAAGTCACGATAATTTTTATCCGTGGCGGTTCGTACCAGGCCGTCGATGCCCACCCGTTTGGTGTATTCATCGCCGCGGTGCATGAGTTCCCGCCCAAATACCGGAGCCAGTATGATTTCGATGCCGTGGTCGAAAAGCCGCGCACATAGCTCAATATGATTTTTGATGGAGGCGTCCATATAAGCCGCGAAGAAATCCTGCCCGGGCGGGTTGCCATGTTCAAGCATAAACCAGCGCCGGGTCCCGTTGACCGGGAATACGCATACCTTCTGCCCTCCGGATTTAACGAGTGCGGCGACCTCCTGCGTGGGGAGTTGCAGAAACTGCTCGAAGGGTATCATCGGCTTCTCCACAGACGCGGCAGGAATCGGGGAGTTCGAAGCGCATATTCCGCGTAGCCAGGCAGGGTCCTGGAGAGCAGGTCCTCCTCTTGTTGTGCGGCGCGCGTGAAATCCCAGATCGTATACAACAGCGCCGCAAGCGTTGTCAGCGCGGGGTTGATTAAGAACAAACCGCTTGCGATTCCGAAGAATGAGGTAATGACTGGATGCTTCATTAATGCATACGGTCCGGTATCAATGACCTTGTGTTCGGGTTGAACCTCCACGCGTTCGGCGTAGTAATGTTGAAGATATACACGTGACCAGATGTGCAGTGCCAGCGCATCAAGGATGAGGATCAAGCCGAGGATTTGAACGAAGAGCCCCCAGGTTTGCGTGGTGCGAAAACTGATGATCGGAAAAAATATCGGCTGCAAAACCAGGACCGCAACCGTAAGAAAAATGAAGAATGTGAAATCCCAGGCGCGTCCTGAACCGCTGGCCCGTCTTTGTTTATCGTAACGGCGGATGAGTGCAAAATCCATTGCGTAAAAGATGATAATCGTAATCAGGGTTGCGGCCGCTTGCGGGATTCCCAGGAACATATTTTCAGCCTGCTGCGAGTTTCTTTGCCGCGCGCGCTTTGAAGCCGGCCACCGTCGCCATGGCGTGGTTGGTATCTTCCAGGTGCAGACCAAGCCGGCGCTTAACATCGTATGCACCCGTACCGAAGCGGACCAGCCGGACACCGTGTTCAAAAGCCTCCTGCAAGGCGGCATACAGCAAAAGGAAATATCCACCAGGGACATCATCCTCAAGACCCAGCGCAGTAGCCAGTTGGAATTTGTTGTCGCGCATGACCGCGCCGCAGCCCACCAATTTCCCATCCTTGTGGAGTTGGAGCCAGGTGCCATCGATCATGGAGAAATTTTCAAGCAAACCGCGCGTCCAGGGATTTGGCGCGGAGCCATGCCAGATGGAAACATTTCTGATCAGCTTGATGGCTGTATCGACATCGGAAACTGAATTGTGCTTCGAAAGGACCAATCCATTATCGGCGGCTTCCTTAACGCTTTTTTTATAGTGCTGCCGGTCTTTCTTATTGCCTGATTCCAAATATGCCTCAAAATTCTCCCACTGGATTGGCATATAAGTTCCCGGTTCGGAAACAGTGATCGGTTCATAACCAGAGGGCCAGGCTGAATACTTCAACTGTTCAGTAAGCAGGTAATCGAATATCAGGAACGAGCAGCGCTGCTTTTTGAATTCAGTTTGTGCCGCCTCCGCCAGAGCTGTCAGCACCTCATCCCGCAATGGCTCCCCCGGCAGCAACATTGCGGAAGTATCTGCCAATGGCGAACGGCACACCAGCAGTGGCTTGCTTTTTAGCACAGAGGCCATGAAGCGGCGTGCCACACTCGGCAACGGTAAGGGCTCATTGTGGACCTTGAAGAGTGCCACGCCTCCCACGGGCGTCTCACCATCCCAGGCAATTAAGTAAGTGGGAGGGCAATCAGCCATGGCGCGTTCCCCGAAAGCATACCAGCGATGACTTTGAAACCCACGGCCCGCGGCGATTCGATCCCAGATTTCGGGCGCGATCTCATGAATAGTCTTATAAGTCTGCACGTTTAAGTTTGTCATACGGACTCCCATACGGGTCAATTTTACATGACCATCGTGAATCTTTTTGTTTCCTGATTGCGCCTTGCAAAACTGACAACTATGGCGTCGGATTGTATAATGGCGCAGGAGGCTGGAATATGGAAAATTATACCTTTCGTTTGACGCCCGGACAGGATTTATTTGATGGCATCGAGTCATTTGTATTGCAGAATCAGATCGAGGCTGGCTGTGTTTTGAGCGGCGTGGGGAGCCTCACACAGGCGGTTTTGAGGCTCGCAAACCGCGAAGACTATAATCAGTATGAAGGCTTTTTTGAAATTGTTTCCGTCACAGGGACGGTTTCGATCCATGGCTCGCATCTGCATATTGCGATCTCAGATGGCGAGGGCGTCACGCTGGGGGGCCACCTGGTTTCGGGCTGTAAAATCTACACCACGGCCGAGATTGTCATCCTTGCATTTTCAGATTTAATTTATCGGCGCACATTTGCCGAAGATTCAGGGTATATCGAGCTGGCGGTTCACAAAAAATAAAATGGTCCCGTGTTCATTTTTGTAGCGCCGCAAGAAATTCGGCCTGGTTGGTTACCGTGTTCTCCAACCCCAGGCGCATGCCGAGACGCGTGAGCTGAGGCGGGTCGACAAACGTGGTTGCCAGGGCTTCAGCCTGTCCTAAAACAGCCGCCGACTTCCCGTCCAGGATGATCTGTCCCTGCGACATTGCAATCACGCGCCCAAAATTCTCTGCGCAAAAATCAATGTCATGGGTGATCGTGATCACCGTTTTTCCCTGGTCCTTTAACTTCGCGATCACATGCGCAATGCGTGCAATATTTACCGCGTCCTGGCCCGTTGTGGGTTCGTCGAAGATCACGATCGGTGTATCCATCGCAATAATCGAAGCGATCGCGACCATCTTCCGCCAGGTGGGAGATAGGTCGTACGGATTGGTTTCCGTCTTATCCGATAACTCCGTGAGTTCCAGCGCGTCTTTCA
>Ga0134123_10003363_pt1 | contig 10409 bp, 9 predicted proteins | sample KB303_FD_96460 | JGI IMG/M metagenome (GOLD analysis project Ga0134123, IMG submission 96460) | Terrestrial soil microbial communities without Nitrogen fertilizer from Kellogg Biological Station, Michigan, USA - KB3-0-3 | ecosystem: Environmental > Terrestrial > Soil > Unclassified ...
ATGAAAGGCCCCGTTGACAGACAATATCGAGTACACCGGTTCCCGTTCGGCCGCGCCCAATCCGATTTTCAAGCGCTGGCTCAATTCCACGGTGCCCGGACGGTCGCCGCTTCGCTTATCGAGAAACAACCGCGCTCCCAGCTCGAGCGTCGTCAGGTTTAGTTTATCGATAGTCTTCTCTTCCCTGATCAAGGCCACCGTCTGGCGCCTGGCTTCAGCCAACAGCTCGAATTGAGATGATTCGGAAGGACTGAGAATCGGCAAGACGGCCCGCAGCATCGCTCCGGTCCGCCGCTCGTTGGTCATAAGCCCGCTGAAGATTCGGTTGCGCTCATACAAACTGGAGCCTTCGACCTGGAGAAAAAGCGGTCGATGAAGGGCGCGGCCCGGCCCGGTTCCGAAAAACGGCACGACACCCGAGTAACTGATCCTGCCAATCGCCGAGCCGTCGGCTCCGGCTTCAACCCCCGCGATACCCGGACCGGCTTTCAAACACTTGTAACCGCCAAGCCCCCGAACTCCCTGGCCTGGACGGTACTCCAAACCGCCATAAAAGTAATTGTTGTTTTGAGGACAAACCTTGTAGAGGGTCTCATCCAGGAAGGCGCGGAAACTGGATGGCTCCTGTGGCTTTGAAGCTTCGCCCGTTTTGATCATCGTTAGATTGATCAAGGAGGCGAATCGGTCTTCGTCGTCGCCGGCGTCGCTCGAAACCGGAATGTAATCAATCGACTTCAGGGCGGCGCCGATCCGCTGCGCCGTGAACGCGTTGTATTGAATCAAGGTGTCGCGCACCGGCAAGCGTTTTGGGGCCTCCTGATCATCGGGCTCCGAAGCTCTTTTCAACCCGAGTGCGATCGGGCCCTCGGGATCGTCTGCCGCGGGATGGATCAGGTACTCTGGCGGCTGGCCCGCCTGTTCATTCCTGACAACCTGGTAGAATTCGCTGCGCGACAAGGTCCGTTGCAGCACCCGGAAGAGCTCTTCATTATCCACTTTAGGCAACCGGATAAAGTCGATGCGAGTCTTTAGTACCTTGATCATCCGAGAGTCATCCTGGATGCCACTGACTTTGAATCTGGCTTGATCGCCTTTGTCGGCATAGAAGTCCCTGAGCGCCGCATCAATCTCTTCTTGTGACCAGGGAAGGCCTATCAGCCTGGCCTCCTCCAGCGCCGCAATCACTCGGGCTGTCTCCGCTGTCGGAGCTACGGTGAAAGCCATCGTAGCGTCCGCGGCTCTCCTGGTAATGATCGGGTCGTAAACCCGGTGGCACAGCAAGCCGTCCTGGTATCGAGTGTCGGGTATGTCGCCTTGCTCGAATAATGACAGCGCGCTTCGCCCAAGCTTAGAGACGCCATCGATACTGATCAGTGCCAAAAAAGAAACCCTCAGGGTGTCGGCGGTGTCTTTGACAGTGAACTCTCGGTCCGGTTCTTCCGTGGTTTTCCAGAAATCCTCAAAGGCCTTTCTTACCGTCTGACTGTCAAACATTGCTGCGCGCCATTGATCAAACAGACCACCTTGTTTGAAAAAGGGCCCGAACCCTCCGCTATAGCTGCGCAGTGTGCGAGTCATCTCAAGGTTGTTTATGGCGAGATGGAGGTTATCCATCAACTTCTTCTTTGCGTTGTATTCATCCTTGGCCTTCTTAATGTCAGCCTGTGCCTGCGCATCGGCATCTGGAGCCGCGTCGGCCGGCTCGACCAGCGGGTCGTCCGGGAACAAATCGACGCGCGCCTCTTCGTCCCAATAGCGCAAAGCGGCGAGCGCCGAATTGAGCCGTTTCAGCAACCGCCCAAGCAATGCGTTATCGGGTGGAAGCAGCGCGCCGTCCGGACCTTTCGTGCACTTGAAATTCGCGCAGAACCTGTCGGTCAGTCGCAATCGCGCATCAGCCGCCGTGACCTGCGGTTTACCGTTCTTGAGAGTCAACTGGACAAAGAGCCGGCTTTGATCAGCCAGTTGCATTTCTTCGGGAGCTATTGCGCACCCGGTCAGCTCGGCCTGCGTTTCCGGCTTAAGAAATGAGACTGAATGTCTCCCCGGCAAGGTTTGAGCTTCGGCTGAGATTGAGATGAGAGCGATGAGGACCACAGGAACAGCGACGGTAGGAAACGGGCGCAATCGACCCTCCGTTCATGGAACCGCGGCCCACTCAGGTTTGCACACAGGCTTAGAAGTCTTCGCTTTTTTTGCCTCGTTCTGGGACCGTTAAAGCGGCGCTATGATACGACACTCACTGGGAGTGATCAACCCAACAGGAGGAGCAGTATGAGAATTCACCGAGTTGAGGATTGCCGGATAAAACTGAAGACTAGCGGCGGGTTGAGTCGGGCGGTTTGGGTTTGCGGTGCGGCGCCTCAGGACCCGATCTGGCGCTCAATGATTGGGACAACTCGCCGGCATCGCCGGGTTGTCGGTTAACCGAGAGCTTCTTAGTACAGCATTCGAGTGCGATACGCGCTCGCTCCTGGGATTCGCTATCTAGTCGCTCACTCCAAAAAGGGCTAGGTGCGCGATGCTATAGACATGCAGAAAGCTTTATGAGCGTATTCGCATTGGTCCGGGTCAGGGATTTTCCGATCTGAGCGGCGACTAGCATTCGATATTCCTGGAGCTTCTTGGACTTCTTGTTTTCATTGCCGTTCGCTTCGGCTGTTTCAGCAGCGTTCAGCTTCGAGCGTAACGAACCGAGTACGGTGCCGCCGGTGCCCTCCCGGACCAGGATGCCGGTCAGATCTCGAAGCCCCTGGTACGAAACCAGCAAATCCTCACCGTCGCCGGTAATGTCGCCCGCGGACACGGCTACGGCCCCTCCGTCCGCGTCGCTAAGGCTGTCCAGCCTTAGTTCCCGAGCAACAAAAGCGAGGAATGACTCCAGCGGCCGCCGCAACGCCTCATCGTCAAAAGTCGTATCGGTAAAGCCGACCGCGCCATCACCCCAATTAATCTCAACCACGCTCACCACTCCATCACCATCCACATCGATCACGTTGAAGACCTCGGGGACTCTATCGGGCGATTCCGCATAATCCCGGATCTGAGAGGTTGCGCCTTGATTAAGCGCGAGAAGATTCACGATAGTCCTGGCGCCGCTCGCCAGTATGTTGTCGAACGCTCGCTGGCGGGCCTCGTCCGAGCCCGGAGTGGGTACGCGGTTTACTATTCCGTCGGGGCCTATGGTCAAAGTGTAAGACCCGGTGATGCCCGGGTATTCTGGCTCCGCCGCGATTTGGTATGTGCCGTCGGCAAGGCTTCCTCCAACTACCATATACACATAGCCCGTCTCACCGCTCGCCAGGCGCTGGTCGAGAGAGCACGATCCAGGGTTCGCCGCACAGAACCCGACGAGGTCGCTTATGTTCATTGGGCTCGAGGCCATTCGCATAAAGTACTCCCTAGACGCCGCGAGCAACGCGCTTAGATTTTGAGCCGCTTTGTCCGCGGCGTAGTCTTCACGCTTGCTCTGAATCACTGGAAGAAGGAGCGCGATCAGAACAGCGATGATCGATATGGCTAAGAGCACCTCGACGAGTGTAATGCCGCGAGAGTTCCCGGCGACGTCTTGGGTTCTCGACTCAGGTTTCAATGCCTGGATTTCGGTCTGATTGAATGTGTACATCATTTTCTCCATGAGACTAGCTCTGCCTTCTTGGGCGGCAGTCCATCCCGTTCGCAGCAAACGTCTGGATGTTCTGAGCCTTTTGGTCGGAAACGGACCAGTGTTTGTTTACTTCGCTTGGGTCAGATCTCTATGCCCTCATCGGTACACGCAGGAATTGGACGCAGAAAGGCTCATTTAGACTTCCAAAAAGTGAGAAGAACCTCCTGAGCGTCGAAAACACACTCAGGAAGGAGATCGACCGCAAGGGTGCAACAAACATCTGGTCCGTTGCGAACCATCCAGACTTAAGTTAGAGTCCCGCCAGTCTAATCTGAGAGGGCGTATGAACTCAGCGCCGCCAACGATAACCCAGCTACTTGTGGAGTGGAGTAAGGGCAACCAGGGGGCGCTGGATCAACTCATGCCGCGAGTGTATGACGAACTTCGACGGCTGGCCCGAAGCTACCTGCGCCGCGAGCGTCCGGATCACACGCTGCAGGCTACGGCGCTGGTGCACGAAGCTTACATTCGATTGATGGATCAACATTCGGTGAGCTGGCAGAACCGCGCGCATTTTTTCGGCATCGCCTCGCAATTGATGCGGCGTATCTTGGTCAATCATGCGCTGGCGAGAGGCGCGGCCAAGCGAGGCGGGCAAGCTCCGAAGCTTTCGATCGACGAGGGCGTTAGCTTTGAACAACGCGACGTGGATTTGCTTGCGCTGGACGACGCATTGAAAACAATGGAGACACTCGACCCTCGGCAGGCACGGATAGTCGAGCTACGGTTCTTCGGAGGCCTTTCCATCGAAGAGACGGCCGAAGTCGTCAACCTCTCACCGGCGACAGTCAAACGCGAGTGGAGCACAGCGAAACTGTGGCTCCGACGTCAGATCGCTAAGTAGGTATTAAGGCCACGTATCACTCACCAAAGACGGGTGGATATGACAGCTGACCGGTGGCAGGAAATCAAGGTTGTGCTCGCCGACGCTCTCGAATTGCTGCCGGCTGAGCGCGCTGCCTTTCTCGACCGGGCTTGTGGGGCCGATGAATCATTCCGCGCCGAAGTCGAATCGCTCATCGCTCACCAACAACCGGGAGACAGCATCGTCGATTGTGACCGGCCCGTTGCGGGCCTGTCCAACCGGATGCCGCCCGATGAGCAAAGACCTCTTCAAACCGACCGGCGCATTGGTCCCTACAAAATCGTTCGCGAGCATGGAAGCGGTGGGATGGGCGCCGTGTACCTGGCAACGCGGGCTGACGATGAGTACCGCGGCCAGGTAGCCATCAAGCTCATCCGATACGGCATGGACACCGATTTCGTCTTGCGCCGCTTCCGCAACGAACGCCAGATCCTGGCGGCCCTCGATCATCCAAACGTTGCGCGGCTCCTCGACGGCGGCACAACCGAAGATCGATTGCCTTACCTGGTCATGGAATATATCGAAGGCGTGCCACTTGATTTGTATTGCGACCGGCACGCGCTCAACACTGACGCGAGGTTAAAGATATTCCTGCAAGTCTGCGCCGCCGTTCACTATGCGCATCAACACCTGGTCGTTCATCGCGACATTAAGCCGGGCAACATCCTAGTCACGGAAGAAGGCGTGCCCAAGCTGCTGGACTTTGGCATCGCCAAACTCCTGAACCCTGAACTTGCTGCGCAAACGCTCGATGCTACTTCGCCCGCAATGCGGCTGATGACTCCCGCTTACGCAAGCCCGGAGCAAATAAAGGGCGATCCAATCACCACGAGCTCCGACGTGTACTCACTCGGCGTACTGCTGTATGAGTTGCTAACGGGACACAAACCTTACCGAGTTGCGGCCCACGCCACCCACGAGTTACTTCAAGCAATTTTGGAAGAAGAGCCGGTCAATCCGAGCGCCGCTATGGCGTTGACTGAAGAGGTACAAAATGCCGAAGGTTCAACTCGCATCGCGCTCACGCCCGAATCGGTGAGCAGAACGCGCGAGGGAACCCCGGACCGGCTGCGGCGGCGTTTGCGGGGCGACCTGGACAACATCCTATTGACCGCTCTTCGCAAAGACCCCGGACGGCGATACGCTTCGGTCGAACGGTTTTCAGAAGACATTCGCCGCCACCTGGAAGGCTTGCCCGTTTTCGCGCGCAAAGACACGCTCGCCTATCGCACCGCGAAGTTTATTCGTCGAAACAGAATCGGGGTAACGGCTGCCATCATAGTCTTGCTGATGCTGGTTGGCGGGATCGTTGTCATCAATCAGCAACGAGCCAGGGCAGAGCGGCGATTCAACGACGTTCGAAAGCTAGCACGCTCCGTTGTCTTTGATTACCACGATGCCATTGTCGATCTTCCCGGCTCGACACCGGTTCGCGAGCGACTCGTCAAAGATGGTCTCGAGTATCTGGACAGCCTGGCAGTTGAAGCGTCCGGCGACAGGACGCTTCAACGCGAGTTAGCCACCGCGTATAGAAAGATTGGCGACGTGCAAGGTAATAGCAACATGGCGAACCTGGGAGACACAAGTGGGGCGCTCGCCAGCTACCAGAAGTCACTGGCGATCCGCCAGGCGCTCGCGGCTTTGGAACCATCAAACACCGAATTGAGAAGCGAAGTGGCTGAGAGCCGCGAAAGGATTGGTGACATTCTCCAGATCAAGGGAGACGTGGGCGAAGCCCAAGAAAACTACCAGCAGGCGATTACGCTTCTTGAAAGCTCCTCTGCATCAGCTCCTGATCATCCGGCGGTGCAGCGGAGATTGGCGGACCTTTTATACCGAGTCGGCAATCTTAAAGGACGCCCTCACAGTTCCAATCTGGGTGACACAACGGGCTCCATCGAGTATCACCGTCGCGCATTGGCGATCCGCGAGGCTCTCTGCGCGGCTACTCCCGATGCGAACCTGCGCATGGATCTCCAAGAAAGTCACAAGTCTATTGCTACGATGCTGGCCACCTCGGGTGATGACCCGATCAGCGCCGAACCTCACGCGCGCCAGGCTCTGAGTATTGTCCAGGCGCTGGTGGCCGCCGACCCTTCCAGCGTGAGAATGCTTAGAGCTCTTCTAGTCTCACAGGACGCGCTCGCCCGCTTGTTACTAAAAAAGGGAGAGATGGACGAGGCCCTGAAAGTGTGTGGCCAATCGCTAAGCACTGCTCATACGATTCTTGCGGCGGATCCCAGCAACATGCAGGCGCGCCAGGATCTTGCCTCAGGGCACACCCTTGCCGGCAACATCCTTGTGAGCAAGGGAGATGCGGCTGGCGCTCTGAAGTATCACAGGCAAGCTCTGATTCAAAACAAGGCCATCGCGTCTGATGACCCGAACAACAGGGCGGCTGATCGCTGGATCGCCCAAGACCATATGAATATCGGCTTCGCACAGGCGGAGGCGCGCGACCTTAGCGGAGCCTTGCGCAGCTATCAGCAAGGCCTGGCGATATTTGAACCGTTGTGCCGGAAGAACCCCAACGACTTTCAGACGAGGCTTGGTCTGGCAAGAGGGTACAAGTGGCTCGGGGAAACACACACAAAGCTTGGCGACCTGCCAGGAGCGCTCCGGAGTTTCCGTCAATCGGCGGCGTTCGGCGAGCCAATGCTCACTCAGGATTCAGGGCATGAAACGGCACGCCGAATTCTGGCGCTTACATATTTCAACATCGGTGAAATCAGCGCCGGCCTTGCCGGTCTGACAAAAACGCCGGCGAACCAACGGTCCGAGCATTCGCAGGAAGCCCTGAAGGCGTACCAACGGAGCCTGGAGTTGTTCGTTGAACTTCGCAACAAAGGACTGCTCCCGAGGGAGTACGCCGACAAGCCCGATCAGATTACTCGCAAGATTGCAGCACACGCTGCGTTGCTACCCGGCCGGTCTGGCTAACCGATTAGGACTCGGGGTCAGCGCGATGAGTCCGGTGGTTTTGGATTGGTCGATTCTGGTTCTGCGGGGCCGGTGCGATCTCCGGGTTGATCGACTGACGGAGGTTGAGCGGACTGTTTGTCGTCCTTGAAGGATATGCCCATGATTTTCGGGTCGCTTATGAAATCCCCCAGTTTCTCGGGGCTGAACTTCATCTGAAAGACCACGGCCTGTTTCTCTTGAACTGCGACCGCAAGGATCTTCACGTCTTTCTTTTCGGGAGTAACATAGATGTACGCGCAACGCTTCTCTCGGGGAGAATTGAACTGAACAAGCGGTGACCACATCGACTGAATTTTGTCCTGGATAGCAGTATGAAACTCCGGAGTCTCGGGCCTCGCGGCAGCGGAGTAATCCAGATTCGTCAGCAGCGTGACTTTGAAGTTCTTTACACCGGCCGGCCGGATGACCTTCACCAGGAAACGCCCGAAACTCACCAACCCCAGAAAACCCTGCTGCTTTGCTCGGTAATTGGCCTTCATGTGTTTGACCACCGAGCTGAAGCTTCGGTCGTTGTTGTCCCCGGCTGAAGCAGCCGCGGGAGCAACCGAAATCAGCATCGCCACAATCAACATCCGTGTGAAGAATCTCTTCGAAGTCGTCATTGCTCGTTTACTCCGTGGCTTAGCGGGTGAAGGTCGTAGTTGGCTCGTCGCACCATCGGCAGCCGGGATCGCAGCGGGACTCGGCGGCTTGCGCCAGGTGGGTGCCCGTTCGCAAGCGCATTTCTTGTCCTACTGGTTGTCAGGTTTCTTGGTTTCCGGCTTGTCCTTTGGTTTTTCGTTTTCGGTTACCGTGACGCCTGGGATTTGATCGAGGCCAAACTTGGGAATACCGAACTTGCCTTCGATGTCGCGAAGCTTCGCAAGGTCGATCGACCCGACCACGTTCACAACCGTTAGCGCCCTCGGTTCAGCAGCCAGCACCGCGAGTCCCCTGATCACGCTTCCTTCGCTCATGAGAACCACGTCGTAGCTCCCCTCGCGTTTGCTGCTCACCTTTGCGACGCGCTGCCAGCCGGGCCCGTTGAACTGAGTGCGAATCGACTCGGCGTCAGACATCGCATAAGCGCCTTCCTTCTCAAACTCAAACCGCTTAACGTAGACACCCTTCAAGCCTGAGAGTATGTCGATAAGCTTCGCCTCGTCGGCCGAGCGGTTTCGATTCAGGATCGACAGCGTAAGCTTGATTATCGATTCATCGACCGTCACATCGATGGTCTTGTCCGCCAGTTCGGCCAGCCGGTCGAGATTGGTCATCGCGATCTTCGCGTCCTGCGCTTGAGCAGGCGTAGCTGCGAACAGCAGGAGCACCAGGCAAAGCGGCGCTGCCCTCATCATTAAGGTATTAATTGCTTTCATGATTCCTCCGTTGTAATCGAGGTGCGTCAAGTTCAGAGTTCAAGCCTTTGCTTTCCGGACTCTGCGCGATGGAAGGGACTCTGAACCTCGCCCTCCTGCGCTAAAAATCATCGCGAACGTTGCGGCTTCTCCTCATCGTCGGCAATCGCTCGTTGAGCGTCGTTCAACGTCGTGCTCGTGATATGCAGCGCCAGCATGACTTTCTCTTTAGCCGCCTCGGCTTCCGGATTCACAACCCGGTCCGTGTGCGGCGTTCTGCGAGGCGCTCGATTCGAAACTGCAACTATGTGGTGCCGTGAGTTCGCCGGAGACGGCGCAAGCTTCGGCGCCGGAACTTCCTGAATCGGACTCGTAGTCTTCGAGCCGCCATCTTTCGCGGCTTCGCCTGCCTGTGGCTTATTGTCGACCGCGACCTTGCCGCTATCGTCGGTCATCGTAGGATGAAGCTTCGCGTATTGAGCCGCGCCGATCGCGACCAGCAGCGCCGCAGTCGCGCCTATCGCGACCCACTTGAGCTTTGGCGGCTGCAACGACTCGGCGAGTCTCTGCCACCAGCTGACTCGCGGTGCAGGCTGCCGGGCGATCTTTGCAAGCACTCGATCGGTGAAATCCACCGGCGGCTGCTCGCGCCTAAAGGCCATTCTCAACTCGTCATCGAGGCGGCTCATAATATTACCTCTCCAAGCGTGCGGCTCAGTTTGTCACGCAAAATCGATAGCGACCGGCGCAGGTGACTCTTAACCGTGTTGACCGGCATCTCGAGCACCTTTGCTATCTCAGCCGGTTCGAGATCTTCCTGGTAGCGAAGAATCACGACCATTCGCGCCTTCTCGGGAAGCGCGTCTACGACTCGCTTCAACAACTCCGAAAGTAGCAAGTCATTCTCGGTCGGATGGGTGAATGGCTCGGGTACGTCTTCGAGGCTGACCTGTGGCCGCACCTTTTGGCGTCTGGCTTGATCAATGCAGCGATGGCTGGTGACCTTGCGTAGCCAAAACGTCAGGTGCGCCGGTGTCTTGATCGAGTGGAGGTTCTGATGCAGATTCAGAAAGACCTCCTGTGACAGCTCCTCGGCCAGCGACCGGTCACGAAGAAAATGACACGCGAGACCAAAGACCATGCCCTGGTGCTGGCGAACGATATCGGCAAAGGCCAATTGATCGCCCTGCGCCGACCTCTCCAGCGTGTCTTCAAGCGCTACGGCCGCCTGGTTCTCCAAAGCGATTGTTCCTTCCCACCCCACCATGCCTAAGTACGCAGACGATTGGCTGTCGAATGCACCATTCCGGCGAATCCAACGAATCTTAACCTATGTCAGGAAGGGGTTAGTAGGGAAGACGGTCCGGTGGAACGAAGACTGCACTCCTAGCCCAGGCAGTGAGCGATAGCATATCGGAGGGAGGCGGGCGGCATTCAAGCCGCGTAGCGGGCGATAGCATGTAGCCCAGGGCGAGTCCGCGAGCCCTGGGAAGGCCAAGAGCGGCGATTCGAGCCCGCATAGCGGGCGACAGCATGTAGCCCAGGGCGAGTCCGCGAG
>Ga0134123_10003364_pt1 | contig 10407 bp, 9 predicted proteins | sample KB303_FD_96460 | JGI IMG/M metagenome (GOLD analysis project Ga0134123, IMG submission 96460) | Terrestrial soil microbial communities without Nitrogen fertilizer from Kellogg Biological Station, Michigan, USA - KB3-0-3 | ecosystem: Environmental > Terrestrial > Soil > Unclassified ...
ATCTTCGTCACCCGCGGCATGCTCGAGATGGGCCTCTCGGACGACGTGCTCGCCTGCCTGCTCGGCCACGAGATCGCCCATGTCGTGCTCGAGCACGGCATCAAGATGGAGCGCCGCGCGACGCTGCTCAACGTGCTGGCGCAGGCGGCCCTCGTCGGCGTCATCCTCGCCGACCGAGGCAGCTCGCCGACGCCCGGCGTGCCCACCTGGGGACCGGGGCCCGAGCCGAGCAGCTACGGCAGCGGCGGCGCGCGCATCCAGGGCGCGGCCGCGGCGAGCCTCATCCTCGCCGAGCTGCTGCTGCGCAGCTACAGCCGCGAGTTCGAGGACCAGGCCGACGAGGAAGGCCAGCGCATGGCGACCGCCGCGGGCTACGCGCCCAACGGTGGTGCCCGACTGTTTGACCTCATGAAAAGCCGGCTGCCGCAGTCGCACGAGTACGGCTACTGGCGCACGCACCCCTTCTTCGACGAGCGCGTCACCGCCGCCGCCGCGCGCGGCAAGCTGCTCACCCGCGGCACGCCGCGCCCGGACGCGCCCTACCGCGGCGAGACGCAGGCCGCTCTCCTCGGCTTCGAGCCCAAGGAGGTGGAGGGGCAGGAGGCGCAGCACGAAGCGCAGAAGCTGCTGCTCGCCTCGGCCGCGCTCACCGCCTGGCCGCAGGGCACGACGGCGGAGAAGCTGCGGCTCGACACCCTCCACCGCGAGCGCGACGAAGAGCTCGCCCGCCCCGAGCTCTCGCGCGACTACGGCAAGCTGATCGCGGCGTACACGAAGCAGCTCGACGAGGTGAAGGCGCTCACGCCAGAGAGCCCGTTCGTCGCCAAGCTCACGGAAGAGAGCAAGGCGCTACGCGGCGACGCCGACGCGCTCTACGCCAAGGCGCAGGAGACGATCGCCGCCGGCGTCTACCAGACCGAGTTCCTGCAGGCCTTCCTCTCCAACTACCCGCAGGCGCCGGAGGCGCCGCGCGTCGCCTTCGAGCTCGCCGGCGCCTACAGCCGCACCAACCGCCAGGCCGACGCGGTCGACAAGTACCTCGCGGCGTGGCGCGGCGATCCCAAGAGCCCGCTGGGCGAGCGTTCGCTCGCCGGCCTGCGCACGCTCGCGAGCGTGGTCACCGACCTCGTCGCGCTGCAGCAGCTCGCCGACCAGGACGACGCCGAGCTGGCGCGCGCCGCCGGCGCCCGCCTCGACCAGCTCGCCAGTAGCTATCGTGTGCTCGCCGACGGCGCCGAGTACCTGCGCAAGTTCCCGCAGGGCAGCCGCGCCGACAAGGTCGCCGGCCACCTCGACCAGCTCGCCGAGCAGCTCTACGGCGAGGTGGTGCTCTACCAGGGCGTCGGCGACACGCTCAAGGCGCTCGACAGGATCCAGCAGATCCTCACCCACGCGCCGCTGTCGCCGGCCGCCGGGCGGCTGCGCGAACGGGCCGTGCTGGCCACCTAGCCGGCGGCGACTTCCACCGTTCGCGAGGGCCGCGACTCCCGCTCCTCAGCCAGCTCGCGCGTCGCGCTCGGCTTCGAGGCTCTCGGCGTAGGCCCGGGCCTCGGCAAGGGACTGCTGGGCGGTCTGCCAGGCGTCGCGCCAACTCGCCGCGGCGCGCTCCCCTTCTTGCAGCCATCCCCGCACTTGGGCGAGGTGGCGCTGGAGGTCTGCCGTCTCGTGGACGAAGTGATCGAGCACGAACAGCGGCCAGGAGGGGCTCGCCAGCCGCTCGCTCCACTCGTCGAGCTCCGCCAGGCGGCGATCGAGAGACCATCCCTCGCGCCAGGCCGCCGGCAGCTGCAGGGCGGTGGGACGAGTCGAAGCTGCGACCCTGCAACCTGGCCGCTCCACGATCTGCCGCCACACGTCGCGCACGGTCTCGGGCCCCTCGACGTTGCGCCAGCCGTAGGGCAGCCCGCTGTAGATGCAGCGGGTGTGGCCGGCGACCGACTTCGCCAGGCCCAAGCGGCCCGTCAAGAGTTGGTCGCGGTCGGCCGCCCGCGAGAGATCGACGGCCCAGCTTTCCAATCTCCCCTCTGCGGTCACCACCAGGGGGAGGGTGTGAGCGAAGTCGGCTGCAGTCAGCAGCTCCTGAAGCGCAGCGACATGGTCGCGGTGCCAGAGATCGTCGTCGTCGAGGTAACAGACGATCTCCCCCGTGGCGTGGGCCAGCGCTCGATGCCGATTCTCGCCGCCATTGTGCAGGCCTTTCGGAAAGTCGAAGAAGCGGACCCGGGAGTCATCCGCGAGCTGCGCCGCCGCCCTTCGCGTCTCCGCCGTGGCGCCATCGCCGACGATGAAGATCTCCACGTCGCGCACGCTCTGGCTCAAGGCGGTCCCCACCGACCGCAGGAGCATCGGGCCGTGGTCGTGAGTGGCGACGAGAACGGTGGCGAGGGGCATCGTCGGCGTTCGGCTCGGATAGCATGCCATCGGTGGCTCCTCCGCCAGAACAGACCTCACTTCTGCCGGGTCGCGACGTCGCCCAGCATCGCGTCGGTGGCGCCATCCACCGTCAATATTCCGCCTCCGAGGATGCCGACGAGCAGATGGCGCACCGCATCGCGGGCGTGTTGGTGCGCCGGCTCCACGGCTACCACGACGACCGTGGAGCGCTCGTCCCCTTCTTCGACCGCGAAGACCCCTTCTGGCGCGAGCCGGTCGTCCACGGCTGCCTCTACACCGTCGAGCCGGGGCGCATCAAAGGCTGGGGCAGGCACCGCCTGCAGGCCGACCGCTACTTCGTCGCCTCCGGCGACCTGCGCGTGGTGCTCTACGACGGGCGCGACGGTTCGCCCGACCGCGGCAACTTCTGCGAGCTCTTCTTCACCACCAACCACAACGGACTGATCTACATCCCGCCGGGCGTCTGGCACGCGACGCAGAACTTCGGCCGCACGCTGGGGCGCATCGTCAACCTGCCCACCGTCGCCTACGACCCGGTGAGCCCCGACAAGGAGCGGATCGATCCGCACTCCGGTGAGATCCCCTTCGACTGGCGGTTGCGCGACGGCTGAACCGGGGCGGCCGAGCATGCCCCAACGCATTCGCAGGATCGCCATCACTACCGGCGGCGGCGACGCGCCGGGGCTCAACGCGGTGGTGCGCGCGGCGGTGTTGTCGGCGAAGCGCCGCGGCTGGGACGTGCTGGGGATCCGCCGCGGCTACGAGGGGCTGCTCGACCCCGAGAAGCTGGTGCAGCTCGACCGTGAGTCGGTGCGCGGCATCACCCACCTCGGCGGCAGCATCCTCGGCGCCACCAACAAGGGCAACCCGCTGCGCTGGCCGGTGAAGCTTCCCTCCGGCGAGATCACTGCCGTCGACCGCACGCCCGAGGTGGTCGCCAACTTCCACCGGCTCGGCATCGACGCGCTGATCGCCATCGGCGGCGACGGCTCGATGCGCATCGCCCACGCGCTGTCGCAGCAGGGGCTGCCGGTGGTGGGCGTGCCGAAGACCATCGACAACGACCTGCCGGGTACCGTGCTCACCTTCGGCTTCGACACCGCCGTCGGCGTCGCCACCGAGGCCATCGACCGGCTGCACTCCACCGCCGAGGCGCACGAGCGCGTCTTCACCGTCGAGCTGATGGGGCGCTACGCGGGGTGGATCGCGCTCCACGCCGGCATCGCCGCCACCGCCGACGTCATCCTCATCCCCGAGATCCCCTTCGACATCGACGCCGTCTGCCGCAAGATCATGGAGCGCGAGGCGCTCGGCCGCCACTTCAGCATCGTGGTGGTCGCCGAGGGCGCGCGGCCGGTGGGCGGCGAGATGGTCTTCCAGCAGCGCGGCGACGGTCCATCGCGCCTGGGCGGCATCGGCGAGCTGGTGGCGCGGCAGATCGAGGAACGCACCGGCAAGGAGGCCCGCAACCTGGTGCTCGGGCACCTGCAGCGCGGCGGCAGCCCCAGCGCCTTCGACCGCGTCACCGCGCAGCGCTTCGGCGCCGCCGCGGTGCAAGTCGTCGCCGACGGCGGCCGCGGCGTCATGGTCGCGCTCGACCCGCCGGAGATCAAGACCGTGCCGCTCGCCGACGTCATCGACAAGCTGAGCCTGGTGCCGCTCGACTGCGACACCGTGAAGACCGCCCGCGACATCGGCATCTGCCTCGGCGACTCCTGGGAGGAGCGGGGCGTTTGGTAGTCCGCGAACGCCAGCTCACTTCTTGTCCGAGGCTGATTCCGGTGGCGCAGCCGGCTTCGGCAGTGTCGCTTTGACCAGATCGATCAGCTTCTCCAGCAGCGCCGTCGCCTTGTCGTTCCCCTCCGCGGCCTTGCTCGCCAGCGACTCCACCAGCGCCTTGAGCAGGGAATCCGGGAGTGTGGGAACGGTGCTGAGGTTGATCAGGTTGCTGACCGCATCGGGCTTGAGGTCTTCCGGCCGCACACCTCCTTGGGGAGTGGGGGGCTCGGTCGTGTCGGGGCTCGCGCAGGCACACGGAGAGTCGCTCCACTCCCGGTGCCGCTCCCGGTCGACCACCTCGCAGGTGTCGCACTGCCCCAGGATTCCTTCACTGTAGACGCCGGGAGTCGGCAGGACGACCATCGTCCTGACGTCCGGGACGAGGGGGTCGTCGACCAGCTGGCTGCCGGCCGCCGGGAAGACCAGGAAGTTCCCAAAGACCGCGATGGGTTGATTCTCGATCAGTTCAAACAGGCTGAAAGGCGCACCGCCGCTCTTGCAGCAACTCCAATTCGTCACCCGCTCGTCAGGGTCCTCGCGCAGCCACATCAGGGTGTTGTAGTAGCGCTTGTTGCCGGGACAGTTGAGGTGCGCGAGCAGCTTCTGGATGCCGCACGACGAGGCGACGCAGGCGTTCTCGGGCCCCGTCTGCTGGGGCGGCAGATCGGCATGGACTTCGAGGATGGACACCGCTTTCATGGAGTGCTGGGTGTGGAGGGGCCAAAGAGTGAACGGGCCGGTGAACCCATCGGCCTCGTACGTCAGCGTCAAGTCAGCCACGAAGGGGTTAGAGCTTCCTCCACCACCTATCAAATTGGCAAAGATGTGGGTGATGTCCGCGGGGTCGAGGGGCGGAGTGGGCACGGTGGCTTGGTAGGTTCCCCCTGGGCTCCACGACAGGATGTTGACGCCAGGCAGGCTGATCGACGAGTTGTTGGTGCGCAACGTCAGGTCTATCAGGGCGAAGTGGTTGGAGTGGACCGTGGCACGCACTGTCACCTCGGTCATCCTCACCTTCGCCCCCGCCGCCGGTTGGTCGCAGCAGAAGAGGGCGTCGCCGAGCAGATCGAACGACTCGGCGAGCGTCGGGTCAAGCAGCGCCGGCCGCAGCACCGACGCCTGGCAGAAGGCGCGCTTGGCGTCGAAGTCGTCGTTGGGATACTCCACTAGGATGACATCGCGCTCGCCCTTGAATTCGGTGACCACCTCGTAGCTGCGGTTGACCTGGTAATACGCCAGGGTGAGTGTGTGACAGCAGTTGGGGTTGCAGACGGTGCGGGTCTGGTAGACGCTGCGCTCGCTGGCCGTGGCCTGGAACACCACCGTGCTGCGCTCGCTCGCCACCAGCGTCGCGGTCTGGCTGATGTGCTCGCTTACCCGACGGGTGGTTGCCACCGCGAGCTGTGTAGTGGTCAGCGAGCCACCGACTCCGCCGCCGTATGCGGCCCCGAGGTTGACTCCTTTTATCGGCACGCTCACTCCGATCGAGCCGGCAACTCCCGCGGCCAAGCTCTTCGACTTGGTCGTGCTTTCCAGAGTTTCGACGATCTGCCGGTCGAGGTCGATCTGCTGGACTTCTTCCTGCTGGGTGAGCGAAGACTGCTGTCGTGAAGCGATCTCGCGGCGCACCCAGTCGCTCACAGCGAGAGTGATCCGCTCGCCGGGAGCCAAGGTCTGGGTGTTGAGCAACTCGCCGAGCGAAACGCCCACCGGGTACCAGGCAATCTCGTACTCCAGGATCTTGCCGTAGACAATCCGCATCGGCCCCTCTGCAGGGCAATCGAGCGTTGTCGGATTGCAGATGTCGGCCCGTACGTGGAAGGCCGGGTAGCGCCGTACCGCCATCACAGTCGGTGTCAATTGTCCGCAGAGGCCGTTTTCCGGCGTCAGGTGTGGCGTGAGCCCGATCGAACCGGGAGAAAGCTCGAGATCGCGGAGGTCAGGGTCCATCACCGCCGGGACGCCCAGTTGCGCCGGCAAAGCACGCGCCGTGGCCGGATCGACTGCCACCGTGTACACGTCGCGGCCGGCGCCCAGATCAGCCATGTCGACCACCAGCCTGTCGCCCGCAGGTCCGTGACTGACGATCACCCGCTCCGCGGCGGTGAGGGCCACCCCACGGAGCGCGAACTTGGCGTAGCCCATCGCGTCCGAGACCACCGAGCCGAAGCGACGGTCGCCTGCCGGTCCGCTCGCGAACAGGGTCAGCGGCACGCCGGGCACCGGCGCGCCAGTCTCGGCGTGCACGGTGAAGATGCGGATCGCGCTCAAAGCCGAGCGCTGCGGTCCGCTCTCGAGATCCATGCTCCCTCCTTGCTGATCGCTCGGCGAGCAGAAAAGTCGCGCATCTCGATTTGGCGCAACCGGGATCGCCGCCAATCGTGAGCTGAGGCGTGTCCTCGGTCATCTCTCTTAGACGGACGCAATCGAGTGACTTCCCCGCTTGGTGCCAATTGGGGTGTAGCGTGGGTGTCAACACGGAGGCGCCCATGAATACGACGTCCGTCATCGTCCACAACCGTGGCACCCTCCGTTCCGAAGCCGAGGCCGGACCGCACCGTCTCGTGCTCGACGAGCCGGTAGACTTCGGCGGCACCGGCCAGGGGCCGACGCCCTACGACCTGCTCGCCGGCGCGCTCGGCGGCTGCACCGCGATGACGCTGCAGTTCTACGCCAAGCGCGACGGCCTGCCCCTCGAGGGCGCCGACGTCACCGTCTCCCACGACCGCCAGCACGCCAAGGACTGCGCCGACTGTGTGACGCAGGCCGGCTACATCACCCGCTTCCGCGTCGAGATCGCCCTCCACGGCCCGCTCTCGCCCGAGCAACGGCAGAAGCTTCTCCACGTCGCCGGCCGCTGCCCGGTGGCGAGGACGCTGCAGGCGGAGATCAAGATCGACGAGGTGCTGGTGGAATAGGGCCGGAGAGCTGAGTCCACTGTGCCTTGGCCTGGCGAATGTCGATCATGCTCATCGGTTCACGCCCGGCAGAGTGACGAAGCCGCCGTTGGAGTAGACGACATCGTCGCCGTGCGGCCCCGGCAGATCGCGGTAGTCCGCCAACCGCGAATGCTTCCAGAGCCCGTCGCTGCCGGCGCTGCCGATGAAATAGCGCGCGGCGCTGCCGCTGCCGTCGACCTCATAGCGCAGCGGACGCCGCCAGCCGTCGAGGCGTGGCACGGTGCCCAGGTAGCGTCCCTCGAGCAGCGCTGCGAGATCGTCGACGGTGGCGACGCTCGGATAGCCGCCCTCGTCGACGGCGCGCGATTCGAGCGCAACCCCGAGCTCTCGCATCGCGGAGATCGTGCTCTTGCCCGGCGCGTACGACGTGGCGCTCGCGACGTTGTTGCGCACGGTCTGCGCGACCGGCGGTATGAGCAGTATCGCGCCGAGGAACGTCATCAGCGCACGGCGTGGCGCCAGCCGCGCCAGCCACACCGCGACGAAGACCAGCAGGAGACCTACGCCGGCGAGGACACCGCAGGCGATCTGCCAACCAACCGCGTAGCGACGATCCACGGCGAGCAGGAGCAGGCCGCCGGCCGCACCGGCGAGCAACGCGCCGACGAGTGCGAGGAAGGCAGTGGCGACGTAGCGCCAGTTGGACGCCGCCGCACCCTCGGCCGCGCTCATCGCGGTGCCCCGGCCGCGCCGTGGCTCGAGAGGTTGCGCGCCAGCGCGGCCTCGGTACGCGCCGCTTCTTGCGTCTCGCCGAGCGACTTCTGCGCCGAAACCAGCGCCCGCAGCACGGCAGTGCGACCGGGGGTGCGCGCGAGGGCTGCGAGCAGCTCGGTCTTCGCGTCGGCGGCGCGGCCGGCGGCGAGGAGCTCCTCGCCGAGGAGCTCGCGGGTGGGCTTGACGACCAGCGGCGGACCGAAGACGAGCGGCATGGCGTCCTCGTCGTCAGCCGCTTTGGCCAGTGCGGCGAGGCCCTCGTCGTGCTTGCCTTCGCGTAGCAGCACCAGCGCGTCGACCTGTTGCTCGACCACGGCGGCGGCTGCACCGAGCATGGCGACGAAGCCGGCCGCGCCGTCGGCGGCCGCCCTCACCTCGCGCGCCGAGGCGTGCACGCGCGCCACGGGCTCGCGCGCCTTCGTCGCCGATCCGCCGCGGCCGAGGGCTGCCAGCGCATCCGCGTAGGCGAGTGACAGCCGCGTGGCCGCCATGCCGCCCTCGGGCAGCTTCAGCGCGCCGTCGGCGAGCTTGCCGGCGTCGACGAAGTGCTGGAGCCGCATCTCGGAGTAGCTGTCGGCACCGTCATAGGTGGCGTCCTTGCCTCCCTCCCGCAGCTCGCGGAGTGCCTCCTCGCGGCAGCCGTCGAGCACGCGGCGCGCGTCGGCGGTTCGCCCAGTTTGCAAAAAGGCATAGTGCAGCCAGCTTGCGTAGTGGCCGCAGCGCGCCGCCGGCTCCTTCTTGGCCGCGAGCTGGGCGTCGACCACGCGCATCGCCTGCTCGTTGGCGGCGATGACGTCGTCCCACTGTCCGAGCGCGACGAAGATGTGCGAGGTCATGTGCAGCGCGTGGCCGGCGTCGGGCGCCACCGCGCCGTAGAGCCGCGCCGCGCGCAGGCCGAGCGGCGCGTGCACCGCGTCGTCGTAGCAGTGGATGAGGTAGTGCAGCACGCCGGGGTGCCGCGGGTGCGCCGGAAACACCTCCTCGAGCACGGCGGCGGCGCGCATGTAGGTGGCGAAATCGCGGCCCTGATGCGCGGTGCCGAGCAGGGCGAGCGCGTAGAACGCCGCCGCGTCGACGTCCTGCGGGTACTTCTCGTGCAAAGCTTCCATCGCCGCCGCGTAATCGAAGTCGCGTTGTTCTTTGCTGCCTTCGCCATATAGCACTTCGACAGCGGCGAGGTAGTCGCGCTCGCGCTCGTTCGGCGCCCTCGCGGCGCGCTCGGCCGGCGTCGGCGCGAGCTTCCCGAGCGCGGCGCGTGCCGCGTCGAGGTCCTGCTGCATCCACACCGGGTGCGTGTGCGTCAACGCCTCGCCCCAGTACGCCATGGCGAAGCCGGGGTCGGCCACCTGCGCCTGCTGGAAGCTCTCGGCGGCGTCCTCGTACTCGAAGTTATGGAGCAGCGCGAGACCGCGGAGGAAGGCGGGTTGCGCCGCCGCTCCGCCCGAATTGGCGAACGAGACCTCGCCCACGTTGGCGGCAGCGGCCGTCGAGACGGCCGTGGCCACGACGAGAATGGTGAACAGCCGCCGTGCGAGCTGGCTCATCGCTGCGCTCCTCCCGGATCGCCGCGATCATAAAGGGCGCCGAACGCAAGAAGGCCCGCGCCAGCCTTCCGGCGCGGGCCCAGGATCCGAGCGAGGGGGAGCTACCCGATGCCCGGGTCGTCCTTGCCGTCGCCGATCTCTTCCAGCTTGCGGCCGAACTTCTCCTGAACCTTGCCGACGTTCTTCTCCAGCTTGCCCTTGAGCTCGCGGCTGGTGTCGCCGGTGGTGGCGCCCAGGATCTCGTCCTTCTTGCCCTCGACCTGGTGGCCGAGGCCCTTCGACTCGTTCTCCATTCCGCGGATGTCTCGATCCATGGTGTGTGTCTCCTGTGAGTGAGCGAGGCGACTGGCCTCGCGCCGCCGCTGCCTACCGCAGGATGCGTGCCACCACCCAACCGCGGCTGCGGGCAGGCATCGACGTTGCAGCGCCCCGCCCGCGGCACCGTTTCACTCCGAACCGGCGCCTGGGCAAGGGGGGGTGCGTATGAGCCTGCTGCTCTTGATCGTCCTGATCGTCGTATTGCTCGCGGTCCTGCCGTCGTGGCCTTACAGCCGCGGCTGGGGTTACTACCCCAGCGGCATCGTCGGCATCATCGTCGTCATCATCCTGATCCTCTGGCTGCTCGGCAAGTTCTGATCGGCTGCCGCGGCGGCCGCGGCAGCGCTCAGCGCACGACCGGCACGTCGTCGTCGATCCGCCAGAAGCGGTCGCGAGGCGGCAGCACATCCTCGCGGAAGACCTCGCGCATGGCGCGCGGGTTGAAGCCGCGCACGAGGAGGCCGGTCTCGGCGTCGACGTAGCGGTCGACCACGCGGGGCGGGCGTTCGAGGCGGTGCGGCGGACGCAGCGGCACGGCGCGGCGCATGAACTCGCGCCAGAGCGGGGCGGCCGCCTCGCTGCCGGTGAGGCCGAGCGGGCGGCCGTCGTCGCGGCCCACCCAGACGACGGTGACGAGGCCGCCGGCGTGGCCGGCGAGCCAGGCGTCGCGCTGCTCGGAGGTGGTGCCGGTCTTCGCC
>Ga0134123_10003365_pt1 | contig 10405 bp, 10 predicted proteins | sample KB303_FD_96460 | JGI IMG/M metagenome (GOLD analysis project Ga0134123, IMG submission 96460) | Terrestrial soil microbial communities without Nitrogen fertilizer from Kellogg Biological Station, Michigan, USA - KB3-0-3 | ecosystem: Environmental > Terrestrial > Soil > Unclassified ...
GACGATGGCGCCGAAGCCGGTCTGCTGGCGCTTCGCGACGTCGTGCCCCGGATGGCTGGCGAGTCCCGGGTAATACACATGCTGCACGTTCTTCTGCTTCGCGAGATATTCCGCCACGGCCTGCGCATTGCGGCCGTGCTCGCGCAGGCGCACGTGCAGCGTGCGCAGCCCGCGCAGCGTGAGGAAGCTGTCGAACGCCGAGCCGGTGAGCCCCAGGCAGTTGCCCCACCAGCCGAGCTGTTCACTGAGTTCCGGCGTCTTCGCGATCACCGCGCCGCCGACCACGTCGCTGTGGCCATTGATGTACTTGGTGGTCGAGTGCACCACGATGTCCGCGCCGAGCTCGAGCGGACGCTGCCAACCCGGCGACAGGAAAGTGTTGTCCGCGACGATGAGAGCGCCCTGTGCGCGTCCGCGGCGCGCAATGTCCGCGATGTCGGTGATGCGCAGCAGCGGATTGCTGGGCGTCTCGATCCACACCATGGCGGCAGGCTTCGACAACGCCGCATCCACCGCGGCCGCATTGCCGAAGTCGACGAAGTCCACCTTGAGCTCGCCCCGCTTGTTCCAGGCGGTGAGCAGGCGAAATGTGCCGCCGTAACAGTCGTGCGGCGCGACCACTCGGGCCCCGACCGGCAGCAGGTGTCCGACCAGCGTGATGGCTCCCATGCCCGAGGCGCAGATGACGGCGCCGACACCGCCCTCCAGATCCGTCAACGCTTCGGCCAGCAGATCGCGCGTCGGGTTGCCCGATCGGCTGTAGTCGTACTTGCGCTTGTCGCCGAAGCCGCGGAAGGCGTAGGTGGACGACAGGTGCAGCGGCGGCACCACGGCTCCGGTCACGTCGCAGTTTTCGAGGCCCGCACGCACGGCGCGAGTTTCCTGGCTCAATTTCGTCATTCGACGGTTCCTGCTGGATCGTTCAATAAGTAGGTGAAAGGGCTTTTTCGAAAATAGGCGCGAGGTGCCGGTTCTCTTTCAGGAAGGCATCGTGGCCATACACCGAGGAGATCTCGTGCAGCTCGGCGTTCGGCAGGCGCGCGACCATCGCACGCATGTCGGCGAGTGGCACCAGCTGGTCTTCGCGAACCGCCACGGCCGTAACCGGGGCAAATACGCGCGCCGCATCGACTCGATGCAGGTCGATGGACTCCGACAGACACGCAAAGGACTCCGGGCGATAGGTCTTGGCGTACTCCGCGCCTCGCGCGAACAGGTATTCCTCCACCGGCAACTGGAACGAATCGTCGTCCTTGCGGCGCGGAGCACCACCGAACCGTGCCGCGAACTCCTCGGGACTGCGGTAGGTCGCCATCGCGAGTGCCCGCGCGAGCTCGAGTCCCTGGGCAGGCCTGCCGGATTCGATCGCAAACTTCACGATGCGCCGCTGCACCACGCGCCAGGCGCTGGCCATCGGGTGGGCGCGATCGGCCGCGCTGATCACCAGCAGCCGCGCGACGCGATCCGGATAACGTTCGCCAAACGCCAGCGCCACCATGCCACCGTAGGAGGCGCCGGCAATGGCGCGCAAGCTGGCCAGCCCCAAATGATTCATGAGCCGCAGCAGCAGTTCCGCCTGGTCGTAGGCGGAGACCGTGGGAAACGGTGTGTCGTCGCGCGGCCCGGTGGAATCGGCGCTGGCGCCGAGATAGTCGAAGCTCAGGATGCGGAAGCGCTGCGTATCGAGTGCGAGCCCGGGTCCCACCACCTCGTGCCACCAACCGCCGCGTGGCTCATCCGGCAGCCACACCCGGCGCGAGGCCGAGATGCCGCCCATCGCAACCACCACCGGCGCGCCGGCGGGACCGGCGATGCGCCAGGCCACGGAAACCGATTCGAGCGTGCCACCGAAATGCAGGCGGGTCTCGCCGGGAACGGCCAGCACTCCTTCGCGCACCTGCGTGGTCGCGCCGCCCGGCGTGCTCGCGTCGCCGTCGGCGCGGGAAACCTGCTTGTCGTTGCTCATCGAATGCTCCGCCAGTTCAACACCCAGCGGGAAACCTGTTGAGCCGCCGTGCGAATTGCACGGCACCGCCGCGACCCGGGATGGGCGCGAGGTCTGGCTCATCTGCCGGGGCCCTGTAAAACGGATCCCGCAGGAGTTGGCACCTTTCCGCTTGGCGGCGGTTGCCCCGGCGTCTTCGGGCCTAATCCCTCAGCCGGTCTCGATGAGTGCGCGGATTCTATGAGGCGAACCCCGCAACTGCAAGGGTTCGGGCTTGATTTTCCGCTGCCGGACGCGTCTAATGCGCCACCGTATTAACGCGTTAGTACATTGATTCGCGAGCCGACGTGAAACAGCACCGCAACATCACCGCCCGCCAGGAAGCGCTCTCCGAGCGCAGCCTGTTCGCTGCCGTACTGACGCTCAAGAACGTCGACGAATGCCGGGCCTTCTTTCGCGACCTGTGCACCCCGGCCGAGCTGCAGGCCATCGCCGATCGCTGGGCGGTGGTCGAGTGGCTGCAGAAAGGCCTGCCCTACCGCGAGATCCACCGGCTCACCGGCGTGAGTGTCACCACCATCGGCCGCGTGGCGCGTTATCTCGCCGACGGCAATGGCGGTTACGCACTGGCCGTCACGCGCCAGCAGCGCCACGCCTGATCCACCCGCGCCCGGGCCCGCCGCTCGAGCCGACCCCACCATGAATTCCCGCTCGCCTATGAAACCCAACGACAAAGACCAGCGTCTCAAGCTCGCCGTACAGAAGTCCGGGCGACTCACCGATCCTTCGCTCGAGCTGCTCAAGAGCTGCGGCCTGAAGTTGTCCCGCGGTCGCGACCAGCTCATGGGCTTCGGCGAGAACATGCCGCTCGACGTGCTGTTCGTGCGCGACGACGACATCCCCGACCTCGTCCAGGAGGATGTCTGCGACCTCGGGCTGGTCGGCCGCAACGTGATCGAGGAGAAGCGCCTGGAGCTGACCGCGCGCGGCCACACGCCGAGTTTCACCGAGTTGCGCACGCTCGACTTCGGACGCTGCCGCCTGTCGCTGGCCGTGCCGGAAGGTTTCTCCTATGAAAGCCCGTGGTCGCTCGCCGGCAAACGGATCGCAACCACCTATCCGTTCACGCTGGAACGTTTTCTCAAGGAGCGCAACGTCGCGGCCGACATCGTGACGTTGTCCGGCGCGGTCGAGATCGCGCCGCGTCTGGGCCGTGCGGATCTCATCTGCGACCTGGTGTCGACGGGCTCGACGCTGCAGGCCAATCGCCTGCGCGAGGTCGAGACGGTGCTGGAGAGCCAGGCGCTGTTGATCCGCACGCCGGTCCAACTACCGGAGCCCAAGCAGGAGTGGGTCGACCGCCTGCTGCTGCGCATCGACGGCGTCCAGCAGGTGCGCGAGAGCAAGTACATCATGTTGCACGCACCCCGCTCGGCGTTGCCGGAAATCCGCAGGCTGCTGCCCGGCAGCGAGTCGCCGACCATCATTCCGCTGGAAGGCTCCAACGACAAGGTTGCGATCCACGCGGTATGCCGCGAGAACGTGTTCTGGGAGACGCTCGAAAGTCTCAAGAAAGCCGGCGCCAGCGCGTTGCTGGTGCTGCCCGTGGAAAAGATGCTGGTCTGATGCGCATTCTCGACTGGCAGACCGCATCGCCCGAAGATCGTCGCGCCGTCCTGGCCCGGCCCGCCGCCGAGTCGCGCGCCGAAGTTCACGCGCAGGCCGCGGAGATCGTCGATGCCGTGCGCGCCGAGGGTGATGCCGCCGTCCGGCGCTACACGCAGAAGTTTGGCGGTGCCGCGCTCGAGGACCTGCGCGTCCCGGCCGCGGAGTTCCGCGCGGCACGCGCTGCGCTCGACACGGCGCAGATCGCCGCGCTGGAACGTGCGGTGGAGAACGTGACGCGCTTTCACCAGGCGCAGGTCACCGCGCCGCTGAATGTCGAAACCATGCCGGGCGTGGTCTGCGAGCGCATCACCCGCCCCATCGAGAGCATCGGGCTCTATGTGCCGGCGGGTTCGGCGCCGCTGCCGTCGACGGCCATCATGCTGGCGGCGCCGGCACGCGTCGCCGGTTGCCCGGTGCGCGCCATTGCCAGCTCCGCGAATCGCGACGGCAAGGTACACGCGGCCGTGCTCGTGGCCGCCGAGTTGTGCGGCATCGACACCGTGTACCGGATGGGCGGCGCACAGGCGATCGCAGCCTTCGCCTTCGGTACCGAAAGCGTGCGCAAGGTGGACAAGATCTTCGGACCCGGCAGCGCCTGGGTGACCGCGGCCAAACAGATCGTGGCCGCGGATCCCGCCGGCGCGGCGATCGACCTGCCCGCGGGCCCTTCCGAAGTTCTGGTGATCGCCGACGACAGCGCCGATCCGCGCTTCGTCGCGGCCGACCTGCTGGCGCAGGCCGAGCACGACACCATCGCGCAGGTCGTGCTGGTCACGACTTCGCGCGAGCTGGCGCGCGCGGTGGGCCAGGAAGTGGCGGCGCAGGTTCCGGCGCTCAGCCGCCTGAAGATCGTGAGCGAATCCATGGCGCATTGCCGGGTCATCCTGGTCGCCGACCTCGACACGGCGGTCGCCGTCTCGAACGAATACGCGCCCGAACACCTCATCATCCAGACGCGCGAGCCGCGCGCACTGCTGCCCAAGGTGAGCTGCGCCGGTTCGGTGTTCCTCGGCGCCTGGTCGCCGGAATCCATGGGCGACTACTGCTCGGGCACCAATCACGTGCTGCCCACCTTTGGCTACGCGCGCAGCTACAGCGGCGTGTCGCTGCTCGAGTTCCAGAAACGCATCACCGTGCAGGAGCTCACGGCCGACGGGTTGCGTGCGCTCGGACCCACGGCGATCACGCTGTCCGGTCTCGAAGGACTCGACGGTCACGGCAATGCCGTCAAGGTGCGCCTCGAGCGGCTGCGGAGGATGGCATGAGCGACATCCTCGCGCTGGCGCGTCCCGAGATCGTTGCGCTGAAAGCGTACTCACATGCCAGCTGGGATCCGGCCTACGAGCGCCTGCACGCCAACGAGCTGCCGTGGCGCGCCGAGACCGATCGCTCGCTGGCCGGCCTCAACCGCTACCCCGAACCGCATCCGCACGAGCTGGCGGCGCGTCTCGCACAGTTGTACGGCGTCGATAGCCCGCGCCTGCTGCCGGGACGCGGCAGTGACGAGTCCATCGACCTGCTGGTGCGTGGCTTCTGCCGTGCCGGCGTCGACAACGTCGCCATCTGTCCGCCGACTTTCGGCATGTACGCCGTGGCGGCGCGCATCCAGGGCGCCGAAGTGCGCGAAGTGCCCCTGCTGCGCGAACGCGGCTTTGCGCTCGACACGGCCGCGGTGCTCGGCGCCTGCGATGCCAACACGCGCATCGTGTTCCTGTGTTCGCCTAACAATCCCACCGGCAACTCGATCGACGCCGCGGCCATCGAGACACTGCTGAACGCCCTGGCGGGCAAGGCGCTGGTGGTGATCGACGAGGCGTACATCGAGTTCTCGCGCGGCCAGTCGCTCGCCGGCTCGCTGGATCGTTTCCCCAACCTGGTGGTGCTGCGAACCCTGTCGAAGGCCTATGGTCTCGCCGGTGCGCGCGTTGGCTCGCTGATCGCCGCGGCACCCATCGTGTCGTTGCTGTCCAAGGTCATCCCGCCCTACTCCATCCCGCAGCTCACCATCGAAGCCGTGTTTGCCACCCTCACTCCCGTGCAGATCCGCATCCAGCGCGAACGTATCGCCCAGGTGCTGGCGGAGCGCGAGCGCATCGCGGCCGCGCTCGCGGCCAGTTCGCGTGTCGAAAAACTCTGGCCGAGCGATGCCAATTTCCTGCTGGCGGATTTCAGGGACGCCGAGTGGGCGCTGGCCGCCACGCGCGCGGAGAAACTGCTGATTCGCGACATGCGCAGCGTTTCGCCGCGCAGCCTGCGCATCTCGGTCGGTTCGCCCGCCCAGAACGACCGCCTCATCCGGAGCCTCGCGTGAACCCAGCCAAGGTACTTTTCGTCGATCGCGATGGCACCCTCATCGAAGAACCGGCCGACGAACAGGTGGACTCGATCGGGAAGATCCGCTTCATGCCGGGCGTGTTCGAGGCGTTGCGCCAGGCGCGCGCCGCCGGCTTCAGGCTCGCCATGGTGACCAACCAGGACGGCCTGGGCAGCGCCAGCTTTCCGCAGGCGGACTTCGACATTCCGCACCAGTTCATGCTCGATGCCTTCAGCTCGCAGGGCATCGAATTCGACGCCGTGTTCGTGTGCCCGCATCGCAAGACCGACGGCTGCGATTGCCGCAAGCCGAAGATCCGGCTGGTCGAAGGTTATGTGCGCGACCAGGCGGTGGACCTCGCCACGAGCGCGATGGTGGGTGACCGCGACACCGACCTCGAATTCGCGCGCAATCTCGGTGTCCGGGGCATCCGCGTGCACCGTCACGGCACGCCGGACGAGACCTGGCCGGCGATCGTGCGCGCGCTCACCGAACGGCGCGCCACGGTGAAGCGCAAGACGAAGGAAACGGACATCGACGTCACCGTGAATCTCGACGCCACGGCACCGATGGCCATTTCCACCGGTATCGGATTCTTCGATCACATGCTCGAGCAACTCGCCAAACACGGCGGCTTCTCGCTGCAGCTCGCCTGCCAGGGCGATCTCGAGATCGACGAACACCACACCGTGGAGGATTGTTCGCTGGCGCTCGGCGAGGCGTTGCGCGCTGCGCTCGGCGCCAAACTCGGCATCGCGCGTTATGGATTCGTTCTTCCCATGGACGAGGCGCAGGTGCGCGTGGCCATCGACCTCTCCGGCCGGGCTTATGGTGTATTCGAAGGCAGGTTCCAGCGTGAAGCGGTCGGCGGCCTGCCCACCGAGCTCGTGTCACACTTCTTTCGTTCGCTCGCGGAGAGCCTCAAGGCGGCGGTGCACGTCACCATCACGGGAGAGAATACCCACCACATGATCGAGGCGTGCTTCAAGGGCGTTGGCCGCGCGTTGCGCCAGGCCTTCCGTCGCGAGGGCGAGGAGCTGCCGTCGACGAAGGGTCTGTTATGACGGGCGCCGTCATCATCGACAGTGGCGGGGCCAACATCGCGTCGCTGCAGGCGGCGCTGGGCCGGCTCGGCGTCGAATCGGTGGTGACCACCGATCACGGCGTCATCCGCCGCGCGCCGCGCGTGATGCTGCCGGGTGTGGGATCCGCGCACGATGCGATGGGGCGCCTGCGCGCCAGCGGGCTCGACCAGCTGATTCCGCAACTCAGGCAACCCCTGTTGGGCATCTGTCTGGGCATGCAGATCCTGTTCGAGCGCTCCGACGAGGGTCCGGCCAATTGCCTCGGCGTCATTCCGGGCAGCATCGGCAAGTTGCAGTCGGCGCCCGGCCGCCCGGTACCGCACATGGGCTGGAACCAGATGACGCAGGTGCGGCAGGATCCGCTGCTCGACGGCATCAGCAGCATCGACTACGTTTACTTCGTACACAGCTTCGCCGCGCCGACTTCGATCGCCACCGTCGCGATCACGGATTACGGCGCGGCATTCACCGCGGTCGCGCGCCGCGACAATTTCTGTGGTACCCAGTTTCACCCGGAACGTTCGGGTGTCGTGGGTGCCCGCATCCTCGCGAATTTTCTGAAAGAAGGGTCCACATGATCCTGATTCCTTCCATCGACCTGCGTAACGGCCGCTGCGTGCGTCTGCTCAAGGGCAACTTCGACGCCGAGACGCGCTACGACCTGGAGCCGCACGAACTGCTGCAGCGCTACCGCGCGCTGGGAGCCACCTGGCTGCACGTCGTCGATCTCGACGGCGCCAAACACGGCCGACTCGCCAACCGCAGCGTCATACTGCGCCTCGCCTCGCAGAAGGCGCTGCACATCCAGGTGGGTGGCGGCGTGCGCTCCAAGGCCGTGGTCGACGACCTGCTGCGCAATGGCATCGACCGCGTCATCGTCGGCAGCGCCGCGGTGGAGAAGCCGGACGAAGTCCGGGCCTGGATCGAGCAGTACGGCGCCGAGAAGATAGGCCTGGCCTTCGACATCCGCCACGTGGACGGCATCCCGCGCGTGCTCACGCGCGGCTGGACCCGCGAGTCGAAGCTCACGTTGTGGGAGGCCATCGATTCCTACCTCTCCGACGGGCTGAAGCACGTGTTGTGCACCGACGCCGATCTCGACGGCGCCATGCAGGGACCCGCCGTGGCGCTCTACCTGGAATTCACGAAACGATACCCGCAGCTGCAGTTGCAGGCCTCGGGTGGCGTGCGCAGTGCGGCCGACCTGCAGGCGCTTGCCGCGGCCGGCAGTGCGGCGGCCATCAGCGGCAAGGCGCTGCTCGAAGAAGCGATCCAAACAGTGGAGTTACGACCATTCTTGCCAAACGCATCATCCCCTGCCTCGACGTCCGCGACGGCCAGGTCGTAAAGGGCATCCGCTTCCGCGATCACCAGATCGTGGGCGACATCCTGGTGCTCGCCGAACGTTATCGCAACGAGGGCGCCGATGAGGTCGTGTTCTACGACATCACCGCGAGCCCGGAAGGCCGCAGCGTGGATCGCAAGTGGGTGAGCCGCGTCGCCGGCATCCTGGACATCCCCTTCTGCGTGGCCGGCGGCATTCGTTCGGTCGAAGACGCCGAGGCCGTGCTCAACGCGGGCGCCGAGAAGATTTCCATCAATTCGCCGGCGATCACCAACCCCGTGCTCATCGAGGAACTCGCCTCGCGCTTCGGCTCGCAATGCGTGGTCATCGGCATCGACAGCGCCAACGTGAAGGAAGGTTATCGGGTATTCCAGTTCACCGGCGATCCCAATCGCTCGCGCAACACCGGCCGCGATACGCTCGACTGGGTGCGTGAAGTGCAGGACCGCGGCGCGGGTGAGATCGTCCTCAATTGCATGACCAGCGACGGCGTGCGGCGCGGTTACGACGTACCACAGCTCAAGGCGGTGCGCGACATCTGCCACGTGCCACTGGTGGCGTCGGGTGGCGCGGGCGCCACCGATCACTTCGTCTCGGTATTCGAAAAGGCCGGCGTCGATGCCGCCCTCGCGGCCAGCGTGTTCCACTCCGGCAGCATCGCAATCCCGGATCTCAAGACCTCGCTCGCGGCCGCGGGAGTCGAGGTGCGGCTATGAGCAATGATCTGCCGCTCGACCCGGCGAACGTCGACTTCTCCCGAATCGATTTCGCAAAGGGCAATGGCCTGGTGCCCGCCATCGTCCAGGACGTCGACAACGGCGCGGTGCTGATGCTGGGTTACATGAACCGCGAAGCGCTCGAACAGACCCTGACGCGCAAGCGCGCGGTGTTCTACAGCCGCAGCAAGCAGCGCCTGTGGGAAAAAGGTGAGACGTCCGATCACACGCTCGACGTCGTCGCCGTGGCCCTCGACTGCGACGCCGACACTCTTCTGATTTCCGCCCGGCCGCGCGGCCCCGCCTGTCACAACGGCACCCTCACCTGCTTCGGTGACGAGCCTCGAAGCGGCAGCGAATCGATCGCGTTTCTCGCGAAGCTCGAAGGCGTCATCGAACAGCGCGCCACGGAAAAGCCCGAGGCCAGCTACACCGCTCGCCTGCTCGAAAAGGGCATTTCCCGCGTCGCGCAAAAAGTCGGCGAAGAAGGCGTAGAGGTTGCGCTGGCCGGCGTACAGGACGGCGAGCAGAAGGTCATCGAGGAGTCCGCCGACCTGGTGTTCCACCTGCTGGTGCTGCTTCGCGCCCGCGAAATCCCGTTCGACAAGGTAGTTCGCGAGCTCGAAGGCCGCCACCGCAAGTAGTTCGATGCGCGAACCTTTTCGCGCGTCTGCCGGAACTTTGCAGCCCGGTCGACGATCGAACGGCCATCGGGAGGAAGCGCCCCATGTTCAAGACCACCGTCCTGTGGGTTGCACTGGCCGGGACCACCGCGGCATCGGCCTGGCTGTGGATCCAGTGGCGTGCCGAGCGCGAAATCAACCAGCAGCTGCTGGCGCGCGTCGCAGCACAGGCACATCAGCCCGCGCCGGCACCCAAGCCTGCTCCCGTCGCTGCCAGCGCTCCGCAAGCCGCATCACCTGCACGTACCTCGAACCTGAAACTGCCGGCGGAGACTGCGATGCCGGAGCCGCGGCCCCGCCTGCGGGAGGACTCCCGACGGTTGATGGCGAGTCCCGAGTTCCGCAAGGCCTATCGCGAGCGGCAGCGTCTCGAGGTCGAGAACACCTACCGGGATCTGCCGGGATTGCTCAACCTGACTCCTGACCAGACCGAACGCCTGTTCGACCTGATGGCCGATCAGGGAGTGAAGCTTCTCGAGCTGCAATGGGGATGGCCGGCCAGCCAGCAAGACGGCAAGTCGTTGCAAACCATGAGTGCCGAGCTGCGCAAGCAGAACGACGCCGAGCTGAGCCAGCTGCTGGGCGAACGCAACCTCGGGGAGCTGAAGGAATTTCGCGGCTCGCTGGAGAGCCGCGGCGAGGTCGATGC
>Ga0134123_10003369_pt1 | contig 10400 bp, 11 predicted proteins | sample KB303_FD_96460 | JGI IMG/M metagenome (GOLD analysis project Ga0134123, IMG submission 96460) | Terrestrial soil microbial communities without Nitrogen fertilizer from Kellogg Biological Station, Michigan, USA - KB3-0-3 | ecosystem: Environmental > Terrestrial > Soil > Unclassified ...
GCTGTACAAGCTCGTCGCCGTCAATACGTCGGTACGGTTGGTCGATCAGCCGTATCGCATGGGGTGGCACGGCGAGGAGCTGTACATGGAAGTACACGCACCGCTCGAGGGACAAGACCCCGTCGAGACACGCAGCCTGACGAACATCACGCGCTTGCTCGTGGCAGCCACGCAGAATCGTCCGGTAGTGATCGATTGGGCGAAGGCCGAGCGGGCGTTCATCCAGGCGACGGGTGTGCCCGAGTCCGTGCTGCTGGCTCCGACGACGGTACAGGCCACGAGCGAGACGCCGGGCGCCCTGAGATAGACTCAGTGCCGCGGGTCTCGCGGCCGGAGTCATCTTCTACCGAGTTAGTCCATGGCCGAGGCTGTGGGGCCCGCCGAATTCACCACCCCAAAAAAAACGCCGCGGCAGTGCCGCGGCGTTCTTTATTCAAGCAACCGGATCGATTACTTCGATACGGCCTTCTTGAACGCGCGATCGATCTTCTCGTTGGTCGCGTCGCAGCAGGCCTGGCTGGCCTGAGCGGCCTGCAGCGCCTGGTTGGCAGCGCTCTGCGCGCTGTCAGCGGCGGACCGCGCCGAAGCGGCAGCGCTGGCTGCGGAGTCCGCGGCGGCCTTGGCTGCTGCGGCGTCTTGCACTGCCTTATCGGCAGTTGCCTTGATCTCGTCGACCTGCTTCTGCGAGACGCAGCCGCTGCCAGCGACGAGCACCAGGGCAGCAACGCCTGCCTTCAACGTGGTGGAGATGCTTTTCTTCATGACTTCTTTCCCCTTCTTCTGGGTCGGACAAAAATGGACCGGAGCGACTGATTTTCACGCCTCTTAATCCGCGGGAGTTATGGCGAGTTCCCTCGGATTTCGCCTCAAAAGCTCATTGTTTGTAAAAGCTTCCGGCGCGAGCCGAGCGCGGAGGATACAAGATTGAAGCGGTGCGGAAAAGCTTATGTCGCTCTTCGTCGGCGGCGCGCGACAGGTTGAAGCGCGCCGCCAACGATGCTCGCTGCGTTACCAGCAAGTGGCCGGTAAGCGTGTGCCAGTCTGATCCAGCGACAGGGTGGCGCAGGCAGTATCGGATGTTTGCCCGCCCGTCGACTGCGCGGTAGCAGTCAACGTGAACTGCGTGGCATTCAGTGTCGATGAGCTGATGCGGTAAAAGCCGCTGTTCGTGTTGAAGCCCGCGCCGCCGCTGACTGACGTGGCGACCGGACAGTTGCCATCGTTGTAGGCCATGTAGCGCGTGTAGCACTTCTCGAGTGCCCCGGCAGTCTGCTCCAGGCCCACGCGCGCCTCCGTGCGGTTCGAGCGCAGCACGTAAGTGCGATAGCTCGGGTAGGCGATGGCCGCGATGATGCCGATGATCCCGACCACCATCATCAGCTCCAGCAGGGTCACACCCTGCTGTCGTTGTCTGCGCATGCTCAGCGTCCTCATCGTATCTGTCTCCACGATTGACGGCCGGTCGTGCCCGCGCCCGGATTCTCCGTTATGCGCTGAATGCTGCCCGACGATCCCGGCGAGTACTTGTACTGCACCGGGCTCGACGAGCTGTCGACCACGCCCGGCGTCTGCAGGATGCCCACGCCGTCTTCCGAGCCGAGACCGCTCGGCGAAACGTACATCGTGCCGCCTGCGCCGTCGTCGACCGGAATCAGGTCGGCGTCATCGAATTTGCCGTCGCGATTGAGGTCGAACGGCGCTTCCTCGAGCCGCGAGCCGTCGAGCACATCGAGCTCCATGATCCAGCTGCGGCCGCCGCCGGAGCACGGATTGGTCTCCGGGATGGTGGTCGTGAAGATCACGTGACCGTTGCGCACGATCGGGTTCGTCACCTGCTTCTCGTTCTGGTAGCCCGACGGGGAGACCAGGTCGATGTACCAGCCGGCTGTGCCCGCCGCGTTGTTGCTGGTGATGCGCGCCTGTACGGGCGGCGGATCCTCGAACAGCGTTCCAGCGCCGTCCGGATCCGGCGGATCGAACGTCACTTCACTGAGGATCGTCTGCTGCGTCAGCGGCGCGCGGGTCGTCACCATGTCCGTCGCGGCTGTGCCGGTGTTCTGATCGAGGATGCCGTAGAAGCTCTGCGCCCGTACCGGCGTCGACAGCAGATCCGACGGCTCCAGATACTTGCCGGTACCGAACAGCACGATCATGCCGGCGCCCTTCGGTCCGCGCGTCACTTCCGGACGCTCCGTGATCGGCTGCCGGTTGTTCGATGCGTCGACCGCAGTGAACAGCGGCTGCTTCACCAGGCTGACAGTGTAGGCGACTCGCCAGTTCGCCGGACTGGGATCGCGCAGATCGAACTTCCACATGTTGCCGTACAGATCGCCGGCGTAGGCGTAGTCGACGATGTGGTCGGCATCGACGTCGACGAAGGCGGGCGTCGACAAGCCGTTGTCCCATGCCACGCCGGCCGGCCGCTGCGCGTTGCCGACGCCCGTGTCGATCTTGGCGATCGAGGAGCCGGTCGCAGCGTCGCGGATGAACAGCACGGCGTTGCCCGTCGCGCTGGCTGCGCCATCGGCGAGCGTGCTGTTGTAGCCGTTGCCGAAGCCCACGACCCAGCGGCCGGTGCCGGCCGAAGTGTCGTGCGACTTGAAGATTGCCGGCTGGCTGAACGTGTAGCCCAGATCGGCGTCGTTGCTCTCAGTGAACTCCCAGAGGATCGTGTTTGCGGCGTTGGTGCCGGTCTCGGCTCCAGCGAGCCGCGAGGTGGTGGTGACGTCCAGCGCGTAGATGCCCTGGCCGCCCTTGTTGAGGCCACCGGCGATGACCGTGTGCCAGGTGCCGCTCCAGAACGCGTCGCCCATGCTCGGCGGACCGTCGACGAAGTACTCGTGCTGGTAGTTCTGTTGCGCCAGCTTCGTGAGGCGCGCGCGTGCCGGCGTGCCGGTCGTCTTCCACATCGGAGTGGGAATGAACGCGAACACTTCGGCGCCGGTGGCGGCGTTGAAGCCATGCAGCATGCCGTCGTTCGCGCCGGCGTAGACCATCGGCGTGCGCTCGAGGGGCTCGTCGTTGGCAGCAACGAACGTCCCATAAGTCTGGCCGCTGGCTTCGAGTGTGTCGCGGTAGCGGAACGGCGGCCGGCCGACGAACAGCGGCGCCGACGAGACGATGTCGCCGAGCTTGGTCACGAGACGCGGCCGGAACAGGCCGGCGGTGTTGCCCTCGATCAATGCGCCGCCCCTGCCGCGCAGGTACTCGAGCATCGTCTGGTTGTCGCCGAGCTCCGCCTTGCGCGTCGCGTCGAGCGAGGCCCACTGGAACGGGATTTTCGCGCCGGTCGAGTCGCGCGTGATGATCTGCCGTGCGTCCCAGTCCGGCAATTGCTGCGCGGCATCCCACACGGCTTCCGCGTCGCGCAGCGGCGGCACGCCGTCGCCGAGAGTGCCGTCGGGCCTGATCCCGAAGGCGAGCAGCTGACCGGTCCAGGTGCCGCTGTTGAAGCGCGTCTGATAGATGCGCGTCGAATCGGAGATGGAGCCCGAGTTGACCGACGCCGACGATGCCGAGGACACGCGGCCTTCGATGAAGTCGAACGCGCGATCCAGGCCGTTGACCAGGTTCTGCGGCTGGGTCGCGAGCACGTAGTTGTCCGGCGAGCCGTCACCGTCCGCGTCCCACTCGCTCACCTGCGGCACGCCGTCGTTGTTGGCGTCGACGAAGCCGCCGTACTTGCCGGTGAGCCACAGCATGTTCTTCGGGCCGTCGAGCGGGTTGTTGTTGAACTCCTGCGTATCGATCATGAACGTCTGCACGTTCTGCATGCCGCGGTCGTTCGGGAAATCCGTGCGCAGGTCGGTGGTGTTCGCGTAGTACGCGAGACCGGCGACGTAGTACGAGTTCTGTTTGTTGGGCGACGGGCAGGTGCCCATCACCTCGCCGAGCGCCGCGACGGTCTTGCCGGTGCAGCTGTTGTCGAACGTGCCGACGCCGCCGCCGACGCTGTCGTTCGCACCGCTGACGCTGCTATTCGCGCCGGTGCTGGTCCACGTGCCGGAGTTGGCCCAGGTGCTGCCGTTCAGGCCTTCCATCGCGCCGACGCGGTTCGTCAGATCGGTGACGTTGATGTCGGGATCGGGATTGCTCGGCTCGCCGAAGTCGGCGCCGTCCAGGGTGATCGTACCGGAGGCGCCGGTGATCGTCGGGGAGGTGAAGAACGTGCCGGGCAGCTTCTTGTCGAGCCACGGATTCGCGTCGTTGATCGCGATGATGAAGTTCTTCTGGCACTTGAACTGCTGCGGGTCGCTCCAGCTGCTGACCGCCTGGAAGCCGCCCAGCTGAGTGGTGGTCAGGCCCGCCGAATACTCGGGCGTCGGGCCGATATGCTTGAAATAGCGGATCGACTCGTAGAACAGCTCGCTGACCGGATCGAGGCTCTTGTAAGCAGCCTCGCTGAACTTGTTGATGTAGTTGATGACGCCGCTGTTGAGGCCAGTGGGGGCACCGTCGGGGTTGTCCACCAGCGTGCCGTCGGTGTTGAACTCCTTGGCCGAGTTGGCGGAGCCATCCGGCAGCGTCGGACCGACGTACTTCATGTTCGAGCGCAGGATGCCGCCGCCGCGGGTGTTGGAGCCGTCGGTGCTGTAGCTGATCGCTCCGAAGCGCTTGGTGCGCGCATTGCGCTGGATCGCGCCTTCCGGCTTCGCATAACCGCCGTAGGAAACGCAGTTGTCGTCGTTCGGGGTCGAGCTGCAGACGCGCACTTGCGTCGAGAAGTTCCCTTTGAAGCCGCCGCCGCTGCCGGCGCGGGCGTCGTCGAAATTGGTGGCGACGTTGAAGCCGAAGTCCGTGTTGTAGAAGTACAGCGCGCTATCGCTGTACGGCGTCACGGTGCTGGGCGCGACGTTGCTGCCCGAATTGACGTACTTGATCGGAAACCAGCTGTCGTTGTTGGTCTTGCGCGCGCGGCGCACGACGGTCTCGGTCGTCGAGTCCACGATGCGGTTGCCGCCCGTCATCGTCCTGATGAACATGTCGATGGCTGTCATCGACATCCAGTTCAGGAAGTTACCGCTCCACGCACCCGAGCATGTGCGGCCGGCGCCCGCGGCGCCGCTCGTATTGAACTGGCTCGAGGAGTACGCGTAGCACATGTCCGGGTTGAAGTAGCCGATGTACCGGTAGGCCGGAAAGTAGCAGGTGCCGACGGTTTGGCCGCTGACGCTAGACCGCCCGGCGCATCCGGTCGGCACGCTGACCTGATCGGTGTACGCGGCGCCGCCCATCGGCGTCTCCACGGACATATTGAGCAGCACGTTCGGATCGGCTCGCGAGAGCAGGTACAGGGGGACGTCCTGCAGCCCGAGGGCCGCGCCATTGGCGCTGCTGAACACGGCCCCGGCCACCAGGAGTGCCGTGGTGCCCTTGAGCACGAAGGAGCGCATGGAGAAGTTCATGGTGCAGCCTCGATTACTGTTGCAGCTCGAGAATGTCGATGCGCTGCACGGCGGTGCCGAGCAGCGTGATACGGGCGCGATCGACGTAGCCGATGCCCACCAGCGTGTCGCAGGTCAACGCGTCGCCGCGGAAGTCGAAGCAGCGCGCGAGCGCCGGATTGAATTGGTAAACCCGGCTGTGATCGACCTGCACTTCGTCCGTCGTGACGCGCGTGATCGTGCCTTCGACGACGCCGGGCGCGCCGGCGGCGGATGCATCCAGCAGCGGCAGGACCGCTGCAAGCAGCAGGCTGTAGAGACGAGTGGAGGCGGACGATTTCATGGGTGCATCCCTCGGTTCAATATCTGCGTGCGAAAGTCGACTGCAGCACGACCTGCGCCTGGGCGCTGCCGCCCTGGGACGCTGACGTGACGCGATAGTAAATGCGGCTCGGCGGCGGTCCGGTCGGCGGTACGGTCAGTGCGTCCGTCACTTCCTCGAGCTCTTCGACGACGAACTGCGGATCGGCGCCGGCCATGCCGCTGCCGCTGATCAAGCCGCCGCTCGCGGCGGTGCGATGCGTGCTGTCGAAAGTCACGTCGGTCTTGTAGCCCCACGATTGGGTGTCCCACCACGTCTGCGTCTGGAATGCCATCGCCGTGGGCAGGAACGCGCGGTCGTAGACCTGGCAGCGGCCCGAGGTGCACGGCGTCGGCGCGACCGTCAGGCTGTCGATGATCCGCTCGCCATTGCGCAGGCCGGCCTCGGACGACTCGAACGCCAGGTCGCGGTCGCGCATGTTCGCCGACATCCGCTCCTGCAGTCGCGTCGTCTGGCTCGCGCCCAGCGCGAGCACGGTCATGACGAGCAGCAGCAGCAGGCTGACGACGAGTACCGCGCCGCGCTGTTGCTTCATCGAAAGTCGGACCGGCATGGAAGACATCGCAGATTCCTCGTCAATTCACGCGAACGCGGTTACGGATGCTGGCAGTGGCCGTGAAGACTTCGCGCAGGCGGCGATCGGCCGGTGCCGCGACGTTCACGTCGAGCAGGGTGTACGCGCGCTGATCCGTGTCTGTGCCGTATTGCTCGAGCGACCGCACCAGCAGCGCCACGCTCACGCTGATGACGTCATTCCACTGACCGTCTGCCTGGACCTGGTCGGCGGTGCGATACGCATCGACGATGACATCGCCGGTGGTGTCGACGCCGTACTGGACCTGCATCTGCTCGATGCCTTCGACCAGCTCTTCCGCCGCAATGTTGCCGCGGCGCCGCCACAAGGATGTCGTGCCAGCGGGTGCCGGATCCGTTGCATCGCTCACGCGCGTGGCCGGCGCGATGTAGTAAGCGACCGTCTCGATCGGGACCACGTTGGTCACCGCTTGGCGGTACGAATAGTTCACCGTGTTGTTGGCGTTGCGGGGCGTCGCGCCGGTGCTGGCGGCATGCGCGATGACGCCCGTGGCCTGTGTGTAGGTAGTGACCTGGAACACCGAGATTGCCTCGCAGCTGTACGCCATCGCGATGTCGCCGGTCTGCACACCGCCGCTGCTACCGGCCGCGATCTGCAGGTCGTTGGTGGGCGCCCCCACGTTCGCCGTCAACGGGAATGCGACGCGCTCGCGGACCGGCACACGCGCCACCAGCACGTCGCTGCCGCTCAGTGGGGAGGCGATGAACGTATCCATGGCCGGACTCCAGGTATTGGTTCCGGTCGCCTGGAAGCCCGTGACGGGCCCGGCAAGGAAATTCCACTGCAGCGACGTAGCGCTGTTCAGCGACGTGCTGAGGTACGTCGGCTGGCGTGCGCACCCGACGAACCCGGAGGCGCGCAGGTCCGTCATGATCGCATCGAGCGCGAAGCGGCCGTTCTCTTCGATGCGCGAGAACCGCTCGTTGGTTTCGTAGGAGGTCTTCGAGCTGACGAAGATCGCGACGACGCCAGTGAGCAGCAGGAGGCTGATCGCCACTGCGACCATCAGCTCGACGATGCTGAAGCCGCGCGCGCCCCCTGCGCCGATATAGCCGCTGCCAATGCGACGGTGGTGCATCGTCAGATCTCCGAGCGCGTACGGAACGTGGGCAAGGTGCCGGTGTAAGTGCGCGCCGTGCTCCGCTCTGCACGTTCGCCCCACTGGATGGTTATCGTGACGACCCTGGTGGTGGCATCGCGCTCCACTTTCCCGGCGGCCTGCGTGTCGTCGCCGGGCAGCAAGCGATTGATCGTGGCCTGCCAGGCCGCCATGTCCGTCCCGCCCGTCGTGCCGCTGCGTCCGGTACCGTCAAAGGTCGCTGCGTCATAGTCGCCGGCCTGAAATCCGCTCTGGTTGGCGCGCATGCGATCGAGCAGGTCCGCACTCAGCATCGCTGCCTGCGAGCGAACGTACGATTCCTGGTTGTTCTTGAGGCTCGTCAGCTGCAAGGCGGCAACGCCGAGCAGGCCGACGGAAATGATGACCATGGTGACCAGCACTTCGATCAGAGTCATGCCGTGCTGCGCATGGCGCACGAGCGAAAGGGTCGGTCTGCTCATGAGCACGCTCCCTTGGTCGTGTTCAGACGGCCGGTCCGAGTGATTCTGACCGTGCGCCTGTTGTCATCTCTGCAGATGCTGTGCTGAACAGTGAATACCGTATCGAGCGGCGCGCCGGACGGCGGCAAGCCGGTGGACAGGAATCGAACTGCGGTCGTATTGCTGGAATTGAGCCCGACGCCGCTGCCGGCGCGTGCGAATTTCTGCAGGATTTCGTCGGTGCCGTCGAATGTGCCAGCCGTCCCCGTGGCGTCCGTGAAGACCATCCACCCGTTCGCTGCCCAGTTGGCCGTGGCGACGCAAGCGGTTTGCGCCGAGTTCGTAGCGCACACCGAGATGGGCAGACCGCGCCGCACCGCTTCGCTGCGCGCCGAGCTGAGCGCCACCACCAGCTTGTTGGTGTCGGCCACGACCCGGTTGTTGCGGATCAGGTCATTGAACGCAGGCACGCCGAGCCCCAGCAGCACGCCGAGGATCGCGACCGTGGCCATCAGTTCGAGCAGGTTGAAGCCCTGCTGGTGTCGGGTATCCATGGCGCGCAAGGTGCCCGCGCGGCGGATCGAGGGCAATCTGACCCCGACAAGTGGCCGCGGCGCCGGGATGGACGGCCGTGCGCGCGACATAATTGTTGCGCCAGTTCACACTCTTGTGGTCGGCTGCGGAGTTCTGTATATAGTCACAGCAGCTGTATTTACGTACAAGGATCCCCATGTCCGAGCTCACGCCGCGCCAGCGCCAGATCCTCAAGATGATCCAGGATTCGCTCGTCGATAACGGCATGCCGCCCACGCGCGCGGAAATCGCTGCCGCGATGGGCTTCAAGTCGCCGAACGCTGCGGAGGAGCATCTGCGGGCGCTGCAGAGAAAGGGCGTGCTCGATCTGTTGCCGGGCGCTTCGCGCGGCATTCAGTTGAAGGACTCTCTTCGTGAGCAGATGGGCCTGCCGCTGATTGGTCGAGTTGCAGCGGGCAGGCCCATGCTCGCGGAGGAGCACATCGAGGCGCGCTACCAGATCGATCCGAAGATCTTCCAGCCGAAGGCGCACTATCTATTGAAAGTGCGCGGCATGAGCATGAAGGACATCGGCATCCTCGACGGCGACCTGGTGGCCGTGCATCGCACGCCGGAAGTGCGCAGCCGTCAGATCGTCGTGGCGCGCCTGGACAACGAAGTCACGGTCAAGCGCTACAAGCAGGACGGCAAAGTCGTGTGGCTGTTGCCCGAGAATGATGAGTTCGAGCCGATCAAGGTCGACTTGAAAGAGCAGTCGCTGATCATCGAAGGCGTCGTCGTCGGTGTCCTGCGTCAGGGCAAATCGAAAGGACTGTTCCAATAGAGCTAGCGAAGCTCCGCTCGGCATGCCCACGTACAAGGAAGTGCGGGCGCTGTCGGCGCCGGATGCCGCCTATCTGGCTGGCTTGATCGACGGAGAGGGGACTGTAACGCTGAGCCGCAAGCATGCCGGCGACATGCGTCAACTAGTCGTCAGCATCAGCAACACCGAGCTGCCGATTCTCGAGTTCGCGCTGCTGAGCATCGGTGCCGGCAAGCTCACGCGTAAATGTACGAGCAAAGTGCATCATTCCCCGAGCTATGCATACGCCGTGTGGAATCGGCAGGCGCTGGCGCTGCTCGCACAAATCAAGCCGTACATGAGGTCGTACAAGCGTGAGCGGGCAGGGCTCGTGCTCAGGGACTATGTGCGGTTGACACCTCGCAACGGCAAATACACTGAAGCGATGCGGGTGGAGCGGCACGCCTTCGAAGAGACGTTGCTGGCGTTGCAAGCTGGCAGGAAGAAGAAGCCCCTTCAGCCTTGCGGCTGAAGGGGCGAATTGGTGGAGGCGGCGGGACAGCCGATTCCGTCTCTTTCGAGACGGGCTGGACTATGCCTTCATCCCGCAGTCGCTCGCGCAACTGCGGGAGCGGGGCGTGTTATCCGGATCGAAGTCTCCGGATCCTAGTGCCGGCTCGCGTCATGCGACGTCAGCTGGTCTATGAGTCTCTACAGGGCGGATCTGAGGTTGGCCCTCTTTCCACCCCTCGGCGTTACCGCTGCCGCCGCCATCGTTGGTCGATGGTCGGCGCCGTCAGGCTTCGCCGATGTGAGCCCCGTTGTCACTTCACTCTTGCGAGTGAAGGCGACCCAAGTTGATCGAACCCGCGTCCGTAAGCACTACGCCACAGGACACTACATGCTTAGCTCATTCTTTGATTCTCGCTGCACGCTACCCGAAGAGCAGGGAAGACGTACGGCCAGCTTCAGAGCGTTTTAGCGAACCGGCCTGGAGCACACCGGCGTCGCGAGCTTGTGAGCGCGTCCCCCGATTCTGGATGCACAAGCACATGCCAGGCGGAGGTTAGGCGGGATTAAGCCGCCAGAGCGTAGTTGTCTTCGTTTGCAACTATAAGTTTGTAAGCAGTTTTACGAGTTACTTACAACTCGGCATGCACCTGGGGTTTCGCAACCCACGTCGAA
>Ga0134123_10003372_pt1 | contig 10394 bp, 10 predicted proteins | sample KB303_FD_96460 | JGI IMG/M metagenome (GOLD analysis project Ga0134123, IMG submission 96460) | Terrestrial soil microbial communities without Nitrogen fertilizer from Kellogg Biological Station, Michigan, USA - KB3-0-3 | ecosystem: Environmental > Terrestrial > Soil > Unclassified ...
CAGCACGGCCTGTCGTTCGCGAATCGCGCCGGCTTCTTCGCCCTGGCGGCGAAGGCGATGCGCCAGCTCCTGGTCGATCATGCCCGGGCGCACAACGCCGCCAAGCGGGGCGGGGACGCCTTGCGGGTGACGCTCGACGAGGGGATTGCCAGCCTGCCGTCCCGGGACGTCGACTTCGCAGACCTGGATGCCGCCCTCGCGGAGCTGGGCCGGCTCGATGAGCGGCAGGCGCAGATCGTCGAGCTGCGCTTCTTCGCCGGCCTCGGCATCGAGGAGACCGCGGCGGCCCTGAGCCTCTCCCCCGCCACGGTCAAGCGCGAGTGGGCCACGGCCAGGGCCTGGCTGTACCGCAGACTGAGCGATCGGGGGCCGGCGGGTTGACTCCCGAGGAGTGGCGCGCGGCCAAGGACCTTCTCGCCGAGGCCCTGGAGCTGCCGGCCGATCAGAGGACCGCCTTTCTCGATTCCCGGTGCGGCGACGATCCGGTCTTGCGGCGTGAGCTCGAGGCCTTCCTCAGCGCCTCGGACAGCGATGGCTTTCTCGACGGCGAGCCGCGGCTCCCCGGTCCTGCCATCGCCGTGGGCGAGATCCTGGGACCCTACAGGGTCGAGAAGAAGCTCGCCGAAGGCGGTATGGGCGAGGTCTATCAGGCGTTCGACGACCGTCTCGATCGCCGTGTGGCGATCAAGGTGCTGCCCGCACGCCCGAGCCGGGATGCCTCCGCCCTGCTGCGTTTCGAGCGCGAGGCCAAGGCGCTCGCGGCGCTGTCACATCCCAACATCCTGACGATCTTCGACGCGCCACCGATCCCAGGCAGCTGTCTCTTCTACCCACCGGGGCCGGCGAGCCGCGGTCGCTGCCGCCGGCCGCCCTGCCCGTCACCGGAGCGCGGTTCCTGCCTGGCGGCAAGCAGCTCCTGGTCTCCCTGGCAGATCGGCTCCACGTCATGGACATCGGGGCGAAGGAGGCGCGTCCGCTGACCCGGCCGGGGATCATCGGTTTTGTGCCTTCCCCCGATGGCTCGTGGGTCGCCACGGGCGCGCTCTCTACATAGGCCGGTTGACTCGCTTCGCCGTCCGGATCGACGAGGTCGACCTTGCGACGGGCAGGCACCGGCGTTTGCAGGAGCTGCGCGTGGCCGACCCGGCCGGTTCCGTCCTCTGGAACCTTGTGATGACCCCGGACGGTAAGGAATATGCCTACGATGCGAGGAGCTCCCGCTCCGCGCTCTACCTGGTCCAGGGGCTGCGGTAACACCTCCCAGCCGCGAACCGTGAGCCAGATTCTGCGGCGTTCCCGTTCTCCTGGTTGGCGGGCGATGAAGCCCGACTCAATCAAGGAGAGACGGCAATGACGATCAAGACCGCTTGCGCCATGCGATGCAAGATCCTAAGCCTTGCTCTGGGCTGGATCTTGATAGCCGCGGCCAGCGCTGCGAAAACTCCCCCGGACGCGGACGCCCTGGCTCAACGATTCCGCCCCTACATGAAGTTCAGCTTCGACAAGAACTCGCAAGAGCCGATTCCACCTGCCCCCTGGCCATGGTATTTCGCGGCCTCGGAGCTGATCCGTGACAACCAGGTACTGCTCGATTCGCGACAGCTTCTTGAACACCCTGAAAGGGTTCTCGAATTCGCGGACGTGCGGGCCCTCGGCTCCAACCCGCGGATCGCCGACGCCAAACTGGTTAAGCGCGTGGGGCTGCCCAATGGTGAGCCGTGGGACCGGGTCATCGCGGGGGGGCTCGGTATCTATGCCCACGTCACCGAGATCGACGCTCGGTACGTCAACATCGAGTACTGGACCCTGTACGCCAGCAACAAGGGGACGGTCTTCCCGAGCGAAACCGACCACCGCGGCGATCTCACCGCGATCCATGTCGTCTTCGATCGCTTCCTGGACTCCCTCGTGCGCGTTGGCTTTGGCATACACGGCTTGGCGATCGAGATCTTCGAGCTTCGGGGCGCCGCCGTCGCGCCAAGCCAACTGACAGGAGTCGATCCGGCCGGCAATCCAGTGGCCGTCAGCGCAGCACGCTACCAGGTGGGTCAGCACCGGCAATTCCAGCAGGGCCGCCTTTTTGAATTCGTCATGCCATCCGACCCGGTCGTCTTTCTCGTCCATGATCCGGTCACCGGGCGTGCCGACCATCCGGCGGTGTTTATCGAGTGGGGCGCGCACGAGCCCTGGCCCAATCCGACGGGCTCCGTTACCGCCGCTCCCAAGCACACCGGTGACGGAATCTCCTTCCTGCCGGGACGAGTGGATCTCCTGGGTCCGGAAGATGATCCGTTCCGCTTTTTCGGCGGCAACTTCGGTGATCCCGTCGGGCTCATGAGGCACCCTTTCTGGATGCCGACGGAAACCTCCGTCCCCTCGTCCTTCCTCGCCGAAGAGCCAAATCCCTACCAGGACCTGGGCCCCTTGATGTGGCCACCCTCCCGCTATCGGACCGGCCTCCTCGGCCGCAGCGCTGAATTCCCGTTCCGCGACGACGTCTGTTCCTATGGCCACATCACGAACGTAATCGTATACCATGATGAGTTCATCGAAGGCATCAATATGATCTTCAGCAACGGTGGCGACGTGGGAGGAAGATTCCGAGGCAGCAGACGCGGTACCGTGTCTGGTTTCACACTGCCTACCGACGAATTCATTACTGGGATGAGTGGGACCGCCAGCAACCGCATCACGAGCCTGGTCTTTTCCACCAACAAAGGCAACCACTACGCCTTCGGCGGCGGCGGCGGCACGGGCCTCGTCATGGCTCTCCCCCCGGACGGCCAGGTCTGCGGTTTCATCGGCACCGAAGGGGAGTTTCTCAATAGCCTCGGCCTGCTCTACCGGCTGGGATTCTGAAGTTGTATTCGGCGAGCCTTCCGGTGCCGGGCCCTCCACGGCTCCGCAGTAACGCCGCCTCACCGGCTCAGATCCTCGAATCATCATGAACCAGACCTTCGGCCGAATCGCCGCCGCCCTGGGCGCCGACCGCTCGCGGGAGGCGGCCGGCTCTCTGGCCCTGGCCGTGGCCGTGCTCGCCGCCTGGGCCGCGTGGTTGATTTTCGCGCGGGTCCCGCTCTACGAGGTCTCGGCGCCGACGGCTTCCGGCGTCGTGTGGCCTGGGTCCCGCAGTTCCACCAGAACCACGTCTTGACCGGCCCCCTGGCGTTCAATCTGCTGATGGGCCACCCCGACCTCTCGTCCCCGCGCGCCCGGGAGGACGCCGTCGCGGTCTGCGAAGAGCTCGGCCTCGGGCCGCTCCTCGCCCGGATGCCCGGCGGCCTCGAGCAGATGGTCGGCGAGACCGGCTGGCAGCTCTCGCACGGCGAGCGGAGCCGCGTCTACATGGCCCGGGCCCTGCTCCAGGGCGCCCGGCTCGTCATCCTCGACGAGAGCCTCGGAGCTCTCGATCCCGAGACCCTGGACACGGCGCTCGACTGCCTGGCGCGGCGGGTCGAGAGCCTCATCCTCGTCGCGCACCCGTGATCCAAAATCCGCGGCGTTTCCGTTCTCCTGCGGATTTGAGATCTCTTTGATGATTTGAGATTTCTTTTATGGTAATAAGCCTGCAGCGCTGCCGTTCTTCTGATTGGAGGGCGATGAAGCCCAACCAATCAGGGAGAAACGGCAATGACGATCAAGACCAACGTGAAGGCCGGCGCATTGACCACTAATCACAACGAGACGCTGGTGGTCCGCAGCAACGTGAAGGCCGGTGGAATCGACGGGCAGCACAACGAAACCCTCGCGGTCCGCAGCGGCGTCAAAGCCGGTGAGTCCGGGAGGATTTACATGAATCACAACGAGTCGTTCCGCCACTAGTCGTGGTGGCGCGGCAAGGGTCGGGCTCGGACGCCGGGCACCTCATGGGGTGTCCGGCGCTCGCATCGTGTAGATTCCCGCAGAAGCCGTGAGCCAAAATCCGTGGCGTTTCCGTTCTCCGGGTTGGCGGGCGATGAAGCCCGACACGATCAAGGAGAGACGACAATGACGATCAAGACCAACGTGAAGGCCGGCGGCCGGGAAATGAACCACAACGAGACGCTGAAAATCCGCAGCAACGTCAAGGCCGGCGCATTGACGACCAATCACAACGAATCGCTCCGCCGCTAGTCGTGGTGGGACTGCAAGGATGGGGTGCGGGCGCCAGACACCCCACGGGCTGTCCGGCGCTCGCGTGACGTCGCTCAAGGGCGGCGCTCCTCGACTCGCTGCCACGGGGGAGTGGCAAAGAGCTCGTCCGCGTCACGGCCGGTCGCTACGCCGTCTGCCCAGGTCTCATCGGCCACAGCCCTCCAGAAGGCCGCGCGCAAGTCGGGATCGAAGACCTCGAACGATCCCCGTTTCTCCTCCTCCCGCAAAAACCGCATCATCGCGTCGATGGCGACGTTGAACCCGAAGCTAGAGACCAGAACCTTTCCGCCATAGGAACGCCGCCGTGCGGCGGTGAGCCAAGATCCGCGGCCTTTCCGTTCTCCTGGCTGAGCGGGCGATGCAGCCCGACTCATCCAGAGAGACACGGCAATGACGATCGGGACCAGCTCCGCCAGACGATACAAGATCCCCTTCCTTGTTCTGAGCTGGATCTCGATCGCCGCGATCGGCGCGCCGCAAGCTCTCCGGGACGCCCGGTCCCGCTTTGCCGTACAACACCAGACCCGCGAGGAGTATGTCGAGGCCCTCTTGGAGCTGCACCGGAAAGACCCGGCGGCGGGGCTCGACGTTCGCGCCTTCGAAGCCGCCGATCGGGCGCGCGCCCGCCGGCTCCTCGACTTTCTCGCGCAGGCGAGCAGCCCGCGTGCCCGCCTGCGGCAGCAGGAGATCGATCTCTCCCAGATCCAACGCCAGGTCCTGGACGGCGAGACCGTCCTCCTGGAGTACTTCCTCGCCGAGCCGCACAGCGTTCTCTGGCTGGTGACTCCGGACGCGGTCGCCAGCTTCGAGCTGCCCGGACAGGCGGAGATCGAGACGCTCGCGCACCGGGTTCATGAAGAGCTCGGCACCCACTTCCCGGAAGGGGCGGCCGAGGGGCGCAAGGATCTCGCGACGCTGAGCCGGATGCTCGTCGGGCCGGTCCTCGGCCGGATCGCGGAAAAGCGCCTGGCGGTCGCCGCGGACGGCGCCCTCTGGTACGTCCCGTTCCCCGCGCTCCTGATTCCCGCCCGCGACGGCTCCGGGCGCGAGGTCCCCTTGATCGTCGAGCACGAGGTCGTCCAGGTCCCTTCAGCAGCCGTGCTGCGGGAGCTGCGGCGGTCGCGCGCGGGCCGCCTCCGGCCCACCGGGGCGGTCGCCCTGCTCGCAGATCCGGTGTTCGAAGCCACGGACGTCCGCCTTCAGATGGACGGCCCTCCCCCATCGGGCGACGTAGGGAGCGACCGGTCCGGGACGCTGCGCCGGTCCAAGGAGCGCGCGGCCTTCGAGCGGCTTCCTGCGACCCGCCGCGAGGCCGAGGCCATCGCCAGGGAGGCCGCGCGACGGAAAGTCCTCCTCGCCCTCGACTTCCGGGCCAGCCGGGAGCTCGCCACCGGACCGGACCTTTCCGCCTACCGGGTGGTCCATTTCGCCACTCACGGGATTCTCGACACCCGGCATCCCCGGCTCTCCGGGCTGGTCCTCTCTCAGGTGAGCGAGCAGGGCCAGCCGCGCGACGGAGTCCTCCGTCTCCACGACGTCTACCGGATGCGCCTGAATGCGGACCTGGTGGTCCTCTCCGGTTGTGAAACGGCCCTGGGCAGGAACCTGCGGGGGGAAGGGATCGTGGGGCTCACCCACGGCTTTTTCCATGCCGGAGCCTCGCAGGTGCTGGCGACCCTCTGGCCGGTGCAGGACCGGCCCACGGCCGAGCTGATGCAGCGCTTCTACCACGGATTGTTCCACGACGGCCTCCGCCCCTCCGCAGCCCTCCGCCAGGCCCAGATCGAGATGTCGCACGACAGGATGAGGCACAGTCCTTACTACTGGGCCGCCTTCGTTCTCCAGGGAGACTGGTTGGGTTGGGAAGGGTGAGCGAGGGTGTACACCGGAGGTCGTGAACGAGCGCCGGCTCCTCCGCCCCCGCCGCGGCCCATGGTCCCAGCGGTTCTTTGCCCTGCCGGCCCGGTCCTTGGACTCGGCGGCCGGCACTCCCTTATGATGGGGACATGCTTCAGGGCTGCAAGCTGGTGTCCCGGCTCTCCGGCCGGAGGCCGGCAGGTTGACTCCCGAGGAGTGGCGGGCGGCCAAGGACCTCCTCGCCGAGGCCCTGGAGCTGCCCGCCGACCAGAGGGCCGCCTTTCTCGATTCCCGGTGCGGCGACGACCCGGCCTTGCGGCGTGAGCTCGAGGCCCTTCTCAGCGCCTCCGACAGCGACGGCTTCCTCGACGGCGAGCCGCGGCTCCCCGGTCCCGCCATCGCCGTGGGTGAGATCCTGGGACCCTACAAGGTCGAGAAGAAGCTCGCCGAAGGCGGCATGGGCGAGGTCTACCAGGCGTTCGACGACCGTCTCGACCGCCGCGTGGCGATCAAGGTGCTGCCCGCGCGGCTGAGCCGGGATGCCTCCGCCCTGCTGCGTTTCGAGCGCGAGGCCAAGGCGCTCGCGGCGCTGTCCCATCCCAACATCCTGACCATCTTCGACATCGGGCGCAGCGGCGGCACGGCCTTTGCCGTCACGGAACTCTTGACCGGCGCGACCCTGAGGCAGCGCCTCGAGCGCGGCAAGCTGCCGGTCGCGGCCGCGGTCGACGTCGCCGCGCAGGTGGCCCGCGGCCTCGCGGTGGCGCACGCGGCGGGGATCGTCCATCGGGACCTGAAGCCCGAGAACCTGTTCCTGTCCGCCGGCGGGCCCGCCGGTGGGATCGTCAAGATCCTCGACTTCGGCATCGCGTTCACGGCGCCGCGGCCCGGCTCAGGCTCGACGCCTCCGCGCCTGACCGTAGAGAACTCCGTGATCGGCACGGCCCGCTACATGTCGCCCGAGCAGGCGCGGGGCGAGAGCTGCGACCACCGCTCGGACATCTTCTCGCTGGGCGCCGTGCTGTACGAGATGCTGACCGGCAGCCCGGCGTTCCCGGGCGAGACGGCGCTCGCGGCGCTCCACGCCGTGGTCGAGCTGGATCCGGCGCCGCTCGGTACTTTGTGCCCCGCGGCCAGCCCGCAACTGGTCCGGCTCGTCCAGCGCTGCCTCGACAAGGAGCCGGGCCGCCGCTTCCAGTCGGCGAGCGATCTCGCCTTCCATCTGGAGATCCTCACCGAGGCGCCGGCGACCGTGACGGCCCCCTCCGCCCCGGCGAAACGCCGCCGCGGCCTGCTCCGCGCCGCGGCTGTCGCAGGCGTGCTCCTGGCGGCAGCCTTTCTCGCCGGCATCTTCGTTCAGCAGAGCCGAGGGCAGAGCGAGCCACCGCGTTTTCAGCGGCTGACCTTCCGCCGCGGCTATGTCCATAGCGCACGGTTCGCTCCGGACGGCCAGACGATCGTCTACAGCGCGTCCTGGGGCGGAAGACCCTACGAGCTCTTCACCACCCGCGTCGACAGCCCCGAGTCGCGGCCGCTCGGTCTGCCCCCCGCCTATCTCCACGCCATCTCGCCTCGGGGGGAGATGCTGGTCAGCCTCATCCGGGGCGGGGATGGCACCCCGGCCGGGCACACGCTCGCCCGGGTGCCGTTGGCCGGCGGTGCGCCGCGCCCGATCCTGGAGGCACTCCGGCCGCGCTGGGTGGATTGGGCGCCGGACGGCGAAAGCTTCGCGCTCCTGCAGGTCGACAAGACCGAGTTTCGGATCGAGTACCCGCGCGGCAAGGTGATCTGGCGCTCGGACGACTACACCTGGGACCTGCGGGTGGCGCCCGCCGGGGATGCGCTGGCCTTCTGCCAATCGCCGGCGAGAGATCACAAAGTCGTCATCATGGATCGCGCCGGCAAGGTCCTGGCGCAGACCGGCGGCTGGAGCTCGCCCCCGATGGTGTCCGGCGAGGAGAGCCCTCGCGGGTGCATCGCATGGGCACCGGGCGGCAAGGAGGTCTGGTTCGCCGCCAGCCGTCCGGGAGGAGAATCAGGAATCTATGCCCTCACCCGCGACGGCGAGGTCCGGCCGCTCCTGCGCGTCCCGGGAGCGGACGCTCTGTTGCTGCTCGACGCCGCCCGCGATGGCCGCGCGCTCCTCGCCCAGGTCAATTCTCGGAGCTCGCTCATGGTGCGGGCACCCGGAGAGAGGGAAGAGAAGGACCTCTCGTGGTTCGAAGGCTCCGCGATGCCGGTCCTCTCGGCCGACGGGCGCTGGATTCTCTTCACCGAGTTGGGCGAAGGCGGCGGCGAGCGAGGGTCCGTCTATTTCCGCGGCACCGACGGCTCACCCGCGGTGCGATTGGGCGACGGGGTGGCTCTTGCGCTCTCGCCGGACGGACGCTGGGCCCTGGCGCGCAGCGCCGCCGATCCCAGACGGCTGTCTCTCCTGCCGACCGGAGCCGGCGAGCCGCGGGCCTTGCCGCCGCTCCCCATGGCCGTGTCCAGAGCGCAGTGGCTGCCCGGCGGCAAGCAGCTCCTGATCGACGGTATAGAACCAGGCAAAGGCCGGCGGGTCTACGCTGTAGACGTCGGGGCGAAGACGGCACGCCCCCTGACTCCGGCAGGGGCAGCGGCCCGGGTCATCGCGACGTCCCCTGATGGTTCCAGGTTTGCCACGTCGAGCTTGACCGATGGAGTGAAGATCTACTCTCTCACCGGCGATAAACCCCGCGGTATTCCAGGTGTACGCCCGATGGGAGAGGAGCCGGTCCAGTGGCGCGCGGACGGGCGCGCCCTCTATCTGGGTCGAAGATTCCGCGACGGCCGCTACTCGATCGACGAGGTCGACCTCGCGACGGGCAGGCGCGTGCGATGGAAGGAGCTGCGCGCGCCCGACGCCGGTGCCGGGGTCGGTTCCGTCAGGATGACGCCGGACGGCGAGGCCTATGCCTATACCTCGTGGACCGGGCTCTCCACCCTCTATCTGGTGAAAGGGCTGCGGTAGGAGAAGAGGGGCTTCTTTCAAGGATGGAAAGACGATGAGCGACAAGCAGCGCCGCGATCCGGTCGACGCCGCCTGCCTGATGAACGAGCGTGCCCAGGAGGCGCTCGCCGCTGCGAACCTGCCGCGGGCCGAGAGGCTGGCGAGGCGCGCCGTCGCGGTGATGGCGCGCGAGGTCGGCGAGGGGCATCCCGACCACGTCGCCGCCCTCCTGACCCTCGCGTCAGCGCTCGAGATGCGCGGCGACCTCGCCGCGGCGGAGGCGGCGTTCCGGCGCGCGGTCACGGCGATGGAGGCGATTTCCGTCGACCATCCGGCCGTCCACCTGCTGCTCGTCCAATCGCTCATCGCGCTGGGCAACCTGCTGCGCGCCGCGGGGCGCTACGCCGGGGCCCGCCCCGTCCTCGAGCGTGCGCTCCGCGAGTCCGAGGAGCGGATCGGCAAGGAGGCCGAGCAGACCGCCTGGGCGCTCAACGCGCTCGGCATGCTGTGCAAGTACGATGGCTCCTTCGACGAAGGAGAGGCCGCTTACCGCCGCGCCCTCGCCATCCTCGACCGCGCGCTCGGCCCGGGGCACCTCGACGGCGCGACCATCCTCCACAACCTGGGGGGGCTGGCGCACGCCCGCGGCGACTACGCGGCCGGCGAGGCGCCGGCGCGGCAGGCGTACGAGATGTGGGAGGCCGCCGCGGGTCCCGACCACCCGCGCGTGGCAGCCGAGGCCGCCGCCCTGGCAGGAGTGCTCGACGGCCTCGGCCGCTTCGCCGAGTCGCGCCCGCTCTACGAGCGCGCCCTGGCGGTCTTCACGAAGACGTACGGGGACGAGCACTACGAGGTGGCCGTGACGCTCAACAACCTGGCGGGCCTCGCGGCGGCGGAGGGGCACGCTGCCGAGGCCGAGGAGCTCTACCGGCGGACGCTCTCGATGAAGGAGAGCCTGCTCGGGGCCGAGCACCCCGACACGGCTCTCACCCGGCACAACCTGGCGGATTTCCTCGCGGCGGAGGGCCAGGCAGAGGAGGCGCTGGCGCTCTCCTCGGCCGCCGTGCGGACCTTCGAGTCGCTGCTGCCCGCGGGCCACCCCAAGGTCGTGGCGGCGCGAGGTCTCCTGCAGCGACTCCTGGAAAATCGCCCACGAGCAGCCGCGCCTTCAGGGACGCGGCCGCCCGCTCCGCAAGCCCCCCCTCAATCGAGGTGAGGCGTGTTCTCGGCGAAGTACTCGTGGCTGTCGGCGTTGGCGACCGCCTTGTTCGGGGTCTTGGTCGCCAGCTTCTTGCAGGCGGTCTGGCCGTAGGCGTAGTCGTTGGTGCCCGCGACCACGGTGAAGTGGCTCGTCTCGTGGACCAGCGTGCCGGCCTTGGAGTCGGTCCCGGTCGCCGGCGCGGCGAAGAAGGCGCCGCACAGGTGCACGTGG
>Ga0134123_10003375_pt1 | contig 10385 bp, 11 predicted proteins | sample KB303_FD_96460 | JGI IMG/M metagenome (GOLD analysis project Ga0134123, IMG submission 96460) | Terrestrial soil microbial communities without Nitrogen fertilizer from Kellogg Biological Station, Michigan, USA - KB3-0-3 | ecosystem: Environmental > Terrestrial > Soil > Unclassified ...
CCGGTGACGTTGAAGTAGACCTGGGTGAACATGTAGTAGCGCGCCATCACCAGCGCCTCGAGGGCGTGCACGCCCCCCTCCTCGACGCCGATCCCCCACTCGCCGTCGCGGGCGGGGTCGGGGTCGCGGATGGGCACCACGGTGTCGAGCAGCCGGGGCAGGTCGTAGCTGCCGTAGCGCACGCCGCAGAAGAGACTGTCGCGCAGCAGGTAGTCCATTTTGTCGACGTCGAGCTCGCCTGAGACGACCTGCGACAGCAGTCGCTCGACCGGGCCCTCGCCGCCCTCGAGCAGCCGCGCCACGTCGGCGGGCCGCATGCCGTCGCCGTGAACGGCAAAGGCGTCGCGCACCTCGGGCAGCTCGAGCAGGCGCCGCGTCATCTCCTCGTGGTCGATGCCGCCCTCGAACTGCTCCTCGGCGGAGTGCGAGAAGGGCGCGTGGCCGACGTCGTGGAGCAGACCGGCCGCGCGCACCAGCCGGCGCTCGCGGGCGCGGCGGTCGGTGTCGAGCAGTCCGCTGCTCTTCGCGGCGAGCGCGTCGTAGAGGCGGCCGGCCAGCTCCATGGCGCCGAGGGCGTGGCTGAAGCGGCTGTGCTCGGCGCCGGGGAAGACGAAGAACATCATCCCCAGCTGGCGGATGGAGCGCAGCCGCTGCAGCGGCCGGGTGTCGATGAGCGCGCGCTCCAGCGCATCGGCGCGCACGAAGCCGTGCACGGGGTCGCGGACGGAGAGCATCCTGCCGGCCGGCATTGAGGTCAGCGGAGGGTGCTCGCCACGCCGGACGCTTTCCTAGTTGTGTTCAGCGGCAACGGCGAGGTGGCGATAGGGACGCAGCAGCTCGACGAGCTTGGTGCGGCTGCGCAGGATCCCGGCGACCTCCGAGGCGCGGTCGAACAGCGGCAGCGTCAGCAGCTCGACCTTGCGCAGCGGCGGCACGTCGAGCGCCGCGGCGGCGCGGTTGACCAGCTCCTCGAACGGCGCGTCGCGCAGGCGCCGCAGCGTGTCTGGCGCAAGCGGCATCGCCTCGCCGAGCGACTCGATGGCGTCCTCGAGTCGGCCGTTGAGCTCCTCGCGCAGCGCGCGCAGCAGCGGCGCGTGCTCGTCGAGCGGCGGCTCGGGCAGCAGCCGCACGAGGGCGGTAGGGTAGGAGGCCGTCGGCCGCGCCGCTTCCGAGATCTCCGCCGGCGCCTCGGCGAGCGCGAAGCGGTGGGCGCCGAGCAGCACGACGCGCGCGCCGTCGCCGTCGGGCTCGAGCTCGAGCAGGCGCGACGCCGTGCCCGCCGGTGCGCCGGGCTGTTGCGCCAGCAGCACGCCCAGCCAGCGCTCCTCGGGCGGCCGCAGCAGCAGGTCGCAGAGCAGCGCGCCGGCGAGCGGCAACCGCACCCGGGTGCAGGGGAACTGCACGTCGTCGGTGAGCACCAACGGCAGCCGAACGTGCGTGCCTGACGGCATCGAATCGGATGATAGCAGCGCACCTCGGAGCCGGACATGTGACGTAGCGTGCGGCGCGCGTGGTGGTGCGGACCGCTCTCGGAGCGCGTGCTAGCCTCGATCGCGATGTCGCGCCGGTCCTGGAAACGCATCGCGTGCGGCGTGCTGTTGTCGATCGCCGGCGCGCTGCCCGCCCTTGCTGCCGACGCGGCAGCGGCGATGGCGCGCGGCGACGCCGCGTGGGACGACCGCGCCGAGGGCGCGCAAGGCGGCCACGCCGCACGCGCTCCCATCGCCGCCGCGGTCGCCGCCTATGAAGAAGCAGTGAAGGCGGCGCCGGGCAACCTCGAGGCGCACTGGAAGCTGCTGCGCGCCCTCTGGTACGAGGGCGAGTACGTGGCGACGACGCAGGAAGAGAAGCAGCGCCTCTTCGGCCGCGGCAAGGCGGTGTCGGAGAGCGCCTGGGCCGCGGTCGCCAAGCGCGTCGGCGCGAGCAAGCTCGCCGCCGAGCGCGCGGCCGACCGCGCCGCGGCGCTGCGCGGCATCCCGGAGGCGCCGCCGCTGCTGCTGTGGAGCGCCGCCGACTGGGGCCTGTGGGGCAACGCCTTCGGCAAGCTCGCCGCCGCGCGTCAGGGCGTCGGCGCCAAGGTGCGCGACTGGGCGGAGACGCTGATCGCGCTCGACGAGCGTTTCGAGGGCGGCGCCGGCCACCGCGTGCTCGGCCGCCTGCACTCGGAGGCGCCGAAGGTGCCGTTCTTCACCGGTTGGGTCGACCACGACAAGGCGATCACCGAGCTCGAGAAGGCGCTCGCCATCGCGCCCGCCGAGCTGTCGAACCGCTTCTACCTCGCCGACGCGCTGCTGCTGCACCGGCCGGCGGCGAAGGCCCGCGCGCTGTCGCTGCTACGCGAAGTGGCTGCCGCGAAACCGCGTCCGGCGAGCGTCGTCGAGGACGCCGCGTCGAGCGCGGACGCGGCGCGACGGCTCGCGGCCGCGAAGTAGGGTGCGCTCAGCCGCCGGTCCACGGCACGCGCACCGGCATCGCTTCCGGCGGCAGCTTCGCCAACAGCTCGGCTACCGTGCGCCCGTCGGGCGGCAGGCGCAGCTCGGGCGCGAGGGCGGCGAGCGGCGCCAGCACGAAGCCGCGCTCGCGCAGCCGTGGGTGGGGGAGCGTGAGCCCCGTGTCGTCGCGCTGCAGCTCGCCCACCAAGAGCAAATCGACGTCGAGCGGCCGGGGGCCCCAGCGCGGGCCGTCGACCCGCCCCGCCTCCGCCTCGAGCTGCTTGGCGAACGTGAGCAGCGCATCGGCCGGCTCGTCGCTGGTCGCGATCACCACGGTGTTGAAGAAGTCCGGCTGCGCGATCGGCGACACCGGCGCCGAGCGGAAGAGCGGCGCGACGGCGAGCGCACCGAAGCTGCGCGACAGCGCGACCAGCGCCGCGAGCAGCTGGCGCCGCGGGTCGCCGAGATTGGCGCCGAGGCCGAGGACGATGCGAGGGGCGGCGCCGGTGTGGCTCAGGGCGCCGGCCGCCGACGAGGCGCTCAGGCCTCGTCGTCCTCCTCTTCCTCTTCTTCCTCTTCGCCGGGGACGACCTCGAGGATCTCCTCGTCCTCGTCGCCGATGTCCTCGGGCAGCTCCTCGTCAGGAACCTCGACGGGTGGGGCGACCACCGGCGCTGGGCGCGGGCGCGGCGCCGGAGCCACCGTCTTCTCGCGCTCGACGAGGCCGCGCTGGTTGGTGCCGCACTTCGGGCAGATCGGCTCGGACTTGCCGAGATCGTAGAACTTGGTGCCGCACTCGGCACATTCGTACTTCTTGCCCAACTCCGGCATTAGCGAAGGCCTCCGTTCAGGGCCGCGGAAAGTAGCATCGGGGTAGGGGGCTGTCAAGAAATCCGATGCCGCTCGAGTTCGCCATCACGGGCACCGACGGCGCCGCGCGCACCGGCGTTCTGGCGACGCCGCACGGCGAGGTGCGCACGCCCGCCTTCATGCCGGTGGGCACGCTCGGCGCGGTGAAGGGAGTGCCGCCCGCGCAGCTGCGCGCGCTCGGCGCCGAGGTGATGCTCGCCAACCTCTACCACCTGGCGCTGCGTCCGGGCGTCGACCTCATCGAGGAGCTCGGCGGCCTGCATGCGTGGAGTGGCTGGTCGGGGCCGATCCTCACCGACTCGGGCGGCTTCCAGGTGTTCAGCCTCGGTCACCTGCGGCAGCTCGACGAGAGCGGCGTCACCTTCCGCAGCCACCTCGACGGCGCCGCGCTGCACCTCGCACCCGAGGACGTCGTCGACCTGCAGCGCCGGCTCGGCGTCGACGTCGCCATGGTGCTCGACGAGTGCCCGCCGTGGCCGGTGACGCACGAGGCGGCCGCGGCGAGCCTCGCCCGCACCAACCGCTGGGCGGTGCGCGCCCGCGAGGAGTGGGCGCGGCAGCCTGGGCCCGGCGGTCTCTTCGCCATCGTGCAGGGGAGCTCCTTCCTCGACCTGCGCGAGAGCTCGGCGCGGGAGCTCGCCGCCCTCGCCTTCGACGGCTACGCCATCGGCGGCGTCAGCGTCGGCGAGCCCGCCGCCGAGCGCCGCGCCGCCGTCGAGTGGACGACCCCTGTCCTTCCCGCCGAGCGGCCGCGCTACCTGATGGGCGTCGGCTATCCGCACGACATCATCCACGCCGTCGCCTGCGGCATCGACCTCTTCGACTGCGTGCTCCCGGCGCGCAACGCGCGCCACGGCGTGCTCTTCACCCGCGGCGGCGCGCTCAAGCTCAAGGGCGCCGCCTTCCGCACCGATCCGCGGCCGGTGGAAGAGGGCTGCGGCTGCCCCACCTGCGCGCAGGTCTCGCGCGCATTTCTGCACCACTTGCTGCGCTGGGATGCGCTCACCGGCCAGGTGCTCGCCACCCTGCACAACCTATGGTTTTACCTTGACTTCATGAGGGAGGTACGGGAGAGTATCGCGTCCGGGACACTGACGGAGCTGGTGTCTCGCTGGTCCATCTAAAGGTCCTCGAGCCCGGACTGCAGTCCCAATCCGACAGGCTTTCGGCGGCGATCCGGAGCGAACCGGCTAAGGTCCGCTGACAGCGGAGCTATCTAACCAGCATGTCGACTCTCTTCTTCATCCTGGCGCAGGCAGGCGCCCAAGGCCCGGCGGCGAGCTGGATCTCGTTCGTGCCCATGCTGCTCATCCTGGTGGTCTTCTACTTCCTCATCGTGGCGCCCATGCGCAAGCGGCAGAAGGAGCTTGGGCAACTGGTCGACAAGCTGCAGAAGGGGGACAAGGTGATCACCAACGGCGGCCTCCACGGCGAGGTGGCGGGCGTCGAGGGCGCGGTGGTGCTGGTCAAGATCGCCGATCAGGTGAAGGTCAAGGTCTCGAAGTCGGCGATCGCGCAGGTGGAAGATCGGGGAACCAATTCATGAACAAGAGCCTGCTCTACCGCGGCCTCCTCATCCTGGCAGTGACGGTCCTCGTGGTGGTCGCCTTCTGGCCGCCGGAGAAGAAGATCAAGCTCGGCCTCGACCTGCGCGGCGGCATCCACCTGGTGCTGCGGGTGAAGGTCGACGACGCGCTGCGCGCCGAGCGCGACAAGGTCGCCGAGCGGCTGTCGCAGGAGTCGCAGTCGTCGGGTGGACCGGCGCTGCCAATGCAGCCGCTGTCGGCCAGCGCTTTCGCCGTCGACGTGCCGGCGGGCGCGCGCCAGAAGATCCTCGACGTCGCCCGCGCCGAGTTCGGGGAGTGGCAGCCCGAGGCGACCGGGAACCGCGTCGTCTTCCGCCTCAAGGAGGATGAGAGGCGGCGCCTCTCGGACCTCGCGGTCAACCAGGCGCTGAAGACGATCGACAACCGCATCAACGCCTTCGGCGTGGCCGAGCCCTTGATCCAGCGCCAGGGCATGACCGGCGACCGCATCCTGGTGCAGCTGCCCGGCGTCGACGACCCCGAGCGCATCAAGGGCCTCCTCAAGACCACCGCCTTCCTCGAGTTCCGCATCGTCGAGGGGGGGCCGGCGAGCACCTCGACCGAGGTCCTCGCCGCCTACAACGGCACGCTGCCTCCCAACCTCGAGCTGCTCGAAGGCTCGGTCAAGGACGAGGTGAGCGGCAAGAGCATCGGCACCCAGTTCTACGTCGTGCAGAAGGTGGCGCGGGTGACCGGCCGCGACCTCAAGAGCGCCCGCCCCGGCCTCGGCCAGTTCAACGACCCCATCGTCGAGTTCACCTTCACCCACGAGGCGGGGCAGCGCTTCGGCGAGCTGACCCAGGCGAACAAGGGCAAGGGCCTCGCCATCGTGCTCGACCACCGGGTGGTGTCGGCGCCGCGCATCGAGACCCGCATCACCGACCAGGGCATCATCCGCGGCCAGTTCACCCAGGAGGAGGTCACCGACCTCTCGACCGTGCTCAACAGCGGCGCGCTGCCGGCCGGCATCGAGACGCTCGAGGAGCGCACCGTCGGTCCCTCGCTGGGCGCCGACTCGATCAAGGACGGCATCCGCGCCGGCGTCGTCGGCGCCGTGCTGGTGGTGCTGATGATGGTGGTCGTCTACCACCTCTCCGGCATCAACGCCATCGCCGCCCTGGTGCTCAACGTGGCGATCATCTTCGGCGGCCTCGCTTACGCCGGGGCGACGCTGACCCTTCCCGGCATCGCCGGCGTGGTGCTCACCATGGGCATGGCGGTGGACGCCAACGTGCTCATCTTCGAGCGCATCCGCGAGGAGCTGCGAGCGGGACGCACGGCGCGCACCTCCATCGAGGAGGGCTTCAAGCGCGCCTTCGCCTCGGTCATCGACACCCACATGACGACGCTGATCGCGGCCGCCTTCCTCTACCAGTTCGGCAGCGGGCCGGTACGCGGCTTCGCGGTGACGCTGGTGATCGGTCTGTTGGCGTCGCTGTTCACCGCGGTGTTCGTCAGCCACTGGCTGTTCGACCTCGAGCTGTCGCTGCGCAAGCGGGTCGAGTCGATCTCCATCGGCTGAGTTACAGGAGCAGCTCATGCGGTTCTTCCAGAACGCCAACTACGACTTCCTCAAGTACCGCAAGCACTGGGCGGTCGTCTCGACGCTGCTCTCGGTGCTCGGGCTCGCGGTGGTGGTCTTCCACAAGGGCCTCAACGTCGGCATCGACTTCGCGGGCGGCACCCAGGTGGTGGTGCAGTTCCTCAAGCCCCCCACCGCCGACGACCTGCGCAAGTCGCTCGCCCAGGCCGGCCTCGGCGACGCCAGCATCCAGGGCTACGGCGCCGAGAACCCCGACCAGTTCATGATCCGCACTCGCCTGCACGGCAAGGGCGAAGAGGGGCAGGAGCAGGAGATCATCGGCGCCCTCGACCGCATCTACAATCCCGGCAACCACCCGGCGTTCGACGTCAACAAGGGCGGTGCCGAGGGGCTCGCGGCACTGCTCTTCGAGGCCGACCCGCTGCAGCTCAAGGCGGCCGACGTCACCACTGCGCGCGAGGCCTACACCGAGGTGGCGCAGAGCGTCCTCGGCGTCCGCCGGCAGGTCGGCGTGGTGCGCGACTTCCAGCAGCTCGCGGGCGTCAAGGGGATGACGCCGGAGGTGTTGCAGGCGCTCCAGGGGCGCTCCTACGTCGGCAACTTCGCGGTGCTCTCGCGCGAGGTGGTGGGTCCCACCGTCGGCGCCGAGCTGCGCCAGCGCGGCATCCTCGCCGTCGTCATGTCGATGCTCGCCATGCTGGTCTACATCTGGATCCGCTTCGAGCTGCGCTTCGGCATCGGCGCGGTGATCGCGCTCATCCACGACGTGCTGGTCACCCTCGGCCTCTACGCGCTCTTCGGCTTCGAGTTCAACCTCACCACCATCGCCGCCTTCCTCACCCTCGTCGGCTACTCGGTCAACGACAGCGTGGTGGTCTTCGACCGCGTGCGCGAGATGCTGCGCAAGTCCAAGCGGATGCCCTTCGAGAAGCTGCTCAACGACGCCGTCAACATGACGCTGTCGCGCACCATCCTGACCGCCAGCTCGGTATTCCTCGCCTGCCTGGCGCTGCTCTTCCTCGGCGGCGAGGTGCTGCGCGGATTCTCGTTCGTGATGACGGTGGGCGTCATCGTCGGCACCTATTCGTCGGTGTTCGTGGCGGCTTCGTTCGCGCTGCTGTGGGAAAACATGGTGCAGCGGCGCCGCGATCGCGGGGCGCCGGCAACGCCCCGTGCGGCCGACGGCAAGCCGCGCGAGGCCGCCAAACCGCGCGAGGTCAAGAACGGCGAGCGCAAGGCGGCGGCAGGCGGCCGGCGCCGCTGACTCCCCAACCCATTGACTTGATGGTCGGAACCGATAGAGTCATGTGCCCGGCGCGGCCCGAAGGGGCGCCGTCCTAAACGACCTCCTTCTGAACGTCCTGAACGACCGATCGAGGCTGATGCACAGGACCGCCGCCACCACGCTTCTCGGGATCGTGTCCCTCGCCTCTCTCGCTCTCGGCGGCTGCGACAAGTTCGCCGCCCGCGAGCACTGCCACCGCGCCAACAATTACTACAAAGACGAGTCCTTCGAGACGGCTCTCCACGAGTTCAAGGAGTGCGTCGAGAAGGACCCCACCGCCACCGGGGTGTGGCGCTCGGTCGGCTTCTCGGCGCTGGCGCTCTACCGCCCCGGGGACGAGTCGGCGCAGAACAAAGAGTACGGCGAGACGGCGGTCGACGCCTTCCGCAAGTATCTTTCCGCCTATCCCGCGGATCAAAAGGTACGGGAGTACCTGACCAGCATCCTCATGGGCTCCGGTCGCCAGGAAGAGGCGATCACCCTGCTCGAAGAGGATGCGGCCAACCATCCCGGGGACATGAACTACCAGAACTCGCTGATCGCCGCCATGGCCGAGGCGGGCCTGCTCGAGCGGGCGATGGCCAAGGCCGACGCGGCGCACACCACCGATCCGCAGATCTACCACGCCATCGGCGTCACCGCCTGGAGCAAGTCGTACCGCAACCCGCCGGCGGACGTCGAGAAGCACCGGCAGATCATCGACATGGGCATCAAGGCGCTGGAGAAGGCGCTCCAGCTGCAAGGCAACAAACCCTCCATCGAGACCCTCTCCTACATCAACCTGCTGTGGCGCGAGAAGGTGAAGGTCGAGATCGACCCCTTCAAGCAGCAGGACTACATCAAGATCGCCGACGGGTATCGCAACCGTGCCATCGAGCTTCGCCGGCAGGCGAAGGCGAGCCCGACGCCGAGTCCGTCGCCGACAGCGGCAGCGCAGGGGTAGCAGGGGGGTTGACCGGCGACCCCTCAGGAGCGACGCCATGTTCGAGAACTCCCTGATCGCCTCGCAGAAGCAGAAGCAGTCCCCCAGGCGGCTGCTCATCATCCCTGTGGTCGTGGCGGTGCACGCCATCATCTTCACCAGCGTGCTGGTGGCGCAGTACTGGAACATCCCGCCGGTGGAGGAGCCGCCGATCCAGGTGGTGTTCATCAGCGCCGCGGCGCCGCCGCCTCCTCCGCCTCCCCCGCCGCCGCCGCCCGCACCCAAGCCCGCGACGCCGGAGACGCCGAAGCCCACCGTCGTCATCCCCAAGGAACCGGTGCAGCCGGTCGAAGTGCCGCAGGAGCTGCCCAAGGCCGAGCCGGTCGAGGAGGTGGCATCCGACGAAGGCGTCGAGGGCGGCGTCGAGGGCGGCGTGCCCGGTGGCGTCCCGGGCGGTGTTCCGGGCGGCGTCCCGGGGGGCACCCCGGGCGGCACCGGCGACGAGATCCTGCGCGTCGGCGGCGACGTCACCCCGCCGGTGGTGATCGACCGCGTGCAGCCGGTCTACACCGAGACCGCGCGCCGTGCCCGCGTGCAAGGCATCGTGATCGTCGAGGCGATCATCAGCCGCACCGGGCAGGTCGAGAACGTGCGGGTGCTCAAGGGCCTCCCGATGGGCCTCGACCAGGCGGCGGTGGACGCCGTCAAGCGCTGGCGGTTCCGTCCGGCGACCCAGGGCGGGCGTCCGGTGAACGTCTATTTCATCCTCACCGTCAACTTCAAGGTGCAGTGAGCGCAAAGGAGCAGCGGCAATGGAAATGTCCCTTATCGAGATGGTGAAGAGCATGACGTTGATCGCCAAGATCGTGGCGGTCCTCCTCTTGCTCATGTCGATCTGGTCGCTCTACGTGACCATCGAGCGGCTGATCTTCTATGCGCGCGCGAAGAAGCAGTCGCTCGAGTTCGCGCGGAAGCTGACGCCGCTGCTCGCCAAGGACCAGCCGGCCGAGTCGATCGAGCTGGCGCGCAAGTACAAGGCGAGCCACCTCGCCCGCGTCACCCGCGCCGGCCTCATCGAGTTCCTCTACGACCAGACGACCAACCCCAACCCGATCGCCGGCCACGACGTCATCGAGGCGGCCAAGCGGGCGGTGGAGCGCGAGTCGCTGATCGTCTACTCGGACTTCAAGAAAGGCGTCGGCTCGCTGGCCACCATCGCCACCACCGCCCCCTTCATCGGCCTCTTCGGCACCGTGATCGGCATCATCCACGCCTTCGAGGGCATGGCGCTGACCGGCTCGGGCGGTATCGGCGCGGTGTCGAAGGGCATCGCCGAGGCGCTGGTGACGACCGCCGCCGGTCTTGGCGTGGCCATCCCGGCCGCCTGGCTCTTCAACTACTTCACCAACGTCCTCGAGCGCTTCCAGGTCGAGATGTCGAACTCGGCCTCCGAGCTGATCGACTTCTTCATCAAGAAGCAGGGAACCAAGCAGGGCACCACCCATGCCGCCGGCGTCCGGGGTTAAGACCTTCGTCACCGACAGCGCCAGCGCTGTCAAGTCGGACATCAACGTCACGCCCCTGGTGGACGTTTGCCTTGTGCTGCTCATCATCTTCATGGTGGTCACGCCGCCCTTGCAGTCCGGCCGGCCGGTGCAGCTGCCGGAGACCGGCAACCCCGAGAAGATGCCGGAAGGCGCCAAGCAGGTCAGCGTCGCCATCGAGCAGAACGGCAGCGTCTTCCTCG
>Ga0134123_10003376_pt1 | contig 10385 bp, 15 predicted proteins | sample KB303_FD_96460 | JGI IMG/M metagenome (GOLD analysis project Ga0134123, IMG submission 96460) | Terrestrial soil microbial communities without Nitrogen fertilizer from Kellogg Biological Station, Michigan, USA - KB3-0-3 | ecosystem: Environmental > Terrestrial > Soil > Unclassified ...
CGACCTGTACGCGGGGGCAGACGGTGAGCGCGAGGCGCGCGACACCGCGAACACGCTGCAGTCGCCGACGAGCACCCAGTTCGTGCTCTACAGCGCCGAGCGCCTGCTCATCTCGGGGTCGGGGGTTCAATCGAATGAGATCGACACGCCGGGCAGCCGCTACCACTTCCAGTACTCCAACCTGCGCCTGCTCATCCGCACACCCAGCGAGTACATCCTCCTTTCGGCCGAGTGGCGGAAGGGCCGCGACCCGGTGATCGTCGTTCCGGTCGACGACTCCATCCGATTCGACGTGATTCCACGCTGAGCAGAACTCTTGGTGTCCGCCCAGCGACTTGCTAGCTTCCGCCGGTGCGCTATCTACGAAGAGCCATCCTGGCGGTGCTGCTGCTCGCCACACTCGTGCTCGCCGCATGCGGTTCGTCGGTTACCAACGGGGGCAACCCGATCAAGGCATCGGGCGTGCTGCGAGTCGGCACCGAAGGCGTGTATTCCCCGTTCAGCTATCACGACCCGGCGACCGGCCAGCTCGTCGGCTATGACGTCGACGTTGCTCGCGCCGTCGCCGACAAACTCGGGGTGAAAGTCGAATTCGTCGAGACCCCATGGGATTCGATCTTCGCCGCGCTCGAGGCCAACCGGTTCGACGTGGTCGCCAACGAGTGACCATCAACGCCGAACGCAAAGAGAAGTACGACCTCTCCGAGCCGTACTCAGTCGGCGAAGGCGTCATCGTCACCAGGGCCGACGACAACTCCGTCAAGTCGCTCGACGACATCAAGGGCAAAGTCGCCGGCGAGACGGCCACCAGCAACTGGGCGCAGGTCGCTCGCGATCACGGTGCGCGCGTCGAGGCCGTCGAGGGCTTCACCCAGGCCATCAAGCTGCTCAACCAGGGCCGGGTCGATCTGGTGATCAACGACAGCATCGCGGTGTACGCCTACCTTGCCGAGACCGGCGACACCTCGGTGAAGATCGCGACAACGACAGGCGAGAAGAGCGAGCAGGGCTTCGCCACCCGGAAGAACAGCGGGCTGCGCCTGACCTGAACAAGGCCCTGGACGAACTGCGCGCCGACGGCAAACTGGCCGACATCTCGCAGAAGTACCTGAAGGCAAACGCGTCTGGCGGCCCCGAGGCGGGCCAGGCGCAACATGCGCCGCTCTCTACGTGGCAGCTGATTCTGGACAGCCTGGGTCCGCTGGCCAAGGCCGCAATCACCAAGACCATCCCGCTCACGGTGATCAGCTTCCTCATCGGGCTGGTGATCGCGCTGGCGGTGGCGCTGGCGCGGCTCTCCTCGAACATGGTCCTCACCAATGTCGCGCGGTTCTACATCTCGGTCATCCGCGACACCCCACTACTGGTGCAGCTGTTCATCGTGTTCTATGCGCTCCCGGAACTGGGGGTGAAGATCGATCCGTTGCCCGCGGCCATCATCGCGTTCTCCCTGAACGTCGGTGGCTACGCCGCGGAGATCATCCGATCGGCCATCCAGAGCATTCCGAAGGGTCAATGGGAGGCGGCCGAGACAATCGGCCTGAACTACGTCGGCGCGCTGAGGCGCATCATCCTTCCGCAGGCCACCAGGGTGGCGGTGCCTCCGCTGTCGAACACGTTGATCTCACTGGTGAAGGACACTTCGCTGGCGTCGACGATTCTGGCACCGAGCTACTTCGGCAAGCCCAGATCATCGCCGCGCCGACGTTCGAATTCTTCGCTCTCTACGGCACCGCCGCGGTGTACTACTGGGTCATCTGCCTGGTGCTGTCCTTCGGCCAAGGCCGCATTGAACGCCGGCTGGAAAGGTATGTGGCGCGATGACAGAGAACCGCGTGATGGCCGAGGGCGTACATAAAGCCTTCGGGGATAATGAAGTGCTCAAGGGTGTTTCGTTCAACGTTCCGCAGGGCACGGCGACGACGATCATCGGACCGTCAGGGTCGGGGAAGACGACGCTGCTGCGGGCACTCAACGCGCTGGACGTGCCCGACGCCGGTGTGATCCGCGTCGGCGACGTCGAACTGGATTTCTCCAAGCCTGAGTCCAAGGACCAGCTGCGGCGCTACCGCCCGCAGAGCGGCTTTGTATTCCAGTCGCACAACCTCTTTCCGCACAAGACGGTGTTGCAGAACGTCACCGAGGGCCCGATCGTCGTGCAGAAGCGCGCGAAGGAAGAGGCGGAGGCCGAGGCCCTTGAACTGCTGAGTCAGGTCGGCCTGGCTGAAAAGCGTGACCAGTACCCCTATCAACTGTCCGGGGGCCAGCAGCAGCGCGTCGGCATCGCACGGGCGCTGGCGCTCAAGCCGAAGGTGGTGCTGTTCGACGAGCCGACGTCGGCGCTGGACCCTGAACTCGTTGGCGAGGTGCTCTCTGCCATCAGGGATTTGGCCCTCGAGGGCTGGACGCTGATAATCGTCACGCACGAAATCCAGTTCGCCAAGCAAGTTTCCGATCAGGTGCTGTTCACCGACCAGGGCGTCATCCTGGAGAAGGGTCGCCGGCCGAGGTGATCGGCGACCCGAAGGAGGAGCGCACCCGCCAGTTCCTGGACCGGATCCTCAACCCGCTCTAGGAGTCGACTGTGCGGCTGATGCCCGCTTCCTCTGGCATCAGAGCTCCTGCTGGCCCCAGGGTGAGCCGTATGCCGTGAGCAGGTCCAGGAAGGGCACCGAGTCGAACGCCTCTGGACCGAGCACACCGCTGCCAGTCCACGTTCCGTTCGCCAGGAGTTCCAGCGCCACAACCGGATTGATCGCGGTCTGCCACACCACGCACTGATGACCGTACTCGGCCATCGACCATTGGCTGTCGACAACGTGGTACAGGTAGGTGGATCGCGGATTGCCGTCCTTGCCTGTGCCAGTCACCCACAGCCCGGCGCAGGTCTTGCCGTGCATCTTCGGCCCCAGCGTGGCGGGATTGGGCAGGCAGGCTGCGACCACGTCGCGCGGGCTCACTTGCACGCCGTCGACGGTGACCTTCTCCGTGCGGTCGAGGCCGAGCTTGTGCAACGTCTTGAGCACGCCGATGAACTCGGCACCGAGGCCGTACTTGAACGTGGCGCGTTTGCACTTCACCCAGCGCGGCATCAGCAGCACTTCCTCGTGCTCGACATTGACGCACTCGACGGGCCCTATGCCGTCGGGGAAGTCGAAAACCTCTGGCTCGGAAAACGGCTCGGTGGTGAACCAGCCCCGGTCGGCCTCCCAGATCACGGGCGGGTTGAGGCACTCCTCGATGGTGGTCCAGATGGAGAACGACGGCGCGAACTCGTACCCGTCAACGGTCAGGTTCGACCCGTCACGCGTGCCCAACTCGTCGATATCGGAGAACAGATGGTCGGCGGCGTACCGGGCGAACACGTCGGAAAGGCCTGGCTCGACGCCGATCCCGACGAGTGCGAGCCGGCCGGCGGCCTTCCACTGGCCCTCCGCGGCGAACTGATCGTCGCCCAGCTTGACGCCGGTCAGTTCGTACGGTCGCTCGGCGTGCCGCTGCGACAGGCTCATCGCCATGTCGAGGTAGTCGGCGCCACCGGCCAACGCGCCGTTGAAGATCGGCATCACGAACCGCGGGTCGACGGCGTTCATGACATGCGTGATGTCGTGGCGGCGAACGAGATCGGCGACGTAATCGGCCGACGTCGCGTCGACCCGCGCGGCGGAGAACCGCGCATCGCGCACCGCGTCGGCGGCCTGCGCGGCCCGTGACTCGTCGTAGTCACTGACGACGATGTGATCGAAGAAATCTCGGCGCGCCGCGATGGCGCAGAACGCCGAACCGACGCCGCCCGCGCCGACCAAGAGGATTCGCATGCGCACGACGGTATACACGACGTCGCCGAGATCGACGATTTGGCGGTTTTTACTCGGGCGTGAAGTTAGATCGCCACCTCCAGCACGCCATTCCGCGGTTCGGCGGCCTGGACATCATGGTCACCAACTGCAGAGGTCCACGCTCACGGATCTGCGTGTGTAATCCGGGTACGTATTCGCCCGGTTCGACAGGTCGAGGACCGCAGCGGTCGTCATCGTTTTATTGTCCAGGCGTCGAGTAGTACCGAGCCAAGACGTGCGCGCGGAGTTCGTCGAACTCGCCTGCGCGGATCGCGGCCCGGATTTGGTCCACCATCCTGATGACGAAGCGCTCGTTGTGGATCGTGCACAGCGTCGCCGACAGGATCTCCCTCGCCTTGAACAGATGGTGTAGGTAGGCGCGCGTGTAGTGCGCGCAGGTGTAGCAGTCGCAGTCGGCGTCGATCGGGCTGAAGTCACGTCGGTACCGGGCATTGGTGATGTTGAAGCGGCCGGTCGCGGCATACACCGCCGCGTTGCGGGCGACTCGCGACGGCGACACGCAGTCGAACGTGTCGGCACCGGCGGCGACTGTGTCGAACAGGTCGTCGGGCTCGCTGATGCCGAGCAAGTGACGAGGCTTGTCCGCGGGCAGTTCGCTGCTGACCCAGCCGATGATGGTGGCCAGGTTCTGCTTCTCCAGCGCCCCGCCGATGCCGTAACCGTCGAATCCACGCCCCGCCTCGTCGACGATCGAGGTGAGACCACGCGTGGCCTGCCTGCGCAGGTCCTCGTACTGAGCACCTAGCACCACGCCGAACAGGGCCTGCGGCGGCTTCTCGGGATGAGCCGCCGTCAGTCGGCGGTGTTCGATGAGGCACCGCACCGCCCAATCGTGGGTGCGCTGCACCGACTCTTCCTGGTAGCCGCGCGTGTTGACCAGCGTGGTCAGCTCATCGAAGGCGAAGATGATGTCTGCGCCGAGCTTGTGCTGGATTCCGATCGACACCTCAGGGGTGAAGCGGTGGGTCGAGCCGTCGAGATGCGAGCGGAACGTGACGCCGTCGTCGTCGACGTGGGCCAGCCGCTCCTTGCCGTCGGCGATCACGTCGTCGGCCTGGACCCGTCGGGTGTCCATCGCGAGCACCTTCTTGAAGCCGGCGCCGAGGGAGAGCACCTGAAACCCGCCACTGTCGGTGAACGTCGGCCCGTGCCAGTTCATGAACGCACCGACCCCGCCCGCCTCCTCGACGATGTCGGGACCGGGCTGCAGATACAGGTGGTACGCGTTGGCCAGAACAGCTTGCGCACCAAGCTCTTTCATAGCTTCTGGCGTCACGGCCTTGACGGTGGCCTGGGTGCCGACGGCGATGAACGCCGGTGTGTGGATGTCGCCGTGCGCAGTCCGGATGATGCCGGCACGACCGAGCCGGCCGGGCAATTCGGCGTCAACGGTGAAGAACTGCTCGCGCACGCCGTAGATTCTGCACTGTGAGAATCGGGTGGGTGCCCACGGCCGCAGCAACACTGGCCCTCGCCGCGTGTTCGTCGGGTCCACCTGCCTACCAGCCGGCGCCGGGCACGTTGGTCCCCGGGACCGCACAGATGACCGTGAACGGCCAGAACATCGGCACCACCGAGGCGGTGCAGTGCACTCCCGCGGGCTCGTTGACCACCATCACCACCGGTGACCAGACTTCGGGCATTACCTCGCTGATCTCCAACAAGGACGAATTGACCGCCGCCTCCGTCAGCATCAACGACGTCGGCGGCTTCACCGGCAGTTACAACGCCGGTCTGGGCGGCACCGCGAAGGTCTCCATGACCGGCCGAACCTACGACATCACCGGAACGGCCGACGGCTTCGAGACCGCCAACCCGAGCTTCCGCGCCAATGGCACATGCGCAATCAAAGTCGCTTGCTGATGGGCAAAAGGGTTAGACCGGCTGTCGCAAAAACCGAACAATGGCCTCGGCGAATTCTTCGCCCGCGTCCTCCTGCAGGAAGTGCCCGGCATTCGCGATGACCGGATGCTCGACGCCCTGCGCGCCGCGCATCTGGCCGGCGAAGATCGGGCCCATCGGACCCGTGATCGGGTCGCGGTCGCTGAAAGCCACCAGCATCGGAGTTGTGCTGTCGCACAGAGCCTTCCAGGCCGCACGGTTGGCTGCCGATGCCGGGTTGTCCGGTGTCGTCGGCACAAGGCCCGGCATCGCGCGTGGACCGGCGCAGTAGGAGTCGTCGGGAAACGGAGCATCGTAGGCCGCGCGGACGGCGTCGGTCATCGGACGAACGCAGCCGGATTCGACGAACCGCCCGACCTGGATCTGGGGTGCGCCTTGGATGGCCTTGCGGAAGCTCCACCAGATCTCGGGCATCGGCAGATCGCCAGTGGGCAGCCCGGTGTTCGCCGCGACGATGCGGGCGAAGCGATCCGAATGTTCTGCGGCAAGCCGAAGCCCGATCAAGCCGCCCCAGTCCTGACCGACAAGCGTCACCTGCTGCAGGTTCAGCACGTCGAACGCCACTGCGCGGATCCACTCCACGTGACGGGCATACGTGTGGTCCTCGATCCTGATCGGCTTATCCGAGCGGCCGAAGCCGACCAGGTCCGGACAAATGACCCGGTGCCCGGCCGCCGTCAGGATCGGCATCATCCGGCGGTACAGGAATGACCACGACGGCTCCCCGTGCAGCATCAGCACCGGATTGCCTTTGACCGGACCGTCTTCCACCCATGCCACCCGCAAAGTTCCGCCGTCCTGGTCGGAAACCCCGCAATACTTTGGGGAATAAGGGAATTCAGGAATACCAGTAAATCGCTCGTCGGCTGTGCGCAATTTCTGCATGATGGCGAACATACCGGCGGGGTCGCATTCGAAAGCCGCGTTTGTTGGACCGCAGCCAACGCGCAGCTTGTGCGTAGGCAAATTTTTCGACCATCCGCATGTCGGCAGGTGGGCTGCCACCCATACTGACCGGGATGATCCGCCGATCTTGACGGATCACGACAAACAAAAGGAGCACAGTGGTGAAGCGTGGGTTCGTGATCGCCGTAGGCGGCGCGGCGATTGTCATCGCCGGCCTGTCAGGCTGTTCGTCGGGTGAGAAGAAGTCCGAGAGTCCTGCCACCACGGCGGAGGCAACCACCGGCGCGGGCACGGCGTCGGTGAGCGCAACGGCGGCACCGAGCGGGGGCGGCACCAAGATCACGATCGACGGTCAGGATCAGAACGTCTCAGGCACGGTCGTCTGCAGCGCCATGGGCGGCAACATGAACATCGCGATCGGCGACGCGGCGACCGGTATTGCGGCGGTCGTCAGCGAGGACGGTTCCAATGTGCAGTCGGTGGGGCTCGGCAACGTCAACGGCGTCACGCTGGGCTACCAGAACGGCACCGGCCAAGGCGAAGCCAAGGCCACGAAGGACGGCAGCAATTGGACAATCTCGGGCACCGCGACCGGTATCGACATGGCCAACCCCATGCAGCCGGTGAACAAGCCGTTCGAGATCGCTGTGACTTGCCCGTAGCCGGGTACTCCAAATTCATTGCTACGGCGGCGCTCCCGACAGGGGCGCCGCCGTTGTCGTGAGAGTCAGGCCGGCAGTGTGTAGCCGGCCGCCGACTGCCGCAGCTGCCAGATCTGCGCGGGGCACAACTCATTGACGGCCTGGTTGATCAGGTAGGCACCCTGGTAGTAGTCGGTGCTGTTGAAGTCGGCCTTGACTTCGTCGACCAGCTGCGCGTAGCTCATCTTCGCCGCGACCCGGTCGCAGATGCTGTTGCCGTAGCCGATCGCGGCTTCGGCGTTGGGAAAGTTGTAGCCCGGCCGCACATGCACATTGACGAGATACGCCACTACGTCGGCGTTGGCAGGCGGCGCCAGCGCGACGACCGCCGCCCCCGCGACAACTGCACCAAGCAGCCATCTCATGGCTCATGAGCGTAGTGCTCGGCGCACGACTGTGGTGATTGTGGAGGCAGACGCCGACCGGGAACATACGCTAAGTCCATGAAGCTCATGGCTGCAGTGGCGTTGGGTTGTGGATTCATCGCGGCACCGCTGGTGGCGGCGGCACCAGTCTCGGCGTATCCGGGCTCGTGTGACGGCACCAGCGCAGCGTGTGTGCCGTACATCGAGCGCGGCGCAGCCCAAGGCGATCACTGTGCCCAGAACACCCGATACAACTTGGCCCTCGACACCTCGGGCGGCACGCTTGCCTGCAGCGCCAACGGCGTGTGGATCGCGTCGCCGCAGCTAGTCGGCATCCGCACGCTGCGCTCACCTTGCGGTGAGGACAAGGGCGTGGCGCTGACACCCGACGGCGTGACGATGAGCTGCATCGGCGGCGCATGGACCGCCGACTACCGGGTGCCGTTCGCATAGGCGCGCCTACAGAAGGGCGGCGCCGCTGATGCGTCAGCGGATTCCTGGCGCTGAAGGGCGTGCAATCAGTGCGCCCGTTGCGTACTCACTCAAGGAGGCAGCAGGAGCTGCTCCTCCTAGCTCATCGCCCTAGGCAGGGCGCCTTCAGGACGACCTGGTCGTTCTGGTTGGAAACCTCCGCCGAACCTCCGCAGAGCGCAGTGACCATGTTCCTGTTCCCGGTCACTTCTGCGTCACTGTTGCTGATCACTGTGACCGTGTTGAAGTTCCCGGTCACTTCTGCGTCACTGTTGTGGATTACTCGGACCATGTTGAAGTTCCCGGTTACTTGTGCGTGACCGTTGTTGCCCGCCACGACGAAGTTTCCGGTCCCGTTGGCCTCGGCCGTGCTGCCCTCCATGCCGGGACGGTTGAACGCCACGGCGAGGCTGGCGCCATTTGTGGTCGCCGTGCTTTCGTTGCCGATCTGCACGAGAGAGTTCCCGCGCGCCGAGAAAGACAGGCTGCCTTTAGTGGTTTGCTGCGTCACGCTTGCGTTAGACGACGCGCTATCGCTGGTTGACGGTGCGGCCCACGCGGTTGGTGCCCCGACACAGAGCGCCACGGCGGGTGCGCCGGCACACACGGCGAGGAACTTGACTGATGCCCTCGTCGGAAATTGCCTTTCTTGAGACTTCTGAGGGCGCGCTTTTTGACCCACTTTGTGTACGGTGCCGAGCGTCATCTTGTTCAAATCTTCCCCGCTGCAATGCTTTCCCCGGTCCTTCGGTGATGCGAAGTTGGGCATCATCTGCGGTCGCACTGAAGATGGCCAGGCCGTGCCCGGCGGTGTGCAGTGGCTGCCGAAGGGTTCCGCTCCGCGAGCTGACCGGTAACAGCAGGCGCGCCGCTGGCGGATGATGGCAACGCGGTCAACTCAGCGCTGCGCAACTTCGCGGGTGCTCACCGTCAGATTTTTAACAGAGCTTGCTATATGCGACACGTCTCGCGGCAGCGCCTCACGTGGCGACCGAACGCCGTGCCGGACCTTGTTCCGGTGTCACTAATCCGTCGCCGCCTCAGCGGCCTCTTGGGCCAGCCGCAGTGTCGGGAAGTCGCCGAAGGACTGTTGGTTTCTGTGCAAGCGGTGCTCACCCGATGCGACGGTTTGAATCGTCCACTGGCCGTCGGCGCTGAAGTAGGTCACTCCCGCGGCCCCGGATACCTTGCGCCATTTCATGAACGGATCACTTTCACCTTCTTTGATGTCACCCATTGGCTCCCCTTTTGTCGAGCCATAGGCTGCGGGCGGCGTCGAGTCTCAGCGCGACTCGGGAACATGCAGCGCAAAACGGGGAGCCTCCGAAGAAAGCTCCCCGTCTGCCCCCCGGTCTAGTTGGCGGACGGACCGCAGGCCCCGGCGCTGACCGTGACGTTGTCGCTCTGGGCCCTGACAATTGACTTCCCGCACAGTGCCACGACGCGCTGAGCGCTCTCGTTGGCGGCGTTGACATTGCTTCCGAGGGCCACGATCGAATTGTTGTCGTTCGCGACGGTGACCTCAGCCGGGCCACCGACGGCGACCAGCGTGTTGCCGCTGGCGTCGCCTGTGACCGTGGCTTTGCCCCCGTTGATCGCCACGACCCTGTTGCCGGTGCCTTCGCCGTTAGCGGTGGCCGTCGCCGGCTTGTAGAGGCTGATCGCCAGCGCGCGATTGCCGTCGCTCGCCGACGCCACCGCACCGGTTTTCGGGTCGTTGTCGCCGACTTGGACGGGATCACCCGAGCCACGGTCAAAGGAGATGCCCGGCCTGGCGTCAGCCGTGCCCGCCCCGATCATCGCCGCCACGCCCAAACCCACGGCGAGCGCCGATCCTGCCATCATCTTCCGAATTGTCATGTCGTATTCCCCCTGTGAAGGTGGACGAAGAGCCTCTCCCCCTCCCCGTCCGGTGTCTCGCCCGAGGTTTTCGGGTGAGTCTTTGGCTTTCCTTCAGCCCTTTTTGACTTCGGTTCTCATACCGATAACCATGACGCGGCTGTAACCGAGGGTCACAAGTAGGGCGATACTGCATTTTTGTTCGCAGACGGTCGGCTGTACTTGCATCTTGTTCGCAAAGGATCGGCACACGGCAGCATCATTGGCGATCAGCGCGGGAACGAATGTCCTCACTGCGGGCCCGACGACCCCAGACGGATCTGTTCGACCGACTTGGACAA
>Ga0134123_10003378_pt1 | contig 10383 bp, 11 predicted proteins | sample KB303_FD_96460 | JGI IMG/M metagenome (GOLD analysis project Ga0134123, IMG submission 96460) | Terrestrial soil microbial communities without Nitrogen fertilizer from Kellogg Biological Station, Michigan, USA - KB3-0-3 | ecosystem: Environmental > Terrestrial > Soil > Unclassified ...
GATGATCGACGAGTTCCGCGCGCTGAAGTGCACGCGCCTGTCCATCGCGCTCCGCAACGGGCCCTACGACTGGGAGGCGCTGGAGGCCTTCGCCAGCGAGATCGTCAAGAAAGGCTAGCGCGGAGCGCCTCCGGGTCCCCCGGGGCGCGAAGCGTGGGGGGTGTGGGGGGCCATTTCGGGGCCCCCCACGTAACTAGCCCTCGCGCAGCACCGGAAGACTGCGGCGGGCCAGGCGGCCGGCGATCCAGTTCACCGACCGCATGGCCCGCTCGCACACCGAGGCCAGCGGCATCTGCCCGTAGTCGTCGTTGAAGACCTCGAAGCTGTAGTCCCCCGCGTACCCGCGTCGCTGGAGCCGGCGCACCAGCTCGGCGACGAGGTCGTTGTGCACGCCCTCGCCGGGGAACACGCGCAGGTGGCGCGCCGTCTCGATGCGCTCCTCGCGGCTGTGGATCCGCTGCCACAGGAAGTCGGACAGCTGGGCCAGGAAGACCTTGGCGGGATCGACGATGTCCAGCGTGTCGATCGCGCCTTCGTTGGCCAGCGTGTGAAACGAGTCGACGCAGAGCCCGAGGTTGGCGTGACCGGCGCGCTCCACGATGGACCAGGCATGCGCCAGCTGGTGGGCGTGCCGTCCCCAGGAAAGGGCCTCGTAGGCGACCCGCACGCGCAGGGGGACCGCCAGCGTGGCGAGCTTGCGCAGGTCGGCCACCACCGACTCGATCTCGCCGGTCGCGTGCGTCGACGTCGACGAGCACACCAGCAAGACGGGCGCCCCGAGCGCGTGCGCCAGCTGCAACATCGACTTGGCGACGTCGATCTTGTACTCGTGCAGGTGGCCGCTCAGCCCCTCGAAGTCGCGCAGGACCTGAAAGCCCGTGACCCGCAACCCGCTCGCGCGCACGGCCGCGACGGCGGCCGGCTCCCCGTCGGGGTGACCGACCACGTCGCGCGCCGACAGCATGACCTGCGTGAACCCGGCCGCCCGGATGGCCCGGAGCTTGGCTTCGAGCGGCCCGGCCAGCGTGATGGTGTCCATGCCGAAGTCGGTGAGGCGCATCGCTAGGCTCCGAGCTCGCTGTGTACGAGCTCGAACGACACGCCCCCGGGATAGAGCTGGGTGAGCGCGCCGCGATCGGTCGAGCGGATGGGACCACGATCGACGAAGACGATGCCCCGCGCCTGCAGGGCCACGATCGCGGCGGGCACCGTGGCGGTGCCCAGCCCGATGCGCAGCAGGCCTTCCTCCCACGCGACGTCCCCGCTGTCGTCCGGCGGCTCGATCAGCTGCAGGAAGAACTTCCGGCACGGACTCTCCAGCAGCACGCCCTTGTTCACGACGCCGAAGAACTGGCCGCTGGGCAGCACGGTGAAGCCGAACAGCGATTGATAGAACTCCAGCCAGGCGGCGGTGCGCTCGGGGAACGCCGTCTGCACGAGGCCGAAGTAGTGCAGGCCGGCCAGGGCCGGCGGGTGCGGGTCGGCGCCAACGATCGGCGTGAAGTCGACGTCGTAGATCGAGAAGTCCCGATGCCGGTCGACGAAGTAGATGTGGCTATCGCCGGCGCCCCGGATGCCGGGGATGATCAGCTCCATCGCCGCGGCGCGGGAGGGCAGGTCCCACGCGCCGAGCGCCACCGTCTGCCGATGGGCCTCGCCCGCGTCCGCCACCCGGAAGGCCATCGCCCCCACCGCGGTCACCGGCTCGTCGCCGGCGGCGGCACGCACCACGCCCGGGTGCGCGTTCACCACGAGGTTCATGCCGCCCTGACGATAGAGCAGGACCTCGCGCGAGCGGTGCCGGGCCACCGCGCGGAACCCCATCTTCTCGAGCAGGGCGCCCAGGACCAGCGGCTGGGTGGTCGTGAACTCGACGAACTCCAGGCCGTCGAGCCCCAGCCGGTTGCTCGGGGTCGGGTTCCGCTCGCTGACCGTCATGAGATTCTCCTCCTGCACCCGCAGACTGGCCCGGGGCGATGATTCCACGCGCGCCGATAAAAGATCAATCGTGCGATTATCGGTCAGCATGGCCGCCAAGGCCGACATCATCGAGGGGCTCGTGCGGGGCCTGGACGTGATCCGCGCATTCAGCGACCGCATGCCCCCCCACACGCCGGGCACGCTCGCCGCGCAGCTGCAGTTCAGCCGCGCCGCGGCCCGCCGCTTCCTCGTCACCCTGTGCCACGTCGGGTACGCCGCCAGCGACGGCCGCGAGTTCTGGCTCACGCCGAGGGTCCTGGGCCTGGGCCAGACGTATCTGACCGCCGATCGCCTGGTCCGCACCGTGCAACCGAGCCTCGACGACCTCTCTCGCCGCCTGGGGGAATCCACGACCTTCGGCATCCTCGACGGCGACGACGTCGTCTACCTGGCCAAGGCGCAGGCGGCGCGGTTGCTCTCGACCTCCATCGGCATCGGCACGCGCCTGCCCATCCAGTGCTCCGCGGCGGGATGGGCCATCCTGTCGACGCTCGAACCGTCCGCGCTGGCGGCGTGGCTGGCCGATCACACGCTCGCACGCTACACCGCGCACACCGTCACCAGCGTGCGGGCGTTTCGCGCGGCGATCCGTCGCGCCGCCACGCAGGGTTTCGTCCTGCTCGAGAACCAGTACGAGATCGGGCTGCGCGGCGTCTCGGTCCCGCTGCGCTCCTCCGCGGGCGAGGTCGTCGGCGCCATCAGCGTGTCGTCGACGATCGCGTCGGCGACGACAGCCGCCGCGCGGGCCCGGTGCGTCCCCGCGCTGAAGGCCACGGCCGAGGCGTTACGCCTCCGACTGTAGAAGGGTGAGCCGCCTCGCCAGCCCGGGTCTCTTGACAAGCCGATGGTCCGCGCTGAACGTTGGAGCCCCCGACGAACCGAAACCGCCGAGCCGCGTTCCCACCCTCCGGCGAGGAGCGCCCGAGAGGAGATCACGATGCGTCAAACTCGACGGCTGACATGGTCCTGGTCCATCCTGGTGATCCTGGGCGCGGCCCTCGTCGGTGGGGCGGCGACCACCCGGGCCGATGACCGCGGTGGGTCGTGTCGCGCGGGCGACCGCGGCCAGCTCCTGCGCTTCGAACGGGTCGCCTCGCACCCGACGGCGGCCGCCGCGCGTGCGTACTTCGACTCCTGGGTGGCCTTCTACCAGGATTTCTACGCCTTCCCGCCGAATCTGCCGGTGGCGATCGAGCATGGCTTCGACAGCTACAAGGTGACGTACTGCACGGTGGACGCGGTGCTCCCGGGCCAGGTGAGCGCGCGGCCCACGGTCGCCACCGGAAACGTCTCGGTGCCGCGGAAGTCGGGGCGACTGTCGACGGTCGTCTACCTGCACGGCACGGCGGTGTCCTTCTACGACGCTCCCTCGAACCCCAATGTCTTCGGCGACTTCAACGAGAACGGCGAGAGCTTCGACGGACCTCCCTCCAGCGCGATCTTCGCGGGCGGTGGCTTCATCTACATCGCGCCGGACTACCTCGGACTCGGCGACTCGACGGTGCCGCGTCATCGCTACTTCCACGCCGCCACCGAGGCCTCGTCTGCCATCGACCTGCTGGCGGCCGCCCGCCACGTGCTGGCCAGCCTGCGCGTGCCGCGCAGCGACGAGCTGTTCACCTTCGGCTTCTCGCAGGGCGGCCACGCCGCCCTCGCGCTCCACCGCGAGCTGCAACGCCAGCGTGTCGACGTGACGGCCACGGCCACCGTCGGCGGCGTCTTCGACATCGAGCACTTCTTTCTCCTTGGCCTCGCCAACGAGACGACGCCGACGATCCCGCTGTATGTCTCCTACATCCTGCTGGCCTACGACGACCTCTACAACGTGCTGGGACCGCTGAACACCGTGTTCCGGCAACCGTTCGCCGGGACGGTGTCGGGCCTGTTCGACATGCAGCACTTCTTCGACGACGTGCTGGCTGAGCTGCCGGCGACCTCGCGCGAGCTCCTCACGCGGTCCTACTACGCCCGCGTGACCGGTGATCCAAACGATCCGCTCCGCATCCGCCTGCGCCAGAACGCGGTCGACCAGTGGCGGCCCGAGGCGCCGATCCGCGTCTACCACAGCCCCGACGACGAGGAGGTCTCCTACACGGACTCCCTCCTCTCGGTCGAGCGTCTGCGGCAGCGCGGCGCCGACATCACCGTGAGGACGCTGCCGGGCTTCGACCACGTCAACAGCTGGGTCCAGGCCATGCCGCGCGCGGTACGATACTTCAAGCGGCTCGACTGACCCCCACCCTAACCAGGAGGCCCCCCATGCTGAACCCAGGCGACAAGGCGCCCGACTTCTCCGGGCGCGATCACAACGGCAACCCAGTGAAACTGTCCGACTACAAGGGCAAGACGGTCGTGCTGTGGTTCTTTCCCAAGGCCGACACACCAGGCTGAACGGCCCAAGGTTGCGGGTTCCGCGACCTGAAGGCCCAGTACGACGCCAAGAACGCGGTCATCGTGGGGGCGTCGTTCGACACGCCGGCCGAGAACAAGGCCTTCGCCGAGAAGTTCCACTTCAACTTCCCGCTCATCTGCGACACCGACCGCACCATTGGCACCGCCTACGGCGCCAATGCCGATCCGGCCAAGGGCGCCTCGCGCGTGGGCGTGGTCATCGACGGTAGCGGCAAGATCAAGGAGTGGCATGCGCGGGTCGACGCTCGTGCCTGGCCGGCCGAGGTCGTGAAGACGCTGTAGGAGTCTGTCACAATCGCGGAGCGCCACGGCTCCGCCGCGGCGCGAAGCGTGGGGTGTGGGGGCCATCTCGGGGCCCCCCACTTCCGGAGGACAACGCATGAGAGCCATGGTGCTTGCCGTCCTGCTGCTGGCCACCGTCACCGGCGCCGCCGCGGCGCAGTCACGCCCGGCGGCGGCCGCGAAGCCCGACGGCGAGATGCGTTACGCGCTGTACGTGACGCTGGCGCCCGCCTGGTTCGACCCGGGCGAGATCACCGGCGGCTTCCTTACCCCGTTCTGGGTCCTCTACGCGCTGCACGACGCGCTGGTGAAGCCGATGCCGGGCAACCTGATGGCGCCGAGCCTGGCCGAGTCATGGACGGTCGGTGCCGACGGCAAGACGTACGACTTCAAGCTGCGCGAGGGCCTGAAGTTCCACAACGGCGATCCGTTCACGGCCGAGGACGTGAAGTTCAGCTTCCAGCGCTCGAAGGTCGGCAAGGTCCTGAAGGATCGCGTGCGCGACGTCGAGATCGTCAGCCCGACGAGGGTGCGCTTCCTGCTGCACGAGCCCTTCCCCGACTTCATGGCCCTCTACGGCACGATGGCCACCGGCGCGGGCTGGATCGTTCCCAAGAAGTACGTCGAGAAGGTCGGCGACGACGGATTCAAGAAGCATCCGGTCGGGCTCGGGCCCTACAAGTTCGTGAGCCACACGCCCGGCGTCGAGCTGGTCATGGAGGCGTACGAAGGCTACTGGCGCAAGATGCCGTCGGTGAAGCGGCTGGTGTTCAAGAGCGTGCCGGAGCCGACCACGCGAGCGGCGATGCTGAAGAACGGCGAGGTGGACGTCGCCTACATGCTCGACACGCCGACCGCGCAGGAGCTCAAGCGCGACCCCAACTTCCGGCTGGGCTTCTCGGGCGCCATCGGCGTGCACTATCTCGACTTCTTCGACCAGTGGGATCCGAAGTCGCCGTGGGCCGATCGCCGCGTGCGGCTGGCGGCCAACCACGCCCTCGATCGCAAGGCGCTCAGTGAGGCCGAGACGCTCGGCGCCTCGCGGCCGACCGGCAGCATGGTCCCGCGCACGTTCGACTTCACGCTGCCCCTGCCGCCCTACGAGTACGATCCGGCCAAGGCGAAGAAGCTGCTGGCCGAGGCCGGGTATCCCAACGGCTTCGACGGCGGCGATTTCTATCCCTACCCGCCGTACTTCTCGGCCGGTGAGACGATCATCGGCTACTTCGGCGCGGTCGGCATCCGCATGAAGCTGCGCACGATGGAGCGCGCCACCTTCCAGACCGCCTGGGGCGGCAAGAAGCTGAGCGGTGTCTGCCTGTGCACCATGGCGAACTTCGGCAACGCCTCCACCCGGCTGGCCGACGCCGTCCTGAGCGATGGGGCCTTCGCGCGCGGCGCGGATCCCGACGTGGAGGCGCTCTTCCGCCAGCAGGCGCGAGAGACTGACCGGAAGAAGCGCGAGGCCATGCTCAACCAGATCCAGCAGATGCTCTACGACCGCGCCCGCTTCGGCCCCGTCTACGAGTTCATCTGGGCCAGCGGCATCGGCCCGCGGGTCGCCGAGCCCGGCCTGATGCTGATCGATCCCTACCCGTGGGCCGCGCCGCTGGAGGATGTCCGGCTGAAGACGAAGTGACCGCCTCCGCGACATTGTCGCTGCCGGCGGCGTGCTACGATGCCGCCCCAGACACGTCCTGGAGGACTCCATGAGAACGCCGCTCGCCGTCCTGCTGGCCTTCGCCCTCGCCGCCGGTGCCGTCGCCGGCCTGGCGACTGACGCCGGGGCGCAGGAAGTGATCCGCATCGGCTGCCCGACCAAGACCTACTTCCCGACGATCCTGGCGACCGTGGCCAAGGACAAGGGGCTCTTCGAGAAGGAAGGGCTCAAGCCCGAGATCACGATCTACCGGGGCGGCGGCGAGACGTTCGAGGCCATCGCGGCCGGCTCGGCCGATCTCGGGCCGGTGGCCGTCCCCCTGGTCGCCACCTCACGCAAGCGCGGAGTCCTCACCAAGATCGTGGCGAGCAACGGCGATGAATGGTCCGGCTGGATCCTCGGAGTGAAGACCGACTCTCCGGTCAAGTCGGCCAAGGAGCTGGACGGCAAGAAGGTCGGCATCACCTCCGCCGGCTCCGGCACCGACACCCTGGCGCTGTGGGCCCAGAGCGAGAGCAAGGTCAAGTTCGAGCGCATCGGCGTCGGCGGCGGCGGGCTCGTGCCCAACCTCCTCAACAACAACCTGGCGGCGGCGGTGATCTACTCACCGCTGAGCTATCAGGTCGTCTCCGAGAACAAGGTGCGGGTGCTGATCGACTTCGCCACCGCGATGCCCCCCAATCTGATCGGCGGCTGGGCAGCCACCGAGAAGAACCTGACCGAGCGCCGAGCCTTCATCCAGAAGGGGCTCAACGCGCTCTATGGCGCGCTGGAGTACATGCGCAACAACCCTGACTACGCCATCAAGACCATCGCCGAGAACAACGAGCTGTCGCCGGCGATCGCGAAGATGGAGTTCGAGAAGACGTTCCTCCGGCTGTCGCGCGACGGGCAGACGAAGCTGCCCGCCGTCGAGAAGGCCCTGGAGCTGGCGGCGGCCAGCGGCGTGAAGGACATGGCACCGGCGGCCGAGCTGTTCATGAACATGCCGATCGTTCCCACGAAGCCGTAGCCCACTCAGCGATGCGGCGGCACGAGCGGCTCGTCGTGGCCGCCGGCGTGCTCGGGCTGGTGGTCCTCTGGGAGGGGCTCGTCCGCCTGGGCCGGATCGATGCCAGCCTGGCGCCGGCGCCGAGCACCATCTTCAAGGCGCTCGTGACACTGGCGGGGCGGCCCGAGGTGCGGGCGAGCCTGTGGGTGACCGTCTGGGAGGTGCTCGCCGCTTTCCTGCTCGCCGTCCCCGTCGGGCTATTCCTGGGCTTCCTGCTGGCCGAGGTGCCGTTCCTGGGCGGACTGTTCCGCCCGCTCGTGAACTTCCTGTTCGGCGTGCCCAAGTCGATCTTCCTGCCCGTGTTCATCCTCGTGTTCGGCGTGAGCATCCCGCAGAAGATCGCCTTCGGCGTGTTCACGACGCTGTTCGTGGTCATCATGGGCGGCATCGCCGCCGTGGAGTCGGTGCCGCGCGAGCTGGTGCTGGTGAGCCGCGCCTACGGCGCCACGCGCTGGCAGGTGATCCGCGAGATCTACCTGCCGGCGATGGCGCCGATCCTGCTCGAGTCGGCGCGCCTGGGCATGGTCTTCAACATCACCGCCGTGCTGCTCTGCGAGATCTACGGCGCCCGCGACGGCATCGGCTACCGCATCGCCGCCTGGGGCGAGAACCTCCAGATGCCGCAGCTCTACGCGGCACTGGTCCTCGTGGCGATCGCCGCGGTGGCGGTCAACGAGCTGCTGCGGGCGGCCGAGGCGCGGCTCGGCGCCTGGAGGCACACACGCTGAGCCGGCCGCTCGTCGCGATTCGACACGTCTCGCAGCGCTTCGGCACCGGCGGCAACGGGGTGCTGGCGCTCGACGGGATCGACCTCGAGGTGCCGGACAGCCAGTTCGTGGCCGTCGTCGGCCCGAGCGGCTGCGGCAAATCCACGCTGCTCTCGATCGTGGCCGGCCTGCGTCTGCCCTCCAGCGGCACCGTGCTCTGCGACGGCGAGGCGATGACGGCGCCGATGCCGCGCAAGGTCGGCATGGTGTTCCAGGAGGCCAACCTCCTGCCCTGGCTCTCCGCGTTGGACAACGTGGCGTTTCCCATCAAGCTGCGCCGCGTGGCCAGGCGCGAGCGGCTCGAGGCGGCCCGGCGCATGCTCGAGCTGACCGGCCTGACCGGCGCCGAGGACCGCCTGCCGCACCAGCTCTCGGGCGGCATGAAGCAGCGTGTGGCGATCGCCCGCGGTCTCGTGCAGAACCCGGGCGTGCTGCTCATGGACGAGCCCTTCGCCTCGCTCGACGAGCAGACGCGGATGGTGCTGGGCGACGAGCTGCTGCGCATCTGGTCCGAAACGAAGAAGACCGTGCTGTTCGTGACGCACAGTCTCAACGAGGCGGTCTACCTGGCCGACCGGGTGATCGTGCTGAGCGCGCGCCCGGGCCGCGTGGTGGACGACGTCGCCGTCGACCTGCCCCGCCCGCGGACGTTCGCCATGACGTCGAGCGAGCGCTTCGGCATCCTCAAGGACCGCATCTGGCAGCACATCCGCAACGCCGAGCGGCGATGACACGGCTGCGCGTGAGCCAGGTGACACTGTACGTGGCGATCCTGGCCGCCTGGGAGCTGCTGCCCCGCGCCGGGATCGTGCCCCGGCTGTTCGTGCCGCCCCTCAGCGAGGCGCTGGGCGCCCTCGCGCTCGGGCGCGCGGAATACCTCGGTAGCCTGCCGACGACATTCGGCGAGATCCTGGTGGCCTACGCGATCGCCTGCGGCGGCGGCATTCTCGCGGGGCAGATCCTCGGCGCCTCGCCGGCCGCGCGCCGGATGCTGCTGCCCCTGATCCGTTCGGCGTACGCGGTGCCACTGGTGGTGCTCTACCCGGTGATGATGGTCTGGTTCGGACTGGGCCCGGAGTCGAAGATCGCCTTCGCCGCGCTCTACGCCTTCATCCCGACGATGCTCACCGCGCTGGCCGGCGTCGCCGCGCTGAGCCCGGCCCTGGCCGAGACCGCGCGGGCGCTCGGCGCCACCCGGGCCCAGCAGGTGCTCTACATCGCGCTTCCGGCGAGCCTGCCGTCCAGCGTGGCGGCGCTACGGCTGGGCGGCGCGCTGGTGATCGTCGGCGTGATCGTGGCCGAGATGCTCGGCGCCGGCGCCGGCCTGGGCTTTCTCATCACGCGGCAGCGTACGATGCTCGACAGCCCCGGCGTCTACGCCGGGATCGTGCTGGTCCTGGCGATCACCGGGCTGCACGAGGTGCTGCTGCGCCGGCTCGAACGCAGGGTCGCGGCCTTCCGCGCGTCCTGACGGGAAAGGGAATCGAATCATGCCTTCTCTGCCGCTCCTGGCGACCACGGTGGTGGGCAGCTACCCGCAGCCCGACTGGCTCGTCGACCGCAGCCTGCTGGCCAAGGGCGTCCCCCGCGTGCGCCAGCGCGACATCTGGCGCATCCCCGAGCCCTTGCTCGAGCAGGCGCAGGACGACGCGACGATCCTGGCCATCCAGGAGCTGGAGCGCGCGGGTATCGACGTCATCACCGACGGCGAGATCCGGCGCGAGAGTTACTCCAACCGCTTCGCCACCGCGCTGGACGGCGTGGACGTCGATCGCCCCGGTGTGATCCGCGACCGCAACGGCAACGAGACGCGCGTGCCGCGCGTGGTGGGCCGCATCTCGCGCAAGCGGCCGGTCGAGCTCCGCGACATGGAATTCTTGAGGGCCCACACCAAGAAGACGGCCAAGATCACGCTGCCGGGGCCGTTCACGATGGCTCAGCAGGCGCAGAACGAGGCCTATCCCGACGTGGAATCGCTGGCCATGGACTTCGCGGCGGCCGTGAACGCCGAGGCGCGCGATCTGGAGCGGGCCGGCGCCGACGTCATCCAGCTCGACGAGCCCTGGCTGCGCAACGACCCGGCCGCCGCCGGGCGCTTCGCCGTCCCGGCCATCAACCGGGCGCTGGAAGGTCTCACGGTGCCGACCGCGATCCACCTCTGCTTCGGCTACGCGGCGGTCGTCCGCCACCAGAAACCGGCCGGGTACTCGTTCCTGCCCCAGCTGGCCGCA
>Ga0134123_10003382_pt1 | contig 10378 bp, 5 predicted proteins | sample KB303_FD_96460 | JGI IMG/M metagenome (GOLD analysis project Ga0134123, IMG submission 96460) | Terrestrial soil microbial communities without Nitrogen fertilizer from Kellogg Biological Station, Michigan, USA - KB3-0-3 | ecosystem: Environmental > Terrestrial > Soil > Unclassified ...
AAGGCCGCGAAGGTGCCGACGCTGGTCCTGGAGCCGGACGAGGCCACGGCGCGGCGGCTCTTCGAGCGCGGCGAGCTCGTGCTCCACCGCCGCGTCGAAGACGGAGGGCTCGAAGCCTGCCATCTGGAACGGGCGCGGGCGCTCATCGCCAATGGCACGGACGACGAGAACGCGGCCCTGATCATCACCGCCCGGCAGCTCGGCTTCAGCAAGCCGATCCTGGCCCTGGTCGAGGAGCCCTATCACCGGCGTCCCATAATGCTGGCCGGCGCCAGCGCCACCTTCACGCCGCGCCACATGCTGGGCGCCGCCCTCGCCGCCCGCGCCTCGTATCGCATCAGCCCGCGGGTGGCCGGCGTGCAGCAGCTCGGACGGAGCCTGGAGGTGGCCGAGATGCGGGTGGAGCCGGCGAGCCCGCTGGCCGGCAAGACCCTGGACGAGGCCGACGTCGGAGCCCGGACCGGCGCCACGGTCGTCGGGCAGTGGGCGGGCGGCGAGCTGGAGGTGCTCTCCGGGGCCAACGTCCGTCTGAAACCGGGCGGCATGCTGGTCGCGGTCGGCAGTCACGAGAGCATCGACCGCCTGAGCCGTCTCGCCGAGGGCACGGTGGCCACCCGCCGCCATGGACCCTTCCTGGTCGGCGGCGGCGGCGAGGTGGGCCGCAAGGTGGCCGAGCTGCTGCGCGCGGTCGGCGAGGAGGTGCGGCTCATCGACCGGAATCCGGGGCCGGAGGTGGATCTGGTCGGCGACGTGATGGACATCAAGCTCCTGGAGCAGGCCGGAGCCCGCGAGGCCCAGGCCGTGATCCTGGCGCTCGACACGGATGCGGCGACCCTGTTCGCCACCGTGATCCTCAAGGACATGGCGCCCGACGTGCCGGTCATCGCGCGGGTCAACCTCTCGAACAACGTGGAGCGGATCCACCGCGCCGGCGCCTACTTCGCCCTGTCGATCAGCCAGGTGTCGGGACAGATGCTGGCCAAGAAGCTGCTCGGCCAGGAGGCGGTCGCGGTCGATCCCCAGCTCAAGATCCTCAAGGTGGCGCCGAACGGCCTGCGCGACCACCATCCGCACGACCTCAAGATCCGGCAGAAGACCGGCTGCTCGGTGGTGGCGGTGGAGCGCGGGGACGAGGTGCTGGTCGAATTCGCAGCCGATTTCCGCTTCCGGCCGGATGACGCGGTCTACGTCTGCGGCAGCACCGGCGCGGTACGTCGGTTCGCGGCGGAATTCGGACCTTAGTTAGCCGGCATCAGCCCCACTCCTGCTACGAAGCCGCGGTGGACGAGAGGGCCTCATCCCTCCAGGCGGACGCCAGGATATCGTCGGTCGCCAGAACCCTCGCGACGAGATCTTCCACGGGCATGATGGCTACTTGCCCTCCGATCTCGCAGACCTCCCTGGCCATGCAGACCCAGATCTCCTCGCTCTCGAGGTGTAGCGCAAGCTCGATCAGCGCCAGGAGCCAACACCCCAGCACGATGTGCGGAACCTTCCCGGCTGAGGAGGCGCGAGCCGCATCGCCGTCCGCTGCGAAGAAATTCCTCGCCCAGGACCGGCAATCCGCGGGATCGCCGGCAAGGATCGTGTAGACGTCGCGGCGGATTCGTTGCAGCTCATAGCTCGAACGCGCCTCGGTCATCCTCCGATTGGCGATGACCTCCGCGATGCCGAGGTTCCGCCCCTGGGATCGGCTGTCGACGAGCTCGTCGCAAAGGCGTAGAGCGTCGCGTGGATTGCCGAACGAAACAGCCGCGATGGCACGAGCGGTCCGTGCATCCCCAGGATCGATTTCGATGCGTTTGAGCTGCGCCTGCACCAGCTCCGTGGCCTCGTCCGCGCTCAGCGGCATGATGCGGACGATGTGATCGAACGAGCTGTCGATCTCGTTCTTTCCCTCCACCGAACCCAGATAGAGGGCGCTGAAGGCGTCCTCGGCCAGAGATATGTGGTAATACACGCCCGGAACCTCAAAAATCCCTTTGATGCGACGGACGAACTCCTTGACTTCTTCCAGGTTCACGATCTTGTCGAGCTCGTCGATACAGATGACGACGCCTTTTCCTTTCTTGTCCCCCAACGCCCCCATCTCCAGGCGGCGGACGACGTTGGAAACATATTCTCGATAGCGCCGGAGAAGAGACATCAGGCTGTCGTCAGAAGCCCTGGAGCTCGCTTGGCGCCGGGAAAAGATCCACAGCCACAGGATCGAGAGAAACAGGATGAGAAATGCTTCGACCGTGGTCGGCTGCAGGAGGAAGGAGACGGTGATCAGAACGTCCAGGAGCCCCAGGCTCCACAGCAATCCGCGCTGATAGGCGCGGACCTGCCGCTGCACGGGAGACATCGCCCGCACTCCCACGTCGCGGGAGGCCTGCACGACCTCGACGGCCTCGCGGTACATCAGGGCGGCCTGCGCGTGTGTCGATTGGCGCTCCTGGAGCCACGACGTCAGGTCCACCGGCTGCAACCTGCTCCAGTAATAGACTCCGACGCAGAGCGCTCCCAGCAGGATCAGGAACGTGGGAGTCAGGGCGAGGACGAGCATCGGCTCGGACAGGGCCGACTCGATCTGGGAGAGCAGGGCGTTGAAGACCAGCAGGAGGACGGTCAAATGGATCAGCCAACCCCACCTGAGGCGCGCTTCCAACTCGCGGACCGCGAGCGGTTGGGCGTCGAGGTACTGTGCGACAGTCCTCTCGACCTGGGTCGACACCTGCTCGAGCGTGCTGGTCACGAACTCCCGTTCATCGAAGCGGGCCGGTGCCGTGATCCAGACTCCGATGTGCGGTTTGTGGCCATCTCCGCTTTCGCCGTTGATCACTTCTTGCAGGATCCGCGTCTTGCCGATGCCTCGCTGGCCGACGAGGGCGATCGTGCCCCAACCCCTCCTCGCCAGGTTCGTCAGCTGCCGTAGCACCGGCTCGCGGCCAATGACCGCCGCACCGAGAGCGAAGGTGGGGAGCGGCGACTCGCCGCGTTTGTTCTCTTGAGCGATCGAGCTCCAGAGAACGTCGCGTGCCGCCAATACGCGAGAGAAATACGCTCCGGTCCAGATGGCAAGGAGAACGATGGGCAGAAAGTATACCGTCGCGGCGAGCACGTCCAGGTGGCGCCCATAGATGCCGGCAATGGCGACGCCGAGCGAGAGGAGCTCGTCGGGCTCCTGGATGCGGTAAAACTGGTTGGCAACCAAATGCAAAACGGCCTCCTGGTCGTCGGCCGGGAGCAGGGTAAACGCCTCCAGGGCGCTTTCCAGATCCTTACGTTCGCTCTGCGGGACCAGAGCGGACTTCTGCAAGATCCGGCGGATCGTCGGAGCGACCGGGCGCGAGCAGATCTCGAGAAGGCGCTCGACATCTTTGTCCCCCAGCCCCTGCCTGTAGATCTCCTGCACGAAATCGAGGCTCTGCCGGCGGAACAGATGAATGACCGGGATCGCCGGATCGTTCTGCTTCAACAGAGCCCGCAGGTTCCTCAGAAGGTCTTCGCGGATCACGGTCTTGTCGATGTTCTTCAGATGGCTGACGAGAGCGGCGCCGAGCTCCTCGACTCCGTCCTTGGGCTCTGGAGGGGCGGAGGAGGCGTCCGCCGCACCTTGGGCTCCTCCCGCTCCAGTGCCCGCCGGGCCGGCCGCTGGCTGCGAAGGGTTAGGCACTTCCGTCCGCGGGGCCGTGCCCGGGAGAGTGTCGGGAAGCACGACCGCGAGGGTCCCGACGGCGGTCATCGGATCGAAGTTGTCCTCGAAGCTCGACTTGACGTCGGCGAGATCTCTCAGCAGCTCATAATTCTTCAGGCGGGTCGCCGGGTCGCCGAGGTACTGATTGAAGGCGCTCTGGACGTCGGGTTCGAGGGTCTCGAACCGGGCGGCCAACTGCTGGAGCTTGGGATTGCCTTCGAGAGCCAGGCCGATCTGGCGGTACTGCGCGAAAGCGGTCCTGGACTCTTCGGCTACCGGCAGGGCCATCTGAAATTCCAGGATCGAATTGCCGTTGTGAGGTTCGAACTCCGGCAGGATCCCCTCCTTCGATTCGAACTTCTCCCCGGTGCCCAGGGGATTCAGCGCGTCCAGGGGATTCGCTCTCTCCTCGCCGGAGAGCGCCTGGCGCAGGTCCGTGGGATAGGTACAGGCCGCGAGCAGGCTGGCTCTCCGCTTCTCCTGACCTTCGAGGCTCTTGTAGATTCGATGCTTCGCCGTCTCACGCAAGCGGTCCTCGGCGATCCGGCCGGGAAGCGGGATACCAACCTTGGCCTTCTTCCCATCCCCCAGGGGATGCACCCAGCGAAGCCGATTGGCCATGTAGGTCTCGGGAGAACCGTACTTGACGGCCTGCACGAAGATCTCGGGGCCCAGACACTGTCTCGCCTGGCCGGCAGACTCTCTCGAAAACATCGCCATGAAGTCCTCTCCATCCGGCGAGCCGTTGTCTTCCCCGTCGAGCGGTTCCCCCGGCTCCTCCTTCGATGCCGCCGGCTGCAGCGCCAGGTACTGCTGCTGGTAGAAAGGAGCCAGTCGAATCTCGGAGGCGAGCTGATAGAAGAGACGGCGCAGTTGGAGAGAGCCGGCGTTCAGCGTCAGCAACAGATTCCGGGCTTGATCGTTCGACACCTGCAGTGTCTTCTCGCTCGCATAGAGTCCACGGGTGTACTCCACGCCGCCCGCCGCCGCGACCAGGGCGCCTCCGGCCGCGAGGGTCGCCGGGATGATCCATTTCTGCTTGGACAGCTTCGGCAGCCAGAGGCTCCAGCGGGACCGGAGATAGAGGAGGAGCGAGGCAAGGATGATGAAGACGGTAAGCAACGGCATGGTCGACGACATGGCTTCCTCGCCCCCCTCGCCGGGGAAGAACGGCCCCCCCCGCGTCAATCCCACCACGAGGAGAGAAAGCGCTGCGAGGGCCGCAAGGGAAAGCGAAAATCGATCCCGCCGCCACGAGAGCACGAGGAACGCCGTCAGGAACAGGGTCAGGACGAGCGAAAGCAGAATCAAGCTCGACCAGGAGGGCAGCTGGCCGGAAACCCCGATGGCAGAGGCCCACAACAGGGAAAAGATGGCGGAGTAGGCCAGAGCGAGGGACAGCTCGGAAAGCCGCTGCGGGGGAATCCCGCCGGGGGAGGCCTGCTCCGGTGCGGGCTCCTTGGCCAGATCCGCCGGCGTTCCCCGGCGGAACAGATCCTTGATCAGCTTGACGAGAACCGGGATCAGAGGTGTGATCGCGACGAGGAGACGAGTCAAGACGTCGATCGTGGTGGCCCAGCTGTTGTCTTTCAAGGTGCCCTCCAAAGAGGCGTGCAGCCCGACGGCAGGAGCTTCGGGCTTGGAGCCCTGACGTCGAGGAGCACTCTAGAGGGGGAGACGGACAGGCCTCTCGAAATTCACAGGCAGGCGAAGCCCCCCTCCGGGCCACGCCGGAGAGCAGCGGTGAAGTCCGGGTAAGTCCTTGTTCGCCAGGCAGGAGGGGCCGGCCGCCTCGAAGGAGATCAGCCGGCCCGCAGCTTCTCGATCTTGCGGTCGCGGTCGTCCTCGATCCTGCGGCGCTCGCGCACGTAGTTGTCCTCCGTTTCGAGCCGCTTCATCGGGTCCCCTTTGGCGAGCCCGTCGCGGTGGAGGATCTCGAGCTCGGCGAGCTTGGCCCCGGCCTGCCGCCGGGCCTCCGCGATCTTCTCCAGGATCTCGGCGGAGAGGGCCTCCTCGCGGGGCCGCTCGATCCCCTGTTTCTCGAGCCGTTCCAGGGCGAGCTCGTACGCCGACTTCATGCCGGATGCCTTGTCCTTGTCCGCCATGACGCCAGAGGATAGCATTGCGCCGCGCCAATCTGGCGCGATGCACCCCTGAATTCCCGAGAAAACGGGCGACTTCGTCCGGCACCGGATTTGCTGGACGTGGGGGCTCCAGGAGGTTGATCCCCGATGATCGAAGCGCAGAACCTGACCCGCCGCTATGGCGACTTCACGGCGGTCCACGACATCTCGTTCTCCCTGGCGGAAGGGGAGATCGTCGGGATTCTCGGACCGAACGGAGCAGGCAAGACCACCACGATCCGCATGATCACCGGCTTCCTGCCGCCCACCAGCGGGCGGGTGACCGTGGCCGGCAAGGACCTGGTCGACGCGCCGCACGCCGCGCGCCGCCAGCTCGGCTATCTGCCGGAGAACGTGGCCCTGTACAACGAGATGCGCGTCGAGGAGTACCTCGCCTACCGCGCCCGCCTCGAAGGGCTCGGCCGCGCCGAGGCCCGCGATGCGATCGGCCAGGCCGTGGAGCGCTGCCTGCTCTCGGACGTGCGGCACCAGATCATCGGTACCCTGTCCAAGGGCTACCGGCAGCGCGTCGGCCTGGCCACCGCCATCCTCCACAAGCCGAGCGTCCTGGTGCTCGACGAGCCCACGGTGGGCCTCGATCCCAAGCAGATCATCGCCATCCGCGAGCTGATCCGCGAGCTCGGCCGCGAGCGCACCCTGCTCCTCTCCACCCACATCCTCCCGGAGGTGGAGCTGCTGTGCAACCGCGTGATGATCATCGACCGCGGCCGGATCGTGGCCGAGGGGAGCCCCGAGAGCCTGCGCGAGACCCAGGTGGGCAATCCGGCGGTGCGCCTCCTCCTCAAGGACGCTCCGGAAGGGGCCGGCGAGGCCCTGGGAACCCTGCCGGGCGCGGTCTCGGCGCGGCCCGGCGCCTCCGAAGGCTCCTGGATCGTCGAGCACGAGAGAGCCACCGACCTGCGCGAGGCCGTCTTCCGCGCCGCCGTCGAGCGCGGCTGGGTCCTCCTCGAGATGACCCGCGAGCGCGCCTCCCTGGAGGACATCTTCGTGCGCCTCACCACGAGCGACGCGGCCGCGGCTCCCGCCGACGAGAGACCCGCCGACGCGAGTCCCGCCGATGAGAGACCTGCCGACGAGGGGACCGCCGACGAGACGCCCGGCGGGGAGACCGGCGGCTCCGCGCCTTCCGCGGCGCGAGACGACAACGATGCGGACGAGAAGGAGGTCGTGTCATGAAGGCCATCTGGGCGACGTTCAGCCGCGAGCTGCGGGCGTATTTCTTCTCTCCACTCGCCTATATCGTCCTCTTCTTCTTTCTGGTGATCAACGGCATCGTCTTCGCCATCATCGTCACCTCCCTGAACGATCCCCGCTCGCCGGCCGGGCCGCCCCTCGAGCTTTTCTTCGGAGGCACGTTCCTGTTCTGGCTCGTCCTCCTTTTCATCACGCCGATCCTCACCATGCGCCTGATCTCGGAGGAGCTCCGCAGCGGCTCGGTCGAGGTCCTGATGACAGCTCCCATCACCGAGGGTCAGGTGGTGGCGGGAAAGTTTCTGGCCGTGCTCACCTTCTATGCCTTCCTGTGGGCGCCGACCCTGGCCTATGCCGGGATCGTGGCCTACAACTCCAAGGTCGACTGGGGGCCGGTGGTCTCCGGTTATCTCGGAATCCTGATCATCGGCGCCCTCCTCCTCGCCATCGGGACGTTCGCCTCGGCGGTGACCAAGAGCCAGCTGGTGGCGGCCATGATCACCGTGGCGATCCTCATCCCCCTGTTCCTCTTCGGCCTCCTCGAAAGCATGTTCGACGGCGAGGTCGCGAAGCAGGTCATCAGCTACCTGAGCCTGGCGAACCAGATGGACGAGCTCGCGAAGGGCATCGTCGACACCCGCCGGCTGGTGCTCTGCGCCTCGGTGAGCTGGTTCTTCCTTTTCCTGGCGAGCCGCGCGCTCGAAGACAAGAAGTGGAGATGAGGCGATGAAGACCTCGACCCGGCGCCAGCTCGTCAAGACGGGCACCCTGTCCGCGGGAGTGCTCCTCACCGCCGCCCTCCTCCTGATCGTCAACTATCTCGGCTGGAAATACCACCACCGCTTCGACTGGACCGCCAGCTCCGTCTATTCGCTCTCGGAGAAGTCCCGCAACGTCGTCAAGCAGCTGAAACGGGACGTCGAGTTCGTGGTGTTCATCGAGCCCGGACAGGAGATCTATGAGCCGGTGCGCGAGATCCTCTCGCAGTACGACGCCGCCTCGCAACGGATCACGGTCCGCTACTTCGACCGCGAGCGCAAGCCGGTCGAGGCGCAGCAGCTGGTTCAGAAATACAAGGTCTCGAGCGCCGGCGTGGTGGTGGTCTCCGGGGAGGAACGGCGCGTGATCGACAGCGCCGACCTGGCCGAGCTCGACTATTCGGGCATGCAGATGGGCCAGCCGCCCAAGATGACGGCGTTCAAGGGAGAGCAGCTCTTCACCAGCGCGCTGCTGCAGCTCGCCGAGGGGCGCAAGCCGAAGATCCTGTTCACCACCGGCCACGGCGAGCGCTCGCTCGACGACCGCGACGTCCACGGCCTGTCGAGCATCCACGACCTCCTCGGGCGCGACAACTTCGAGCTGGAAGAGTGGGCTTCCCGCACCGCCGGCGCCGTGCCGCAGGAGGCCGACCTGGTGGTGATCGCCGGCCCCACCAGCCCGCTCATCGAGTCCGAGTTGAAGGCCTTCGGCAACTACCTGAACGGCGGCGGCCGGATGCTGATCCTGATCGATCCGACGCTCATGCAGACGGCCGGCTCGGGGCTGGTCCCCACGGGTCTGAACCAGTGGCTGGCCGGCTACGGGGTCAAGCTCGGCGACGACATCGTCATCGATCCCAAGGGCGCCTATCCCGGGGCGCCGCCGTACACGCTCTTTCCCTCCGTCTACGAGGGCGGGCACCCGATCACGCAGCCGCTCTCCCAGTCAGGAGTGCCGGTGCTGCTGAACGTGGCCCGCTCGGTGTCGACCGCACCTACGAGCAGCTATCAGGTGACGGAGCTGCTCAAGACCACGACGGACGGTTGGGGCGAGACCTCCCTCGGAATGGCGGAGAACGTCCAGAAAGACGAGCGGGACGTTCCCGGCCCGATCTCCCTGGGAGTCGCCGTGGAAAGTCCGGCGGATACCGGGAAGCGGCCGCTGCGGCTGGTCGTCCTCGGCGACTCGGACCTGGCCACCAATCAGCTCATGGAGGGGGTGCCGGCCAACGCGGTGCTCATCTCCAACTCGCTGAACTGGCTGGCGGAGCGGGAGGCGTTGCTGACCATCCCGCCGAAGAAGACCGAGCACGTGCGGCTCAACCTGACGCCGGACCAGATGCTGACCGTCCGCCTGATGGTGCTCCTGTTCCTCCCCGGCCTGGCCATTGCGCTCGGCGCGTCCGTCTACTTCCGCCGGAGGAGGTGAGCCGATGCGCCCACGCACGTTGTTGATCCTCCTGGTCCTGGTCCTCGGGCTCGGCGCCTTCATCTGGTTCTGGGAGCGCGAGCAGCCGTCGAGCGAGAAGCGGACCGAAGAGGCCAAGAAGGTCCTGCCGGTCGAGAAGGACGAGGTCCGCAAGGTGACCCTGGAGACTCCGGCGGGACGGGTCGTCTTCGAACGCGTCGATGTTTTGGGGGGGCCAAAAGATGAAAAGAAGAAGGATGAGGAGAAGAAGGACGGGGAGGCGCCGGGAGAGGAGGCGCTCGGAGAGCCCGAGAGCGAGTGGAAGATCACCTCGCCCTTGCAGGGCCGGGCCGACGCGTCCGCCGTGGACGGTCTGCTCGACTCCCTCGCCGGCCTGGAAAAGACCCGCACGCTGGAGGACGTCGACCGCAAGGACGTCGGACTGGACAAGCCGCGGGCCACGGTGACCGTCGAGACGGAGGACGGCCCCCGGGTCCTCCAGATCGGCGCGGAGGTGCCGCCCGGCGGCTCCCTGATCGCGGGGCTCGCGGGAGAACACCGGGCCTACGTGGTCAGCGACACGATCTGGTCCCAGGTCAACCGCGAGCCGGGCTCCTGGCGCGACCGCCAGCTCTTCCGGGCGGGCCGCGACACGATCGCGCGGATCGCGCTGACCGGACCCGGCGGGCAGAAGGTGGTGCTCGCGCAGCAGGGCGGCCGTTTCCGCGTCGAGAGCCCGTTCGCCGACCGGGCCGACAAGACGCGCATCGACGATCTCTACGCCGACCTGAGCGGCCTCGCCGCCGAGCAGTTCGTGGACAAGCCGGCGCTCGCGCCGGAGGCGATGGGGCTCCAGCCGCCGCAGGGAGTCGTCGAGGTCACCTTCCGTCAAGGGCCGCCGCTGCGGATCGAGCTGGGCACGGCGGCGTCCTCTGCTCCCGAGCCGCCAACCGATCCGGCGGCGCCGCCCCCTACCGCATCCATCTATGCGCGGGTGGGCGGGCAGCTCATCGAGACCCGGACCCGCCTGCCGCAGACCATGGCGCATCCACTGGAAGAGTGGCGCGCCCGCAGCCTCTCGGCCTTCGAGGTCTACGACGTCGAAGCGGTCACGGTGAAAGACAGTCGATCGGCTGGGGGGGGCCAAATGCGCCTGACCCGGGCCGGAACCGACTGGAAGCGCGGAGAGGAGACCATT
>Ga0134123_10003384_pt1 | contig 10375 bp, 3 predicted proteins | sample KB303_FD_96460 | JGI IMG/M metagenome (GOLD analysis project Ga0134123, IMG submission 96460) | Terrestrial soil microbial communities without Nitrogen fertilizer from Kellogg Biological Station, Michigan, USA - KB3-0-3 | ecosystem: Environmental > Terrestrial > Soil > Unclassified ...
GCGCGGCGGCGGCGACGCTCGACGTCGCGGTCGACAATCCGACGCTGTTCTTCGTCTCGGCGCTGCGCCGCGCGCTGATCGCCAACGGCATCGACGTGCGGGGCGAGGCGGTGGACATCGATGGGCTTCAGGGGCCGCGGCCGAAGCCCTCGGGCGCGCCGCTGGCGGCGTGGAAATCGCCGCCGCTGACGGAGCTGGCGGTGCGGCTGATGAAGATCAGCCAGAACCAGTACGCCGAGACGCTGCTGAAAACCATGTCGGAGGGAGCGGTCAAATCAGCCGCATCGGGACGGACGGCGGCGCTGGCGATCCTGCACGGGTGGGGCGTCCAGCCGGCTGAGCTCATCATGCGCGACGGGTCCGGGCTGACGCGCTACGATTTCGTCTCGCCGGAAGCGCTGGTCACCATCCTGGCGCACGTGCATGGCGACGCGAAGCTGCGCGGGCCGTTCGAGGCGTCGCTGCCGATTGCCGGCCGCGATGGCACGATCGCGAACCGGATGAAGGGGACGCCGGCCGAGGGGAACGCGCGGGCGAAGAGCGGATCGATGACCGGCGTCCGCTCGCTGTCGGGCTTCGTCACGTCCGCGGGCGGCGAGCCGCTCGCATTTGCGATTGTGGCGAACAACTTCGAGACGCCGCCCGACGTGGTCAACGCCGCAACCGACGCGATCGTCGTGCGCCTCGCGAACTGGGCCAGGCGATGATCCGCGATCTTGCGCGCGATCTGCGGCACGCCCTGCGCATCTTCCGCCGCGCGCCGGCGTTCACGATCGTCGTGGTCGCGACGCTGACGCTGGCGATTGGTGCGTCGGTCACCCTCTTCAGCATCCTCGACTCGTTTCTCCTGCGGCCGCTGAATTTCCCGCATGCCGATCGGCTGACGGTCAGCCTGTACGCGACGCGCGAAAGGCCGTCCGAGCCGGCGGTGTTCGTGCTCTACCGCGACTACCTGGCGTGGCCGGGGCGCGCGCCATCGTTCGAGCGGCTCTCGGCCGCATTTCCGCGCACCTGGCTCGTTGGCGGTGCCGGCGACCCAGTCACGGCCGACGGCCTGGTCGTGACGCCGGAGTTCTTCCCTACGCTCGGCGTCGCGGCGCGGCTTGGACGCACGTTGTCGGAGCAGGACGCCAACGGGCCGGCGACCACGGTCCTCAGCTACGGCCTGTGGCAGCGCCAGTTCGGCGGCGACGCCGCCGCGATCGGCTCGCGGGTGATCCTCAACGGCACGCCGCATGAGATCGTCGGCGTGATGCCGGCCGACTTCGACGTGCGGCTCCTCGAACAGGCGCGCGGCTTCGAGCTGTGGACGCTGTTTCGTCCCGGCGAGGCGGGCTACGGGCCGGCCGGCACCGGAGGCGTCGCGGTGATCGGCCGTCTTCGCGACGCCGCGACCGCGTCCGACGCGCAGCGCGAGCTCAATGCCCTCCATCACGAGGCAGAGGGCCGCTTCACGCCGAATGCGGCGCGGTTCGAGGTGCTGCTGTCGTCGCTGCAGGGCGACAACACGAGAACGGTGCGGGCCACGCTCGTGACGCTCGGCGGCGCAGTCGCGTCGCTGCTGCTCGTCGCCTGCCTCAACGTCGGCACGCTGACCCTGGGCCGCGGGTTGGCGCGCGGGCGCGAAACCGCAATCCGCGCCGCCATCGGCTCGGGCCGTGGACGCCTGGTCCGGCAGTTTCTCGCGGAAAGCCTGCTGCTCTCGGCGGCCGGTTCTGTGCTCGGCATCGGCATGGCAGCAGCCGCGACGCGCCTGTTCACGGTGTGGAACCCGCTCGAGCGCTTGCCGGCCACACCGGTCGCGATCGATCTGCGGGCCGCGGCCGCGGCTGCCGCGCTGATGGCCGTGGCAACGATCATCAGCGGTGTCGTGCCCGCGCTGAGGCTGTCGGTGGCCGATCCGGCGGATGCGCTGCGCGCCGGCGGTGAACGAGGCGCCTCGGGCGCCGGCGGCGCACGCGCGCAGGCGACGCTGCTGGCGGCACAGATCGCGATGTCGGTCGTGCTGCTCGTCGCCACCACCCTGCTCGTCCGCTCCTTCGTGCGGCTGCAGCGCGCGCCGCTCGGATTCGACCGCGCCAACCTGACGGTGATGAAGCTGGCGCTGCCGGCCGACGAGCTCGATTCGAGCGCGAAGCGCAACGCGTTCTCCCGTCAGCTGGCGGATCGAATCGCCGCGCTGCCCGGGGTCGAGATGGTGGCCGCCGGCACGTCCGCGCTGCTCTCCAGCGGTCCGCCGATGCCAGTGCGCACGAGCGCCGACGAGAGTGCCGCGCCGCTGCGCATTCCGGTGCAGGACGTGACCCCGAATTTCTTCGCCACGCTGGCAGCGCCCATGCTCGCGGGCCGCGGCTTCGACGCCCGTGATTCGCCGACCTCGCCGCCGGTGGTCGTCCTGAACGACCGCGGGGCGCAGCTCCTGTTCGGATCCGGCGCGGCGGCGATCGGCCGCCGACTGCGTCTCGGGCAAGGCGACTGGGTCGACGTCGTCGGCGTCGTCTCCAACATCCGGACGACCGCGTTCAACACGCTCGAGTGGCTCACGAGCCCCGTCGCCTACGTGCCGGCGGCGCAGGGGTTCGCAGCGATTCGCAACCCGACCTCGCCTAGCTTCGAGCTGCACGTCCATGTGCGAGGCAGCCGCGCGCTGTCGGCAGCGGCGCTCCGCGCCGGCGTCGCGCAGGTGAACCGCCGCGTCGCTGTAGTCGAGATCCGCTCGGCGTCGGAGTCGGTCGCGCGGGCGACGCAACAGCCGGCGCTGCGGATGCGGATGCTGAGCGCGTTTGCCATCGCGAGCCTGCTGCTCGCGGCCATCGGCGCCTACGGCCTCGTGTCACAGGGCGTTGCCCGGCGGATGCGCGAGATCGGCATCCGGATCGCGCTCGGCGCACGGCCGCGCGCCCTGGTCCTCGAGATTGCGCGGCAGACGATGATCGTCGGAGCCGTCGGCGTGGGGTGCGGCTGCGCGGCGGCGTTCGCGCTGGCGAAACCGCTGGCGTCGCTGCTCTACGGCGTCCGCGCAAGCGACGCGCTGTCGTTCGCGGCGGCGGGCGCGCTCCTCATCGCCGTCATCACCGTCGCGGCGCTGGTGCCGGCGGCGCGCGCCGCGCGCATCGATCCAATCGATGTGCTGCGCGCCGACTGATCGCTGCGGCACGGACGAGCTGGCCGTACTCTGCCGTCATACCCAAAGTTGCCAATCATCGTTCTCTCGCTGCCGTCTCCCCGGCTGAGCTCGAAATCCACCGCCGGCCTGTGCAAGGCTTTTCGCGATACAGCCGAGCGGCGATCGGTTTGCATGGATGGAAGAGCATGAAGCCCAGCCGAGGTTGGTTCGTCCCGGTGCTGATGCTGCTGACGGTGAGGCCGACGGCGCAACCGCCGCAACCGCCGCACGACCCGTATCGCATCGCGACGATGTGCATCCCCGAGGCTGCGGCGCTGCGGGCACCGATCACGGTCTCGAACGGCGCGGAGCTGCAGCAGGCACTCGATCGCGCCGCGGCTGGCGACACCATCGTGCTGACCCCTGGCGCCACGTTTCGTCCGACCGCGTCGGAGGGCAGCTTCATGCTGCGAAACCGCCGCATCCCGGAAGGGCAATGGGTCACGATTCGATCGGCGGACCGCGCGTTCGACGCCGGCGGGGCGCTGGCGCCCAGGACTCGCGTCCGCAGTTCGAACCAGGATGTGATGCCGCGGATTCGCGCCACGGCGACGAACATCCCGGCGTTCCGCGCCGAGGCGAGGGCCCGTGGATACCGGCTGGTCGGCCTCGACATCGGCGTCGATCCCGGCATCACTCAGCTCGCCAACCTCGTCGAGCTCGGCTCCGATCGCGACATCAGCGTCGACGCCAAACCGTCCGACATCCTCATCGATCGCTGCTACCTGCACGGCAACGACGCCGGGAATTATCGCCGCGGCGTCGCCTTGAACGGCGTCAGCCTGGCGATCGTCGATTCCTGGTTCGAGAATTTTCACGACGCGAACAGCGACTCGCAGGCGATCGCCGGATGGAACGGACCGGGCCCGTTCAAGATCGTCAACAACTATCTCGAGGCAGCCAGCGAGAACATCATGTTCGGCGGATCGGATCCATCAATCGCGCAGCTGGTGCCGTCCGACATCGAGATTCGCGGCAACCTCAGCACCAAGCGCCTCTCGTGGCGGACCGCCGGCGTTCCGGTGAAGAACGCGTTCGAGCTGAAGAACGCCCGGCGCGTGCTCGTCGACGGCAATATCTTCGAGAACGTCTGGGCGTCGGGCCAGGACGGCACCGCGATCGTCCTCAAGTCGGCGAATCAGGAAGGCGCCTGCACCTGGTGCGTGACCGAGTTCGTCACCTTCCGGAACAACATCGTCCGCGGCGCGGCGCATGGCGTGCTGATCAACGCGGCCGAGGCCGGCGCGCGCGGCCTGCCGCTGCCGCAGCGCGTGAACCATATCCGGATTCAGAACGTGCTGTTCACCGACATCGGCGGCGAGCCATGGGGCGGCGGCGGCAAACTGTTCCGCATCTTCGGCGGCGTCGCCAACGCTGAAATCACCCACGTGACGTCGACCAGCAACCCCAACGGCATCCTCGATCCGCGCAATCCGACCGACGTCAACCCGAACTTCGTCTTCCAGTACAACATCATCGAGCGCCACATGTACGGCATCGGCACCGGCAGCGACGAAGGGATCACGACGGTCACGAGGAACTTCGCGCCGTACGTCTACAACCAGAACGTGCTGGTCAACACCTCGCGCGCGACCAGCCAGGCGATCGGCGACGACGCCCTGAAAGGGCGCTATCCGCCGGTGACCACGGTTGCGCGCGACTGGAGTGCGGTTGGATTCGTGAACGGGACCCAGCGGCTGGCAGCGACGAGCCCGTTCTATCGGGCGGCTGGTGATGGGAACGATCTGGGGGCCGATGTCGACGCGATGATGGCAGCGATCGAGGGCGTCGGCGGCGCCGGATGCTCGACTCGGTCGGAGAACCCGACCGAGTCGAAGCGTCCGAAGTAGTTACCGCGGGAGAATCGTCGCGTCGTTCTTCGTCGCGCCCGGCGCGACGGTCGCAAACTTCTCGGCGCTCAGCACGATCTGGTCGAGCGACACGCCGTCTTCGCGCACCTGGATGCGCAGCGTCTGCGTCCCGGTGGTCGCGAAGTACATCGCCGCGCCGAACCCGCCGTAGGAATCATCCGCCCAGCCCCAGTTCGAGAGGCCGGCGTTGGTGCCGTCCTCGATGCTCACCGTCGCGGCGCCGGCCGTGCCGATCCGGTTGATCGCGGCGCCGGTCGCGTCGACGCTGCCCGAGAACTGAACGAAGACCGAATCGTTCGCCCAGGCGTTCTTGTCGGCCTTGCCGCGCAGCCAGAGGTGATAGGCCACGCCCGCTTCCGCCTGGAAGGTGACCTCGAAGTAGTTCGCCGGGTTGGCCAGCGCCGTCGCCAGCTTCGCCGCGGCCAGATCCGGATTCGCCATGCGCGCACCGCCCGCCGCCGTCGGATCGGCGACCAGCGACCAGGCGCCGGCGACCCGCGTTGCCGCGGTCGCGTAGACGACGACCTCGCGCGCGGTGACCGTCAGCTTCAGTTCCGACGTGGCGGTGTTGCCTGCCCAGCCCGCGTCGGTCGCTTCGACCGTGAACGTGAACGTGCCGGCGGCGATCGGCGTGCCGCTGAGCGCGCCGTTCGCGCCGAGAACGACGCCCGCCGGCAGCGCTCCGCCGCTGACCCGCCACGTCGTCGTGCCGGTGCCGCCGGTCGCCGCGAGCGTGCCGTTGTAGGCCTTGTTGACCGTCGCGGACGGCAGCGTCGCGGCGTTCACCGCGAGCGCGGTCGGGGCGACTTCAATCGCCACCGCCGACACGACGAATCGCGACGCGTTCCACGAATCTTCCGCCTTGACCTCGGCGTTGAAGCGGCCGTACGCCGTCGGCGTGCCGCCAATCATGCCGCTGACCGGGTCGAGCCCGACGCCCGCCGGCAGCAGGCCCGACGAGAGCGACCACTTGACGTCGCCGACGTTGCCGTTGGCGCTGCCCGCGATCGTCTGCAGCCCGGCGCCGACGCGGCCCGAGACCGCAGCCGGCGCAACCGCGGCGGTGAACGCCGGCGGCTGGACGTCGAGGGTGATCGTCTTCGTGTCCGCGTCGCCTTCCCACTTGGTGTCGACGGCGCGAACGTCGAACGCGAACGTGCCCGCCTGCGTCGGCGTGCCGGAGATCATGCCGCTGGCGGCATCGAGCGTCAGCCCCGCCGGCAGCGAACCCGCCGCCAGGGTCCACGCAGTGGCGCCGGTGCCGCCGTTGGCGCTCAGCGTCGCGCTGTAGTTCGTCTTGTAGCTGGCCGGCGCGAGCGTCGTCGTCGAAATCGCGATTGGCGTCGGCGACACGACGATGCTGAGCGTCGCGACGCCGGAGCGCCCGAGGCTGTCCATGCCCTGGCCGGCGACGGCGAACATGCCCCACGTCGTCGGCGCGCCGCTGACCGTTCCCGCAGCCGCGTCGAGCGTCAGGCCCGACGGCAGCTCGCCCGATGCGATCGTCCAGACGACGGTGCCGACGTTGCCCGAAGCCGTGAAGCTGGCACTGTAGGGCTGGCCGATCATTGCCGCCGGCGAAGCCGCGGGCGGGTTCACGCTGAACACCGGCGCGACAACCTTGAGCGCAACCGGCGCCGTGGCAACGTTCGCGCGCCAGTCGGCGTCCTGCGCCTGCACGGTGAAGGAGAAGTCGCCGAGCGAGGCGGGCGTGCCGTTCAGCGCGCCGTTCGCGGCGAGCGTCATGCCTCCAGGGAGCTGTCCGGATACCACCGACCAGGTCGTCGAACCGGTGCTGCCCGTCGCCGCCAGCGCCGCGGCATACGGCGCGCCGTAGGTCGCATCGGCCAGCGTGGCGCTGGTGATGGTCAGCGTCGGGTTCGCGACGTCCGCGGTCAGAATCGTCGTGTCGTTCTTCGTCGCGCCGGGTGCCCTGGCCGCGAAGCGATCGGCGCTGAGGACGACCTGATCGAGCGACAGGCCGTCTTCGCGCACCTGGATCCGGATCGTCTGCTTGCCGGTCTTCTCGAAGTACATCGGATTCGCAAAGCCGCCGTAGGAATCGTCGGCCCAGCCCCAGCCCGAGAGCCCCGCGTTCGCGCCGTCTTCGATGCTGACGGTCGCGGCGCCGGTGGTGCCGATGCGGTTGATGGCCGCCCCCGACGCATTGACGCTGCCCGAGAACTGCACGTAGATCGAGTCGTTGGCCCAGGCGTTGAGGTCCGCCTTGCCGCGGAGCCACAGGTGATACGCGGTGCCCGCGTCGGCGTCGAAGGTCAGCTCGAAGTAGTTCGCCGGGGTGGCGAGCGCCGCGGTCAGCTTCGGCGCGTTGTTGTCCTTGTTCCACACACGCTTGCCGCCCGCCGCCGAGGCATCAGCCACGATCGACCAGGTGCCGGCGATGCGGGTGGCGTCGGCCGCGTAGAGCACGATCTCGCGGACGGGCTTCGACTGTTTCACCGGGGCCGGCGCATCGACGGTCAGCGCGAGCGTGGCTTCCGCAAAGGTCGCCGCGTAAACCGCGTCCGTCGCCCGGACGGTGAAGGTGGCGTTGCCCGCCGTGGTCGGCGTGCCGCTCAGCACGCCGGTCGCATCGAGCGTCATCCCGTCGGGGAGCTGCCCGGTCTTGAGCGACCACACGTTCGAGCCGGTGCCGCCGGTCGCGGTCAGCGACGCGCTGTACGGCGCGCCCACCGTGGCGTTGGCCAGGGTGGTCGGATCAATCGACAGGTCGAGCGGCGTGACCGCGATCGTCACAGTGACGGCGGGTGCAGTCCGCGGTCCGCCGGTCCAGGAGTCGGTTGCGGCGACGCTGGCCGTGAACGAGCCCGGCGTCGTCGGCACGCCGCTGATCGTGCCGGAGACCGAATCGAGCCACAGCCCCGGCGGCAGAGCGCCCGACAGCGACCAGGACGTCGCGCCCATCGCGCCGGAAACCTGCGGCATCAGCGCGAAGGTGCGGCCCACCTGCGCGTTGGCGGCCGGCGGCAGCGCAATCGAGAAATCGGGCGGCGCGACGTTGAGGCTGAGCGTGACCGACGCGACGTTCTGCGCCGCATCGTGCGCGTCGATCGTGATCGAGCCGGCGCCCGGCTGCGAGGGAACGCCGGAGATCAGCGCCGCGGTCGCATCGAAGCCGAGGCCGGGCGCCAGCGTGTTCTCGCGCAGCGAGAAGACGCAGTCGCCGGTGTTGCCGGCGCACGACAGCGACTGGGCGTACGATTCGTTCGTCTTGCCGTCGACCAGCGTCGAGGGCAGGATGCGCAGCGGGTCGCCGTTGCCGTCCTTGCCGGAGAGCGCGATCGCCACATGCTTGTTCAGCGCGTCGATGTCGGCGCCCAGGTCTTTGCTATCGAGGCCGAGGAGCTTGAACGGGCTGGCGTCGCGCAGGCGATAGTCGCCCTGGTCGTAGTTCGGGAAATCGGCCATCCACGCGGCCACCGTCGGAAAGTAGTTGCCGGCCGGGTACTTCGATGCGCTGCCACCGGCGAACACGTTGGCGGTGACGTTGTTCACGCCCGGGAAGAACTGGTTGATCGTGTCATTGCCAAATCCAACGCCGTTGCCGATGATGCCGTAGGCGTTGTGTTTGGCCATGTTGTTCGTATAGCGCGAGTTGGTCACCGGCGCGCCATATAGCCACACGAGCTGAGGGTTGTTCGACCAGACCGTGTTGTGATCGATCGTCACCTTATCGGGACCATCGCCGAGCATGAACGGCCGCGAGCCTGCCCCCCAGAGGTCCTTGTTCAAATCGTCGAACACGTTGTCCGACACCGTGATGTCGTTGGTCCGCTGGCTCGGGTTGAGGTTGTCGACGCCGAGGATGTTCACGCCGCCGGCTGTATGTCGAACCAGGTTGTTCTTGAACGTCACCCGCTGCACGATGGTCCACGGCGCGCGGCCCCCCTGGTTGCGCGGCGTGAACACAATCGGGAAGCCGCTCTGATCCGCGATCCAGACGTATTCGAAGACGTTGCCTTCGACCACGACGTCCTGCGCGTTCTTCAGCTCGAAGATGTTCTTGACCGCCCACTTCGTGCCGGCATAAGTCGGTTTCTCAATAGAGGTGGGAGTGCCCGCCGCGGTGCCGGCCGCGCCGGTGTCGGTGAAGCTCGTGTCGCTCGTCTTCCAGTACATCGTCTGGCCGCCAGGCGTGCGGCCGTAGACGAAGTACTGCTCGGTGCCGGGGATCGCGTTCCAGGTGACGCGCACGCCGCCGGTCGCGGCGGCGATCGTCGCCGAGACTTCGACCGACGAAGCAGAAGTCGCCTTCGCGGTCTGGTTCGACGTCAGGCGTGCGGCGATGCGGTAGGCATACTTGCCCGCGGGCAGCGACCCGCCGGCAACGACCGTGGCCGCCGCGCCGGTCGGCGTCGCGACGATCGGATCCTTCCACGCGACCGGCTTGGACATGTAGTTGTGGCGGACGAGGATATTGGCCGTCACCAGGTTCGGAATCGTCGGATCGGAGCCGCCGATCAGCACGTTCTCGGTCGCGCCCTCGAGGTAGTTGTTCTCGATACGGAAATTGCCGGGACCATTGAAGCCGCTGATCGCCTGCGAGTCCTGGCCGATCGCCTTGCAGTCCGACACGTAAGAGTTGAGCACGTCGGTGTCGCGGCCGTTCAGCGCGATGCCGCGCTTCTGCCCGAACAGCGGATCGCCGTGAACGTAGATGCGATCGAGGACCAGCGAGTACGGCGCCTGCGACGCCATCGTCTGCGTCGAATCGCCGGCGCCGAGCGAGATGATTTCCCCGTAGCCCATGTAGTTCGCCTGGAACTCGAGGAACTGCAGCTTCCAGTGGTGGGCGGCGGTCGCGGTCCGGAGCGCCGCCATGCTGTTCGACGACTTGATCTTCGGGAGGAACTGCGCGAAAGCCGGCGTGATGCGAGTGCCGGCCGGCGGCAGCGACGCGTCGGGGGCCGCCGAACGCACGGTGATGAAATCGTTGACCGCGCCCTTGTTCGGCAACACGAAGTTGCCGACGTAAGTTGCCCCAGGTTCGAGTGTGATGACGTCACCGGGCTGCGCCGCGTCCAGGGCTGCTTGGAGTTCGCCGCCCGCCGGAACCGAGATAGTCGCTGCACTGGCCAGCGACCCGGTCGCGAGCAGGCACACAAGGGTCGACACCAAGCCCCAGAACGGGGTCCTAATCCGCATCATCTACTCCCTGGGTTGTCTGGAAAATTGGCGGCGAACTGCGTCGAGAGTCCGCCGTGCCGGCCGAGGTTAGGGCAAGCGTAGTGCCATCTGTTCAGGACAGAGCTCGGCCGTGAAACCGTGTGCTTTACAGGGAAAAATGACCAGACTGTCGGTACGCCTCCGAGGAAGC
>Ga0134123_10003386_pt1 | contig 10374 bp, 5 predicted proteins | sample KB303_FD_96460 | JGI IMG/M metagenome (GOLD analysis project Ga0134123, IMG submission 96460) | Terrestrial soil microbial communities without Nitrogen fertilizer from Kellogg Biological Station, Michigan, USA - KB3-0-3 | ecosystem: Environmental > Terrestrial > Soil > Unclassified ...
GATGACGGCGGCCACGTCGCCCCGCTGCAGCGCGATCTCGACGGCCTTGGTGTCGTTGGCCGGGCAGATCAGGACCTGGTCCATCGTGCCCTCGGGCACGCCCGCGGACATCGGCACGTCGTAGGGCGGGTTCACGCCCGCCACCGCGCCGTCGTGCCAGCCGTGGAAGTGGCCCGCGAACTTCAAGATCTTCGAGCGGCCTGTGAAGGCGCGGGCCACGCGCATGGCCAGGTGCGTCGCCTCGGTGCCCGACATCGTGAACCGCACCATCTCGGCGCACGGGACCAGCCGCGTCACCAGCTCGGCCCAGCGCACCTCCAGCTCGTGACAGGCACCCAGATGCGTGCCGCGCGCCACCTGATCCTGCACCGCCTTGACGACCGCGGGGTGGCAGTGGCCGAGGAAGAGCGCGCCGTGGCCCATCCAGTAGTCGACGTACTCGTTGCCGTCCACGTCCCACTTGCGCGTGCCGGCGGCGCGCTCGACGTAGGTCGGAAACGGCGCGAGGTGGCGGATGTCGTGGGTGATGCCGCCCGGAATCGCGCGCCGGGCCCGCTCCCAGAGCGCGGCCGAGCGTGGATGCTTGGCGCGATACTCGTCGTGGATTGTCATAATCGTTTTCGTCTCCCGGCGAGACCGCCTCCCATGATACCGGAACGAGACGCCAATCGAAGCAGGTCGACGACGCCCGCGTGGATGTCGGCGCCGAGGCTGTCCACGGTCGGCTCGCAGCGCCGCGTCACCCCGTCGCAGGCGCCGGCCGACACGCACGCCTCGATGAGCCGCCGCTCGATCTCGGGCGTGTGCAGAAGGTCGAGGCCGGTGAGCCGGCCAAGCGCGGCGACGATCCCGTAGCTCCCCCAGTTCGAGACGCCGGCGACGACCAGATGGTCGACCGGCACCACGCACGCAATCCGCGCGCGCAGCACGTCGAGCCGCGCGAGCCTCGACCGCACGTTCCCCATCCCGATCTCGTTGCCACCGTCGCCGATGCCCACCGTGACCGGCCTCGTAGCCTTGCCCTGACGCGAGCTCGCCATGAACAGCTCATCCAGTGGCTGATTCCACGCGGCGACCGAATCGCCACGCATATTCAAGTAATCGCCCGCGGCATTCCGGCCGGGGCGCTCGATCGCCACCAGATGCGTCGGCTCCTCGTCGGCGAGGAACCGCGCGGCGCCGCCGGCGTGAGCCGGATAGGCCGCCACGCCCGTGGGCTCCTCGAGCGTCTTCAGCACCGCCTCCACGAGGGGCACGTTGGCCGCGTCGGTGACGTGCGTGACGCGGGCGCCGAGCCGCCGCAGCGCGCGGCCCAGCACGGCTGCGCCCGGCGGCCCGTCGGTCTCGGGCATGTCCAGCTCGACCGTGAAGCCGGTGATGATCAACACCCGGCGCGCGCGGCGCAGAGCGCGGGCCGCGTCGAGCGCCGCGCCGGGATTGAAGAACGCCGCGATGTCGCGATGGCCGGGATCGAGGGCGAGAATCTGGTCGACGAGGTCGACACCACGAGCCACGGGTCAGGACGCTATCACCGCCTCGCCTCGTACAGCAAGCACTGATAGGGCGCCAGCGGCTCGACGGTGCCTGTTCCCCCGAATAGCTCCGCGTCGCTGTCGAGCAGAACGCGCCAGGCGGGCCCCTCGATGGTCAGCACCTGTGTCTTCGGCGTGAGGTTCGCGACCAGCCTGAGCTCGTCGCCGCCCGGCACCGCGCGGGTCACCGTGAGCACGGCGCCGGCCGCGTCCTTCGTCACCCGCGTCAGCTCCTTGCCCTCGGTGCCCAGCGCCGGGTGCGTCCGCCGCAGCATCAGCCAGTGCTTGTAGTATTCGCGCAGGCCGCGATGGCGCGGCGCTCCGGCCAGCGAATGATTGAGTCGCGAGCTTACGAACGTGTTGGGCGCGTTGGGATCGGAGGTCGCGCTGTTGCGCCACCCGAACCCGGCGAGGTCATCCGCCCGGCCGCGGCGCACCGCCTCGGCCAGATCCCGGTCGAGGAACGACGTGAAGTACTGAAAGCGCGCCGTCTCGCCGTACTCCTCGCCCATGAAGATGAGCGGCACCGCGGGGGCGACGAAGAGCAGGCCGGCTGCGAGCTTCACCGCCTCGAAGGGCACCAGCACGCCGAGCCGCTCGCCCTGCGGGCGGTTGCCGACCTGGTCATGGTTCTGCAGGGAGATGACGAACCGATCGCCCGGCAAGTCGGCGCTCGGTGTGCCGCGCGGTCGTCGCCAGTACTCGGAGGGCTCACCCTGGAAGCTGAACCCCTGCGCGATCGCGCGCGCCAGGTGACCGTCACCGGCGAAGTCGCGGTAGTAGCCCGCCGTCTCGCCGGTCAGCGTTCGGTGCAGCGCGTGATGAAAGTCGTCCGACCACACCGCGTCGAGGCCGAGCCCGCCCTCGCTCGTGGGCAAGACGAGCCGCCGGTCGTTGTCGTGCGACTCGGCGACCACGTGGACGCGCCGCCCGACCCGCGCGGCCTCGCCGCGCACCGCGTCCGCGAACTCGGTGAGGACGTGGACCGGGCTCGTGTCGTGGATCGCGTGAACCGCGTCGAGGCGAAAGCCGTCGATGTGGAATTCGCTCACCCACATGCGGCCGTTGTCGGTCACGTGCCGCCGCACGCCCTCGGAGCCCGGGCCGTCGTAGTTGACCGCCTCGCCCCACGGCGTCGTGTGGCGATCCGTGAAGTACGGGCCGTACTCGGCGAGGTAGTTCCCCTCGGGTCCGAGGTGGTTGTAGACGACGTCGAGAAACACCGAGAGGCCGCGCGAGTGGCACGCGTCGACCAGCCGTCGCAGGCCGCGGTGTCCCCCGTACGTCGAGTGCGGCGCGAACAGATGAACGCCGTCGTAGCCCCAGTTGCGTGACCCCGGGAACTCGGCGATCGGCATCAGCTGGAGCGCGGTGATGCCGAGATCCGCCAGCCGCGCCAGATGCGGAATGATGGCTTCGAAGGTGCCGGCGGGCGTGAAGGCGCCGACGTGGAGCTCGTAGAACACCAGCTCGCCCGGCGCGTGACCCGCAAACTCCCCATCGGTCCACACGAAGCGGCTCGGATCGACGACGACAGAGGGGCCGTGGATTCCCTCGGGCTGGAAGCGCGACGCTGGATCTGGTCGGTAGCGCGTGCCGTCGAGCCGGAACTTGTACCGGGCGGCCTCGGCGACCCCCTCGAGCCGCCCCTCGAACAGGCCGCCCTCGCGCTCTACGAGCGTCTCGACCGCGCGGCCGTCGACGATCACGTCCACCGACCGACAGCGCGGCGCCCAGACCCGGAATGTGACGCCGCCCGGGAGAAAGCTTGCGCCGAGCGCGGTCATACGGTCCAATGAAGACCCCATGGCATCACCGTTCACGCTCGTGCTGCACACGCATCTCCCAATGGTAGTCAATCATGGCCGCTGGCCCCACGGTAGCGACTGGCTGTGCGAGGCGGCTTTCGAGTGCTACCTGCCCCTCCTGGAGACAGCCCACCGTCTGGTCGCGGATGGTATTTCGCCCAAGTGGACGATCAATCTCTCGCCGGTACTGACCGAGCAACTCGCCTCTCCCGAATTTCAGAAGGAATTATCTTTTTACCATGACAACGCCCGGCGCGCGTGCGTGGAATCCCGCGAGCACTTCACGCGCGAGGGCCAAAAGGAAATCGTACGCCTGACTCACTTCTGGGAGGAATTCTTCGAGCGGATGTGGGAGATGCATCGGCGGATCGGCGGCGACATCCCGGGCACCTTCGCGGACCTCCAGCGGGGTGGCCACGTGGAGATCATCACCTGCGCCGCGACCCACGGCTACCTGCCTCTCCTGGCGCGCGACGAGTCGATCCACCTGCAGCTGCGCACCGCGGTCGAGACCCACCGCCGCCACTTCGGGCGGGCCCCCCGGGGCATCTGGCTGCCGGAGTGCGCCTATCGGCCGCGGTACGAGTGGACCCCCCCGACGGGCCGCGACAGCGGCCGCGAGCGGCGCATGCGGCCCGGGATCGAGGAGATGCTGGCGATCCACGGCCTCCAGTACTTCGTCGCCGACGCTCATCTGGTCGCCGCCGGCCAGCCGATGTTCATGTACCGCGACTACATCCCCCTGAAGGGGGGCCGAGGCGAGCCCGTGGCGGCCACGCCTACCGCGGAGCCTCGGTCGCCCTATGCCCCTTACCGGGTTGCCTCACGGGGAGGCACCGGCGAGGCGGTGGCGTTCTTCCGCGATCCGCGGACCACTGTCCAGGTGTGGAGCCGCGAGCACGGCTATCCCGGTGAATACGCGTACCTCGAGTTCCACAAGAAGCACTTCCCGGGCGGCCTCAGATTCTGGCGGATCACCGACAACCAGCGCGATTTCGGCACCAAGGCGGTGTACGACCCCGACACGGCGGCCCAGAAGGCCGGCCGCCAGGCCACCCACTTCGTCGAGCTGGTCGCCGACACCCTGGCCCGGGCGAAGACCGACGGCCCCGCCCTCGTATGCTCGCCATACGACTCGGAGCTGTTCGGCCACTGGTGGTTCGAGGGGCCGCTCTGGCTCGAGCACGTCGCACGGGGAATGGCGCGCGCCGGCCTGCCGTGCATGACGCTGGGCGAGGCGCTCGAGGCGGTGCCGCCGCGCGCCACGCTCGGGCTGCCCGAGGGCTCGTGGGGCGAGGGCGGCGACCACCGTGTGTGGCTGAACCGCGACACCGAGTGGACGTGGGACCGCGTCTACAGCGCCGAGGCCGAGTGGGTAGGCCACCTGGCGGGCCTCACGGGCCGCGGCGGGCCCGAGCTCCGGCGGGTGCTCGCGCAGGCCACCCGCGAGCTTCTGTTGCTCCAGTCGTCTGACTGGCAGTTCCTGATCACCACGGGCACGGCGTCCGACTACGCCGAGCGGCGCGTGGCCGAGCACTACGCCGAGTTCAAGCGCCTCTGTGAGATGGCCCGCGGGCTCGAGGCGGGCGATCCCCTCTCTGCCGACGCGGCGGAGTCGCTCCGGCGGCTCGAGCGCGACGATTTCTGCTTCCCGAACCTGGACCCGGCGTGGGGTCTGGGCGCGCCGGCGCCCCGCTAGGCACGATGCCGCGGCGCGCGCGCCTGCTCGCGATGATCATGGCCGGCGGCCGCGGCGAGCGCCTGCAGCCGCTCACGCGCGAGCGCTCGAAGTCGGCGGTGCCCTTCGGCGGCCGCCACCGCCTGATCGACTTCGTGCTCTCGAACTTCGTGAACTCCGACATGCCGTCGCTCTACGTGCTCGTGCAGTACAAGGCCCAGTCGCTGATCGAGCACCTGCGCCTGGCCTGGCGCACCAGCGGCATGCTGCCGGACTTCTTCGTCACGGTCGTCCCCCCGCAGATGCGCGTCGGCGCGGCATGGTACCGCGGCACCGCCGACGCCGTGCTCCAGAACCTGAACCTGATCGACGACTTCAGCGCCGACGTCGTCGCCGTCTTCGGCTCCGACCACGTCTACCGGATGGACGTGAACCAGATGCTCGTCTTCCACCAGGAGTCGGGCGCCGACGTGACCATCGCCGCCCGGCCGGTGCCGGTCGAGGACGCCACGCAGTTCGGCGTGCTCGGCGTCGATTCGACCGGGCGGGTGGTGCGCTTCGACGAGAAGCCGGCGAAGCCCACGCCCCTCCCGGACGATCCCCGCCGTGCGCTCGTCTCGATGGGCAATTACGTGTTCTCGCGCCAGCCGCTGGTCGACGCGCTCGTCGCCGACGCGCGGCGCTCGACCGAGCACGACTTCGGCCGCTCGATCATCCCCGAGATGGTCGCGGCCGGGCGCGTCTACGCCTACGACTTCCAGAAGAACGACGTGCCGGGCGTGAAGCCGTACGAGGAGCAGGCGTACTGGCGCGACGTCGGGACGATCGGGAGCTACTGGGAGGCGCACATGGATCTCCTCGGCGAGTCCCCGCGCTTCGACCTCGACAACCGCCTGTGGTCGATCCGCAGCTCGCTTCACGCCGGCCCGGCGGCGCGCTTCGTGGGCGGCGACGTCGACAATGCCCAGGTGGGCGAGGGCTCGCTCGTCAAGCGCGCGACGATCCGCAATTCGATCCTGGGGCGGTCGGTGTGGGTCAACGAGGGCGCCGTCATCGAGGACTCGATCGTGATGGACCACACCAGCGTCGGCAAGGGCGCCCGCCTGCGCCGCGCCATCATCGATCGGTTCAACATCATCCCGGCCGACGAGGAGATCGGGTACGACCTGGCCGCCGACCGCCGTCGCTACCACGTCGATGCATCGGGACTGGTCGTGGTGCCCCGCGGCGGGCGCCGCGAGTTCCTCCGGGGCCTCGACGAGTTTTGAACCGCGCGATCGTCGTTCATGGCCACTTCTACCAGCCGCCCCGCGAGAATCCCTGGCTCGAATCGGTCGAGGTGCAGGACTCGGCGACCCCGCATCACGACTGGAACGAGCGGGTGACCGACGAATGCTACGCGCCGAACACGGCGGCCCGGCGCGTCGACGATCACAACAAAGTCCTCGACATCGTCAACAACTTCGAGAAGATCTCGTTCAACGTGGGCCCGACCCTGTTCGCCTGGCTCGCCCGCGAGCGGCCCGACGTGCACGCGAAGATCATCGAGGCCGATCGGGCGAGTGTGGCGGCGCGCGACGGTCACGGCAACGCGATCGCGCAGGTCTACAACCACATGATCATGCCGCTGGCCAGCCGCCGCGACAAGGTCACCCAGGTGCGCTGGGGGCTCGACGACTTTCGCGCGCGCTTCGGCCGCGAGCCCGAGGGGCTCTGGCTGCCCGAGACGGCGGTCGACAACGAATCCCTCGAGGTGCTCGCCGAGGCCGGCGTCAAGTTCACGATCCTGGCGCCCCACCAGGCCGCGCGCGTGCGGGCCCTCGACGCCGAGGCGTGGGAAGACGTCGAAGGGATCGATCCCAGCCGCGCATATCGCTGGCGCGGCCCGCGCGGGCTGTCCCTGGCCCTCTTCTTCTACGACGGCCCGATCTCGCGCGCGATCGCGTTCGAGGGCCTCCTGGACCGCTCCGAGCACTTCGTCGCCTGGCTCGAGGCGGCTTTTTCGGATCATCGCGCCTGGCCCCAGCTCGTGCATTGCGCCACCGACGGCGAGACCTACGGCCACCACAAGCGCTTCGGCGAGATGGCGCTCGCCGCCGCGGTCCAGCAGATCGAGGCCGGGGAGGCCGCGACCCTCACCAACTACGGCGCGTTCCTCTCGGCGAATCCGCCCACCCACGAGGTCGAGATCCGCGAGCGAACATCGTGGAGCTGCGCCCACGGCATCGAGCGCTGGCGCAGCGACTGCGGCTGTGCCGCGAGTGCCGACCGGCACCAGCGCTGGCGCGCGCCGCTGCGCGGGGCCGTCGACTGGCTCCGCGATCAGATCGATCCGTTCTTCGAGGCGCGCGCGTCCGCCTGCCTCAAGGACCCGTGGGCGGCCCGCGACGCGTACCTCCCGGTCGTGCTCGATCGGAGCGAGGAACAGCTCGACAGGTTCTTCGCCGAGCACGCGCGCGCGCCACTGGACGCGGCCGGGCGCGTCGAGGCCCGGCGCCTCCTCGAGCTCCAGAAGAATCGCCTGCTCATGTTCACCTCCTGCGGCTGGTTCTTCGACGAGATCTCGGCGATCGAGCCTGTACAGATCCTCCGGTACGCGGCGATGGCGCTGCAGTATCTCGACGAGCTCGGCGGCGGCCAGCTCGAAGAGGCCTTCATCGATCGGCTGGCGGCGGCGCCCAGCAACGTCGCCGCGTTTCGCGATGGCGCCGAGGTGTATCGCCGCCTGGTGCGGCCCACGATCGTCACTCCGAGCCGGGTCGTGGCGCACTACGCGATCGCCGGATTCCGCGAGCCGTCCGAGGCGGACGCGCGGGTCTACGCCTACCGCGTGCGCCGGCTCGACGAGGCGCGCGAGGCGTCGGACGGCACGTCCTTGCGCGTGGGGCGCGTTCGCGTCGGCGCCGATGCGACCGGCGAGACGAGCGAGGCCGTGTACGCGATGGTGCACTTCGGCGGCCACGACTTCTCTTGCGGCATCGGCCCCTGGAAGGACGAGACCGCCTACGACACGATGAAGGCTGATCTGCGCGAGCGGTGCGCCCGCCGGAGCGTCGCCGACCTCGTCCGCGGGCTCGATGACTACTTTCCGGGCGGCCTCGCCTCCCTGAGCCACCTCTTCCTCGACGAGCGCCGGCGCGTCCTGTCCGACGTCATCCGGGCCACGCTCGAGAAGCTCGAGGCGACCTACCGGCAGATCTGGGAGGAGAGCCGCAAGCTAGTGCACGATCTGCGCGAGGTCGATGCGCCGATCCCCGAGGCGCTGGCGCTGGTCACGCGCCATGTCCTGGAGCAAGAGGTCAGGGGCGTCCTCGAGCCCTTGCGCGAGCTCGGCGCGATTCCGGACCGCGTCTTCGAGACCGCCTCCGAGGCCCGCGCGCTTGGCGTCAAGCTTGATCTCACTTCGCTCCGACCCGTGCTGCGCCGAGCGATCGCCCGGCTGCTCGACGTCATCGCCGCCGATCCGTCCGAGGAGCGCGTCCGGCGGGCGACGGCGCTCATCGACGGCGCGCGGAGCCTCGCCATCCCCTACGGTCACTGGGCGACGCAGAATCGCTTCTTTCAGATCTGGCGCGAGCGGCCTGATGCCCACGACAGCCTGCGGCCGCTTGCCATCACGCTCGGCTTCAATCTCGGCGAGTGAGCCAGCCGTGAGCCCGCGCCCGATCGACACGCCCGCGCGCACCGTCGTCATCGAGGCCATCGCGCCCGCCGTCGACGCCGGGCGCTACCCGATCAAGCGCGAGGTCGGGGCAGAGCTGGAGGTCACCGCCGACATCTTCAAGGAGGGCCACGACGTGCTCGTCGCCTTCCTGCGTTATCGGCGCGGCGACGAGCCCTGGCGCGAGAGCCCGATGCGCCACGTCGACAACGACCGCTGGGCCGGTACGTTCTCGCTGCCGGCGCCGGGCCGCTACGTCTACACCGTCGAGGCGCTCGCTGAGCCGTATCGCACGTGGCTCGCCGACCTCCAGAAGCGTGAGGCCGGGGACGAGGAGCTGGCCAGTGCCCTCGGCGCAGGACTGGCGCTCATCCGGAGCGCGGCGACGCGGGCAACCGACGCCGCCGATCGGGGCGCGCTCGCGGCCCACGCCGACCGCATCGGGCGCGCCGCCGGCGCGGAGGCCGTGGGGCTCGCCGGCGACGCGATGCTGCTCGAGCTCATGGCGCGTCACATCGACCGGAGCGAGGCGACCTGGGCCGAGCGAGAGCTCGAGGTCGTCGTCGACCGCGAGCGGGCGCGCTTCGCCGCCTGGTACGAGATGTTCCCGCGCTCGGGCGCCGGGGCCGACCGGAGCGCCACGTTTCGCGAGGCCGAAAAAGCGCTGGAGCGGGTCGCGGCGATGGGCTTCGACGTCGTCTACCTGCCGCCGATCCACCCGATCGGACGCGCGCACCGGAAGGGGCGCAACAACGCGCTGGTCGCGGCGCCCGGCGATCCGGGCAGTCCCTGGGCGATCGGCAGCGCCGAGGGCGGCTTCATGGCCGTCCACCCCGACCTCGGCACGCTCGACGACTTCGATCGGTTCGTCGCCGCCGCGGCGCGCCTCGGGCTCGAGGTCGCGCTCGATTTCGCGATCCAGTGCTCGCCGGACCATCCCTGGGTGCGTGAGCACCCGGAGTGGTTCTTCCACCGGCCCGACGGCACGATCAAGTACGCCGAGAACCCGCCGAAGAAGTACCAGGACATCTACCCGCTGAATTTCCAGTGCGCGGATCCGCGCCCCCTCTGGGACGCGATGCGGCGCATCGTCGAGTTCTGGATCCGCCACGGCGTGCGCACGTTCCGCGTGGACAATCCCCACACGAAGCCCGTGAAATTCTGGGAGTGGCTGATTCGCTCGGTGCAGGAGGCCCATCCCGACGCGATCTTCCTGGCCGAGGCATTCACCCGTCCCAAGATGATGCGGGTGCTCGCCAAGTCGGGCTTCACGCAGTCCTACACGTACTTCACCTGGCGCAATGAGAAGCAGGAGCTGATCGACTACCTGACGGAGATCACCACGCCGCCGGTCGCCGAGTACTTCCGCGGCAACCTCTGGCCGAACACGCCCGACATTCTCCACGAGACGCTGCAGCGAGGCGGCCGCCCCGCCTTCAAGACGCGGCTCATGCTGGCGGCCACGCTCTCCTCGCTCTACGGCATCTACTCCGGGTACGAGCTCTGCGAGAACGTGCCGCGTGAGCCGGGATCGGAGGAGTACCTGAATTCCGAGAAGTACGAGTACAAGGTGCGCGACTGGGATGCGCCGGGCAATCTCGTCGAATACGTGACACGACTCAACCGGATCCGGCGCGAGAACCGCGCCCTCCAGGAGTACCGCAACCTCCGCTTCTATCTCGCGGACGACCCTCA
>Ga0134123_10003387_pt1 | contig 10373 bp, 13 predicted proteins | sample KB303_FD_96460 | JGI IMG/M metagenome (GOLD analysis project Ga0134123, IMG submission 96460) | Terrestrial soil microbial communities without Nitrogen fertilizer from Kellogg Biological Station, Michigan, USA - KB3-0-3 | ecosystem: Environmental > Terrestrial > Soil > Unclassified ...
AGTATATGAAACGGATTGCGGTGTTAACGAGTGGCGGTGATGCCGCGGGTATGAATGCGGCAGTCAGAGCTGTTGTCCGGACGGGCCTCGATAACGGATGGGAACTCTACGGAGTCCGCTGCGGATATGCTGGACTCATAGCCGGAGACTTTCTACCTCTAGGCGCGAGAGATGTTGGTGGAATAATTCAACTTGGCGGCACCATGTTACGCAGCGGCCGTTGTTTGGACTTCAAAACCGAGCCAGGTCGCAATGAAGCACTTAGGAATCTCAGCGAAAACCAAATTGAGGCACTGGTCGTAATCGGCGGGGACGGTTCGCAAACCGGCGCTCATCTGCTCTCACAAGCTGGCCTTCCCGTCATTGGAGTCGCGTCGACAATCGATAACGATCTTTATGGTTCGGAGATAACCATTGGGGTCGACACCGCTCTGAACATCGCTCTGGAGTCTATCGACCGATTGAAGGTCACGGCATCGTCCCACAGAAGAGCGTTCCTCGTCGAAGTCATGGGACGTAATTGCGGCTAACTGGCTCTAATAGCGGGAATCACTGGTGGCGCGGAAGTCATAGTCATTCCAGAAGTAGAAACGAATCCTGAGGAGGTCGCGGTAGAGTTACGTAGCGCCTACGAACGTGGCAAAGCGCACGCGATCGCCGTCGTTGCTGAAGGCGCCCGTTACAACGCTCGAGCGTTGTCTGTCTATTTTCAGGAGCACAAAGAACGTTTGGGGTTTGAGTTGCGCGTGACCACTTTGGGTCATGTTCAGCGAGGCGGAGCACCGGGTGCGTTTGATCGCCTGTTGGCAACTCGACTCGGCGTCGCGGCGGTTCGACAAATCGAGAAGAAAGAATACGGAGTGCTCGTAGGTCTTCGAAATGGCGAAGTCGCGACTACGCGTTTAAAAGAGGTTATTTCTAACAAGAAACTGCTTGATTTGAGACTATTGGAAACAACCGGATTCTAGCCAGGTAACTGCCTCGCTCAAATTCTCGGCCTCCTCCACAATCACCTCTTTTGGTGAGCCCTCGACGACCATCGTCTCGAATAGCAACTTTTCGCAAGTCTCACTCTTAGGCAACTCTGCGGCGGTACTATCAACCAATTTATGCAGGCGCTTGCGCTCGCCCGCCATCAAATCCTGATACATGGCGGCGCCGATCAACAGCGGGTCAGGCGTACTCGGAAACCAGGTCGTGACCGCCGCGATCACTTTCACGACTGTTCCTTCCGGCTCACCGTCGGGTGGCCACCTCTTTGACCGCCGCCAGGCTACACAGCGATCCGTCGATGGCTAAGAGGACTTTCATACGCAACCTCCTTTCTTTAAAGAAGAGGCGCAAGTTTGGTGTCCACCACTTCCAACTATTCTCCTCGCCCTTTACCGAAAATAGCCTTGTGAAGTGCGAAATCTCCCTTCCGCCTTGCATTAGTAAGTGGGCTGCTTGCAATCGTCTTGATTTTGTAGAAAGTGAGAAGGCACGTGTGTTGCTCGAAGGCTGGGAGGGTTAAGAGGCTCCGGAATGCTATTGTCTTACGTCCTGATCTTCAGTCTACTGGGAAGCGTCGGCGCCCTGACAGGGGCGGGGGCACTTGTCGCCTTCCCGAAGCTGCACAACCGCTTAAAGACGATTCTGCTCGCTTATGCTGTGGGTACTCTACTGGGCGCGACATTCATTGGTCTTCTTCCCGAAGCAATGGCTGACCACTGCCCAAGGCAAATCGGCTTAATCATGTTGGGGGGGCTGTTCGGCTTTTTTCTGCTCGAAAAATTTCTGCGACTGCCGCATGCCCACGGGCACGCTGCGGAGCAACACGAACATCAGGGTGAGCACCACAGGCCACACCCGGCGGGCACAATGATCCTCGTCGGCGATGCCTTTCACAATTTCGTGGACGGCGTGGTCATTGCGACGGCGTTCTCCTCATCGATCACGCTTGGCGTCCTCACCTCCCTGGCGGTAATTGCCCACGAGATCCAGCAGGAGTTGGGAGACTTTGTAATTCTGATCGAGAGTGGTTGGCAGCGGTGGACAGCTTACTGGACGAACTTTCTTTCTTCTCTTGCCACCTTCGCCGGTGCGATCCTGGCGTACTTTGCACTCGGGTTATCGCGCCTCGCATCCCTTACTTCCTAACGATCTCGGCGGCGAGTTTTCTATACATCGGGATGGTGGATATCGCGCCGATTCTGCATCACGATTCCGGGTTGAAGAAGAGTTTTGTGCAACTTACAGGGTTGTTTGCGGGCGTGGTGACCATACTCATTCTTCACCAGACACTGGAGTAACATTTCTCGAGACAACCGAACGAAAGATGTATCAACCTCTAGTGAGACAACTCTTCTTGTTCCGCTTGGCACTCATCGCAACAGAAGGGATTATCGATTCCTTCCTCCATTGCCGACATGGCCTGTTGAAGCGTTACTTCATCAACATAGTAGATTTCGTTGCAAAATCCACAGATGAGTTCTGATTGATTTGGGCCAACCTTGTATCTCGTTGGGCCCTCAATAAAACCGGGTTGCTCTTCCGGGTTCAAGGTCGATCTTAATCTTGGCATTTCGTACCTCGCAATCTATTGTTCGCGCCCACCGGCGCGACTTTTTCCGATCCGCTCAGGGTTATCCTTCGACTGAGTGTACAAAGCGCACTCTTTCAGCTGGAGCGCTTCCCTCAAAGCGGCGGCGAGTCGCAACACGGACTTCGCTTCGAGCGTTTGAGAGTGATGAGCCGCCTCTTCAAGCTGCTCCAACTCCTCCAATGTAAGTCCATTCCCGGCCACCCAGTGCATCGTTCTGCGTTCTCCTGTCAGCAACGACCTTCTATCGGATCTTTTTTCTCTGCTCATCGCCATCTGTGGTCAACAATAATTTGGAGCATTATGCGTACTCTAAAAAGCAGATGGGTACAGCTCGTGCCAAAGAGTTGGCCCAAGGCGTACCCATCATGGTGCCCGTTTATGGCACCACCACAATTTGATTTCTGACTTCCTTTACGCCGGGTGCGGCCCAGGCTGCGGTTGCAGCTTCCTGCTTCTCAAACCACGACCGAACATTACCCCGAAGCGTCACCTTACCATCAGCGGCCTGCACTGTGATTCGCCGCGCGTCGATTTCCGCACTACGTTTCAGCGCGTCTTCGATCTTGTCTTTGACTTCAATCGTAGAGACTTGCGGCTTCAGCTTGATGTTGTCGGTTATGCCCTTCACACCCGACAGGTATTTTACGGCATACTCAGCCGCATTCTTCTGGTAGTACCAATCGACGTTCCCTTCGAGCGTCACCCAACCGTCCTTCACGGTCAGTTTGATCTTGTCGTGGGGAACATCGACGCGCGCTTGCAACGCATCCAGCGCTGCTGACGCAATGTCGGTGTCAGTCTTCTTGAACAGCAGCTTTACCTGAATCTCATTGGCAACCGCGCTGACGCCATAAGTCTTGAGCGTCACGCGTTCAGCGGCCAACTTCTCCGCGTAAGAATCTACAAACCCTGTCAACGTGACTACACCATTGTCAGTCGCGACGCCGATGTCCGTTGACGTAATTTCCGGTTCCCAGTCGAGCTGTCGCTCGACTCTGTCACGCAGATCTGTGTCTGCGATATTGCTATGTGCTCTATGAAGTAGAATCATCGCGCCATACTTGTTCGCGCAAACAAGCGGTCTCGATGAAGCCCTTCCCGAACTGGACAGGCACCTTTCAGCGCATCCAGCTCTCCCTCGCGCGCAAGTATCTCCGTTTCGAAAAACCTACAACGCAGTTGCAGGATATTCCTGATGGAGACAACGCACGACTGTGGTCCTTTGCCTTGTGAACGGCGCTACCGTCTCCCTGAATGGACATTACTCCATCGACTACTCGACCACTCTGCCCCGCATGTGCCATTGGCAATTCAGCCTGCCTACCCACCCAAAAGTGGGAGCCACTGCGGTTCCGGCGTAGCTCGCATAGCAATTTACCCGCCGACTTAGGTCTCTTTCAGATCCTTTGCACCTGAATTAATCAGGCTCGAGATTTATCCGTGAGGTCTGCGAAGTCCTCACGTCCCCTTACGACTCGCAACCAGAACCACAAGTCGCGGGGCAGTTTGCAAAACTACTTTCGCATTCCGCTCGTCTCGCACACCACTTAGTTACTTTAGGTGTGCTTTATGGACAGGATCTCAGATTCGACAATAACCGTCTGACCGTCTCGGCTTCCGTGGCGAGCTCTTATTAGAAGTGTAACTCTTCCGCAAGTCTCACCCGTTTCCCCTGCAAGCTTGATCTCATGCCCGTCCGCTGCGGCTCATGCAACGAACTTCGGCAGGGTTAGGACGCCACTGCTTCGCCAGTGACGACCGGTTCCAACCGGTCTTGCTATGCGGCCTTTTCGCCGCGCCCTCTGGCTTCCATAACTCATTCCTCTTTCTTTTCAAACAGCAACGTTGCATCTAGAAGCGACTGCGGCTCACCGAAGAGCTCTTGCAGTTGCGCCTCTTTCTTTTTCTTGTCGCTAGCTTGCTTCGAGCAAGACGTATGCCCATGCAGACTCAAACTCTTCTCTTATTAAACACTCAAGGATTGGCGGAGCGGCGTGAAACAGAAGGCAAGAATGCGAGCTTTTGCGCACGAGCGTGAGGAACTTTGCGCTATCGACAAATTAAGGTTCAGAGAACTTGAGCGAGCGCTTTGAGCAGTTGTGGGACATATCCGATTCTCACATCGGGCGCCCAGTTGATCTCACCTGAGTAGGGCACCAGTCGTAACAAAACTCGCAACAGAATCGTCTTGCCCGCGCCGTTGGGTCCAAGAACCTTAATTTTTCACCTGGAGCCAACTCAAAACTGAGGTTCTCAATAATCAGCTTTCGCTCGATCTGAACATTGAGATTCTTGACAGTTAGCAGATTCATAATCCACTTCACTCTCTGAGATCCATTTAAGGACAATTTGACTATTGCCTTGAGGGCTGGTCAGAGACGAATCTTTAATGTGTTTGGTGGCGACCGGCTATCTGGTTAGTCCGATGTTTTAGGCTCAACGGTTCTGTGTCTAACGCCATGCGAACTCCGAAAACTGCGCCAACAAGTCCAGCAATAAACACAGTCACACCTACTAAAGTCCCCTGCCATTCAGACCACTGACTCAACTGGAACCCAAAAAAGAGTCCTGCTACGCCCACCACACTAAACGACGCAATCATCGAGCACACGAATGCGTATTCGATCGCCGACAACGTTCGGTATACTTTTCGCATAACCTGGTCCTTTCGATTTTCCTGGCGGTATTGCCCGCAATCAACCGAGATGTAATTTCTTTCGCAGACTCATGATGCTTAGTCCTTCACGATTGAGTGCGTGCTCTTATTGAGCAGCATTGCGTATGCCACTATTGCAGCTTGGCTTTTTCGGGCTTTGAACTGGAGAATCGTGGGAAAGCGTCAGTTAACTGCGGACTCTTCCGCAGTCGTGGTAGATCTTCTGTAACGACTTCAGGATCCTTTGGGCTGAACAGCGACCGGGCCTGGGTTGACGCCTATTTTGAAAACGGTTCCATCGGCTCCAAACTCTCCAAAGACTGGGAGCTCGCCGGCATCCATCGCCTTGATTGTCGGGCGTCCGATATGAGCAAAGACTAGTTTCTTGATCTTGTATTTCTGAGCATCACTAGCTACTTGTTCAACGGAGGCATGACCGCCAACTCTTCCGCGAAAAAGAATTGGGCGGCTCCATCCGGCAGCTTCGGCAAACATGAGGTGTGCTCCCTTGGCCCAAGTCGGAAACAGCAAGAATTCCGGTGCCCAGACAATCTTCTTTCTGTAAAAGCGGATCGCGTAACCATACGTCTCATGAGAAGTGTGGATAACATTGTGAGGCGTGATAGAAACTAGCTCTGACGAATAGCGACTTACAATTGGTTCAAGGCCTCGTGGTCTTGCCAACTTTCTAATCTCTCGGATCAATTCTCCACGGCGATCAGTGACCAGCCAGGCCGCAACGTGTCCTTTTGGTTCTGCGCCCGGTCCACCGTCAATCATCACGCAAGCGCTGCCGCATTCCACGAGCAATCCGGCAGGCGCATATCGCGGCGAGTTCATAGCGCCGACTCCGAGAAGAGTCAGCCGCAAACTCTTCACCTTCATCCCTCAGGTGGCTATGGCGCGGAAGGAGGAGGGCCGAGATTTGAGCCTCTCGGCGCCCGGACCAAAATCAAGTTGTCACTGCTCCTCCTCAGATTTATTTGGCTGCTGCTGCCCCTGCTTTGGCCGCGTGCTCGCCTTGTTTAACCTCCAGTCGGCGTTTTTGAGGTTCGCGTGCCGGTGCTTGCATGGTTATTTCAAGTACACCGTCATTGAACTCAGCCTTCGCCGTGTCGGCCTTAGCACCTTCGGGCAGCGGTATTTGACGGTAGAAACTGCCGTAACTGCGCTCGCTGCGACAGTAGCCTTCGCGCTTCTCTTCCTTCTCCTCTTTTCGTTCTCCGGAAATGGTAAGCAGATTGTCGGTCAATTCAACTTTGACGTCGTCCTTCTTCAAGCCAGGAAGGTCCGCGCGCACAATAAACTGCCCGTTCTTTTGCAGAACTTCGAGTTCCGGTACCCAGCCCACATGTTCAAACTCTCTGGTAAACGGAAAGAACTCTCTTCCGAAAAGACTCGGAAAACGAAAACCTTCAAATTCTTCAAAAAGTCGTTCCATGTCGGTCGCAAACCGGCGCATGAACCCAAACGGTGTAGCAGCTGCCACTGGCTTCGCTTCCGTCCTAGCCAGTTCAGTTGGTTGCTCCTTAGTTTCTTTCTTCTCTTTCATGATTTCTTACCTCTCTCATTCGTCATTGAGCCGGTCGCGACAAGCATTCGTTTTGCTTTTCGTTACCGGCGAATTAAAAGTATGGATCAATCGTGAGATGGTCCCTGATCTCGCTGACGCCGGGAGCATGACTAATCGATCCAACAACTGCCCGTTTCTCTTGCCAGGAGTGAACGCGACCGAACAGGTCGACCGCTCCATTGTGAACTTCGATTCGCAAGCGCTCGGCCTGGCGATCGGCTCGGCGCTCGAGGGCATTCTCGATTTCTTCACGCAGTTCCTCCGCGTTTATGCAAGCCGGTGCGATAGTGATCTTGTTAATTACGCCAATGACGCCCGCCAGGCGTAATACTGCCCGTTCAGCATCGTGTCGTTCACGCCACAGATCTACTTCTCCCTCCAACGTCACCCAGCCGTCCGATACAGTCGACTGAATGCGCTCAGCGGGAACAAGAGCATTCCATTGCAGAACATGACGGACTGCTAAGGCGATGTCAGATTCCGTCCTCGTAAACTCACCAGTTGGTCTGACTTCGACTTCGTTAGCAACATCTAACACACCATCTATGCGGTGAGCAGCTTCTTGCGCGGCTCGTTTCTTGGCGTAGCTGTCGACGGTCCCGGTCAGCGTCACCACTCCTTCAAACACTTCCACTCCAATTTCAGACCAGGTAATGCGCGAATCCCATTTCAGCTCGCGCAAAACCTGTTGTTTGATCTCGGTGTCGCTCTTCCTGTTCATGACCTTTCCCGTTCTGTTTGCACACTACGGCTCGGAACCTCGTGGTTAACGAGATTCTTGTGCCAACTTGGAACGGTTGTGAAAAGCTGACTAGGTACCAACCGTAGCTTGCGCCTGCATCGGTAGACGATGTTGACAGATCGACTTGTAAGTGTTCACTACATCACCGTAGGACAACTCAGGCGCCTTCTTCTCTTTCGGCTCGTCTGCCTTGAGAACGAGATCATTCATCGACAGAATGCCCTGTAATGTTCCATCAGTCGCGATGACCGGAAGCCGTCTCACTCTGTTTTCCTGCATGATTTTCAGCGCGCTTCGAATGTTCTCTTCAGGCTTACATGCATAAACGTCGCCCGAAATCACGTCCTCAACAGCGAGGTTCGACAATCTCTCGTTTTTCAGATTGGCTGCCATGCAGATGTCCCGGTCAGTAATCAAACCAACCACTTTTCCTCCTTCCGCAACCACCGGAAGAATCCCACAATCGTTTTCCCACATCAGGCCTGCCGCTGCCGACAAATTATCGGTTAAAGTGCAGGCCTTCGGGTTCGTGCTCATTACTTCTTTAACTTTCATAGCCACTCTCCTTACTGACTGTGTAATCCATTGAGGACGCAACGAATGTGCCTGCTTGGTGCCCTAAAAAAGCTGACAGTTGTTAAGGGAAACCCGTTTTCTGTGTGAAAGTTTCCGCTAGGTTGGGGGAAAAACCCGCTATCGAGCGGCTCACCGAAACTCTAAACGTCAATATTCTTGAGGCTGGAAGGAACGGGGCAGCGAAGAATTAGCAATGTCAGGTGGCGCAGATATCCCAGCGCATTAATCGCAAGATTGATTTGGAGCAGACTACGGTTTTTGGCGCAGTCTCAACACGCGGAAAGAACGACTGCTAGGGCGTTGCCTTCCATTCACGGAACAGTGTGTGCTGGTCATCCACCATCAATTAGAGCCGGCTAACCCCGATATGGCCCGGGGCACCAAACAAACTACCGTCGATTTTTTCAACAGAGTTATTCTGCGCGACGGACCACAACTCCCGGTGAGAGTGCTCTAACAAGTTTATGAAAGTCAGGACAGTCGTGAAGGCGAACGCGATCATTATCAGAGTAACTTTTGCCGCAACCTGCCTTGTTGTTTTTGCTGCGGTCACGGTTTTCTCTCAGACATCAACGAACCAGCAAACCGGCCGTCCTCTTAATATGTTGGTTTTAGGAGACTCTATTTTGTGGGGGCAGGGATTAAAGACGGAGCACAAATCCTGGTATCACGTGAAAGTCTGGCTGGAGAAAACAACTGGTAGAGCAGTAATCGAAAAAGTAGAGGCTCACTCAGGCGCTATCATCGAACGAAGCTCAGCTCCAGAGAGCCTGCCGACTCCGAACCCGGAGGTTGATGTCGCGCTACCGACATTAAATGAGGAACTCGATAATGCAGAGCGATTCTATTCCGACCGGTTAGGAATCGATGTAGTGCTTGTCAGTGGATGCGCCAACGATGTCGGCACGCAGAATCTTTTGAACGCGACTGCGACGGAAGAAATCGACGAGATGACAAAGGCGAAGTGCGGACTGCCAATGGAGAAACTGCTGTGCAGAATCACGACTTCATTTCCTGCTGCTCGCGTCATCGTGACTGGTTATTATCCTTTCTTTTCAGAGCAGACTCGGAACGATTTTATTCTAAAAGCGCTCGTACGAAGATTCCTCCAGATCATCCCTGGGACTCCTACATTGAGCAGCAAAGAACTTCTGGAACGGCTGACGGCAAACTCCAACGCATGGTATCAAGCCTCAAACAACGCACTATCGCAAGCAGTGCGAAACGTCAACTCCGGTCTGCACCGCGAACAAGTGATGTTTGCCAAAATTGAGTTTTCACCTGAACATTCGTTTGCCGCCCCGCAGAGTCGTCTGTGGCAATTCAATCGTTCGCCATTCAGGATGGTGTTGGTTCTGTTGTCCTTCGGAAAGATTCTGCTGCCGACCAACGATGAGGTACGCAAACAAAGAAGTGCGAGTTGCAGCGAGTTCTTCAAGCGGCAGCCGAGCGAAACTTATGCACAAAAGAAGGAGCGAGAACAGCGGCGCATGTTATGTCGTTATGCTGCACTGGGCCACCCGAATCGAAAAGGCGCGTTGCTTTATGCTGACGCCATTTTGAAGCTTCTAAAAACGCCTTCTACAGTTACTGCATCAAGCTCTCCGTAATTCACTTTAGCGCGGTCACAATCGGGGGTATTGGTAGATTGCTTTGCTTCGTCATATCTGTAACAAGAGGCAATAGCTCAATCTTATATGTAAGGACGTAATGCGGAGTGGCTGGGCGGTTCTTAAATGGGACAGGGTTGTCAAAAGATGCGCATCACTATTTCATTTTTCACTTCCACTCTTGAACCAAAGTCAATGGGTGATCGATATCGCTTGAAACGACTATGGACCAACCGATGTCGGCCCGTTGCCATTACGACGGTAGTCGGCCGAGTGGACCTCCTTCGCCGTCACGTTCCTTTTGCTTGTCGTTTGCCACTAAATTGATAATTCAGTTCCTCAGCGAACCGCTCTGCAACTGAAATAATTAGGTATTCCTTATCCGTCCTTACAAAACGGTCGCCTTCATAAATTACAACTTTCCAAAGTCCAGTACGAGGTACTCGGTCTAGAGGATTAGTCGGCATTGGTTGTACTTCAGCTCGATACATTTCACGTATGATACAACAGGCCTTGCACGAAAAGTCTGATTTCTCTGTCCAACCTCTGTGCCTCTGTGTCTCTGTGGTTGTTTTTACGAACAATTCATTAACCACAGAGGCACAGAGACACAGAGAAGAAGTCTGATAGGA